>Ga0306926_10000794_pt1 | contig 30181 bp, 28 predicted proteins | sample flu12Cox44000178_FD_203759 | JGI IMG/M metagenome (GOLD analysis project Ga0306926, IMG submission 203759) | Lab enrichment of tropical soil microbial communities from Luquillo Experimental Forest, Puerto Rico - flux8day.12C.oxic.44.000.178 (v2)... | ecosystem: Environmental > Terrestrial >...
CGCAATGAACGCTCGGCTCCGCTCGACTGCGTGTTATCCTACATTTGTCGTTAGGTTTCCTCCAACCAGCGAACCCCGCACAAGACGGGTTATCAGCTAGTTCTGATTGCGAGCCTCAGCGCTCCTACGACAAGGCGGTTCCAGTGACTCAGCGAGAAAAATTCGAGACCAAAAAACTCCCCATGATGCCCATCCGCGACGTGGTCATCTTCCCGTTCATGATGACCCCTTTCGTGGTTGGCCGGGAGTCGAGCGTGCGGGCCCTGGAAGAGGCCCTTGCCGGCGACAAGAAGATTTTCCTCGCCACCCAGCATGATGCCAGTATCGATGAGCCCAAGCCCAACGAGATCTATCAGGTCGGCACCATCGTCAACATCGTCCAGAGTCTGAAGCTGCCCGATGGCAATATCAAGGTTCTCGTCGAAGGTCTGGAGCGGGGGAAAATCCTGCAGGTGGTCGACACGGACGGCTACTTCGAAGCCACCGTCCGCACTGCCAAGTATGGCGCCGAGATGACCCCACAAGTCGAAGCTGCGATGCAACGCGTTACTGGTCTCTTCGAGCAGTACGTGAAGCTCTGCCAGTCGCTCAACTACGAGACGATGATCGCCGCGGTCCGCAACGACGATCCGTCGAAACTCACCGACACCATCGCCGCAAACTTGCAGCTCTCCATCGAAGAAAAGCAGGAACTGCTGGAAATCTTCGACCCCGCCGAGCGTCTCAGCCGCATCGGCGATGTCCTCGACGTTGAGATTGAAAAGCTCAACATGGATCGCACCATCCAGTCGCGGGTGAAGCGGCAAATGGAGCGGGCGCAGAAAGAGTACTACCTTAACGAAAAGATCAAGGCCATCCAGAAAGAACTGGGCCGCGGCGAGAAGAGTGAATTCGACGAGCTCAAAAAGAAAATCGACGCCGCCGGCATGCCTCGCGAGACCCACGAGAAGGCCATCCAGGAGCTCAAAAAGCTCGAAGCCATGCCACCCATGTCGGCCGAATCGACCGTCTCGCGCAACTACCTCGACTGGCTGCTCGCGGTGCCATGGAAGAAACGCTCGAAAGAAATCCGGAACATCGAAATCGCCGAGAAGGTCCTGAACGAAGATCACTACGGTCTGGAGAAAATCAAGGACCGCATTCTCGAGTTCCTCGCAGTCCGCCAGTTGGTAAAAAATCCCAAGGGCTCAATCCTTTGCTTCGTCGGACCTCCGGGAGTCGGTAAGACTTCGCTGGGCATGAGCATCGCCAAAGCCACCGGCCGCAAGTTTGTCCGCATGTCGCTAGGCGGCGTGCGCGATGAAGCTGAAATCCGCGGCCATCGCCGCACGTACATCGGCGCCCTACCGGGTCAGATCATCCAGATGATGAAGAAGGCTGGCACCAAGAATCCGGTTTTTATGCTCGACGAGGTCGACAAGATGTCGATGGATTTCCGCGGCGACCCGTCGGCTGCCCTGCTCGAGGTCCTCGATCCCGAGCAGAATTACATGTTCGTCGATCACTACCTCGACGTCGAATACGATCTGTCGCAGGTGTTCTTCATCGCTACTGCCAACGTGCTGCACACCATTCCCCCAGCACTGCAAGACCGCATGGAAGTGCTGCGTCTCCAGGGTTACACCGAACCGGAGAAAGTCGAGATCGCCAAGCAGTACCTTGTTCGCAAGCAGCGTGAGCAGACTGGCCTCACCGACAAGAACATCCTCTTCACCGACGAGGGACTCACTACCATTATCCGCAACTACACTCGCGAAGCAGGCGTGCGCAATCTCGAACGCGAAATCGGCAACATTTGCCGCAAGGTGGCTCGCAAGGTCGTCAAGGAAGGCGACCAATTCTCAGTCAGGCTGACTGCTGAAAATGTCGGCGATTACCTTGGCGTGATGAAGTTCCGCGACACCGAAGTTCACGAGCGCAGCGAAATCGGCCTCGTCACCGGCCTGGCATGGACCGAGGTGGGGGGCTCGATTCTCACCACCGAAGTCGCCACCGTTGATGGCAAGGGCAAGCTGACGCTCACCGGCAAGCTCGGCGATGTCATGCAGGAGTCGGCGCAAGCTGCTATGTCGTACGTGCGTTCACGTGCCCATCGCCTCGGCCTGCCGCGTGACTTCTATCGCAACCTTGACATCCACGTCCACGTCCCCGAAGGCGCGATCCCGAAAGATGGTCCCTCCGCCGGCATCACTATGGCCACCGCCATCGCTAGCGCGCTCAGCCGCATCCCGGTCCGCCGGGACATCGCCATGACCGGCGAGATCACGTTGCGCGGCAAAGTGCTGGCTATCGGAGGCCTCAAGGAAAAGCTTCTCGCCGCTCACCGCGCAGGTCTTTTTGAGGTCATTCTCCCGGCAGACAACGAGAAAGACCTCGCCGAAGTTCCCGAGAACCTGCGCATTGCTATGAAGCTGCACTTCGTGAAAACCATGGATGATGTTCTGGCGCTGGCGCTGGAGAGTCCGCTGCCGGAAGTGACGGAGGAAACGCCAACCATCGCCGCCCTTCCTCCAACCGCTGAAGCGCCGACCGCACATCAGTAAATAACCATTCGATCAAGTACCCGGCGTCCGATCCGGCCGGCATCTGGCCGGGTGGGGTGTTTTCTGGGTAGCCCACAACTGCCTTCTCTTGGCAGTTGTGAGGCGTTGCCTCCTCGCCCCGCCGCACTACAATAGTCAGCATATGGCGACTGAATCACGATTTGGAATCTCGATGAAAGGAAGCGCCGCCCTCGTGGTCGCCATCGGCACCGTTGTGGCCCTTCTCATCCTGCTGCCCGCCTATCGCGTTTTCTTTGCCATCAGTGTCGGCATCGCCATCATCGTCGCGGCGATTCTGTATTTCTGGCACAAGCTCCGCCCAGTCCGACCGGAAGATGTCGAGGACAAACGGCCCTTGAAGTTGCAGTGAAGCCCGTGGTTGGCCCACAATGGCCTTATTTCGGCAATTGTGGGCGTTGAGTCTGGTTTTTTGGGACTCCTTGCTCTTTCCTCTCCCTCCGGCCATATTGAACAGGTGATTTTTTCCGCTCACTTTGTCGCCAGTGCCGCCGATCCAAAACACTTCCCCGCCTCAAGCGTGCCCGAGATCGCCTTCCTCGGCCGCTCCAATGTCGGCAAGTCGAGCCTGATTAATGCGCTGGTGGGTAGCAAAATCGCGAAGACGAGCAACACCCCCGGCCGCACCCAGACCATCAACTTTTTTGAGTTACGAAGGCCCGCCAAACCGCATCCCGAGTTTTTCTTCGTCGATCTACCCGGCTACGGCTATGCTCGCGTGCCCACGGAAATCAGCGCGCGGTGGTCCTTCTTCATCGATCCCTATTTGAAGTCGCGTTCATCGCTGGTGTTATGCCTGGTGCTGGTGGATGTCTCGATTTCGCCGCAAAAACTCGATGAACAACTGCTGGAGTGGTTGCGCCATCATAAGAAATCCTACCTTGTTGTAGGAACCAAATCCGATCGGGTTTCCTCTAACCAGCTGCGCAATTCCTTAACAACAATTGCGGAACGGCTTCAAATCGACACCCGAGAGATAATCCCTTTCTCCGCAAAATCGCGCACCGGACACGCACAACTGTGGAGTCTCATACGGGCTGCCGTAGGAATTACGGCTACGGCACAGAAACAGGATTAGATCAGGCTGGCCAGATCTGCAAAGCTGTCTGCGAAAGAATTTGCTGTTTCACGCCCTCGGTCAATGGCAGATTGCGAAACTCGCGCAAATTATTCGCAATTTCCGGTACGCCCGGCCCCGGCCAATCGGTGCCGAACAGCGTCTTGTGTGCGATCTCTTGCAGCCGCGGAAAGTACTTTAGCAGCGACTTCGGCGGAATCCCGCTGATGTCGAGGTACACGTTCGGATGTCGCCGCACCAGGAAAAACGCGCTGTCCATCCAAAGCGGCCTTCCACCGTGCGCCAGCAGAATCTTCAAATTGGGGAAATCAATCGCAACATCATCGACATAAATCGGATCGCCAAACTTGTTTCGCGCGCCCGGAAAAATCGACGTTCCCGTGTGAACCATGATGGGAATGCCATTCGCTTCCGCGGCACGATAAATGATCTCGAGTTCTTTAACGCCGTTCAGATAGTCATTGGGATAAAGCAACTGATGCGGAGGATGAACCTTGATCAGCCGAATCCGCAGCCGCACAATCTGCTCCATATCCGCCAGTACGTTCTTGGTATGCCGGGGATGAACGCTGCCGCAAGAAATTAACCGCTTGGGCGCTTCCTTCACGTAGTCGGCGACGAACTCGTTTACCTCCGGTGTGAAACCAATCACTTCCGGCGCGACATAGTTGATCAGCACGGCCCGCTCAATGCCGATCTCATCCATGTGCTTCAGGAAAGCAGTTGGAGATTGGCAGTAGCGCTCAATCTGCTCGAAGTCCTTGCGTGATTTTTTCATCAGCGCCAGCGCTTCGGGCTTGAACAACTGCATGGGCGCAATGTGAACGTGACAGTCGGTGATCATCAGTTGGCAGCCGCCGCAAGCAGCGCGCGCTTCGCGAATACACGGACCATCTCACGCCGGTATTCCGGAGTCAGTGCCGAGGTGGTCAGCGGCTTCGCCGTGCGAGCCGCGTCTTCCCCAATCCTCTCTGCAAGTTCCTCTCTGATTTCCCCACCAACCAGCTGCGCGTCTACGTCTTTGACCAGATGAGGGGCGGGATTCACGGCCGTAATCGCCATCCTCGCGTCTTCGACAAGGCCGCTCTTCATTCGCAGCGCGACTGCAACACCAGCCAGCGGATAATCGATGCTGCCGCGCACGCGCAGTTTCTGATAGCTTCCGCGCCAACCTCTGGACGAGGCGGGAAGGATCACACGGCTCACGATCTCGGTCGGTGCCAGATTTAGGCGCACGATGCCGTCATTCACATAGAACTCCGCCAATGTTACGCGCCGCGTTCCTTTCGGACCGACGATCTCCAACTCTGCTCCGAGGCACAATAGCGCCGGCGGCGTGTCGCCTGAAAACGCTGCCCAACAGGTTTTACTCGCTGGTGCAACGTGGCAAAGGTGGCCATCCTTCTTCAGGCAAAAGCCGCAGCTCTTGCGCCACAGCAGCGACTGGTTGTACCAGAGACAGCGCGTATCGAGACAGATGTTTCCGCCTAGTGTCCCCATATTGCGCAGCACGGGCGATGCTATGGTTCTAACCGCCTCAAACAACACAGGAAAATGGCGCCGAACCGGCAGTGAGTGCTCAATCTCGGAAAGCGTCGTCAACGCTCCGATACTTACGCTACTGTCAGCCTCCTCGCGAATGCCGCGCGACTCGCCAATAGCCCGCAGATCGAGCACATAAGGTGGCGTGAAGAGCTTCTGCTTCAGCGACGGCAGCAAGTCGGTTCCGCCGGCGATGACCTTTACTTCACCGCCGTGTCCGGACAACATCGCAACCGCATCATTCAGGTTCTGCGGACGCAACAGGCGAAACTCCGGCAGACTCATCGCCCACCTCCAATTCTTGCCGGATCTTCCGCATGCCTCTCGGGACCTTTGCCCCGATACCAGAGCGCGCCTCCTTGCTCACGGAACGTCGTCGGTCCGGTGGGATCGACGCCCTGTGTCATCGCGATTCTCTTCAAGCCCTTCTTAGCTCGCAGAGCTGCTAACACACGCTCGGGACTGAACGGAGCTTCTCTCAGCCGGATTCCCACAGCGTCGTAAATGGCGTTAGAAATCGCGGGAATCGTCGCTGCTAGCGAGCCTTCCCCTGCTTCCTTGGCGCCGAACGGCCCTTCCGGATCGATGCTCTCTACGATGATGCATTCGATCTCAGGCGACTCTATCGATGACGGACTGCGATACTCCAGCAGTCCGGGATTCATCATTAGTCCGTCTTTCCAGATCATCTCTTCCTGCAATGCCTGGCCGAGACCCATCCACACCGAGCCAATAACCTGGCCTTCAACTGCGACCGGGTTCAGAGCTCGGCCGCAATCGTGTGCCGCCCAAATCTTGTGCACAGTAACGACGCCCGTCTCTTCGTCTACGCTTACTTCAGCTACCTGCGCCGAATAAGAATACGCAGGCGACGGCCCGACACCGGCGCCTTTATGCTGGCCGCCTCGCGCTTCCATCGGTGGAGCGTAGGAGCCTGTTCCTGTCAGCCCACCATGAAGATCAATCGCCGCTACCACAGCCTCTTCGAAGCTCAGGTGGGTCTTTGGTGACTCTTGCTTGCGAGACTGCAACACCGATCCGCGCAGAATCTGTCCATCCACATGCCCGCGTGCAACAGCCGATTCGGGCTCGCCTGGCTCTGCACCGCGCTTCCAGACACGGTCACCACGCATGACAACCTCTTCGGCCAGACATCCTATACGCTGGGCCGCGGCGCTGATGATGTCCTTCTTCACCGCCTCGGCTGCACGCAGGGTTGCATTGCCCGCCATAAATGTCACGCGGCTGGAGTACGCACCCAGATCAATGGGTGTAAGGTCCGTATCGGCGGCGATCACCTTAACGCGCGACAAACTGCATCCCAGCACTTCGGCCGCTATCTGTGCAGTCATTGTGTCGGAGCCCTGCCCAATCTCCGCCGCGCCTGTGTACACAACTACGCCGCCATCGCGATCGATCTTGATGTTCACCGTCGAATGCGGCATATCGGAGCGGATAATGCTGTTGGCCGCGCCGCTCACATAATGGCTGCATGCCATGCCGAGCCCGCGACCTTTGGGCAACTTGCCGCGGCGCTCGTTCCAACCAGACCGCGTAATCACCCGGTCAATGCATTGTGGCAGACCATAGCTCAGTACACGCAGTCCGTTCACGGTTATTGCCGGGGGTTTCAGCAGATTGACCAGCCGCAATGCCGCCGGATCGAGCCCGATCTTCGCCGCGATCTCGTCCATCTGCGACTCGAACGCAAATCGTACGTTGACTGTCCCGTGCCCGCGCATGGCGCCGCACGCCGGCTTATTAGTCAGCACGCGGTAGCCGTCATAGCGAATATTCGGGATATCGTACAGCGCACCCAGCAGCGCGCCTGAGTACAAGATAGTCACCACTCCGTAGGAGCAGTAAGCACCACCATCCTGAATGACCTTGCACGCTACGGCCGTAATGCGGCCATCTTTCTTCACGCCGGTCTTGAGATCGATGATGGTGCGCGGCCTTCCGCGATGCGCCCAAAACACCTCTTCTCGCGTGTAGGTGATCTTCACCGGTACATTTGCCGCTCGCGCTGCCACCGCTGCGATGATTTCCAGCGGAATAATCTCGCTCTTCCCGCCAAAGCCTCCGCCCACCAGGGGCTTAATCACTCGAATCTGCGACATCGGCAGATCCAGCACCAGCGACAGCTTGTGTTGCAGGTAATACGGTACTTGCGTCGATGACCAAACCGTCAGCCGTCCCTGCTTGCCGGTCTGTGGATCGATCTCGAAGCTGGCCAGCGTGCAATGCGGCTCCATCGCAGCGTGGGTCACTTCATTGGCAATGTAACGCGCCTCAGCTACGTAATCGGCCTCGGCAAAGCCCTTCTCCGGATCGCCGAAGATGTGGTGGTAGTCCTTCTCCATATTATTCGGCCGGTTCTCGTGAATGAGGTCGTGCTCGGCCTTCACCGACTGCTCAGGATCGAAGTAGGCCGGCAGCGGTTCATACTCGACTTCAATCAATTCCAGAGCTTTCTCGGCGATCCCTTCACTGATTGCCGCCACGCAGGCGACATTGTCTCCTACATAACGAACCTTGCCGACCGCCAGCGCCGTCTCGTCGTGTCCCACCGGCAAAATGCCGTACTGATTTGGCGCGTCCGCTCCTGTAACGACCGCCACCACGCCGTCTAGCTCACGAGCGCGCCGGGTATCGATGTGCTTGATCAGAGCGTGCGGATACGGAGAGTGCAAAATCTTTCCAACCAACATCCCCGGCAGGTTGAAATCGTCGGCATACTTGCCCGAACCAGTAGTCTTCCCAGCAGCATCAACCATTGCAATCGATTTGCCGATAACCGAGTACTCAGTCATGCTGGCCTCCAGCCATCGCCGGTTCCTGGCTCTTCTTTTCCGCTTGGATCACGGCGCGAATCGCCTGGTACATCTGCGAATATCCCGTACAGCGGCAAAGATTGCTGCTGAGCGCTCCGCGAATTTCCTCCTCTGTGGGATCGGGATTGCTCGTCAACAGACCGCGAACCGTCATCATGAATCCCGGCGTGCAGTAGCCGCATTGTGAGCCGCCGAAAGCGCCGTAAGCTTTCTGCAGCGCCGCTAGCCCGCCCTGGTCGGCTATGCCTTCTACGGTTGTAATCACGCATCCTTGGTAGCTGGCCGCCAGCATAGTGCACGCCAGCATCGGCACGCCATCCACCTGGACGGTGCACGCTCCGCAAGACGAATCGTCACAGGCGCGCTTCGAGCCAGTCAGACCTAACTCCTGGCGCAGCACATCTAACAACAGAGCATTCGGCTGCACCGCCAGCTCGTGCGTGCGGCTGTTCACCCGCAACTCGATTAACTCTTTCTTCATCGGCAAGTTCTTAATAAATCGGCACGGTCGGGTCAATCTCGCGCGACCAGCGATCGATGCCGCCGCGCAAGGACTGCGCTTTTTCGAATCCCTGCTGCCGCAGCCACGCGGCCACGTTCATGGACCGCACTCCGTGATGGCACACCACTACGATGTGGTGGTCGGGATCGAGTTCCTGCTGAAAGCGCGCCGGCACGTCGCCCATCGGCATGTGCGTGCTGCCGGAAATTCGCGCCGTCTCGAATTCCCATGGCTCACGGACGTCCAGCAGCGTCAAATCCTCACTGCGGTCGCGCAGAGACTTCAGTTCGGCAACAGTGATCTCGTATTCCTTCATTTTCCCGTCCACTGCGGACGCCGGCGCTCCCCATGCGCCTTGATGCCTTCCTGGGCATCCTGCGTCTTCATCAATTCATCGATGTAGATTTGCTCCGCCTTGGCCAGCCCCTTATCGAAGTGGATGGAGTCCCACGCGTAAAATGCCTTCTTCGCCAGGCACAGAGCGGCCCGACTCAACTGCGACACACGCGACAGACATTCCTGCAGCAGCATTTCGGGATCATCGGCAACGCCGTTGACCAGGCCGGCAGCAAGAGCTTCCTGCCCGGTGAGGGTACGCCCGGTCAATACCATTTCGGCAGCCAGTTTCTGTCCGACGATCGAGGCGAGCGCCACGCTTGCCACAGGCGGAAAACACCCCAGCTTGATTTCTGGAAAACCCCATACCGAATCAGGAGATGCGTAAACCATGTCGCACAACAGTGCAAGTTCCGCGCCGCCGCCCAGGCAATGCCGGCGAACCGAGGCAATGGTCAGCTTGCGAGTCGCAACCACCTCGCGCAACACGGAATGAAACGCCGCCAGCATTTGCCGCACTCGCTCGGGAGAATGCGACGCAATATCAACTCCACTGGAGAATGCCCTTTCAGAGCCGGCGAAGACGATGGCACTGACTTCGCGTATCGTCTCGATTTGTTCCAGAGCACCGAGCAGCTCACCCATCATTTCCAGGTCAATAATGTTGAGCGGGGGATTGTTCAGCGTGATGCGAACGAAGGGAATCTGCTGGTTCACCACGATGCGCCGGAACTCAGGTTTGCTGGCAAGAGTCATAACTTCCTCAGCCCCGCTTTCCCGTTCTTCTCTGCGATATGGTCTGTGAAATTCCACGGGCAGAAGCGGCCAAGCCGGCAGAACCCTCACCGCGGACGCCCTGCAGAAAAATGTCGCTGATGTGACGGGCAAGCGCTTCGGCGTCAGGATCGACCCGCGGCTTGTACCAGGTGTAGAGCCAATTCATCATGCCGTACAGCGCCATCACCGCAGTCCGTGTCGAGGCTTCCGCCTTGTTCGGCGAGCCGTACGGCAGACCGTCCGCCTTGGCAAGTTCTTCCACGAGCTTCAGGCAGATCTTGTAGTACTCGCGTTTGATGGTAGCCAGTTCCGTACCATAGTCGTTTTTGAGAACATCATCTTCGTGCGATAGCACCTTCATGGCCTTCTGCCGCGCCACGGCATAGTCGACGTGGTTATGGACGAAGATTCGAATACGCTCTTCGGGGTCATCGCACTCAGCCAGGCGCTGGCGAAGCCGCTCAATGATGGTGGAGAACGTGTGCTTTTGAATTTCGTACAGCAGCTTTTCCTTGGAGTCGAAATAGTAGTAAAGTCCTGCGAGCGACATTCCGCTCAAGCGCGACAGATCACGCATGGAAGCGCCCTCGTATCCTTTATCCGCGAACACTTCGGTGGCGAAATCAAGAATTTCGGCGTACTTCCGGTCGAAGTTGCTATCGTTTCTGTCAGCAGACGATGACGGCGAGATGTTTGATTTGCTAACAGGCATGCCGGCTCAAAGTCGGGAGAAGGTGCAAGGTACAACTTCTCGTACGAACGTTCGTTCATATCGTATCAAGGGAGCAATTGATAGGCAAGCACCTCCCTGGCGCAGCGCATAACGCTTCGTCAAGGAGGGAAAGAATCGCTGGGGCATATCGTCTCAAATCGTTACGTTGACAAGTCTTACCTCGACAAGGCAAACTGCAGAATCCTGAGGAATCAGGTTCCGTGAACCTTTTTGTCGATTCGGGCGGACGGAACCAGCCAATTCATGACGGCGCAATCGAAGGTTTCGTACCGGATGGAATCCACGCTGGAAAGCGTGAACAAAGCGGAGGAGATGGCTGGTCAGCTTGCCGCCAAGGCAGGCTTTGACGAGGATTCCCGCGACGGCATCACTATGGCCGTGCGTGAAGCCATGATCAATGCCGTGCTGCATGGCAATGCTTACGATCCCAACAAGCGTGTAAACTTGTCCTTGGAACAAAATGACCGGGAACTGGTCGTCACTATCAGTGATGAAGGCCGAGGACTGGATCCCGACGAAATTCCCGACCCTCTCGCAGCAGAAAACCTAATGAAGCAGTCCGGCCGCGGCATTTTTCTGATCCGGGCATTCATGGATGAAGTACGGTTCCGCAAACTGGAACAAGGCACTGAAATCACTTTGATCAAGCGGATCCCAGCCGATGAACTGGGCCGCCAGGAGGCTTCCACGTGAGCATGAAAGCAAGCACCCGGCAAGTGGACGGCGTAACCATTGTGGACTTGAGCGGGCGAATCACCTTAGGCGAAGGCAGTGTGGTCTTGCGCGACACCATCAAGGATCTGCTGGGCAAGGGCGCCAAGCACATCCTGCTGAACCTGGGCGATGTCAGCTACATCGACAGCTCGGGCATCGGCGAACTGGTTAGCGCCTTTACCTCCGTACAGCGCCAGGGTGGCGAACTCAAGTTGCTGCACCTCACCAAGAAGGTGCACGACCTGCTCCAGATCACTAAACTGTACACCGTCTTCGATGTACAGGAAGATGAGGGCGGCGCCATCAAGGCCTTCAACAAGTAATCACCGCCGTATCCAACGTTCTTCTCCGGACGCGCTTTGCCTGAGCAATGGGCGTCCGCTTCTGTTTTTTCTACCGAGTTCATCCAGATACGTTCCCCGCACTGTTATAACCAACTCCACCACGGCTGCTCGCGCCTGAACTCCCGAAGTTCAGCCAGTGAATAGTGCGTGCCTCGCCAGTCCACTCCATCGTGGAGCAGGGTCAAGACTGCCGACCGCACCAGCGCGTAACAGAACAGCAGGGCTCCAATCGGGTGCAGCAAGACGTAATAAGGTGGGACATCGCTGTGCCAGGACATTCCAACGTAAACCGCTATCAGTGTTGCCAGCGCGACACCGAAACCGGCGCGCGCCCATCCGGGTGCAAACATCGCCCCGACGTACGGTCCTACATTCACCAGCAAAATTCCACACACCGCCAGCAACAGAAACCACCCATTGAACCGCAAAATCGCAAACCCGTTCTTGGTTAGGTTGCGCACCATCCCGTAGGCACCGAAGACCCAGCGCAGTCGCAAGAGTCCTCGCCCGAAGGCAACTCGCTGACGAAAGCCTTCCTGCTTGACGATCTCTCCCAACCGCATGTCGTCAAGAATTTCCAGGCGCATTCGTTCGTAGGTCCCTATCCGCTCGTACACCTGGCGCCTGATGAGATTGAAGGCGCCTACTCCGATCGCATCGCGCGACTTCGGATCGGAGACCTTCCACGGCAAACGGGCAAACACGAACTGCGACTGGAAGAAGGCGATCATCATGCGCTCGCCTGCAGAACTCATCACCATGGTCGGAAACAGTACCGTGTGGTCAGCTTTCTCGCGTTCCGCGTAGGCGATGGCCCTTCTCAGTGCGTCGGAACGAAACACCACATCAGCGTCGGTAAACAGGATCCAGTCGCCTGTGGTTATTTGCGCTCCACGCCACATGGCATGGGTCTTGCCTAGCCAGCCCGCAGGCAGATGCTCGATATGCAGCACCTGCAGGCGGCTACCAGACGTTGGCTGCGACGGCCGGCTCTCGCTCAACAGGTCCATCGCCTCGCCAGTCTCGTCGTCGGATCGATCATCAACCGCGATAACTTCGTAGTCGGGATAATCCAGCTCGAGCAGCGACCGCAGGGCAGCTTCGATGTGGTCGGCTTCGTTCCGCGCAGGAACGACGATGCTGACGCGAGGAACGCGGCCCGAGGGTTCCCGCGGAGCAAGGTCGTAGTCCGGGCCGGAAATCTCCGGAATCTTGTCCAGGTTGAGGCCGACCACCAACAGTCGCGACAACCAAACACTCGCAAGGAAAATGCTGACTCCCCAGGACAGGTAATGTTCCAGCAGCCCGGGCCTCATCAGGCCGAAGCCCCTTCCGGTACCGGTGCGGTCTCCTTCCCCGGCGGCAGATGCGGGGCAAACCTCATCCCGTACAGAAGAACGAGCCCAGACAGCACCACCGCCACGATCATCGCCATCATGCCCATCTGCAAATTGGTCCGGTCCGAGATATACCCGATTAGCGTCGGTGAAAACGCATCGCCGAGCAGGTGAATGGTGAACAGGTTCACTGCCAGTGCTGTCGCGCGAATCGGTGCGGCCACCGAATTCACCAGCGCGGCGTTCAGCGGAGCCGTATTCAGCAGGATGAGAAACTCGCCGATCATGATCGCCGCATACATGACCTTTCCGGTCAGGTAGATGGCGGCTACCACCGCCGGGACTGACAGCAGCATGCCGGCCGCTGAGACAATCAGATAAGCCGCGTGCGTCCGCTGCAGTAGCCGATCTCCCAGCCAGCCACCAAAGAGCGTCGCCACCGTTCCGGCAATGACGGTCATGCCACCGAAAATGAGGTTGGCTCGATCGAGCGGCACACCGCGTACGCGCGTCAAGAATGTCGGCATCCATACTTGCATACCGCCTACCGCGAAGGTCATCATCGCCATGCCCAGGCTGACGGTCCAATATGCCTTGTTGCGGAACAACCCCAGGATCGTTCCACGTTCAATCGTATTGGGCAGATGATCGCTCGCGCCGCGCACCGGCTCGCGCACGAAGATCAATCCCCATGCCAACAGTAGCCCGGGAATTGCGCCCACCAGAAACGGCGTCCGCCATCCGAAATGGTGACCGAGAATGCCGCCCATCACATATCCGACTGCCGAACCCACGGGCAGCGACAGGTAGAAGAATCCCATCACGCGTCCGCGAGTGCTCTCCGGAAACAGGTCCGACAGAAAAGCTGGCGAGATGACAACAAAGGTGGCCTCGCCAATGCCTACGATCAAGTGCCTTAAGAGCAATTCGTCATAATTGTGAGTCACCGCCGACAACAGCGTCGCAATGCTCCACACCACCGCGCCGGCTGCCATGATCCATCTGCGCGGATAGCGGTCAGCAAGTGGTGCGATCAGTGGTGCCGCTATCATGTAGCAGAAGAAGAACGCGGTGGTCAGAAATCCCATCTTCGCGTCGTCGATATGGAACTCCTGCTGAATCAGCGGCTGCACGGCAAACAGGACGTTGCGGTCAACGTAGTTGAAGAAATTCAGCGCCGTCAGGAGCAGGAGCGCAAATCGGGCATTGTTTTGCTCAGTCATCGGTTGGCGGAGAATATCACGTCGCCTTGAAAGGCGGATTACTTCTGGCCCTTGGGCCTCGGGTACCGAGCGACGACCACAGTTCCAATCCCACCCCGCGGACGGAACTCACCCTTCACCTCCGCCCACTTCGGCCTGGTGGCGCGCAACACGTCCTCCAGGACCCGGTTCACGATGTTTTCCTGGAAAATGCCCAGATTTCGATAGCAGGTCAGGTATTCTTTCAGTGATTTCAGCTCCAGGCATTCCTTGTCGGGCATGTAGCGAATCCACAGAATGCCGAAATCGGGCAAGCCGGTCTTGGGGCACAGCGAGGTAAACTCCGGCACATCAATCAGGATCTCGTAGCCAGGAAACTGGTTGGGCCAGGTCTCGATTTCGGGCAATGGGGCGGACAGACCCGCTTCGGCATGCTCCTCGGTGTAGCGTTTGCTCTTCGCCATGCGTCTATTGTAATGGGGCACTCGGCCTAGCCTGCTCGGCCGACAGTCCAGCGAGGCATAGGCCCGCGGTTCGCGTTGCGCCCTACGCTATACTGTTGCGTTTGGACATCGATGGCTGAGTCAACTGCAAGGGAAGGCGTCCGCCAGGGATGGAGGCCGCGCTGGATCATCGTCATAGCAGCCATTGTTGTGGCCGTGATTCTGCTCATGTCCCTGTCCATGGGACGGGGTCAGGTCCAGGTGCGCGCCGCCCGCGCCTACCGGGAAACCATTACAGCCAGCATCGCCACCAATGGCCGCATAGAGCCCATCAACAACTTCGAGGCCCACGCCCCAACGGGTACCACGGTGAAGAGGGTGAATGTTCTGCAGGGCAGTTGGGTCAAGCCCGGCCAGCTGCTGCTTCAGTTGGACGACTCCGAAGCGCGCGCTCAATTTGCCCGCGCTGAAGCACAATTGAAAGGTGCTGAAGCAGAGGTAAAGGCATTCTCCGCAGGGGGCACGAAAGAGGAAGTGCTGACCAGCCGCCACGCGCTGGTTAAAGCCCAGGCCGACCGCGACGCCGCCCAAAAAAACCTGCAAGCCATGCAACGCCTGGTACAAACCGGAGCGGCTTCACCAGCAGAGCTCGCCGCCGCCCAGACTCAGCTTGAGGTGGCCGAGTCGAACGTGCACATGCTAGAGCAGAAGCTCCACGATCGCTTCTCCCAAGACGAAATCAGTCACGCCCAAGCCCTGCTTAGCGAGGCGCATGCAGCAGTTGCCGCTTCATCCGACCTGCTGCGCAGTCTCAATGTCGCTTCGCCGTTCGCCGGGATGGCCTACAATCTGCCGGTCCGCAAGGATTCGTTCGTCCCCGCCGGCGAGCTTCTGGTGCAGGTAGCCGATTTGCACAAAGCACGCGTTCGCGCCTTTGTCGATGAGCCGGAAATTGGCAGACTCCAAGTCGGCCAGCCAGTCGAAGTCACCTGGGATGCGCTGCCCGGCCGCACCTGGAAGGGCACCGTAGAGTACCTGCCCACCAACATTGTTCAACACGGGACGCGCATGGTGGGCGAGGTGACCTGCATCCTCGATAATCAGGACCTGAAACTTCTGCCCAACACCAACGTCGCGGTGGCGATCATTCAGGCGCGCCACGACAACGTGCTAACCGTGCCGCGCGAAGCCGTCCGCCAGGATTCAGACGGCAAGTACGTATTCCAGATCGTCGATGGCAAACTCAGGCGCCGCAACGTGCAAACCTCCATCTCCAATTTGACGCGTGTTGAAATCACCAGCGGAATCCCAGACAACGCCGTGTTGGCGTTGGGTGCCGTCAATATGCAGCCGCTGCGCGACGGAATCCCGGTTAAGAATCCCACCTGATGAGAATTAGCGTTCGAAAGTTCGCTGCTTCCCTGGCAGCGCTGCTCGCCGCCGCCCTTGCCGCGGCCGCAGCGAATTCTGCTGAGCAGACGCTCATCAGCGGCAGCGTCGATGAGGTCATTCGCACGCTAACAGGTAGCAACGACGCCGCCTCAGTGAATTTGTTGTCCCGCGCCTATTACGCAATCGAACACTGGGACGACGCCCTGCAGAACGGCCAAAAGGCCGTGAGTCTCAGTCCCGACAATGCGATGTATCACCTGTGGCTCGGCCGGGAGTATGGCGAGAAGGCGGCATCGGTCAACGCATTCTCTGCTGCTTCATTCGCAAAGAAGGCCAAAAACGAGTTTGAGCAGGCAGTGAAGCTCGATTCTGCCAATGTTCAGGCCCGCGCCGATCTCGCCGAGTACTACACCGATGCGCCCTCGATTATGGGAGGTGGAACTGATAAAGCCCGCGACCAAGCGGCCCAAGTCGCGAAGTACGATCAGGCGACGTCACACTGGATCCTCGCTTTGGTCGCGGAAAAAGAGAAGCGTTATCCCGACGCCGAGAAGGAGTTCCAGGAAGCGATCAAAGTCGCGAAAGATCCTGCAAAATACAGGATGAATCTGGCCTCGTTCTACCGTCGGCGCGGTCGACTGGATGACATGCAGAAAGCCATCGCGCAGGCCATCGCCCAGGCCAACAAAAACGCCGAGGTTTACTACAACGCGGCCAGCGAGCTGTTTCAGTCGGGTCGAGACTTGGCTTCGGCTGCACAATACCTGAGACACTACCTCGATTCCGGTGCTATGGTTGAGGACGCCCCTGCCTTCCGTGCCCATTATTTGCTGGGGCAAATTTACGAAAAAATGGGCAGTAAGTCTGATGCGGTCGCCGAGTACAAGGCTTCGCTCGCCTTGGCTTCCGGATTCGCTCCCGCATCCAAGGCTTTGGCCCGGACGCAGTAACGGACCTGGCATGAACCTGTCCCCGGCTTGGACTAGTAGGCGCTTCAAATCTCTCGGCTACGCCATCTCCCTCGCCGCTAGCCTGCCGCTGATCGCACTCGGCTCATTCGCTGCTGAGAATCCTGCTCCTGAGCCTCTTCGTTTTCGCAGCGCCATCGAACTCGCATTGCAGCATAGCGGTGTTATGGGCATCGCCGCCGCGAACCAGCTGAAATCGCAAAAAGCCTACGAGGAAGTCCGCAATCATTATTTGCCCCAGCTCACGGTGGGCTCAGGACTCGGTTATTCCTACGGCTTTCCTTTGACCCTCGAAGGCTCCGCTCCGTCGGTCGCCAACTTCACCTCGCAGCAGTCGCTTTTCAATCTCTCTCTGCGAAAATTCCTAAAGGCCGCAAAAATCGATTGGCAGGCCTCAGCCTACGATGTCCAGGACAAGCGGGCAGAAGTAATTCTCGACGCCTCGCTTTCTTACGCGCAGCTCGTCAACCTCATCGGCAAGCTCAACACTCTGGCCGAAGCGCAGAGAGCTGCGGAGAAGGCTCAGTTTGTAACCGAGCAGCGGGTCAAGGAAGGCGTTGACAGCAAACTCGATCTCACCAAAAGCCAACTCGCCGCCGCCCGCGTTCGCCTTCGCATCGCCGACGCCCAAGCGCAAGCCGACGTTTTGCGCGAGCATCTCGCCAATCTGACCGGGCTGAAGCCGGCCGAGATTCAGCCCGACCTCGAGTCCATGCCGCAACTGCCCCTAATCTCCCAGGAAGACGATCTGGCCGCCCGGGCTGCCGTTAATAGTCCGGTAGTGAAATTAGCCGACCAGAAAGCGCAAGCCGCCGCGGTACGCGCACAAGGAGAACACAAGGCGACTCTTCCCTTCGCCGACATCGCCTCGCAGTACGCTTACCTGGCGCGCTACAACAACTACGATCAGTACTTCCTCAAGTACACCGTCAATAACCTCGCCGCCGGATTGAATATCAAGTTTCCCTTTTTTAATCCGGTGCAGAAAGCCCGCGCCGCCCAAGCTGACGCCGACACCATCGTCGCCCAAAAGCAGGCAGACCTCACTCGCCACGAGGTCAGCGAAAACACCCTCAAGCTGCAGCGTTCGCTGAAGCAATTACAAGCCGCCCGCGACGTCTCCAAGCTGGAATGGCAGGTTTCGCAGGGCGATTTCGAAGCAACGCAGGCACGCATTCAGACCGGCAGCGCCAACACTCGCGACCTTCAGCTCGCCCAGCTAGACGTCAACGACAAGTACGCCGCCTATCTCGATTCCGAGTTTGAGGTTACTCGCACCTCCCTGCAATTACTCCGTCTTACCGGAGAACTGGAGAATTGGGCCGTTCCCGCCCCGTAACTCGCCATTCGCTGCACTTTCCCTGGCACCCTCCTAACTACTTAATGTTCAAGCCTTTCCAGATATTGCCTGGCCTCAACAAATGATAAGATTAGGTAATAACTATGCCTTTGAAGACACTCTTCCTGAATCCACCCTCGTTCGAGAACTACGATGGCGGCGCCGGTTCGCGCTGGCCGGCCACACGCGAGATCGAGTCGTACTGGTATCCCGTCTGGCTGGCTTATCCCGCCGGCATGCTGGAAGGCTCGCGCCTGCTCGATGCTGCGCCGCACCACACTTCCGCGGAAGAGACGATCAACATCGGCAAGGACTTTGATTTCCTGGTGCTCTTCACCAGCACTCCTGGCTTCCCCGGCGACATTCAACTCGCCGCCAAGATGAAGCAAGCCAACCCGAAGCTAAAAATCTGTTTCGTCGGACCCCACGTCACGACCCTGCCAGAGCGCTCGCTCGAGGAAGGCAAGGCGATTGATTTCGTTGTTCGTCGCGAATTCGACTACGCCACTGTGGAGTATGCCAACGGCAAACCACTAAACGAGATCCTGGGCGTTTCCTATCGCGGCCCCGAAGGTAAAGTCATCCACAATCCCGATCGTCCCGCTGTGGACAACCTCGACGCTCTGCCCGATGTCGTGGACGTCTACAAGCGCGACCTCGATGTGCGTCGCTACAACGTGCCATTCTTGCTGCATCCCTACGTTGCGCTCTACACCACGCGCGGATGTCCGGCGCAGTGCACCTTCTGTCTCTGGCCGCAGACGCTCAGTGGGCACCCCTGGCGTAAGCGTTCGAGCGATGCTGTTGCGAGCGAGATGGCCAAAGCCAAGAAGCTCTGGCCGGACGTGAAGGAGTTCTTCTTCGACGACGACACCTTCAACATCCAGAAGGCCCGCACCATCGAACTTTGCGCCAAGCTGAAGCCGCTAGGGCTTACCTGGTCTTGCACCTCGCGTGTCACCACCGATTACGAAACGCTGAAGGCGATGAAGGAAGCTGGCTGCCGGCTTTTGATCGTTGGGTACGAATCGGGCGACCAGCAGATTCTAAAGAACATCAAGAAGGGGGCCACTGTCGAGCGCGCCCGCCAGTTCACCAAGGACTGCAAAAAGCTCGGCCTGGTCGTGCACGGCGACTTCATCCTCGGCCTGCCCGGCGAAACCAAAGGAACTATCCGCCGCACCATCGACTTCGCGAAAGAGCTCGACGTCGAGACCATTCAGGTTTCGGTTGCTCACGCGTATCCCGGCACCGAACTCTACGATTACGCTAAGGACAACGGCTTCATCCTGATCGAAGGCGCGCAAATGGTCGACGCCGGTGGGCATCAGGTCGCCATGATCGAGTATCCCGGACTGCCCCGAGACTACGTAATGGAGATGGTGCACCGCTTCTACGACGAGTACTATTTCCGTCCCAAGGCGGCCTGGCGAATTGTGCGCAAAGCCGCGTTCAACTCGGAGGACCGCAAGCGTCTGTACATAGAAGCCAAGCAGTTCCTGACCCTTCGTGCTGCGCGCAACCGCGCGGTTAAGGAGGCCCGCAAAATCCAGGGTACCTTGACCACTGCGGCTTCGCAGTCCGGCGGCAGCGGCAGCGACTAGGTTGCAACGACCACGGTAGGGCGCTATCGGCGGAAACAGTGTCGTATCGGGCACGACTTCAGGGCTTACCCTGAGTGCAGTCGAAGGGTGCCGAAAAAAATGCCTATTGATTTTCCGCGGCTTTAGCCGCAGCTAATTGCTAGTCGGTCATCGCTGATAACGCCACTGTGACCATCCGCAAATACATCATCCTCGTCGCTGTTATGTTCTTCGCGGCGTGCGGAGACGTCTCTCTCGCCCGCGGCATGCGTGTCTTCGGCCCCGTCACCCTGGCCACCCTGCCGCACCTGCTCACCGTGCTCCTGAACCCGTGGATCGTGCTAGGCGTTCTCTTACTGATCGGCTTCTTCGCCAGCTATCTCTCCGCCCTCTCCTTTGCCGATCTTACCTATGTCCTTCCCGCTACTTCCGTCAGCTACATCCTGATGGTCGTGCTTGCTAGGTTTTTCCTGCACGAGCACGTCACGATTTGGCGATGGCTGGGGGTACTCTTGATCGTAACCGGCGTCGGGTTTGTGGCCACCGGGCCAGAAGCAACTCCAGGTGCGCATCGTCATAACCGTATGGAACCGCAGTATGAACCAGTCGCCGAACTAGCTGAGGTTGTAGAGGCCGGGAACGAAGCATGAGTCACTTCGTACTTTGGAGCGGCATTGCCACTGTGGTAGTCACCTCCACGATCGGTGATGTGCTGCAATCGCGAGCCATGAAAGAAATCGGAGACCTTGGACTGGTGCGCCGGGAGCACGGTCTTTGGGGTGTCATTCGCCGCGTCGCTGCCAATGGCCGGTTCACGATCGGGCTCGGATTCATGGCCATCGGCTTCTTCAGCCTGCTGATCACTCTGTCTTGGGGTGACGTCAGCATCGTCGGCCCTGCTTCTGCCGCGCTGACATTCATCGCCAACGCCCTTGCCGCGCGCCTCTACCTCAAAGAGCGCGTCGATCACCGCCGCTGGACGGCCGCACTGTTCGTCGCCGCCGGTGTCTTCCTCCTGGCCCGATAGAGTGAAATGTCAGGTATCATCCTGAGCGGAGCGCTCGCCTTTTGCTTCGATCCGCGTGTTTCGGCGGATCGGGCGAGCGAGTAGTTGAAGGACCTGCTGTTCCCTCGAAATCTGATTATTGATCAGCCCGTCTTTGGCGATGCCGTGGGACAATAGTGGTCGCCCATGACCGCTCTTCTTCAGGATCTTCGTTACGCAATTCGAAAGCTCATCCAATCACCCGGCTTCACGGCGATCGCTGTGCTGACCCTGGGGCTGGGCATTGGCGCGAATACCGCGCTCTTCTCCGTAGTCAACGGAGTGCTCCTGAATCCGTTGCCGTACCCGCATTCGTCGCAGCTTGTCGCAGTCTATGAAAGGGTTGCGGGGCTCGACAGCGCTCCCATCGAATATCTGAATTTCCTCGATTGGCAGCGCGACAGCAAATCGTTCGCGTCCATGGCCGTGTACCGCAACGAAGACTACAACTTCATCGGTAACGGCGAAGGCGAGCGCCTGAGCGGATACATGGTCTCAGCCGGCTTCTTCAATACCCTCGGTGTAGCACCGGTTCTGGGCCGCACCTTTGGCGTCGATGACGACCAGATCGGCGCCGCACCCGTCGTCATCCTGAGCGGCGGTTTGTGGAAGCGCAAATTCGGATCTTCTCCCGAAATCGTCGGTCAGCCGATTATCCTGAACGGCACCGCCTACACCATCGTTGGCATCATTCCCGACAACTTCTCTTTCTACGGCAACATGCGCGACGTCTACACGCCCATCGGTCAGTGGAGAGATCCGTCGTTTCGCGACCGCCGCATCTCGGTCAGCGCCCGCGCCTTCGGTCGCCTGTCTCCGGGCGTCACGCTACCCCAGGGTCAAGCCGAGATGAATGAGATTGCCCAAAACCTCGCCGTCGCTTATCCCGAAGCCGACTCCGGCAAGAGCATCACGCTGGTCTCGATGAAGGAAGACATCGTCGGCAACGTCCAACCGCTGCTCTACCTGCTTCTGGCAGCCGTCGGTTTTCTTTTGCTGATTGCCTGCGCGAACATTGCCAATCTGCTGCTCGCGCGCGCCGTAGGAAGGTCGCGTGAGTTCGCGATCCGGACAGCACTCGGCGCAAGCCGCGCTCGAATGATTCGCCAGCTCCTAACAGAAAGTGTCCTGCTTGCAGGATTGGGCGGAGTACTCGGCTTCGCCCTCGCTTTCTGGGGTACGAAGGCGATTCTCAAGGGACTACCTGCCGCCTTGCCACGGGGCAACGAAGTCTCACTCGACCTGAAGGTCCTGCTGTTTACGCTCGCCCTGTCGCTCTTCACCGGGGTAATCTTCGGGCTTGCGCCTGCCCTGAAAGCGACTCGGATCAACCTGCAAGAAACCATGAACCAGAGCGGCCGCGGCTCCAGCGGCTTCCGTCAGCGCCTGCAAGGAACGTTTGTCGCGGTTGAAGTCGCCCTAGCTTTGGTTCTGCTGGTCGGAGCCGGACTGATGTTGCGTACGCTGGCCGCCCTGTGGCGAGTCAATCCGGGATTCAATCCCAACCACGCCATCACCTTCAATCTCTCGTTAGCGGCGACTCCTACCACGACCTCTGCGGAAACGCGCGCCCGTCTGCGCAACTTCGACGACAAAATGCGCTCCATTGCGGGCGTGCAGGCAGTGTCGGTCACTCTCGGCTCGCGCCCCATGATTCACGATTCCGCACTGCCGTTCTGGATCGAAGGTGAACCCAAGCCCGTCCACGACAGCGATATGCAAGCAGCAACCTTCTTTCTCGTCGAGTCCGGCTTTCAGCAGGCAATGGGAATTACTTTGCAGCGCGGCCGCTTCGTCACCGACCAGGACAACGAAAATACGCTCGTTGTGATCGACATCGACGACTCGTTCGCGCGCATGTACCTCCCGAATCAGGATCCTATCGGCAAACGCATCAACTTCACCGAGTTCAACGTGCAGGCGGAAATCGTCGGGCTAGTCGGACACGTGAAGCAATATGGTCTAGATACCGACCCCAAAGGCTCTATCCAGGCGCAGTTCTTCTATCCCTTCATGCAGCTTCCGGAGAAGCTTATGCCGCTGGTAGCGAAGTCGGTCGCCGTGGTCCTCCGAATCCAAGGTGATCCCACAGCGGTCATGGGCCAGGTTCGCGAAACGGTAAAGGAGATCGATGCAAGGCAGGTGATCTACAACGTCCAGACGATGGACGATGTCGTGGCAACTTCGTATGCCGCTCGCCGGCTCACGATGATTCTTCTCGGCGTATTCGCCGCACTGGCATTGGCTCTGGCGTGCGTCGGAATCTACGGCGTGATCTCCTATTTCGTTGGCCAGCGCACACAAGAAATCGGAATCCGCATGGCACTGGGCGCGCAACGCAGCGACATCGTGTACCTCGTGCTCGGAGAAGGAACCAAGATGGCGCTTCTCGGGGCGGCCGTCGGCACGGTGGCGTCTTTGATCCTGACCCGCCTCATGGCGAAGCAACTCTTCGGAGTCAGCGCCCAGGATCCTCTGACCTACGCGAGCGTTGTTGTGGTTCTGATGCTCGTAGCGGTCGTTGCCTGTTACATCCCTGCGCGGCGCGCCGTGCGCGTTGATCCCATGACTTCGCTGCGTTGCGAATAATTCGCGTCATCAATACAAATTAGCAATTGGCGTGTCCGCTTCGTTTTTGGGTAGAGCCGAGCTTCAGTTCGGCGTCGCGACGGCCTTTTGATGCTCCGAGCCGGCTTCAGCCGGCGGCAAGTCTCAGCCGCTAACGCACAAAGAGCTAAATAGCTCTACTTATCCACTGATGGAATACCAATTGACATAAGATCTTCAGGAAGACCTGAATTCCCGTACTTGTCCAAGAGCTCCCATGGAGACCGCTTCGTGAACACTCGACCTTGGTTCATCGGCGCCATCGCGCTAATCGCAGCAATCGCCCCACTCAACATCGCCGCCCTCGCCGCCTTAAAAAATCCAGCCGACCAAAAGCCCAACCTCATTTTCTTCCTCGGCGAAGGTCTGCGTTACGACGAATTCAGCTCGGCCGGAAACAAAATCATGACCACCCCCAACATGGACCGCATCGGCAGCGAAGGCTTCACATTCCATAACGCATTTGTTATCAATTCCCTGTGTCTCCCCTCGCGCGCGACCTTTCTCACCGGCCAGTACTCCCACACTACGGGCGCAGTCTCCAACGTCGAGGGAGCCATCCCACCGCAATTCAAGCTCATCTCCGACATACTTCACCAAGGCGGATACGAAACCGCATTCATTGGCAAGTCGCACATCAAGGGCGCGCTCAAAGACCACGACTGGGACTATTACTTCGGCTTTGTCGGCCAAGCAGACTACTACCGCCCCGTGCTCACCGAAGGTATTCGCGGCCAATACAGCGAGCCCAAAGAATATTCCGGAGAATACGTTGACGACCTGCTCACTCGAAAAGCCATCGAATGGCTTCGACAAAAACACAGCAAACCTGTGTGCTTATTTCTCTGGTTCTACGCACCACACGCGCCGTTCTATCGTCCCAAGCGCATGGTCGATCTGTTCAACGGCATCGCCATTCCGAAGCCTTCAACCTTCGACGAAGACCTCACGGGCTATGCGGGAAAAGCGCAGGCTACGTCCCATGCCGACAATCAGATCGGCAGCGCCGAAGTTGGCACCGATGACCCGCGTTCCCTGGAAGAGCTGGTCAAGGACCATTACGCCGGCGTCGAGTCGAACGATGAAGACGTTGGTCTGGTACTGAAAGAGCTTGAACGACAGGGAATTCTCGATCGAACAGCAATCATCCTCAGTTCCGATCACGGATTCTTCCTCGGCGAACATCATTTCTACGACAAGCGCTTGATGTACGAACCTTCCATCCGCATTCCACTGATGGTGCGATATCCGCCGCGTATTCCGGCAGGCGGCGCCTCCGACAAGATGGCCCTGAACCTCGACCTGGCTCCAACCATCCTCGACTTGGCCGGAATTCCTATACCGGCAGAGATGAAGGGCGAGAGCCTGATGCCCATCATGGAAGGCAAGAGCGTCACTCACTGGCGCACAGACTGGCTCTACGAGTATTACGAATATCCCGGTTGGGAAAATGTAAAGCCATGCCGCGGAATACGCACCGAGCGTTACAAACTCATCCACTACTTTCTGTCGCCGGAAGAGTTTGAGCTCTATGACCTGCAAGTCGATCCCGACGAGAAGCACAATATCTACGCAGATCCGCACTACAAAGATCTGGCAAAGAAACTTCAGAGCCGCATGGCCGAACTTATTGACTATTACATAATATAGTGACATTGTGACGGTTTCGTGCTACTCTCCGGACATGGGAAACCCGGCGGGAGTGCGGAGAGATTTTTCGGAGTTAGAAAAGCGCCGTTTACGGGCGGCACAACTGCTGCGCGACGGAGTTCATCAGGCTGAGGTGGCGCGGCAGGTGAGTGCGCATCGGCAATCTGTCAGCCGATGGGCGGCGCAACTGAAGCAGGGCGGAGTACGGGCTCTCAAGAAAGCGCGACACGCGGGGCGGCGAGCGCGTTTGCGTCCCGAGGACCTGCGACGGATCGAGAAGGGGCTGAAGCGCGGACCCGAGGCGCTGGGCTATGAGACCGGCCTTTGGACTTCGTGGCGCGTAGCGCACCTGATCGAGCAAGAGTGCGGGGTGAAGTACCATCCCGTCCAAGCGTGGCGGATTCTGCGCCAGTTGGGGTGGAGTTGCCAGCGTCCGGTGGGACGGGCGCTGGAGCGCGACGAAGACAAGATCGGGCGGTGGAAGCAGGAGCGGTGGCCGGAGATTAAAAAAAAGCCCGGAAAGAAGGCCGCACCATCGTCTTTGTCGACGAAAGCGGACTGAGCGAACGCCCGCACCGTTGTCGCACCTGGGCGCCGAAGGGACAAACACCGGTGCTGCAGTATCACTTCAATTGGAAGATGTTGTCGGCGATGGCGGGGGTAACGTGGTGGAACTTCTACTTTCGACTGTTTCCCGGCGCGATTCGCAGCCCGCAGATCATCGAGTTTCTTGGACACTTGCTGCGCCACCTGCCGGGCAAACTGCTCATTGTCTGGGATGGCTTGCCCGGCCACCGCAGCCGTGCCGTATGGGACTTTGTGTGCCAGCAGCGCGGACGCCTCTGGCTGGAATTTCTTCCCGCCTACGCACCGGAACTGAATCCGGTCGAGTATCTGTGGTCCCACTGGAAACAACACGAACTGCCCAACTTCTGCCCACAGAACTTTTGCCAGCTCAGCCACTCTGCCCGCAAGGCCCTTCGCCGGATGCGCCGGCGACCTTCGCTGCTGATCGCGTTCTGGCGACAAGCAGAACTGTTTCCGTTGTAACTATATTATGCAATGCTTAATAGGTATCCCTTCTTTTGTGTGTTTCAGAAAACGGGTTGAAAGAGCCTCTACTACCCGAAATTTTCTGCGGCTGCAGACCGGCCGAATACTGATTGCTCTTTATCTGGCCGTCTTCTCATCCACTCTGCTCAGCCAGACACCGGATTCGCCGCAGACCTCACCTGAGTCGACGGTCCGTAGAGAACCGCGCACATCCTTCGCAAGCCGGGTCGATCGAGCGCCAAAGCTCGATGGCACGCTGGACGATCCGCTCTGGCAACAGGCTAGACCCATCAGCAACTTCCTGCAGCGCGAACCGTATGAAGGACAGCAACCAACGGAACGAACCGAGGTACGAATTCTGTACACAAAGCACTATGTTTACTTCGGAATCATCTGTTACGACTCCAACCCAAAGGGCATCGTCGCAACTGAACTTCGCCGTGATGCCACCCAGCATCTTGATGACTATTTCGAAATTGTCATCGACTCTGCTCATGACCGCCGCAACGCTTACGTTTTTCAGATCACGCCGCTGGGGACACAACGCGACGCCTTGATCACCGAAGAGCAAAAAGGCGACAGCGACGACGACGGAGACTCCGGATGGGATGGCATTTGGACCTCGGAGGCACGGATCGGCGAAAACGGTTGGACTGCGACCGTTGCCATCCCCTTCTCGACTCTCAATTTTATGAAGTCGAGCGACGTAATCTGGGGAATCAATTTCAAGCGTTTCATTCGCCGGAAAAATGAAGAGGATCTCTGGTCGGGATGGCAGCGTGTGAACGGAATGACGCGCATCAGTCAGGCCGGAGAGTTACATGGCATCTCCGAAATTGGAAGCGGCCGGCTCTTTGTCATCAAGCCCTACGGCCTACTAGGCTTCCAGCGCCTGCCTGAGAGTGTCGCCGGTACAGGCCTGACTCCCGGTTGGAGTTGCTTATGCACGGCTGGTGTTGATGCCAAAGTCGGCTTGCGCTCCAACCTGGTGGCCAACGTCACAGTCAACACCGACTTTGCCGACACACAAGTCGATCTTCAGAACTTCAACCTAACACCCTACCCTTTGTACTATCCGGAGAAGCGTCAGTTCTTTCTCGAAAATGCCGGCACCTTCAACTTCCCACTCGGCGGCGATAGTGGGGATCTCCTCTTTTTCAGCCGCCAGATCGGCATCGACCCGGTTACTGGACAGGAAGTACCCGTCAATGCCGGCGGCAAGGTCACCCGATCACTCGGCAATTTCGAGCTGGGCGTGATGGATGTCGACACCCGCGAGTCCGGACCTAATCCTTCGGCAAATTATCTTGTTGGTCGCGTGAAACGCTCGTTGTGGGCAGGTTCTTACATCGGAGCCATGGCGATCGACAAGACCTCCAGCAGTCTTACCGACAGTTACAACCAGGCTTACGGTGTCGATACACGCTTGCTTTTCTGGCGCAACCTCGTCGCCACCGCTTACGCAGCCGAAACTAGAACGGCGGGGATATCGTCGGGACAATCGAATTGGGGAGCGGGTCTGAACTACAAAACCAACTGGCTGGAGCTATTCGCGCAGCATCGGACGGTGGGACCAAACTTCAATCCAGAAGTCGGGTTTCTCGAACGCAACGACTGCCTTTGCAACTACATTGATGCCACGATTAAGACGCGGCCTAAGCTTCCGGGTGTGCGTGAAATCCAGTTTGAGGCCTTTCTCTTCCATGCCCCAGACACCAAGCACGTCCTGCAGACACAAGAGTGGCAAGGCACATTTCGTATTGAGTTCCACAATGGATCCTATAGCGACGACGACATTGTGGATGTCTTCACGCAGCGTCTGACAGAACCGTTTAACATCTAGCGCAATGTTTATATTCCCGTAGGCCTCTATCACTGGACTCGCCATCAGCTCACCTATGGGACGCCGCTAAACCGCCGCTTCACCATGCGCTTCTTCGAGCGCTTCGGCTCGTACTACAACGGCAATTTGAACGAAGCGCGCGTGCGTTGGAGCTATCGCGCCAGTGAACGCCTTTCGTTCGACTTCAGCCAGCAGTGGAACAAGTTTCAATTGCCCGTGCCGGGCGGCGATTTCTCCGTCCTCTTTGGTGGTTTTCAAACGAATTATTCGTTTTCGCGCTTCCTGATGCTCACTGCACTGGTGCAGGTCAACACGGCAAACAATCAGGCGGTCACTGGCACCGTCCGGCTGCGCTGGAACTACCGTCCCGACAGCGACCTCTACATCATCTATACCGCCGGCCAGCGCTTCGCCAGCCTGGAGACAAACGCGCCGCAGTATTACCAAAACAGCTTGACCGCCAAGTTGACATACTCGTGGAGACCTTAGCCACCACACGCTTGCACATCAGCCCGACAACTGGGTACACAGTTGTCGACGGAATTGGGCGGAGTTTCCGGCACAGATGGCCACATGTAGCGATGGCAAGGAAGCTCGTGCAACGGGCGACCAGGGGTTCTTGATGCGTACACCGTACGCGAAATGAGCCTTCGGATTCCATTCGACGGCCCAGGAGTGCACGAGCAGTCGATTCACACATCCTTAACTTGACAGCAGCAGATCGCGGACGTAGCTTAGGGGTGGAGTAGTTGCCCCCTCGTCAGAGCTGCAAGACACTTCAAACCAGTTGATCTGTCAACCGAAACAACGATTGCTTCCAATCAGTTTCGAGGAGGAGAAAAGCCATGCCTTTGACAACTGACCAGCGCGAACAAGTAGCGGATGAACTCAAGAAATTTGGCGCTGACCTCAACCTTACGGAAGATCAAAAGAACAAACTACGAGGATTCATGGAGCAGGCAAGAGAGAAAGTCCTGGCCTACAGGGCTGCAAATCCGAATGCATCCAAGGCCGACATGCTGAAGGCGATCGCGCAACACCGAGACGAGATTCGCGAAAGGGTAGTAAATTTCCTGACTCCTGAGCAACTAACAAAATGGGATTCCGCCGTTAAGAACGCCAAGGAATTCCTTGGCGAAAAGCTGGCAGCCTAACCTAAGTCTAATTTGCAGACTGTACCTGAGGCTGACGGATATTCGTCGGTCTCAGGTCCGAGTAACCTCTATCAGGACCTATTGAGGTTCACATAATATAGTTACAACGGGAACAGTTCGGCCTGTTCCCAAAAGGCGCACACCAGGGCGGGACGTTGGCGCATCCGGCGCAAGGCCCGGCGAGCATGATGGCTCAACTGGCCGAAGGTCGCCGGGCAGAAGTTGGGCAGCTCGTGCTGTTTCCAATACGACCACAGATATTCCACCGGGTTGAGTTCCGGCGCATACGCCGGTAGGAACTCCACCCAGATACGGCCACGCTGCTGGCCAATAAACTCCCAGACTGCCCGGCTGCGGTGGCCCGGCAGACCATCCCAGACGATGAGCAGGTTGCCGGAAATGTGCCGCAGCAGATGGGAGAGGAACACGATGATCTGTGGCGAGCGGATGGCGCCCGGAAACAGTCGAAAATAGAAGTTCCACCACGTCACCCCCGCCATCGCCGACAACATTCTCCAGTTGAAGTGGAATTGCAACACCGGCGTTTGTCCCCGCGGTGCCCATGTCCGGCAGCGGTGCGGGCGCTCGCTCAGTCCGCTCTCGTCGATGAAGATGATCGTCCGGCCTTCGCTTTGGGCTTTTTTTTAATCTCCGGCCAACGCTTCCGCTTCCACTGCTGGATCTTCTCCTCGTCCCGCTCCAGCGCCCGTCCCGCCGGCCGCTGGCAACTCCAGCCCAACTGCCGCAATATCCGCCAAGCATGTCCGGTGGCATAGCGAACCCCGCATTCCTGCTCGATCAAATGCGCCACCCGAGCCGAAGTCCACAGGCTGCTCCCATAGCCCAGCGCCTCCGGCCCGCGCTTCAGCCCGCGCTCGATGCGCTTGCAGTCGGCGGCGTCCAGCTTAGCCGGACGGCCTGCACGAGCCGCCTTTTTCAACCCTTTGCGCCCCTTCTCCCGCAAAGCTTCGGCCCACTGACTGACCGATTGGCGATGGGCGCCCACCCGCCGCGCCACTTCCGACTGGCTCAGTCCTTTCGCCAGCAGAGCCGCTGCCACCAACCGTCTCCGCTCCAGAGCCTGAAAATCACGCCGTACTCCCGCTGGAAATCCCATGCCTGAAACATAGCACAAAATCCTCAA
>Ga0306926_10000795_pt1 | contig 30173 bp, 31 predicted proteins | sample flu12Cox44000178_FD_203759 | JGI IMG/M metagenome (GOLD analysis project Ga0306926, IMG submission 203759) | Lab enrichment of tropical soil microbial communities from Luquillo Experimental Forest, Puerto Rico - flux8day.12C.oxic.44.000.178 (v2)... | ecosystem: Environmental > Terrestrial >...
CCGAGGGAGGCTTGATCTACTACGGTCCGGACCCGATCGACCAGTATCGGCAAGCCGCGGGTTACGTTTCTCGGCTCCTCAAGGGCGAAAGGTTGGGCGATCTTCCTGTTCAAACGCCAACCAAGTACGAGATGGTCATCAATCTCAAGACGGCCAAGGCGCTTGGCCTCGACGTGCCGCCTACGCTCCTCGCCCGTGCCGACGAGGTGATCGAGTAGTTTGACTTGTGCCTTGGGCGATACATTTTGCTGCACCTGCTCAGGTCTGGAAGTGGCACCACCCGGAAGGCCCGAAGCGCGCGATTTAGTTCCGGTTACCGAGATGCTGCGGAAATAGCGCGCTGGCGTTGGAAGGCGCTGGACGGCCGCCATTGACTCGTAGCTGCCATTTCACAGCAATTTTGCTGTGGTGCACAACGGGCCTCCTGATGTGGTATCAGCACCCATTACGGAGAGCATTGGGGCAGCTGAGGCGGAACGACCACTGACGCGACATTGCGCAGCCAGCAGTTGCCGGTACCGGTGCCGGTCCAGAGCAAGTCGGCTCCGGGGAGCCCGGGGGCTGGATTGAAACCGTTTCCCTCGACGGTGTTGAATTCTATCTGCGTGTTTTCCGGCAAAGGATCAAAGCCGAGGTTGCATGTTGGTGGCTGCTGAAGCGCGGTGCATATGTCCGCGAGCACGATGCCAGCTGCCCCGTGGTGCGTTACGCGATTGTTGGTGATGACGTTGTGGTCGCCCGCGAAGCTGGCGATTCCGAGGCCCGGCGGCACTAGGCACACGTCGTCTCCCGGAATGATGCAGGTGTTCGGGCTGTTGTTGTCGTGCACAAAGTTCTCGAGAACTCTGTTGTTCCGGCCAGTCATCACGGCGTCACCAGGCAGGATGAACAGCAGAATGCCCGCTGTATTGTTGAAGCTTTCGTTGTGATCGACCTCGACGTCTTGCGAATTCTCAAGCTCGAAACCGGAAACGTTGTCATGCGCGACGTTCTCGTTGACGTGCACGTCACGGGATTGTCCGATATAGATCCCGGTATCGTGGGCGCCGGTAGCGAGGTTGCGGTTGATCCAGCCGCTGCTCGAGAGAACGGGAAAGATTCCATACAGCTTGTTGTCATTCACTGCATTGGACGAAATCGTCCAGCCGTCGACGCAGGCCAGGAAGATTCCGCTGCCGTCGAAGTTGCGCACGACGAAGCTCGAGACTTTCGCGCCCCTGATGTGGCGAGTCGCATCGTTCAGGCATTGAGCGGTATCGGAACCGGGCCGTGCGAAAGCGACGCCGTTGTATTGGCCGCCCATGCTCTCGAGGATCGCCAGTTGCCCCGAACGCGGCTTGGCGATCAGGCTGATGTCGTCCTTCGAGACGACGACCGCGCAGACCTTCGCGGGATCGGTCGGACAGGGTCGTCCAGGCTCGTGGTAGATGCCGGGTTCGACCATGATACGGTCGCCGGGCGACGCCGCATCCACGGCGATCTGGATCGATTGGCCGGGACCCACCTTGATGTCGCGGGCGGCGGCGCATTGCACCGTGGTCCCAATCAGAACGGCGGTCAACATCTTCATCGAACGCACGGATCCCTCCTGATCAGCTAGCCCCGATGTGAACCTGTTGAGCGACGGGCAACGGCGAGTACCAAACGCACCTGTTTATGTATTGCGGCTAGGTGTTAAAGTTGCGCGCCCGCCCGATGGCATTGATGCTGCTGCAAACGCCTGTCCGGTCTCCGTTTTATGGGCAGCTATCAGACCCCAGGCCTGAAGGTATTTTAACACTGTCGCGTCTGAGCACAAAGGTTCCTTCCACACAGTCAATCCTGCAAAGTGTCCAAAACGGTCAACACCCGTGCAGCCTTCCTCGGAACTATTGCGCCGCCGACGCCAGCGTTGGCGCTGGCCAAAAGCCAAACATTGACGTCGTGCCTTACGTTCATCCGCGACTGGCTGCGATAAAGCACGACCGATGTTCGCGCGTATTGGTCACCGATGACGCACAAGCGGCATGTATGAGCCGGGCTCGGTTTGCGTCCGCTTACGGATCAATCCGGCAGTAACGGTCGCAGCCCGTCGGGCCCTTATGCGGTTTCTTGGATCCTGAGCTGACTTAGGCCGGATCGAAATGCCGCACTGCGACAACCTGTTTGATGCTCGCCGATCCGGTATGCTGTCACCCTGGCTGGGGGTTGCGGATGCAATTCGGTCACCTGAATCGGCGCGATTTTATTCTAGGGGTTAGCGGATTAGCGGCGGCGTTTCCGCTCGCCGCAAGTGCGCAACAGCTACGGGAGCCCGCGATCAATATCGGCGTGCTCACGGATATGAGCGGCCCGTTTGCAACGCTCGCCGGAGCAGGGTCGGTCACCGCAGCGGAAATGGCGGTACGGGAATTTGGCGGCGAGGTGCTCGGCAAGAAGGTTCGAGTCCTGTTCGGCGACCACAAGCACAAGGTTGAGATCGCTTCCGCACTTGTAACGCAGTGGTTTAACGACGAGTACGTGGGCGCTATCTTTGATATGCCGAACTCAGGCGTTGCGCTGGCCTGCCAGAAGTTGGCCTCCGAACGCGGTCGAATCTCCGCTACTGTTTCCGGCGGGAGCAGCGACCTGACTGGCAAGGATTGCACCAGCACAGGGTTTCACTGGGCGTATGACACATACTCAAATACGGCGGGTATCGCGTCTGCGATGGTCAAATTCGGTCTCGACACTTGGTACTTCATCACGGTCGATTACGCGTTTGGTTGGCAACTTGAGCAGGACGCGAGTGCCGCGATCGAAAGGGTGGGCGGCCGCGTGCTCGGTCGTTCGCGACATCCCTTGAACGCCAAGAGCTTCCTCGAATATCTTGATGCTGCGCAGGACTCCGGTGCAAAGGTCATTGCGCTGGGCAGTGCTGGCAGCGACACGATCAACGCACTCACGCAGGCAGCCGAGATCGGTATTTCTCCGCGTTCGCAGACGCTTTGTCCGCTCCTGGTGTTTATCTCAGAGGTTCACGCGCTCGGCCTCGACGTCGCCAAGGGCATGACCTTCATCGATGGTTTCTATTGGGACGCCGACGACCAGACGCGTACCTGGTCGAAGCAATTCTTCGATCGGCGCAAGGTCATGCCGACCATGAGCCATGCCGGCGTGTACTCCTCCGTGCTCCACTATTTGCGCGCGGTTCGCGCCGCAGGGACTGATGACGCCAAGGCAGTCGCCAGCAAAATGCGGGACCTTCGGGTCAATGATTTCTTCGCGAAAGGCGGCGAAATTCGCGCGGACGGCCGACTCATCCACGATATGTATCTCGTCGAGGTCAAGGCACCCGAAGAATCGCGGCGACCGTGGGATTACTACAAAATCCTCTCAATTATCCCTGGCGACCAAGCCTTCCGGCCACTCGGGGAGGGCAAATGCCCTCTGGTCCCTGCATAGCTACGCCCAGAGCCATGACCGTCACTGCGGCGGAAGCTTCTGCCGGTCAGACAGAACCGAACCGACCCCGTGTGCGGTTCGGGGTCGCCTTTCGGCTATTGATCGCATTCATTGCGATCACTGCCTTTGCGGTCGTGGTAAGCGCGGTCGCCCTATTTACCTTCGACAAATACAAAAATGGGTTTACCCGGATTGCCTCTTCTAATCTTCCAGCCCTTGTTGCGGCAAGTGATCTCGCACAGCGCAGTCAAGCCTTGGCGGCGAACGCGCCAAATCTGGCGGTTGTCGATGGTCATTTTGCTCGTCTTGCCATCAGTGATTCGCTACGCCACCAGCTTGCGGCCATCACTGAAGCGAGTGCGCAGGTCAAAAAGCTGGCGCCGGCGACTCCAGGTCTGGAAAGTCTCGCTCGCAATGAGGCTGCGCTCAAGGAAACTCTGGAGAAGTTGGACGGACTGGTGGCCGACAAGCTCGAATCCGATCGTGTGGCGACAAATTTCATGCTGCGGCTTGGCATGTTGTCCAGCCGGGTGCGCGCAGCTGGTACCGACGTCCTGCCGCAAATCTCCGATGAGCCATCCTCCCGCGCGCAGATCGACGCACTGACCGCCTGGACCGCCGCCGCCAACCAGGCGATAGTCGTTATGCTGTCGACGGCGAACGCCGACAGTACAGTTAGGCTCAACCGCTTGCGTTCGGATTTCGCGGACGCCGGCAGCCGGCAGAACGCAGCGCGCGAGCATTTGTCCCCCGCACTCATCCAAGCTATCGATCCTCTCGAGCGCACGCTCGCCCAATATGGCCGCGGTTCTCCGAATATTTTTGAGGTACGCAGTGCACAGCTCGCCGCGACTTCCGCCGTCCGCGGCGCCTTATTGGATACCAAGGAGGCAGCAGCTCGGTTCGTCGAATCGGCCGACCGCGTGTTCGCGGATGTACAAAAAGACGCGCGTGCGCAGAGTGACTATTTCCGCAGCCTGATCGCGGACTATTCTCGCATTTTCACGATTCTCTCCCTGTTGTGCGTGGCCGGAGCGGCCGGCGTTTTCCTCTACATCAATCGTTCAGTCATTTTGCGATTGAAAAAGCTCAGCGACAGCATGCGCCGGTCCGCCGACGGTACCGCCGCGCCGATCCTGATTTCTGGAAACGATGAGATCGCTGACATGGCCAAAGCGGCTGATTTCTTCGCCACCTCTCTTGCGCAGCGTGAGCAAGGCTTGCGCGAATCAGTTGCCGAGTTGCGCGCACTCGGTGAGGTGACGCAGGCAGTCAATTCGAGCGTCGATCTCGAAACCGTGCTTACTACCATCGTCGCCAAGGCCACGCAGCTTTCCGGCACTGAAGCCGGTGCAATCTATGTGCTTGATAATGCCGATCAGGAATTCCAGCTGCGGGCTACCTATGGACTCGACGAATCCGTCGTCGGCGAGCTGAGGCGCAGCCATATTCGCATTGGCCAGACCGGCATCAGCGAGGCAGTCGAGCGTGGCATGCCAATTCAGATCGCGGATATCCAAAATGATCCGACAGTTACCCTCGATGTTATTGTCCGTGCCGGCTTTCGCGCACTGCTCTACGTGCCGTTGCTCGGTACTGAGAAGATTGTAGGTGCGTTGGTGGTACGGCGCAAACAACCGGGCGAATTCGGCAGAAGCACTGTCGAGCTTCTCCAGACGTTTGCCGCGCAGTCGGTTCTGGCGATCCAGAACGCGCGGCTCTTCAGTGAGGTCGCGCAAAAGAGCCGTGCGCTCGCAGAAGCCAGCCAGCACAAGTCGCAGTTCCTGGCCAATATGAGTCACGAGTTGCGCACGCCACTCAACGCTATCATAGGCGTCAGCGAGATGCTGCGCGAGGATGCCGAGGCTTTGAAGCAGGACACCGAGCCGCTCGATCGCGTGCTCGGCGCAGGCCGACACCTGCTCGCCCTGATCAACGATATCCTCGACCTGTCCAAGATCGAAGCCGGGCGAATGGAACTGCAGCTCGAAACCTTCCCGTTGACGCCGTTGATTGCCGACGCTGTCAAGACCATCGAACCGCTGGCGGCAAAGAACGCTAATCAGATCGTGGTCCATTTCGACGCTGCGATCGAAACGTTGCATGCTGACCAGATGCGGTTGCGGCAGGCACTGCTCAATCTGATGAGCAACGCCAATAAATTTACGGAGCGCGGCACCATCACGGTCGATGCGCGGCAAGGGCAGAAAAACCGCGACTGGGTTACCATCGCGGTCGCTGATACCGGCATCGGTATGACGCCGGAGCAGATGGGCAAGCTGTTCCAGGAATTTTCGCAGGCGTCCTCGACAACGGCGAGCAAATACGGCGGCACCGGCCTTGGCCTCGCCATCAGCCGGCGCTTCTGTCAGATGATGGGCGGAGATATTACGGTCGAAAGTGAGGTCGGTCGCGGGTCAATCTTCACTATCCGCGTGCCGCGGATTGTGGAGGTTGAGAAGGCCCCCCAATAGGTACGCTGTTTGCTGCAGTGCACTTGGTCCGCTAATGGCAGATTTTGTTGCAAAAGTCCTTTTGCAGTCGTCATCAAAATTTCTTTTGGCTGTGCACGCGATTTTCGTGTAAAGATGTGGTGGACATCGTCGCCTGACGATAAACTCACTGACGATCTCCGTAACGCGATTGAGGGCACGAATCAGCGGTCGTCGGTGGAGTTTTTTAACAGCAGAAAAATTAGCTCCCAGCGATCCGGGACTTTTGCAACAATATCGGCACAAGGCTGACCTAAGCTCACGAAGCGTCATGTCCGGAGTTGGCGGAAGCAGACGTTCCGGTGTCGCCTTCTGTTTTAGGAGAGCCACGATCATGGCAACCAATGGGAAGTCCAGGGACATAGAAGGTGCACCAAGCAAACCCTACAAGCTTTACCGCACCGGACTAAAGGGCGAGATCATTGGCCTCGTTGCGGAAGCTGACACCTTGGAAGAACTGGACAGGCTCCACATGCGGCGTCTCGACTGGCACTATAAAATTTATCACAACGGAAAGCCCATTTAGGGCAACAGCAGCATCGGCCGGATGCTGTCGCTGCGCGGCTCTGACAGTTCAAAGGATAAATTCCATGGCCACAAGCAAATCGGACGTCTCGCGTCGTGAGGTGGTAAAGTGGGCCGCTGCCGCAAGCCCGCTTGCGGCCCCGGCCGCCGCCGCTCAGAGCAGCCGCACCGAGATTCGCTGGTCCAGCGGCCTTACCGATGCGCCTGTCACCTACTTCGACATCATCGAGCCCGCCGGCGGTCGGAGCGGAAAGCCGCCGTTGTTTCTGATCCACGGCGGCGCGCATACCGGAAGTTGCTATCTGGTGACGGCTGACGGGCGGCCCGGCTGGGCGCACGCGTTCGCCCAAGCCGGCTATCGGGTGGTCATTCCGGACTGGCCGGGTTCCGGCCGCAGCGGCCATGTCCCTTACGATGATCTCACCGGCGAGACGGTCGTTGCGGGGCTCGGCAAGGCATTGATCGCGGTCGGCGAGCCGGCGGTGGTCATGACCCATTCCATGTCGGGTCCCTACGGCTGGAAGCTGCTCGAGCAACATGGCGAGCATGTCGCCAGGATCGTTGCCGTCGCGCCGGGGCCGCCCGGCAACATCCAGCCGGCAGCAGCGATTGCGAGCGAGACGCCCGAGAAGCTGGAGGTGCGCGGCACGACGAGCTATACGCTCGATCGCAAGGCGCCGTTCGTTGCCACGGAGGCCTTCGTGGCCTCCAAGCTGATCGGCAAGAGCACGCAGTTTCCCCGCGACAGCACGGCGCGCTATGCCGCGTCCCTTGCGCCGATCGCGCCGCGGCTTCTGCAGCAACGCCTTAACATCGGCGGAGCGCAGATGAAGGTCGCTGATTTCTCGAAGTATCGCGGCAAGCGCGTTCTGGTGCTGGTCGGCACGCACGATATCGACCATCCGCGTGAGCTCGACGTGCGCATCGCCGACTGGCTGAACGAAAATGGCGCCAAGGCCGATCTCTGGTTCCTGGGAGATCGCGGCGTGAGCGGCAACGGCCACATGATGATGATCGAGAGCAACAGCGATGCCGTGGCGAAGCTGGTCATTTCCTGGATCGAGGGCGCATGACCGGGATTTGAGAAGTCCCTTTCCGGGGCATGCGGAACCAGAGCCGCCGCAAGTCGGCAAGCCGGCTGTCTCCGCTTAATCTAAAGCATTTCGGCTACGTTGAACGCCCTCGACGTCATGGCCGGGCCTGTCCCGGCGATCCACGTCTTGTTTGCAGCGCGAAAGTCATGGATGCCCGGACCAAGCCCGGGCATGACGACATAGTTTTTGGCTCAACCATTTCGTAAAATGCTCTATTGCGACATCGGCATCATGTTGCTGTTGAGACTGGCGATGATCGAGACAGAGCCGATGATGACGAGAAAAACGATCAGCACGCCGAAGGCAAGCGCCAGGATATTGTTGGTGCTGTCGGCGCCGCTGCCCAGATGCAGGAAGAAGACGAGGTGGACGCCGATCTGCGCGAAGGCAAGCACGATCAGCCCGACCGGGATGCCCGGGGGCCACAGCAAATCGGTCTGCGACACCACGAAAGAGGCGATCGTCGCCAGGATCGCAAGCGCCAGCCCCACCGTATACGACAGGTAAGTGGCGCTTGACTCATGCTCCTCGACGCCCGGCGTGCGGTCGTCGAGCACGTGCTCGTGCCTGTCCGTCAATGCCAGTCTCCCATCAGATAAACCAGCGTGAATACCCCGACCCAGACGATGTCCAGCGCGTGCCAGAACAGGCTCCAGCACAACAGGCGCCGCAGCACGGCGGCGGGCAGGCCATAAGCGAGCACCTGGGCGACCAGATAGATGAGCGCGATCATGCCGCCGGCGACGTGGACGCCGTGTGTGCCGACCAGAGTGAAGAAGGCGGACAGAAAGGCGCTGCGCGAGGGCCCGGCGCCCTTCTCGACCATGCGGGCAAATTCCGAGACCTCGATGAACAGGAAGGCCGCGCCGAGCACGAATGTGAGGACTGCGAAGGCCAAAAAGCGCCCCGGCTGGCGGCGTTCGGCGGACAATGCCCCGAGCCCGCATGTATAGCTCGACACGAGCAGGCACATCGTCTCGATGAAGACGTTGCGCAGATCGAACAGCTCGGCTCCGGTCGGCCCGCCGGCAGTGCTGTTTCGCAAGACTGCAAAGGCCGCGAACAGCGCCGAGAACATGACCATGTCGCCGAGGATGAAGATCCAGAATCCGTAAGCGACGACGACGCGCTTCGAGGCCGGCCCGCCGCCGCCGCGCCCGCGCGCGAGCCCGGCTGGAACCGCGGCTGGAGCTCTATCGATTGCTGCGACCGTCATGCGCCCTGCCTCGCCTCACCGGGCCAATTCCATTTGCGCGACTTCGGCGGCCGGGATTTCGTCCTCACGCTCGATGCGCCAACCCGCGATCAGGACCACAATGGCGGCGGCGAGGAAGCCGAGGAGCGCCAGCCACCAGATCTGCCAGATCAGCGAAAAGCCCATGATCGTTGCAAAGAAAGCGGTAATGAAACCAGCCGGGCTGTTGCGCGGCATCTCGATCGCTTCATAGGCCGGCGCGACCGGGGGCCGACCGATACGCTTCATGTGCCAGAACGCGTCGATGGTCTCGACCCTGGGCAGCACCGCAAAATTGTACGCGGGCGGCGGCGAGGAGGTCGACCATTCCAGCGTTCGACCGTTCCAAGGGTCGCCGGTGAGGTCGAGGCGGCGCTCGCGGGTGCGGATGCTGAGGAAGAGCTGGGCGATCTGGCAGAGGATGCCCAGGAAAATGACAATGGCCCCGGCCTCCGCGACCAGCAGCAGCGGCTGCCAGCTCGGGTCGGGGATGTGCTGCAGGCGCCGGGTCATGCCCATCAGGCCCAGCTGATAAAGGGGCATGAAGGCGAGATAGAAACCGATGAGCCAGCACCAGAAGCTCGCTTTGCCGAGGCGTTCGTCGAGGGTGAATCCGAACGCCTTCGGGAACCAGTAGTTGATGCCCGCCAGCGCGCCGAACACGACGCCGCCGATGATGACATTGTGAAAATGGGCGACCAGGAACGCGCTGTTGTGGACCACGAAATCGACCGGCGGCACCGCCAGCAATACGCCGGTCAGGCCGCCGATGACGAACGTGATGATGAAGCCGACTGTAAACAGCATCGACGTGCTAAACACGATCCGGCCGCGGAACATCGTGAACAGCCAGTTGAAGACCTTGACGCCCGTCGGCACCGCGATGATCGATGACATGATCCCGAAGAAAGCGTTGACGTCGGCGCCTGCGCCCATGGTGAAAAAGTGATGCAGCCAGACCATGAAGGAGAGGATGCAGATCCCGAGCGTCGCCCAGACCATCGACCGGTAGCTGAACAGCCCCTTGCCGCAAAACACCGCGACCACTTCGGAAAAGATGCCGAACGCCGGCAGCACAAGTATGTAGACTTCGGGATGGCCCCACGCCCAGAACAGATTGACGTACATCATCTGGTTGCCGCCGGCATCATTGGTGAAGAAATGCATGCCGAGGTAACGGTCGAGCAGCAGCATCAGGAAGGTCGCGGTGAGGACCGGAAACGCGGCGACGATCAGCAGATTTGCGGAGAGCGCGGTCCAGCAGAACACCGGCATGCGCATATAGGTCATGCCCGGGGCGCGCAATTTGAGAATCGTGGTCACGAAATTGACGCCGGTGAGCAACGTGCCGATGCCCGAGATCTGCAATGACCAGAGGTAGTAATCGACGCCGACATCGGGCGAGAAGGCGAGCTCGGAGAGCGGCGGATAACCCCACCAGCTCGCGCGCGAGAAAACGCCGATGACCAGCGACATATTGATCAGCAGCGCGCCGGTTGCGGTGAGCCAGAAGCTCACCGAGTTGAGCACCGGGAAGGCGACGTCGCGCACGCCGAGCTGCAATGGCACGGCGAAGTTCATCAATCCGATGACGAGCGGCATCGCCACGAAAAAGATCATGATCGTGCCGTGCGCCGAGAAGATCTGGTCGAAGTGCTCGGGCGGCAGGTATCCCTGCGCACTACCGATCGCGATCGCCTGCTGCGTGCGCATCATGATCGCATCGCTGTAGCCGCGCAGCAGCATCACCAGGCCGAGGACCACGTACATGACGCCGATTCGCTTGTGGTCGACGGAGGTGATCCATTCGCGCCACAGATATGGCCACCAGCCCTTTATGGTCACTGTCAGCAGGACGGCCAGAATGACGATGCAGACGGCCGCTCCGGCGAGCAGCGGGAGCGGCTCGTTGAACGGAATTGCGGCCCAGCTCAGCTTTCCCAGCATGTCAGCCTCCCGCCGCACCCGGCGGTGGAGATGAGGCCCCGCCGATGCCGGCCTTTGCGGGACCCGCCGCCGTCTGGTCGATGATGCGCTCGAACAGCTTCGGATCGACCGAACGATAGGTTGCGGGCGGCACGGCTTTGCTCGGCTTTGCGAGCTCCGCGTAGCCGGCCTCGTCGAGGGCGGATCCGGTGCCGCGCGCCTGCTCGACCCAAGTGTTGAAATCGCCGGCCGGCACCGACTTGACGACGAACCGCATCTCGGAAAAGCCGTCGCCGCTGTAGTTTGCCGAAAAGCCGGGATACTCGCCGGGCTTGTCCGCGAGAAAGTTGAGGTGCGTGGTCATGCCGCCCATGGTGTAGATCTGGCTGCCGAGCTGCGGCACGAAGAATGAATTCATCACCGTCGCCGAGGTGAGGCGAAACTGGACGGGAGTGCCGGCCGGGATGACCAGCTGATTGACGGCGGCGACACCCTGATCGGGGTAGATGAACAGCCATTTCCAATCGAGCGCCACGACGTCCACGCGCAGCGGGTCGGAGCTCGCGTGGATCGGCGCGCGCGGATCGAGCTGATGAGAACCGATCCAGATGACGCCGCCCAGCAGGATGACGGTCAGCGCCGGGATCGACCAGACGACGAACTCGACACGCCCTTCATAGGACTCGTCCAGGCTGCGGGTAGCGTGGGTGTTGGAGGACCGGTACCACCAGGCGAACACCAACGTGGCCACGATCACGGGGATCACGACGACGAGCATGATCGCCGTCGAATTGATCAGGAGAAGTCGCTCCGCCGACGCGATCGGCCCTTGCGGATTCAGGATGCCGGCACGCTGACAGGAAGCGAGCACGATGGCGGCGCCGACTGCCGGCCAGAGGAGCAGGCGGGAACGCCGCCGGCCGTGCAGCAACGCTGTTCCCCTCATCGGGCGCCTCCACAGCCTTTGAGTCCGAACCGATCTCATCGCCGCGGTGGCTCATGATCGCCTTCACCATGGAGAGGGTCAAGCCCTCCGCTATCTGGAGGAGATCGAGGGACGGCATGGCAGACCTGCAGTTCTTATTCAACAGAAACGACCAACCTGCTAAAGCCGCGAAGAACATTGTTTAGATTGCGCGTTTCTTGCTCGATGCGAAATCGCGTAACCCTCTTTGCCAAGGCGCAAAAAATGGCATTCATTTCGAGCTTCGCCAAATGCTGGCCGATGCACATATGATGTCCCCAGCCAAACGCGATATGCTCTGCCGAGCCGCGCGATACATCGAAGGTGTGCGGGTCTGGAAACCTGCGTTCATCCCGATTCGCGGCACCATAAAAAACGATCGCTCGCGAGCCCGCTGGAAGGGTTACCTCATCCAATTCGTAATCTCGAGTGAGCAGGCGGGAGAAGCCCTGGACGGGCGCTTCCATTCGCAGAATCTCGTTTATGGCGGCCGGCATGCCGGAGGGCTTGTCGCGGACCTTCTGCCATTCTCCCGGATTGTTGGCGAACAGCCAAACCCCGTTGCCGATCGCGTAAATCGTGGTATCGAGACTCGGCCCCACATAATCGATCATCATTACAGGGCAAACGGCTTGATCGATCTCTCCGCGATCCGCCGCATCGAGTATCGCGTCCGCCCAGCTCCCTGGCCTAAGCTTGCCACGAACAGCCTGCGTTCTTGCATAGTCCATCATTTCGCGGAGCACGGGAAACGCGCCGCGGGCACGGTCATTCAGTGGTCCGAAGCAGTTGAACATCTGCGCGGCCCACACCAGCATCCGCTCACGTCCGTCCTCCGGCAGTCCAACCGCACTGGCCACGATATCAACGGGTAAGAACGTGGCCAGCTCGGTAATGGCACAGAACGTGCCCTTGGCCACCAATCCGCCGACCAGATGGTCGGCCTTGCAGGAAATCTCGTCTTGCAGCGATTTCAGCGCCGTGGGGCTGAGCGGCTTTCCGATGAGGCGGCGCGAGCGTTGGTGCTGCGCACCATCGCTGCACAGCGTATTGCCGCGGAGCACCTGATTCATATCATCATTCATCATGACGCCGGACGCCGATGAAAACGTGCTTGCATCCTTGAGAGTTCGCAGAACGCTGTCGTACCGGGTGAGAGCAAACATTTGATATTTGCTGAGCCAGGCGGCGGAACCCAGGCTCTGCAATTGCGCATAACCCGGCCAGGGATCGATCAACGCCTCGTCGGCGTAGGGATCGAGATCCGAGACAGGACAATGTTCCAGGATTGGCGAAAGCCCGGCGTATGCGTGCGAACTCATGACGATCCTCTGCGAGCAAGCGTGGATGCGTTGCGGGGCGCTGCGGCCCTTTCATGCTCGCACAGTTAATCGTCAGAGCGGTGATTGCTTCGCCTGGATTGCCGTGATTTTCGCAGGGTTGCGTTCGTAACAACAAGAAGGCGGGCAGGCGCAATATCCGTCGGGTTATTCAAGCTCCCGGCGATAGTCTGTCGGTGTTTGCCCGGTGATCCGGCGAAACGCCACGCTGAAGGCACTCGTCGTGGCGTAGCCGACATCGAGCGCAATATCGGTAACGGATGCGCGTGGGTTGCCCATCAAGGCCATTGCGCGCTCGATTCGTCGTCTGGTCCAGTAGCGATGTGGCGGCTCACCGAAGGATGTCTTGAAGCATCGCAGGAAATGATACGGGCTTAGCCGCACGAGACGAGCAAGAGTACTAAGGGAAATGTCCTGAGCAAGATGCCCTTCCATGAATTCCATGACGCGCGTCTGCTGCCAGCCGGCAAGCCCGCCGCGATAGGTACGCCGCGAGCGCACCCCGCCATCCAGACGCAGCAGCTCGTGGGCCAACAGGCCGCCGAGCGCATCGGCATACATGCGATCGCTGGGATCGGCACCGCCGATCTGGCCCTTGAGCTTGAGGGCCGTTTCCCAAAGGTCGTCGTCCTCAAACAGCAGGCGAGGTTGCAGCTCGGCCTCTGCAAACCTCAGATCGGGATCGGCCGGTACTGCCTGAGGGTCGATGTACAGGCATATCGAACGGGTCAGCAGCCGCGGATTCTGCACACCGAAAAAGTTCTTCCCGCGGGGACGAAGATCAGCTTATGAGAGTAATTGCGTAGCGTAGATGTCGGCAGCCCCTCTACGAACGTCTCCCCGTCATACCGGACGCCTTGCTCGACGGCGATAAGAAGGTGGCATCGCTGTTTGAACCTGTACTCGAAATGCTCGTGGCTGATGATCTGCACCGTCTTCGCCAGCAGCCCTCGCCACTGTGCCGTTCGGTGCCTGACAATTGCGGAAGGAGAAAATTGCACCGTCGGCAGCTGACGGCTAACGGGCTCAGTGGGCAAATCATCGATTCCGGAGACGTTTGGATTGTGGTGTGACCTGGTTGAGCGGTCCATGGCGCAACCTCGTGTCTCGGCTCGTTGCACGGGAACGCCTTCCTGCCGTTTCTCCCTGAAGCTGACGGGCTTACCAGCCAACCTCTTATTTTGGCCCTCGATCGCTGGAGGACCACGTAGATGTGGTCGTCCGCCGCCTCAATCGTGTCTGGGCGGCATCACCGCGAATTGATTGCGCGAAGTCACGTGTAATTGATCTGTGTACCGGCGGATCACGATGATGAGATGGTAGGGCGGCGGCCGTGTTGAGGTCCGCAACTGCGCAAACAGCAATGGCGCGACAGCAGTCGCAAGTTTCGAAAAGCCAAGCCCGCCCTCAAGCATCATGCGGAAGGGGTAGGGCTGTCATGCACCCACCCCCTAAAGGTCTGGCGTGTGATCTAGATCACACCTCTTCCCTGTTCTTTCGACCATATTGAAGGCATGCTGCGCTGTATCACCCAGAAGCTTACATTCCCCGCGTTACTCGGGATAGCCGCGACTTACGGGCTCGCTGTGCCGCTCGCTGTTCTGCTTCTGGCTGACGGCTTTGCGCGCACCTCAATCCTGCTGTCGCGGATCATGCCCCCGCTGCTTGATTGATAGGGAATTGGCTTTGGAAAAGATTCGAGCACCTTATTTGCAACGGGTGCATCGGCGCACCGTTTGACGGAGAGGCAACGCGGTCGGTGCCAGAGAAGACGCGGCCGCAGGCTCTAAACCATAGTTTAGATCGGTTGCGATTTATCCTAGCGGATCTCATCTTCGTCCAATCGACCGCCGACGCATAACCCCCCAAGGATGAGCGGGATGATGCATGTGAGCGACGATTTTGCTGGAACACCCCAATTAGACTTCGAGGGGTGGAGAGCATTTCTGCGCATGAGTTCCGGCAACCAGCCGGAAGTCATCGACCGCACCGCCTTTGTCGGTTGGGTGCGGCCCCTGAGCATATGCGGCCTCACGGCGACCGCGCTCAAGATCGATTGCGGGTCGCGCGTCAGGGATTCCAGTTGCAACGCTTACCGGTCCGAGCGGACGTACCAGGATGTCCGCTTCGCCGGCGCGGATTATTACTATGCCGTATTTCAAGTCGCTGGCCGGTCAGTGATGACCCAAAACGACGGGGTCGCGCAACTAGCGGTAGGCGATATGGCATTGCTCGATGCGGCGCGCCCCGCTGCATGTTTTGCCGACGAGTCGCAATGGCTGCGCCTCCAACTGCCACGGCAGTCGGTCGTTTCGAATCTCGGATTCGAGCTGCGAGGCGGTTTGTACGCGAGCGGCGGAACGCCTGCCACGCGCCTGCTCTTCGGCCTTGTTCGAGAGGTCGACAAGGCTGAAGGACCGGGGTCCTCCCCAGCCGATGCCTACCTGCAGCAGGCGATCTATGATCTCCTTGGTGCGCTATTTGTGCCATCCAGTTCGGCGTCTGTCTCACGCCATGCGGATCGGCTGTTTGCGCGTGTCCGCGGCGTCATCAGCGACGGGTTTGCTGATCCGGATTTGAGTCCGCGCAGGGTCGCGGCCGCAGCTGCGATCTCGTTGCGTTACCTGCAGAAGCTCTTTACGGCGCGCGGTTGGGCGTGCAGCGATTTCATATACTCGCTGCGTCTGGATCACGCCGCGCGCCTTCTGCATCGCCGGGCGTCATTGGGCACGAACCAGCCTCTGAGCGAGATCGCCTTCGCCTGCGGCTTTCGCGACTACACCCATTTTGCACGCAAATTTCGCCATCGCTTCGGTCATTCGCCAGGTGCCGCCGCACAGAACGCGCTAGCGTCGCCGACGCAATAGTACGCGCCGGTACCAGCGAGAGTCCCGCCCCGCGGGAAAGCGGTGAGCTGAGTCCGCGCAATACAATAAGGCGCGCTGGTACCGGCGAAAGGGCGTCACCAGCCTAAGACGTCTGGTCTCTACTGCATACATGCTCTTCGAAGATCCTGGCGATCGAGATGGCTCATAGAGCTTGCGTCCGGATGATGAGCGAACTCGCGCGCAAACGCGAGATTGCTCCAACAAAATTACAGGAGGTGATCGTGAACATGCAGTTCTGGCGGCGAGGCATCACTCCACGCCCGGCCAAGGACCTCAAAGTCCGATCGAGCCTGGTGCGCAGGCTCGTTGAGGCTCAGGACGACCCCGCGAAGCACCGCATACGCGCATGGCTTTGTGGTTTAAATGATGAGCAGCTTTCGAATCTTGGCTGCACGTCCGATGACATTGCCGTCCTGCGCAGCAGCCGAAAGGGCGTCACTGGCCTACGACGTCCGACCTTCCGCAACCTATCTCCTTGGCACTAATTGCGGCATCTGCAGGACGAGAAGGAAAACAATCAGATGATCATTATGCAAGCAATCTTGAGTGCATCGGCGCTGCTGCACGGCCGAGCCGTGCAATCCGTGGGCCGATCAGTGCTGCGAACGTTCAAGCGCTGGTCGGCGGCCTACACGGCTTGGCGTATCGAGCGGCTGGCGATCGCTGAGCTTTTGTCGATGAGCGACCGCGACCTCAAGGACATCGGCCTCAACCGTTGTGAAATCCTGCACGCGGTTCGCGGCGCGACAGCGCGCGAGCATAATACCGTGTACGGCGCAATTCCCATCTCGTTCGCAACGAGGGTCATCAGTACTGAGTGACAAGCTTGGCGCTACCGTCCTTGAAAACAGGAGACACACTGGAGAGAAAGGACGTTCGCTTGCCGGCTGTCCGGAATGCGGCAGCACGGATCGCGTCCGCCGGCCGAGGTGATCCAGGAACGGCAGGTCGTCAATTCAGGAGCAGCATGCAGAATATCTTCGGCTTGCTGGCGTTGGCCGCTATTGCCGCGTCACTGATCTGGTCTGGTTTCTGCGCCTGGCGGATCAAAAACAGATTCCTGAAATGGGGCGGCGTGGTGCTGGCGGCCGTGCTGGCCGTCGCGGCGTCGCCGGTCAGCGCACTCCTGGTCGTTGGGACGGTCAAGCAGCATGTCCGTAGAGCCCCGGTTTCGACCCTCAGGGTCGAGGCAACCCCTGAACGAATTGCGCGGGGCAGGGGGCTTTCTGATGGCTTTTGCGGCGCGTGCCATTCAAAGACCGGCACGCTCACCGGGGGCCGCGACATGGGTGAGGATTTTCCGATCCCCGTTGGGTCGTTCATATCCTCCAACCTGACCCCGGCCGGGCCATTGAAGCACTGGTCCGATGGCGAGATTTTTCGCGCAATTCGCAACGGCGTCGACGCGGATGGGCGTTGGCTGACGGTCATGACCTATACCAACGCCGGGAAATTGAGCGACGACGATACCCAGGCGGTAATCGCTTATCTACGCAGCATGCCGGCCGCTGGAGAGCAGACCCGCGATCCGCCGGACCGCCTCAACCTGCTGGGCGTTGCGATGCTGGGCGCGGGAATGCTGCCGAGCGGGAAGCCGGTCATCGCCGGCAACATCACGGCGCCACCGAAGGGGCCCACCTTTGCTTTCGGAGAGTACATCCTGTCGTATCAGGATTGCCCGAATGCCATGGCCGTCGTTTGACCGGGGGCGTGCCGGGGCAGATCGGGCCGCTCGGACCTGATCTCAATCTCGTCAAGCAATGGAACCTTGCGCAATTCATCACCACTATGCGTACTGGCACCGATCCGAATGGTCATGAGATGAGCGAACAAATGCCGTGGCGTCCGCTCGGACGAATGGATGATGAGGAGCTTGCCGCAGTGTATGAATATCTGACTCACCTGCCCGGTTCCTGATTACGCACCTTCGTTGTCGAAGCGGAATAGTGCGTGCTTGTACCGGTGAAAGGGCGTCACGGGCTCACGACATCCAACCTTTGGCGGGCTAACTCGTTCGCAGTATCTCAGCGAAACAGGAAAGGTCACACGATGTGCGGAATAGCCGGTTGGGTGAGCTACTAGAGGATGTAACCGGTGTGGTCCATATCGTCGGGCATCTCCTTCTTGAACGATAGGTGCGCCGATGGCGAGGGGCTCGCCGATCTGGGCGAACAGGAGTTGGGTCGCGATGATCAATGGCCCGCTTGATAGCAAAGCCGCTGAATTGGTGCTGCGGGTGACGCAGGATATCGCCAGCAATTATCGCAACCGACCCCCCGAAGATGACCCGGTGGATGAGGAAATCCGCGAAGCCTGCGCCGTAGCGGCCTTTAATACGGGCTGGTTCATCTTGCAGGCGATGGGGTTCCGACCAGACGGCATGAGGGAAATCCGGAGAAGGATGACGGCACCGGGCGGGTCTCGTCAGCAAGGCGGTAGACGGCCCGCGGACGCATTGGTCTAGGATCGCGGCCGTGGCGCTGCCGTGTTCGGGCACCTACAGAGCCAGGAAGGTGCTCGAGGATTTGCTGGCGCGACAGCTGGGAAACACCAGCTCGCTCCCCGAACGTGCCGGCCTTGAGCGTACGCGCTCGATCGGCACCTGGCTGAAGGACTATGGTGTCGAGCTCGACCTGCAACCGTTACCTGAACTCGGTGGCTGACCGTGATGTCTGACACCAAGGCCGGTAAGCGACGACGACACCGAGGCTGTGATTGCTTACATCCGCAACGTGCCCGCCGCCGGGGACAAACCCCGGATGCGCCGGATCGGCCCTCGGGCGCGGCTTTGCTCTGCCCGCAAACGCGCGGGGTCAAGCTGCGCCAGCCATCACTCTGCCGACCGGCAGCGGAATGGCGCAGCGGAAGACGTTATCGGGATCGTAACATCGTTTGGCTTTGATGAGCCGCTCGACACTACGACCATAGCTCTTCATCACGCGATCGACCTCCGCATCCACTGGCAGAAGGTTCGGGTATCCGCCAGGAAGCGCCATCGGATCGAAAGCCCGCAATGTGTCGCGAACCCATTGCCGATGTCGCCGCTCCTCATGCTTGTCCAATCGATCGACGAACGCGGCGAGAATCTCGACCAGTACATGGTCGCGACGAAGGCCGAAGGCCGTCGTCCCTGATGGCACGCGCGAGGCCGCGCCCTTGAATTCATGGGTGAAGATCGCGCAACCCGGGGAGGCGGCTTTCGCCATCGCCTCGATCATGGTGTCGATGCTGCCGCTGTCGAGCGCGGGAAGCCAGCACGTCTCCATGAACGTACGCAGCCCGTTGACGAGATAGGCATCGAACGCGGTGAGCGACGCTGCATAGGATGTCTGCGTGACACCGCCGCCAAGCAGCGTTCCCAGGTTGAGAAACGGTCGCAGCCGCGCTTGTCCCTCCGCTTCCACGCCACACCAGGTCGGCACGACGAGGACCACAAACTTGGCATCCGGGCCGGCGGCAAATCCAACCTGAACTGTCAAATCTTCAGGCGTGAAGGTCGCAATGTCGGCACAGCGCTCCAAAACGGCTTTTGCTTCACTGAACGGATAAATGAGCACGCCGGAGCAAACACTGGGCAGCTCGTGCAGGCGGTGGTGCATGGCGGTGACGACGCCGAAGTTACCGCCGCCGCCGCGCAGCGCCCAGAGCAGCTCTTCGTCGTTACGCTGGCTGACGCAAACAACTTGACCGTCTGCGAGAACGACCTCCGCAGCGACAAGGTTGTCGAGTGCAAGCCCGCAGCGACCAATCAGCGGTCCATAACCGCCGCCGAGGGTGAGTCCGGCCATGCCGACGGCGCCAACCGAGCCCGTCACGGCCGCAAGGCCAAGCGGATCCGTGACGGCGAGAACGTCCGCCGCGCGGGCGCCTCCTGAAATTCGCGCGGTCTTGTCGGAACCGACGGAAACTGCGTTCATGTCGCGCAGGTCGATGACAATTCCGTCGCAAAGGGCGCGACCGGCCCAGTCATGGCCTCCGCCACGCACCGACAGTGGAAGATCACAGTTGCGAGCGGCTCGTATCGCCGACTGGACGTCTTTCTGCGTCCGGCAGTGGGCGACAGCGCGAGGCGTGCGGCCCACTGGTTTTGCCCAAATCGCTGTCGCTGCGGTATAGCGATCATCGCCCGGTACCGACAAACGACCGGACAGCTCCTGGCCGAGCTGCCGAAGTGTTCTTTCGATCGGAGGGATCATTTTTCGCGCTCCCTCCCTTCAGAACCGTGCCGGGAAGGTGAGGTTTGTGTTCACTGCAATTCTCCTTTGCGTTATACGCATTATTCCCTCTGGCGACAGGTTCCTTGCCCCGATTGTCCAAATGGAACTCGCCTCTCGTTCAGTTGATTGCACCCGTTTTGCGCCCGCGTGCTACACAGGCGGAACACCGGAACGTTGGCGGTCGGCTATTTGCCCGCGGTGCTCGCCCGTGGATCGCGCAATGGTTGCGAGGTTTCGAACGGGGTCTGCCCGATGCCGTTGGCGCCAGCACGGTGATGGCGGTAGGCCAGGATGAACATCAGCAGGATGAACATTGAGTTCTCCTTCATGCCCAGCCGCAGTTTATGGGGTGAAGGTAGGCCCGCGTCCTCGACCGATCCAACGAGTAATTGTGTGAACACTGATCGGAAAAAGCGATGGTAGACCTGCCGTCACTGCGCCATCTGCGCCATCTGACAGCGCTCGATGATCAACGCCATTTCGGCCGTGCAGCCGGGGCGTGCTTCGTGACCCAATCAACGCTGAGCGCCAGCATCAAGGAGCTGGAAGCCTTGCTTGAAACAACGCTTGTCGACCGCAGCAAGCGGCGGGTCGTCCTCACGCCCATCGGCGTCGAGGTCGCGGAGCACGCACGCAAGATCATCCACGAGGTTGAGCAGCTCGTGGACGTCACGAGAGCCGCGCGCGAGCCTCTTTCCGGGACTGTACGGCTGGGAACCATTCCGACCATCGGCCCCTTCCTGCTGCCGCGCGTTCTGCCGGGCCTGCGCGAAGCCTATGGCAGTCTCAAGCTCTATCTCATTGAGGATCTGACCGATCGCCTCGTCGAGGCGCTGCACCGCGGCCAGCTCGATGTGGTGTTGCTTGCGCTGCCGTACGATTGCGGTGCAGTTGAGACTCTGGTTCTGTTCGAAGATCCGTTCGTCGTGGGATTGCCGGGACAGCATGCGCTCGCCAAGGAACTGCGGATCAACCCACAGCGCCTATGGCATGAGAACTTGTTGCTTCTCAAGGACGGGCACTGCCTGCGCGACCACGCGCTTGCAGCCTGTCACCTCGCCGACAGGCGGATGACCGAACGTTTCGAGGCGACAAGCCTTCCGACCCTGGTGCAAATGGTGGACAACGGCCTGGGCACTACCTTGTTGCCCGCGCTTGCGGTCGATGCCGGGCTTCTCATCGGCACTAACCTTGTTACGCGTCCGCTGCTCCCCGATGCGCCTGCACGAAAGATTGGGCTGATCTGGCGGCGGGGCACCGGACGACGCGATGAATTTCGTCTGCTCGCAAAAGAGATCGCTGAGCGAGCCAGGCCAAAATCGAAAGCTCCGGCATCGGCGCCCATCGTTCAAAAAAGAGCGAGAAACGCGATTACGGTGTCGCCTTGACTACTGCAGCGCAGGGCATTGCGCTTGGTTCAAAATCCTGCACGCACAAGTGGCTCGATCACGGCAAGCGCCTTCTTCAAGGCGAAGTCTGCGTGTTCCCGGCAGCAATAGAACCGATGGTCCTCTCCAAGCCAGCATTTGACGCATCCGCCTTCGACGGTGAGGCGCGTGTTGCACAGGGCGCACCATTGCATGACCAATCTCCTGATTGGTAACAATCCTCCGAAGAAGTGGTTCTCGGAGACCGGTTTCACCAATGAATTAGTCCAATGACACTGATCGGAAAAACCGATGATCGGTGGCGATCGGATAGGCAGCCCGGTTCTCGCTGTCTACCCAGCCCCACCGGAGCGTTGCGGCAACTTGATGCGATAGCTCCTTTTGCAGTGTGCATTGGCAAGACTTCGTGCTCCACCCAGAGGACAGACGCTCAACCGCGTGCCCGGATATGAACAGCTTGCTATAAGCCCATTTCCGCTGCGAAAATAGCCGGCGCGTGACCGAATTGGAATCAAAGCGAGGCTTTGTGCCGTTTTTCAGCAGCCTGCTAAGGGGCAACCATGAAACTGACTGTCAACAGCAACCACCTGGCACTGATTGATCGCGTCGTCGACGCGGGCATGCTCGGCAAGAGCCGCGGCGAAGTCCTGAAGGCTGCTGTCATCGAGCATGCCCGCTTTCTCCTCGTCGGCGGAACACCGTTCAGAACGGGTGCACCGGGCGTCGTCGAGGTGGATGCGCCGACCTACGGCACGGTGCGGGAGGAGTTGATCATCGAGCCGATCACCGGCAAGGCCGTTCCGGTGCGCACCGGCGAGGTACTGCGCATCAGTCAGGTCGAGGGCGGGACCTGTGTGGACTACAACGCGTATAACCTGCACGACTACAAGGAATGGCTCGATTGCGGGTTCAATCGCACGCGCGGGGTAACGGTCGGCAAGGGCACCATCATCTGGACCGGGTCTCCGCGCGCGCGGCCCATGCAGGTGATTCTCGATCACTCCGACAATTTCGACCAGTACTACCAGGGCCATCGGTGCAACGGTCTTCTCAACGAGATCGAATTCGGGTTTGTCGACCATCCGAACTGCCAGGACACATTCGCCGAAGCCATCAGGGAGTACGGGCTGACGCCCGACGACGTGCACGACTCGTACAACCTTTGGATGCGTACGGAGGTAACCCCTGACGGTCGCCGGGAATTTCACTGGAACCGTGCCAGGAAGAACGACTATGTGGACCTGCTGGCGGTGATCGACACGCTCTCGGTGCCAATCATTTGCGGAATCGACACCATTCCCCTGAACAACTACGGCCCGGGATCGATACGCCTGCAGGTGTTCGCGGCGTCGCCATCGACCCGCGAGCTGATCGAAATCATACAAAAGCGATTCGGGCGCTTCCGCGCGCAGAAGACACCGAAGGACTTCAAAACGAAGGAGATCCGCACGCAGCGGGAGCTGGAGCGCGACCCGAATTACGTGCCCGACTACTGGCCAAAACCATCGGAGACTTCGATAGACGTCAATCTCTCGGAGGAAGTCGATCACCTGTTGCAGTCGCTCATTGCCACCGGCGACTACCTCGAGACCAAGGAGCACGCTCTCCTGCACAGCTTCCTGCGCTGGTACGACATCGCGTGGCCGCGCGACCACGTCAGCACCAAGCTGAAGTTCAGGCAAAAAAAAGAGGCTGCTCAGCGGCAGTGAGGGTGAGGCTGCGACAGCAGGCCAAGTCGTCTATTCGATCGGCACGCTTGGCATTAATTCGGGGACGTATATGTCGGCAGGAGTCAGCGAGCTGTCTACGCGCTGGAACTTTGCAACCAGATTGATGGTCGCGAGCATCTTGTCCTTTTCGATTGGCCCCAGGCCGTTCTTGCGGGTGCGATCGGTCAGGATGAGCGGCAGCGCCGCATCCCACTGTTGCAGTGCGATCGAGCGGCTGCTCTCAGGATAGTTCTTGACAAAATCATCGGCGGCCGCTTGCGGGTTTTTGATTGCCGATGCGTATCCCTGCATGGTGGCGAGTGCGACCCGTCGGACCAAATCCGGCCGCTTGGCTATGATGTCGTCGCTTGCAATGATTCCGAGGGAATAATAGTCGATGCCATAGTCGCTGAACACGAATCGTCCGACCTCTAGCCCGGTCTTCTGCGCGGCGCTCTGGATGGCCGGCTCCTCGTTGACAAATCCCACTATGGAATCCACGGTCTTTGCCACAAGGCTTGCATATTTTGCCGACGGCGAGAGGTTGATGATTTCCATTTTCTTGTTATCGAAGCCCGCATTCGCAGCAAATATGGGAAGCAGGTTGACGGTCGCTTCACCCGCTGTCGCTCCGATTGTGCGCCCTTCAAGGTCTTTCGGGCTGCTGATGCGATTTCCCTTGATGAAAAAGATGGCATCCGGCGGCCGCTCGTAGAGGCACGCGACTTGTTTCACCTTCAGGCCATTGCTGCGCCCGACAATGACCGACGCAGCGTCTGCTATTCCCATGTCGGCGGTGCCGGTGGCGACCCGCTTGGCGGTTTCCCCGGAACCATATCCGCGCTGAATATCCAGATCGAGATTTGCCTTCCGATAGAGCCCCTGTTCCTTGGCGGCGAAAACGCCGAAATTGTTCCCGTTGGCGATCCACTGCAGAGAAAAGATCGACTTGTCCTGAGCGAGCGCATTGCTGGTGCCTGCAACGACCATGATTCCCGTCAGCATGAACGTGTGAAGCTTGTTCATGGGCTTCCCCTTTCGCTTCTAGATGTATTCCAGTCCGACCAGGCGTCCGATGCGATCGACGACTTGCATGAAGGAGAGCGAAACCCGGATGCTGGGATCGCGAGGACGAGGCAGCGAGACCGTCACCACTTCGAGAATTCTTGCCGGACGGGGCCCTAACACCACAATACGGTCGGACAGAAAGATCGCCTCGGGAATGCTGTGCGTAACCAGCAAGCTTGTCTTCCGCCGCTCGCTCCAGATCCGGAGAAGCTCGATATTGAGCTGGTTGCGCGTCATCATGTCAAGTGCGCTGAACGGCTCGTCGAGCAGCAGGATTGCAGGGTCATGAGCAAGCGCCCGAGCAATTGCCACACGCTGCTGCATGCCGCCGGAAAGCTCTCTGGGATAACGTGAGGCAAACTCTGAAAGCCCAACCAGGTCGAGGAGCTCGTGAGCGCGCCCGCGGCTGGCGGCCCGATCGAGCCCCAGGATTTCCGCAGGAAGCAGCACATTTTCCAGGGCTGTGCGCCATTTCATGAGCGCGGGCACCTGGAAGACCAGACCAATCTTGCGTTGAGGTCCGGTCACCGGGACACCGTCAACCTCCACGATGCCGCCCGTCTTCGCGGTCAGCCCCGCGACAATCCTCAGCACGGTCGTCTTGCCGCAACCGCTGGGACCAAGCAGGGAGACAAACTCCCCCGGCTCTATCCGGAAGCTCAACCCATCGAGAGCAGGGATCTCACAGTCCGCCGTTGCGTAGGTCTTGCGAAGATCGGCGATCTTGATGGCGGGAGCGGGCGCTCTCACAGCATGCGTCCCCCTGCCGTCAACGGCTCCGAGGGGGCATTCCAGGGAATTAGAATGCGCTCGAACATCTCGATCAGCGCATAAAGGACGATTCCGACCACGGACAGCAGAAGTATCGCAGCGAAAGCAAGCGCGGTGTCGAGCTCCTGATTGGCTACTATGATGAGATAGCCCAGCCCGCGATTCCCGCCGACGAATTCGCCAATAATCGCTCCAATGATGGCCAGGGTGACCGCAATTTTCATTCCGCTGAATATTTCCGGCAGGGCAGATGGAACGCGAAATTTCCAGAATGTCTGCCAGCGGCTTGCCTGCAGCGAGCTGCCGAGATCCAGGAGCTCAGGCTGGACCGAGGCAAGGCCGGAGGCACCATTGACGACAATTGGGAAGAAAGCGACCAGGAAAGCGATAATGATTTTTGGAAACAGCCCATAGCCGAACCAGATGAGCAGGAGGGGAGCGATCGCCACTTTCGGCACAAGTTGCGCGACCAGGAGCGTCGGCATGACGACATCGCGCAGCTTCGGAATCACGACAATGATCGCCGCAGAAACAATTCCAAATGCGACCGCAAGAAGAAAACCCGCAGTCGTCTCGTAGATCGTAATCCAGGTATGCATGAAATAGAGATCGCGCTTGTCGTACAGCCGTAACGCAACCTGGCTGGGGGCGGGAATAAGAAAGGCGGGAACCTGCAGCAGACGGCACAGCGCCTCCCACGAGCCCACCAGCACGATCAGCGTCAGAGTGAGCTTCAATACCCGGTGCAATGAAGCCGACGGCATGAGGAAGCATCCATAAGCATCCGGCAGGAGGCCCCGGTAAGCCGTTGCCGCATCTAACGCATGATTTGGCCCCGTGCATCGGGGCCACCGCCGCTTTTCGAGGCCGCCGCGCGCAATACCGGACCCGATTACCATTGACTGTGATCTAAATATCACGGTCGCAATCTCTTTCGTACTGCCGCGATAACGGCAATTTAACCGTCCACGATCGGCCCGGTTGGTAGCCCGGATCCAAACAGGGGATTGCAACAGTGCAGACAGGACATGTCGAATCGCCTCCACACATGCCGACGTTGGACACGCTTGATGCGGAGTTTAGATGGGAGGACAAGCCGCGCGCAGACTGGCGCAGAAAAAACAGGCTGGGAGCTGCTCAGACGGATTCCACGTCTGGCCCGGCACAAGCCGAGCTTCACGCTCAGCAGGCGGCCGCCAGGTCGGGGGTTGACGCAATGACGCGGTCATCGCTCGACCCGATCATCATCCGACCGTCGCTCGGCAGGCGAGCCTTGCGCGGGCTTGCCCGCTTCCTGATCGTGTTTTGCATTGGCGTCGGTACCACTTTGGCTTGGCAGTCGTACGGCGACGACGCCCGAGCGATGATTGCGAATGCGTCGCCGCAGCTTGCCTGGTTGGCGCCGCAAGCCGCACCTGTTGCGCAGACCACTCCCGGTGCGCAGGCCGCTTCCGAAGCGCCGGTGCCAGCCCCGACCGCTTTACCCGATTTGCAACCGCTTGCCCTCGGTCTCGCATCGGTACGCCAAAGCGTCGACCAGCTCGCAGCGCAGCTCGCCGATGGTCAGCGGCAAATGGGGGGAGACATCGCCAAGCTGCAGGCGGACGGGCAGAAGATTCTTCACAAGCTCTCAGCGGCTCCGCCGCGGCCAGCCGCAGACCCGGCGCACAAGCCTGCGCCCGTGACGTCGTCGCAGCCGTCGGCGCAGGCTTCACCGTCGGCGCAGGTGCGCTGACGCCCTGCAGCCCCGAGTCGGATCTATCCGACTTGGGCCAGCTTATAGTGCCGAACTCGGGCAAGCCCGAGTTCGGGCGGGGAGAGGTCAACCGCGTCTGGGGCAGTCTGAAAACATCTCCCGCGGGCTGAGAGTTTCTCTGCACGAGCAACGGGCTTGATCACCTCTCCCCGGCGGGGAGAGGTCGGCGCCGAAGGCGCCGGGTGAGGGGGCAGCAGCGTCAAATGGGATGGCCCTGCCCCCACACGGGGGAGGGAGCAGACCGGGTTTGCCGCTCTCTCATCGGGACTGCTTTAGCTGTCCAATTACGCGGCCACGCGCTGGTCGGGGGCAACCACTTCGCCCTTGATGGTCACCGGCTCGCCGTCGAGCGACACCGAGCAATCCGCCATTGGAATATCGATGTGGCACGCCGAGTGGTTGGAGCCGCCTGCTTCGGCGTTGGGGCCGGTCGAGAACAGGAAGTTTCCGAGAAAGGAGCGGGCGTCCATGCCGTGTGACTGAAATTTATCACGCGTCCCAAGCGCTCCCCAGCTGGCCGTCGGGTGCAGACCCCAGCCGACATGAGAAACGGCAAACGCGGCCTTGTCACCGTACGATTCCAGGTGCTTGCGCAGATACTTGGCATCGAAACCGCCTTCGATCCCGGTGATGCAGCCGCCTGAAATCTCGAGGGTGATTCTCGACTGCACATACGTCTTGAAGGGAAACATCATGTCGCCCGCATCGATGACGACCCTTCCTTGCGCCGACCCTTCATTCGGCCATGTTGCGACAAGGGCGCTCGGCCAATGATCCCAGTGACCGGGCTCATCGGAATATCCCCATTGCGGAAGGACAGGGAACTCGCCGACGCGCATTCTCAGATCGGTGCCCGCGTCCGACGTCACGTGCATCGTCCTGGCTGCCTGCAGACGTTTCTCGGCGGCTTGAACGCGACGCTTGTCGTCCTGCGTCGGGACCATTCTCGCCAGCATTTCAAACGGCTCGATCACCATCAAAATGCGCGTGCCTGCTGCCAGAATCTCGCGTTGCTCGGGCGAATGCAGAAGGCCCATCAGGTCGACGACGATGTCGGCCTTTTTCAGCGCCTCCACCGCAAAGCGGTGGCCGCTAAGAGGCGTGATTGCGACGTTGCCGCGAACCCCGAACGCGCCGGCGGCTGCTCCCGGCGGCACATCGATGCGGCAGGTCCGGGCGCCAAGCGAGACGCAGCCACGCATGGCCATGTCCACGTTCGCCGCAACGCTCCACTCGCCGGTCAGGACTGCGGCGTTCTGGCCAGCGCCTACCTTGGAGAGCTCGAGAACGTTGCGCCAGACGGCAAGCCGGTGATCATCGCTTACGGGCATGTCGAGGTCTCCTGTCGCGGCTTACCCGCACCCATGTGCTCCCAAATCAAGCGTGAGACAGAACTGTCGGCATCGTCAAGCGCGGCCCGCATGCTGAAGTGATCGGTCCCGGGAAGCACGCGGGTTTGGACGTGAGGCATGCTGCTTCGCCAGCGATCGGCGAAGTCGTTCATCTGGCGAATCCATTCCTCGCCCTCATTCTCTCCGATGGTCAGCAGGAGGCGCGCAGAGGCAGCGCGCGGCTTGCAGTGGATGGGAGACAATGCGACCACGTCCTGCGGGCGAAGGCTAAGCTTCTCGTTGACGAATGAAAGACGCACCGGCTCGAGGTCATAGAGACCGCTGAGGCTGGTGACGCCCGCAAGGCCTGCGGCCACCGGTTCGCTCGCGGCGAGCAGCATCACTGCGAGATGACCGCCGGCGGAGTGGCCGGTCACGTAAATCCGGCCTGGGTCGCCACCATATTTCTCTATGTTGGCAGCAACCCAGGTAACGGCATTGCGGGCTTGCCGTACCTGCTCTCGCATGTCGATGGTCGGGACCAGCCCGTAATTGACGACGACGGTGCAGAATCCGGCTGCCACGAAGCCGAGCGCCACATACGAGCAATCGGCCTTGTCGTTGCTTATCCAGTAGCCGCCGTGGATATAAATCTGCACCGGCGACAGGCCCGGCTGCTTCGGGCGGAAGATGTCGAGCCGCTCACCGCTGCCCGAGCCGTAGGGAATATCCAGGTCGCAGGGAATCGACTTGCGTGCATGGGCGCTTTGCTCGGCCCAGCGTCTTCGATACTGCGCAAGCGTGTCCACCGGTATCTTCCTGGCATTGTCATATGCTGCGTCGAGACCGGCACGATCGTAGTGTCGAAAGAGCGCACTCATGCGGGCATCCTCCCTTAGGCCGCCGAGACTTGTCTGGCGGTCACTCGGTGTCAATTTCCGACTCCTTGCTCGACGGATCTGCGCTGAACAGACGAAGCGGTGGCGAATTTATTCCTTCGCTTTCAATTGCAACGCAGCAATCAATGCGCGAATTTCGTCCGCCATGTCCAGCAACCTGATCACCGCTCTTTGTACAAGGTCACCGGGGAAGGCCGACGGGGGGGGCGTGTACCATGCAATAAGCTCGTTTCAGCGACAGCAGGAGCCCATAATGCCGGATGGCATCGCACAGTTCGCCGGGGCGAAGTATCTGAGCCTGGAAACCTTCCGCAAGACGGGGGTCGGTGTACGTACTCCCGTCTGGTTCGCTCAGGAACCATTGCACAGCGAGCCCACCATTACTGTTTTCTATATTTATTCCGAAGCTGACGCCGGCAAAGTCAAGCGCATTCGCAACAATCCTGGGGTTCGCGTCGCACCGTGCACCATGCGTGGAGACATCCGCGGCGACTGGATCGACGGGTGCGCCCACATCTGTGAAGGTGGCGAGGCTGCCAATGTCAGCAGTTGCTCACGCGGAAATACGGCTGGCTGAAAATTGTGGGAGATTTCTTCAGCCGCTTGATGCGACACAAGCAAACCGTCATCGCCGTCAAGCTCGACTGAGGGGGGCGGCAATTAGTCTAATGGCGGCGGTAAGGAGTTGCCGTAGCGCCCGTCAAGTCCGAACGGGCAGCGATGGCCGCTGAGTCTGCAAGAAACGAGGGGAGCTGGTGGAAGGACAGGAACAAAGCATTGCAGAGATCGTTACCGTGTCCGGTTCGCAGAGCGGGGTGAAGACCATACGCCTCTAACCCAGCCTCGGAGGCGATGGATCGGGTTGGTGATTTGACGACGAGTTATCCCAAGCCGCTCAGTAGGCCGGCTCTATCTCTTTGCCTGGAAGATATGCGGTGGGCATCACATAGATGACACGAAAAGTCGGCGCCGGGGCCCTGGACCGACCGAAACTGGCGGTCGTTTGGACAACCCCGGTGATGGTCCAGAAGCCGACGGCCAATCCCAGCATCGCGGCGGCAATTGCAAAACTGACGTGCTTGCGCATAAGCGCTAAGTCGCGGCTATCCCGAGCAACGCGGGAAATGCAGATTAGATAGGTGCGAGCG
>Ga0306926_10000798_pt1 | contig 30155 bp, 24 predicted proteins | sample flu12Cox44000178_FD_203759 | JGI IMG/M metagenome (GOLD analysis project Ga0306926, IMG submission 203759) | Lab enrichment of tropical soil microbial communities from Luquillo Experimental Forest, Puerto Rico - flux8day.12C.oxic.44.000.178 (v2)... | ecosystem: Environmental > Terrestrial >...
TATTATAGACGATGTGCAGGCCGAGCCCGGTGCCCCCCTCGTTGCGGCGCGTGGTGAAGAAGGGGTCGAAGGCCTGCCGCTGTACGTCCGGCGTCATCCCGGCGCCGTTGTCGGTAAAATTGATTTCGATGTCATCGTGACCGCGCGCCCGCGCCGAGATCGAGATAGTTCCGGAGCGGCCACCGGCGAAGGCGTGGTTCACGGCGTTAAGGAAAAGGTTGGTCAGAATCTGTCCGTACGATCCGGGGTAGCCGTTGATGAGCAGGCCTTCGGGCACGTCGACCGTCAGCTCGATCGGCGCCCGCTTCAGCACCGGCCGCAGGCTTGCGATGATCTGATCGGTCGCCTCGCTCAAGGAAAATTGCCGACGCTCGGCGTGCGAGCGGTCGGCCGCGACCTGCTTGAAGGACTGGATCAGCTCTCCGGCGCGGTGCAGGTTGGCGACCAGCTGCTGGGAGGCGTCGCGCGAGGCTCGAACGAAGTCCTCCAGTTGCGAGCGTCGCAAGGCACCTTCCGACCTTAAATCGGTCTCGAACATCTCGGTTCGCCGCGCGAAGCTGGAGGCAACTGTCAGGCTGATGCCGATCGGGTTGTTGACCTCGTGGGCGACGCCGGCGACGAGGCCACCGAGCGCCGCCAGGCGCTCTGCATCGATCAGGTTCTGCTGCGCGGTGTTGAGCTCGAGTAACGCGCTCTCGGCTTTTTCTTTCGCCGTGCGCAACTCATCCTCGGTCCTGCGCTTGGCGATCGCATTTTCACGAAACACCTCAACCGCCCGCGCCATGGCGCCCACTTCATCGCGGGCCGTGGTTCCCTGCACCCGGCGGCCGTAGTCGCCGATCGTGATCGCGCGCATCGCCGTCATGATCTGCTGCAGCGGCAGCCGTATGGAGAGCGCGATCAGGACACCGACGGTCAGGATGATGCCCAGGAACATCACCGCAATCGACAGCACGCGGCGGGAGATATCGGACAGCGTCCGGTCGAAGGTTGCCTGCGCTTTCTGTTCCCGTTCGCGCATCTTGGCGGAGAGCTCGTCGATCACGCCGATCGCTTCGGCCTGGGTTGCATCGATAGTATTGTGCAGCAGTGCGGTACGGCTCGAGAGCTGCTCAGACAGCTTCGCAAATCCTTCGCGCAACGCTACCGTGCTGGTATTCAGGCGCTGCAGCGCCAGGCGCTGCAGGTCGTTGTCGGCCAGCTCGGTCATCTCGGGGATGGTTTTCTCGATCGTCTCGGTGTTGCGGCGGGCGTCCTCCGCGGAGGCGGCCGCAAGCGACAGATAGTAGGCATTGGCCGCCACCAGCACCGCGGTGAAGGCCTCGCGGGATTTGTCGAGTGCGGGCCAGATCGCGGCGTCGCGATGGCCGGTCGCGCCCTCGATGATCGAATAAAGCCCGGCCATGTCGCGCGCCGGCTTGAGCACCTCTTCCTCATAGGTCCTTGCGATGGTCGTTTGCAGGCTGCGCAATTCGCCGAAGCCGTTGAGGAAACGATCGGTGACGCGCTCGAGTTCTTCCACCGATCCGGCCAGCATCGGATCGGTCGCGGCGCGCGTGGTCAACGTGCCGAGCACCGCCTCGCGCAACAGCAGGATCTCGGCAAACAGCTCCGGACTCGGCTGGTTGATGTAGCGATGGATCAGATTCTGCAACCGGCTCGTTTCGCTCTCGAGCAAGGCGAGAATCTTGTCGGACTCGCGCACCTGGCGCACGTCTTCCCAGGCAGAACCCAACACCTTGGCTCCGTTCCAGATCAGCGCGGCCAACACCACCACGACGGCGGAGTTCAACAGCGCGATCGACAGGATGCGCCAGCGGATAGGTACCGCGCGGAGCAGGCTGACGATGCGCGCGCGGCCATGCGCAAATAGGTTAGCGGGCCGTCCCGTGATCTCCATGTTTGTGCGCAGCGCCAAGATCCTCTACCTCACGCTGTCCACCCGATCGATCGAGCTGGCGATTGCGAGCTCGCGCCGGCATTTCCCGAAAACGGTCGTCATCGTCGCCTCGAACGGCTTGCGATCGAGGTTCGCCCCAATGGTGATTTGGCTATCGCAGTGAAACTCGCGCACGACAAGGCTCGCTGCCGGCACTGCCAATGACAGCACAACAACGAGGGTGAGGGTCCGCGGAAGCTCGGCGCGGTACACGGTCAACATCTTCCTCTTGTTGATGGTGTCTATGGTGGGCAGAAAAGGTTCAAGCCATTTTTTGTAGAGGCGGGCAGGGGTTAGCTATTGCCGACGCCGGGATGGTCGTCAATGGTCTGGTCGGGCCGGCCGGCGCGAAATGAGGCAATCCCGTGGCGCGCGCATATAAAAAATATAGGAATTTTTGATGGGTAGCGAACGTCAAATCGCTCTACTGGCGGCGAGAGTGGTGGCGTCGTGAGGTCGGCATTCAGATTTTTGCAATTTGCCGCTGCCGCCGCCGCGATCGGCTTTGCTTCGCCGGCGTCGGCGGTGACCGACATCATGTGGTGGCACGCGATGTCGGGCGAACTGGGCCGGCATCTGGAAGGGCTTGCCGCCGATTTCAACGCATCTCAATCCGAATACCGGATCGTTCCAAGCTACAAGGGCACCTACTCCGAGACCGTCATGGCGGCGATCTTCGCGTTTCGTTCGCGCAACCAGCCCGCCATCGTACAGGTCAACGAGATCGCCACCGCGACGATGATTGCGGCGAAGGGCGTGATCTATCCGGTTCATGAATTGATGCGAGAGCAGCAGGAGCCGTTTTCGCCGACCGACTATCTTCCGGCCATATCCGGCTACTATGCCGACGTGCACGGCAATCTGTTATCGTTTCCGTTCAATGCATCGACGCCGATCCTTTATTACAACAAGACCATGTTCCGCCGCGCCGGGCTCGATCCCGAAGTTGCGCCGAAGACCTGGCCTGAGGTCGGACTGGCTGCGAAGCGGCTGCGCGAGCATGGGGCGGTCTGTGGCTTCACCACCTCCTGGCCGTCATGGATCAATGTCGAAAATTTTTCCGCGTTTCACAATTTGCCGATCGCGACTCAGGCGAACGGCTTTGGCGGGCTGGACGCCACCTTGAACTTCAACAACCCGGTTTTGGTGCGCCACATCGCGCAGCTCGCGGAATGGCAGGCCACGAAAATATTCGACTATAGCGGCCGCGGGCAATCCGCCGAGCCGCGTTTCCAGAACGGCGAATGCGGAATCTTCATCGGCTCGTCCGGGACGCGTGCCGATATCGAGGCCAATTCCAAATTCGAGGTCGGCTATGGCATGATGCCGTATTGGCCGGATGTAGACGGCGCGCCGCAGAACAGCACCATCGGCGGAGCGACGCTGTGGGTGCTGCGCGACCGGCCTCCGGCGGAATACCCCGGGGTGGCGAAATTCTTTTCCTTCCTGTCGAAACCGGAGGTCCAGGCCGCCTGGCACGAGCATACGGGATATCTGCCGATCACCCGCGCAGCCTTCGAAGAGACCCGTGCCCAGGGCTTCTATGATCGCAATCCGGGCGCTTCGCTTGCGATCGAGCAGGTCACGCTGAAGCCTCCCACCGAGAACTCGCGTGGATTCCGGCTCGGCTCCTTCGTGTTGATTCGCAACGCGATCGAGGACGAGCTGGAGCAGGCGTTCAGCGCCAGGAAATCCGCGAAAGCGGCGCTGGATGCCGCAGTCGAGCGCGGCAACGAGCTATTGCGTCAGTTCGAGCGGGCAAACCCGGATCGGTGACGATTGATCCCGAAGGAGCCGACGTTCGCTTTTGCACGTTCCATGCGCAGGGTTCAGCGTCCGACCTTACTGCTGCCTTGCGTGATCAGGCGGGATGCGCGCTGATCGCGCACATAGATCCACAGCCAGCTCAGCGCGACGCTAAGCCGATGGCGCAGTCCGATCAGGAAGTAGATGTGGGCAATGCCCCAGATCCACCACGCAATCGCGCCGCGCAGCTTGATGCGTCCGAAATCGATCACCGCAAGGCGCTTGCCGATCTGCGCCAGGCTACCGGCATGCTTGTAGCGGAAGGCTTCGCATTTGCCGCCTTTCAGGCGCGTCTTGATGCATCCGGCAACGTAACGTCCCTGCTGCTTGGCGGCTGGTGCGATGCCTGGGACCGGCTGGCCGTTCCAGGCGGCGATCGTCACCGTATCGCCGATGGCAAAGATATCGGGATGGCCGGGCACGGTGAGATCGGGCAAGACCTCAAGCCGTCCGGCGCGATCGTGAGGGGCGGAGAGCCACTCGGCCGCGGGCGAGGCGCGCACGCCGGCGGCCCAGATCAGCGTCTTGGCCTCGAGCCTTTGGCCGCCATAGACCACGCCGTCCGCATCGATCGCGGTGACCGGCTGCCCCAGCACGACCTCGACGCCGATCCTCTCCAGCGAGCGTTGCGCGTAAGCCGAGAGATCGTCGGCAAATCCCGCAAGCACCCTGGGACCGGCCTCGATCAGCACGACACGCGCCTTGCGCGTGTCGATCTTGCGGAAGTCCGCCGCCAACGTGTGATGCGCAAGCTCGGCGATCGTGCCGGCAAGCTCCACGCCGGTCGGACCCGCGCCGATGATCACGAAGGTCAGTCGCGCTGCCCGCCGCGCCGCATCCGTCTCACGCTCGGCGCGCTCGAAGGCAACGAGGATGTGCCGCCGCAACGTGGTGGCGTCCTCGAGCGTCTTCAGGCCGGGCGCGAACGCCTCCCACTCGTCATGGCCGAAATAGGCGTGTCGCGCGCCGGTCGCGAGCACCAGCGTGTCGTAGGGTAACGAGTCGCCGTCGTCGAGCAGCACGCGGCCCTTCGCCGCGTCAACGCCGGTAACGGTCGCAAACAACGTCGTGACCTCGGCTCGGTCACGCAGCAGATATCGGATCGGCCAGGCGATTTCGGACGTCGCAAGCGAAGCGGTCGCGACCTGATAAAGCAGTGGCTGAAACAGATGGTGGTTACGGCGGTCGATCAGCGTGATCTCGACCGGCGCGCCGGCAAGGCGGTAGGTCGCCTCCAGTCCGCCAAAACCTGCGCCGACGATCACGACACGATGGGGTTTTGCCGGTGTCATGGTCGCTGCCTCGTCCCGGAGAAAGAGACTAAACTATTCGTTCGTGCGTCGGGTCCAAGGCCGGTTTGGTCTCAGGAAAGTAACCTGCAGTATAGTTCTTGCGTCGCCTGTGTCTACGCACTATCGTTCATGCCGGCTTGAGCCAAAGGTTCTAAAGCCGGCCATTGCTTCCTGCTTGCTGCCGGGTGCCGATTTCGCGCACAAAACACTCCGTCTCAAAGAAGGCGAATGGCGCGGCTGGCGCCAGGATGAGAAGTAACGAGGGAGGGGATTGCAAATGAGAACGGCGTTCTGGCTCGCAGGCGCGACGGCACTGGTGCTTTCAGATCCGGCGCTTGCGGGCGACACCATCAAGATCGGTTTTGTCTCGACCTTCAGCGGCCCGACGGCCGTGATCGGCAACGACATGCGCAACTCGTTCGAGGTCGCGCTTGATCACCTGGGACGCAAGATGGGCGGCAAGCCGGTCGAGGTGATCTACGAGGACGACCAGCAAAAGCCCGACGTCGGCAAGCAGAAGACCGAAAAACTTGTGCAATCCGACAAGGTCGATTTCATCGCGGGTTACATCTGGTCGAACGTGCTGCTCGCCTCGCTGAAGAGCGCCGTGGACTCGCAGACCTTCCTGATCTCGGCCAACGCCGGACCCTCGCAGCTCGCAGGCGAGTTGTGCTCGCCTTACGTGTTCTCGACCTCCTGGCAGAACGATCAGACGCCACAGGCCATGGGCCTCTATATGAACCAGAAGGGCGTCAAGTCGGTGTTTTTGATCGGTCCGAACTATGCCGCCGGCAAGGACATGCTGGCCGGCGTCAAGAGCACGTTCAAGGGCGAGGTGGTCGGCGAAGAATATACGGTATGGCCGAGCCAACTCGACTTCTCGGCCGAACTGACCAAGGCGCGCAACTCGAACGCGGCCGCCATCTTCGTGTTCTATCCTGGAGCTGCCGGCGTGCAGTTCCTCAACCAGTATACGCAGGCCGGCATCAAGCAGCAGATTCCGCTCTATACCGCCTTCACCATCGACGAATTGTCGCTGCCGCTGCAGAAGGACAACGCGCTTGGCGTACCCGGCGCGCAGGAATGGGTGAACGACCTGCCCAACGAGCAGAACAAGCGTTTCGTGGAGGACTATCGCAAGAAATATCCGGGCCTGCGTCCGACCTTCTACGGCGCACAGTCCTATGATGCCGCGCAACTGATCAACAGCGCCGTGGTCGCGGTCGGCGGCGACACCAGCAAGAAGGACGCCATGAAGGCGGCGATGGAGAAGGCCGATTTCAAATCGGTGCGCGGTTCGTACAAGTACGGCAACAACCACATCCCGATCCAGAACTTCTACCTGCAGGATGTGGTCAAGGACGCCGACGGGGCGCTTTCGCTGAAGACGGTTGCCACCATCGTCAAGGACGATCAGGATCGTTTCCACGACAAATGCCCGATGAAGTGATCGCGGAATTTGCTTAAAGAAAACGGCAGCGTCGGGAACGCTGCCGTTTTTCTTTACCCTCCCCTGGAGGGGGAGGTCGATCGCGAATGAAATGAGCGATCGGGTGGGGTGAGGTTTCGCGTGGTGACTTCACCCCACCCCGGTCGTTGTCTCGCTTCGCTCGATTGCGGACCGACCCTTCCCCTCCAGGGGAGGGTGGAAGTGAATCTGGCGGAAAGGTCGCGTGGACCGTCGCAACTGGGGTCGTTTCAAAGCCGATGCTGCTTGTCGTCGAACAAATCCTGAATGGGCTGCAGTTCGGGCTGCTGCTGTTCCTGCTGGCGGCGGGCTTGACGCTGGTGTTCGGCATCATGGACTTCGTCAATCTGGCGCACGGGTCGCTCTACATGATGGGCGCCTATTTCGCCGCAACCTTCGTCGCCTGGACCGGGAGTTTCGTGCTTGGCGCGGTGCTTGCGCTCGCTGCCACGCTGTTGCTCGGCATCGTGCTGGAATACACGGCGCTGCGGCACCTCTATGGCCGCGATCACCTCGATCATGTGCTGGCAACCTTCGGGCTGATCCTGTTTTTCAACGAGGCGGTGCGGCTGATCTGGGGACCGGCGGGTCTGGCGCTGCCGCTGCCGTCCTGGCTCGCATTCCCGGTGCAGATCCTGCCCGGGATTCACTACCCCGCTTATCGGCTGGCGATCATCGTGGTGGCGCTCGTGGTCGCGCTCCTGCTCTATCTCGGCGTGATGCGAACCCGCATCGGCATGCTGATCCGCGCCGGCGCCTCGAACCGGGAAATGATCGGCGCGCTCGGCATCAACATCAAGTTGCTCTACACGCTGGTATTCGGGCTTGGTGCTGCGCTTGCGGGCCTTGCCGGACTGATGCAGGCGCCGATCCTCACCGTGCAAATCGGAATGGGCGAGAACATATTGATCCTCGCCTTCGTCATTATCGTGATCGGCGGCATCGGCTCGATCCGCGGCGCCTTCCTGGCCGCGATCTTTGTCGGCCTGATCGACACGCTCGGCCGCGCCTTCCTGCCGAACCTGCTGCGGCAGATCCTGAGCTCGGCCGCGGCTGCGACCGCGGCGCCCGCGCTCTCCTCGATGCTGATCTATCTCTTGATGGCGATCGTGCTGGTGGTGCGGCCGGAGGGGCTGTTTCCGGCCGCGCGGCGATGAAGGCTTTCGTCAACGCCAGCAATGCCGTCGCGGCACTGGTGGTCGCCGCCCTGTTGTTGCTGCCGGCCTATTCGGCGCTCACGGGCAATGTCTTCGTGCTGACGCTGGTCACCCGCATCGTCATTCTTGCGCTCGCGGCCGCCAGCCTCAATCTCATCATGGGCTATGGCGGCATGGTGAGCTTTGGACACGCCGCCTATCTCGGCATCGGCGGCTATGCCGTCGGCATCCTGGCCCAGGAAGGCTTTGGCTCCGGCTTCCTGCAGTTTCCGGCGGCACTGCTGGCGTCTGCGATTTACGCGCTTGTCATCGGCGCGCTGTCGTTGCGCACCCGCGGGGTCTATTTCATCATGATCACGCTCGCCTTTGCACAGATGGCCTATTACGTCGCCTCGGGCCTTGCCCGCTACGGCGGCGACGATGGACTGACCATCTACAAGCGCAGCGATTTTGCCGGGCTCTTCAACCTGTCGAACCGCGTGCAGTTCTATTATCTCTGCCTTACCTGTCTGCTTGCGACAATCTGGCTGATCTGGCGCATCGTCAATTCGCGTTTCGGCCTCGTGGTGCAGGGGCTTCGCTCCAACGAGCAGCGCATGCAGGCGATCGGCTTTCCGGCGAGGCGCTACAGGCTCGCGTGTTTCGTCATTGCCGGCACCATGTGCGGATTGGCGGGCGCGCTGCTTGCCAACAATACCGATTTCGTCAGCCCAGCGGTCATGTACTGGACACGCTCCGGCGACCTCATGGTCATGGTGATCCTGGGGGGCATGGGCTCGCTGTTCGGGCCGGTGGTCGGGGCCGTGGTCTATCTCGTGCTCGAGGAGCTGTTGTCGGAGGTGACGGAATACTGGGCGCTGATCATGGGGCCTCTTTTGCTGCTGATTGTGCTGTTCGGGCGCGGCGGCATCATGGGACTGCTCGGGAGGTTGAGCCGTGGCTGAGCCCTTGCTCCGCGTGCAAAATCTTGTCCGCCGCTTCGGCGGCATCATCGCAACCGACCACGTCTCGCTCGAGGTGACGCGCGGCGAGCTGCATGCCCTCATCGGACCGAACGGTGCCGGCAAGACCACATTGATCAGCCAGCTGACCGGCCACCTCGTGCCGCATTCCGGCAGCATCTATCTCGCCGGCCGCGACATCACGCGCCTGCCGGCCTATCGGCGCAGCGCATTGGGGCTTGCGCGCTCCTTCCAGATTACCTCGCTGCTTCTCGACTTCACTGCGGCCGACAATGTCGCGTTGGCGGCACAGGCGCATGAGGGCCATTCCTTTTACTTCTTCGGCAACGCGCGCAAGGAGGGCGGTTTGCGGCGGACTGCGCACGCCGCGCTTGGGCGTGTCGGGCTTATAGAGCGCGCCGATACCCTGGTCTCGAAATTGAGCCACGGCGAGCAGCGCGAACTGGAGCTTGCGGTCGCGCTTGCAACGAGACCTCAGTTGTTGCTGCTGGACGAGCCGATGGCGGGGCTCGGCGTCACCGAGTCGGCGCGCATGGTCAAGCTGCTGCGGGAGTTGCGCAAGGAAGTCACCATCGTGCTCGTCGAGCACGACATGGAGGCGGTATTCGCGCTCGCCGATCGTATCTCGGTTCTGGTCTATGGCCGCGTCATCGCCTCGGGCAGCCCGTCCGAAATCCGCAGCAACGACGAGGTGAGGCGCGCCTACCTCGGCGATCAGCACGTGGTGGTCCGTCATGGCTGACGCCGCGCCGCTGCTGGCGGTCGAGGAGATCGAGACCTGCTACGGCCTGAGCCAGGTGCTGTTCGGCCTGTCGTTGAGGGTCCGCGCAGGCGAGATGGTCTCGCTGATGGGCCGCAACGGCATGGGCAAGACCACGACCATCCGCTCCATCATGGGCCTGACGCCGGCGCGCGCGGGCGCGATCCGCTTCGGCGGGCAGGAGACGCGAAGCCTGCCGTCCTACAGAATCGCAAAACTCGGCATCGGACTCGTGCCCGAGGGCCGCCAGATTTTCCCGAACCTGACGGTACGGGAAAATCTTGTCGCCGCCTCCGCCAATCGGCTTGGCGCTGGCGACCCCTGGACCATCGAAAAAATCCACACGCTGTTTCCGCGCCTCTCCGAACGCGGCGGCAACATGGGCAACCAGCTGTCCGGCGGCGAGCAGCAGATGCTGGCTATCGGCCGGGCGCTGATGACCAATCCAAAGCTCCTGATCCTCGACGAGGCGACCGAAGGGCTGGCGCCGCTGATCCGCCAGGAAATCTGGAATTGCCTGTCGATGTTGAAGGCCCGCGGACAATCCATCCTCGTGATCGACAAGAACGTCGAGCACCTCGCGCGAATCTGCGACCGCCACTACATCATCGAGCGCGGCCGCACCGTCTGGAACGGAACGTCGGAGCAACTGGCAGCGGAGCCGGAGTTGCAGCACCGCTATCTCGGCATCTGAAAGCGCGATGACCTGGACTTGCGCAAGTGTCGCCCGTTCGCGCGTCGAAAGGCGCGGCCTGACGCGAGATTTTCGTTGTGCGGCTCAAGACTGCGTGCCAGATTTTTCGCGTTGACGTTGGTCAAGGGAGTTCTCATGTCGTTGAAGAAAATCGTCCTCGCCGCCTGCCTTTCCGCAATCGCCTCCTTCGGCGCAAACGCGCAGGATCAGGTGCTCAAGGTCGGCTCGACCCCGACCGGCATTCCCTTCACTTTCCTCGATACCAAGACCAACACCATCGAAGGGGTCATGGTCGATCTCATCAAGGAAATCGCCAGGGATGCGGGATTCAAGGTCGAGATCGAGGGCATGCAATTTTCCACGCTGATCCCGTCGCTGACCGCGAACAAGATCGATATCATTTCGGCGGCGATGTACATCACGCCTCCGCGCAAGGAGGTGATCGACTTTTCAGGTCCCGTCTACACTTATGGCGAGGGACTGATCGTCCCCAAATCGGATGGGAGGGACTACACGGCGTTCGCAGACTTCAAGGGCGAGGCGGTGGGCGCGCAAAAAGGCACCGCCTATGTCGAGCCCTTGCAGAAAACCGGCCTGTTCAGCGAGGTCAAGATGTACGACAACATCCCGGCCATTCTGGCAGACGTCAATACCGGCCGACTAAAGGCGGGCTTCGCCGACAAGCCGATCCTTGCCTACAACGTCAAGCAGGGGCTGTTTCCCGAGGTCAGGCTGGTGAACAGCTACGTCTCGACCATCACCGGCTCGGTCGGGATCGGCGTGCGCAAGAGCGATGGTGAGCTCTTGGCCAAGATCAACAATTCCCTCGACAAGTTCTCCAAGGACGGAACGCTGAAGAAGATCCTTGCAAAATGGGGCCTCGACTAACGCATGATCCGGAAAAGTGGATACCGGTTTTCCCTCGCGACAAACGCGGAACGCGTTTGCGCGGAGATCATGCGCAAACATAAACACGCGCGATGAAATTCCTCGCCGATGCCCGCGAATTCTTGCCGATCCTGCTGCATGGTCTCTGGCTTACCATTGTCATCACGTTCGGTTCGCTCGCATTGTCGACCCTGCTCGGGCTCGTCTGGGCGTTGATGCGCGTCTCGCGGCTTCGTGCGCTGCAGCGGCTGGCCAAGGTTATCGTCAACACCATCCGCGGCATTCCCATCATCGTCCAGCTGTTTTACATCTATTTCGTCATGCCCGAGCTGGGGCTGACGCTCACCGCCCTGCAGGCTGCGATCATCGGGCTTGGTATCGCCTATTCGGCCTACCAGGCGGAGAATTTCCGCGCCGGCATCGAAGCAATCGACAAGGGGCAAATCGAGGCATCCGAATCGCTCGGCATGAGCTGGTCGCTGATGATGCGGCGCGTGGTGATGCCGCAGGCGATCAAGATCATCCTGCCGCCCTACGGCAACACCATGATCATGATGCTGAAGGATTCGTCGCAGGCCTCTACCATCACGGTCGCCGAACTGACGCTGCAGGGCCAGCTCATTGCGTCCTCGACCTTCAAATACACCAGCGTGCTGACGATGGTCGCGGTGCTCTATCTTGTCATGAGTATCCCACTGATCTTGTTCGTGGGATGGCTCGAGCGGCGCATGCAACAGGCCAGGCGATGATAGAACTTGTCGAGCTGCGCAAGAGTTTTGGCAGCGTTGAGGTGTTGCAGGGCATCACGGCCCACATCGGACGTGGCGAGGTCGTATGCATCATCGGACCCTCCGGATCGGGCAAATCCACTATCCTGCGTTGCATCAACGGTCTGGAGGATTACGACGGTGGCTCCGTGACGATCGACGGGACGCGCGTCGATCGGAGTTCACCCGCCATCAAGTCGATCAGGACGCAGATCGCGATGGTGTTCCAGCGCTTCAACCTGTTTCCGCACAGGACCGCGCTCGAGAACGTGATCGAGGGGCCGATCTATGTGAAGGGGACCAAACGCGAGGAAGCGGTTCCGCGCGCGATCGAGCTATTGTCGCGGGTCGGTTTGAGCGGAAAGGCCAACGCCTATCCGGCGGAACTCTCGGGCGGCCAGATGCAACGGGTTGCGATCGCGCGGGCGCTCGCCATGCAGCCCAAGGCGATCCTGTTCGACGAGCCGACGTCATCGCTCGATCCCGAGCTTGTCGGCGAAGTGCTTTCGGTCATGCGCGCCCTCGCCGAGGACGGCATGACCATGGTGGTCGTGACCCATGAAATCCGCTTCGCTCGGGAGGTGGCGGACCGGGTGCTGTTCCTGGATCACGGCAGGATCCTGGAGGAGGGGCCCGCGCGGCAGGTCCTCACGACGCCGCAGCATGTGCGCACGCAGGAGTTCCTGCGGCGCGTGCTCAGTCCGATTTGAACCATGTTGGCGGCGGAGATCGTAGAAGGGATCGTGCAAGGATCACACATGAGCCGCATCTCGGAGACGGAAGGGAGAGCGTGATGGCCGAGCCATTTCCCCTTGCACCCGCGCTGTGGGCCTCGACCGCCTGCGCGGCGCCGGCAACGCCAACCCTCGAAGGCAGCGTCAGCGCTGATGTCGTCGTGATCGGGGCCGGCTATGCGGGCCTCTCAACCGCGCTGCATCTCGCTGAACGCGGTACGCGCGTGGTGGTGCTGGAGGCGCGCGAGGTCGGCTGGGGCGGTTCGGGGCGAAATGGTGGCCAGGTCATCCCCGGGCTGAAATATGATCCGGACGAGCTTGAAACGAAGTTCGGTACTGAGCGCGGCCGCCGCCTGGTCGAATTCGTAGGTCAGTCGGCCGACGTCGTGTTCGACCTGATCGACAAGCATCGCATGGACGTGCCCAGGCAACGCAAAGGCTGGATCCAGGGCGCTCACACCGCGGCAGGTTTCGATCTCGTCAAGCGGCGCGCCGAGCAATGGGCAAGACGAGGCGTCGATGGCGCGCGCCAATTGAGCGCCGAGGACGTCGGCCATCTGATCGGGACGGAAAAATATCTTGGCGGCTGGGTCGACCCGCGCGGTGGAGCAATCCAGCCGCTGTCATATGCACGCGAGCTGGCGCGCGTGGCGTTGCAGGCAGGTGTGGCCATCCACGGCCAGAGTCCGGTGCAAAGGCTCGATCGCATCAACGGCAAATGGGTCGCGACAACCGAATCAGGCGCGCGAGTGACGGCCGAGCGCGCGGTCGTCTGCACCAACGGCTACACCGGCGATCTCGTGCCGAAGCTGCGAACCACCGTGATCGCACCGAACTCGTTTCAGGTTGCAACCGTTCCGCTTTCGGACAATGTCGCCCGCTCGATCCTCCCGGAGGGACATGTCACGTCTGACACGCGGCAGCTGCTGTTCTACTTCCGCCGCGATCACGCCAACCGCTTCGTGATGGGCGGGCGCGGACCCTTCCGCGAGCCGAGGGGCGCGCAAGACTGGATTCATCTCGAACGCATCGCGGTCAAGCTGTTTCCCCAGCTCAAGGATGTCCCGATCGAGTTCAAATGGTGCGGCCGCGTGACACTGACGCGCGATTTCCTGCCGCATCTGCACGAACCTGCACCGGGCCTTTTGGTCGATATCGGCTGCATGGGGCGGGGCGTCGGACTGCAATCGGCGATGGGGCGTGCGATGGCCGACTATGTTGCGACCGGCGACGCGGCGGCATTGCCGCTGCCGCTCGTCCCGATGCGGTCGTTGCCGTTCCATGCACTGCACCGCGCCTGGATGGCCGGCATTATTGCCTGGTACCGAACGCAGGACGGCGGGCTGGCGTGACGCGGCAACGCGCCGCTGCTTGTCATTTCGAGAACGGAATGTACTGCTGGTATTGCTTCGGCACCTGGCTGCGATAGCGCGAGGGTACCGTCCCGCTCTCAATCGACTTCTGGACCTCCTGCCGGGTGGTGGTTTGCGAAGACTTCTTTTTCTTCGTGCCCGTACCCTTGTCGGTTGACGTCGTTGTCGTAGCTGGTGACGGCTCCGGCGATGGCGAAGCTGCGGGCGCAGTCGCCTGAGGTGTCGTTGTCTGAGGTGCTGTCGCCTGCGGTGCTGCTGCGGGTGCAGGCTCGGGCGCAGTCGTCGTTGTCGCAGGCGCCGTCGTGGCGGCGGGCGGCGGGGGTGGCGGGGGTGGCGGCGGAGCGGGTGGCACAGCTGCGGGCGCTGCCTCCGTGCCGGTGTTCGTCGTCTGGGCAAACAGGGTGCCGGCCGGCAGGCACATCAACAGGATAGCCGCCGTCGCGAAAAAAGAAAATTTTCTCATCTGAAAACTCCGGGTGTTCCGCAACTGGCGTAATATAATCATGCAGTTCCGCGAGCATATACTATTTTGGCCGGCGGGGGCCTCGCAATGTCGCGTTTGGGCGAGCGCTGATGCGCTCGTGTTGAACCTCCGCTGGTCCTGTCTGCCGCCCGCTCAAAACATCTCGAAATATTCGCGGTGCTCCCAATCCGACACCTCGGCCTGGAAGCGATCGATCTCGGCGTTCTTGATGTGCACGTAATAATCCACGAACTCCGCGCCCAGCGCCTGCCGGAAGAACGCGTCATCGTTCAGTGCACCCAGCGCCTCGCGCAGGGATTTCGGTAGCGGCTCGGCCCTGGCTTCATAGGGCGTATCGGCCGATGGGCCGGGATCGAGCTTGCGGTCGACACCATCGAGGCCGGCGAGGATTTGGGAGGCCATGTAGAGATAAGGGTTCGCGGCCGGCTCCCCGATGCGGTTTTCCAGCCGCGTCGCGGGGTCGTTCGGCCCGCCCAGCACACGGATCATGACGCCTCGGTTGTCGCGTCCCCAGATCGCGCGGTCGGGTGCCAGCGAATAGGAGCGATAGCGCTTGTAGCCATTGATCGTCGGCGTGGCGAACACGGCTGAAGCGCGCGCATGCGCCAGCAGTCCAGCGAGGTAGTTGCGGCCGAGCGCACTAAGTATTTCGCCGCCGTTCTTCGCCATGAACGCGTTGCCGCCGCCGTCGCGCGCGGCAAGCGATTGGTGCAGATGCCAGCCCGATGCAAACAAGTTCGGCAGCTTCGGCCGGCACATGAAAGTGGCGTGATAGCCGTGCCGGCGCGCGATCTGCTTCACCGCGCTTCGAAACAGCACCATGTTGTCGGCGGGTGCGAGACCCGATTCTGGCGCAAAGGTGAACTCGCACTGGCTCGGACCGAACTCCACCTCGACCGAACGCAGCGGCAGGCCAAGCGCAAGGATGTCGCGCCTGATGATCTCGAGCGCCGGCTCCATCAGGTCGTAACGCTGCTCGGTCAGATACTGATATCCGTGCGACAAAAGGCTCACCGAGGGAGGTTGCCCCGGTTGGCCGGCGTCTTCCGGCGCCATGCGGGGGTCGTCTAATTTGAAGATGTGGAATTCGACCTCGAGCCCGGCGATGAAGTCATAACCGCGATTGCCGAGCGTGTTGAGAACCGACCGGTAGAGATGTCGCGTCGAAAACGGAACCGGCCGTCCGTCGGCGAAGTGGATATCGCAGAGCACCCAGCCCGCGTCTGGTGCCCACGGCAGGACGCGAAACGTGGTGGGGTCGGGCACCATCAGCACGTCGGCCGCGCCTTCCATTTCCTTCATGCCGAAGCCGCCGCCGGCAGTGAACACAGGGAAAACCGTGCGGTGCGCGGTGTCCTTTGCAAGCAGGGTTGTGGTGATGGTGCAGCCGCTTTCGAGCGAGCCAAGCGCCTCGGTTGCGACCAGCGTCTTGCCGCGCAGGATGCCGTGCTGATCGGGAAACGAGAGGCGGATGGTCTCGAGATTTCTCTCCTCGGCGATGCGGCGCAGGCGGTGCGCCGCATCCTTCTTCTCGTCGGACCAGAGCGCGTGACGCGCGACGAAGCTCAAATCGCCGCTCCCGCTGTCTTTTGACCAAAGCGGGCCGAAAGATGCATCACACCGCCCTCAGGTGCGGCACCTTGTCCGCAATCTCCTCCGGCACCGGCGCCGCCCACGGCGCGCCCCGCCGCCGCTTCACGTCAACCTCCATCCAGAAGGTCTCCCAGGCGCGCGTCGGCCCGATTCCGTCCATGGTGGCGGGACCCTGGATGCTCCTGGCATGCGCCTCATCGAGGAACATGAACGGCCGTTCCCCGCTCATGACCTTTTCGATCTGCTCGCGCAGCAGGCGGCGGTATTGCACGATCGCCTTGTCGGCCTGTCCGAGGTGTTCCCTGGTGCGGTCCTGGATCGGGCCCATCGATTCCACCGCCCACTGGTCATGCACGTTGATGTCGCTGCCCATGCCGGTATAGGTCGAACTCGCCTGCTCGTGCGGATCGAAGCCGTAATCGTTCGATTTGTTCTTGCGCGACTTGTAGTCGGGCAGCTCGTAAAGTTCGAGCCGCTGGTCGCGCATCTTCGTCTTGTCGACCGGCGTCGTGTAGCTGGTAAAGATCGCGTACCAGTAGCAGTTCTCGTCATCGACGGGTACGTGCCACTGGGTGATCGTCATTTCCGTGCTCATGGGGATGACGATGCCGTGCGGAAACAGCTGGTTGGTGACGCGCACGTGAGTCCGTTCGTCGTCGATCTCGCGCAGCGCGATCAGCCGCAGGCCGTATTCGGTGTGCTCGACGTTGATGATCGGGCGATCGTATTCGCGCAGGATTCTGCTCATCGGCAGGTCGGTGCCGGCGGAGGTGCTGCGGAACTGCCGGCCGTAGGCGGCCGAGGTATCCTCGTCCTCGAAAAAGCGGTGCAGATAGGAGGCATGCGACGGGTCGATGCCGACTTCGAGCGCCTGCAGCCAGCTGCAGTTGATGTGCCCCTTGAACGCAAAGGTATGGCTTTCGGGCGCGATCAGGCAGTCGATTTCAGGAAACGCCGGCGGGGTGCCCTCGCCGAGATAAGCCCAGAGGATGCCGCTCTTCTCGACCACCGGATAGGAGCGCTGCCTGATGCCCTTGCAGAGCTGGGAGTCGGTGGGCTCGGCCGGCGTTTCCAGGCATTGTCCGGTGACGTCGTACAGCCAGCCATGAAAGGCGCAGCGCAGTCCGCCGCCTTCCAGCCGGCCGAAGGCGAGATCGGCGCCGCGATGCGCGCAATGGCGCTCGATGAGTCCGTAACGGCCTTGCTCGTCGCGGAACAGCACCAGATTTTCGCCGAGCAATTTGACCGGCCGCACCGGACGCGGGCCTTGCAGCTCATCGATCAGCGCCGCCGGCTGCCAGTACATGCGCATCAATTGGCCGCAGGGATCTTTCGGTCCCGTCCGGGTGATCAGGTCATTCTGCTCCTGGCTCATCATGGCGGCATCTCCTTGATGGATGCAGGTCGACTTGCCGGTATCGCAACAGGAAAACGCCTGTGCCGCAAGCCCTATACGGCCACGCCCCGCAGCCCGAAGCCGGGCACCTCGCTTTGTAGTACGGGTCTCACGGTGTCGATCAACCGCGCGGCCGCCGCATCCACGGCGAGGCCCGCGGTATCGACCACGGCGTTGGCCCGCGCGTAAAGCGGCTCGCGGCTGGTGAGGATGTTGCGCAATTCCGCCATCGCCGAACGGTCGTCCGCCATCGGGCGAAGATCGCCCTGGCCGCGCACGCGTGCCATGTGCTCCTCCGGCTCGGCCTTCAACCAGACGGTGTAGAAGGATGACAGGATCAGCTCGAAGGTCAGCGGCTCGGAAACGATCCCGCCGCCGGTTGCGAGAACCATCAGTTCCTTGCGCGTCAGAAGCTGATTGAGCGCGCTCTGTTCCAGGCGCCGAAATCCTTCCTGGCCGTAGAGCGCGATGATCTCGGCAACCGACAGCCCGTTCTCTGCTTCGATCTCCTTGTTGAGTTCGACAAAGTGCCAGCCGATTTGCTTCGCAAGGATTCGACCAAGCGTGGACTTGCCGGCGCCACGCAGTCCGATCAGGGCAACGCCGCAGAACGAACTCCGTGCCGCCGTGCCCTGTCCGGCGAGAACGTCCTTGGCGTGCGCGATCTGGCCTGGGGTTGCCTTGCGCAAGAGGTCGCGGATGATCGACCAGTCAGGCGCAGGCTCGGTCGAGGGGATCAGATCTTCCAGATGCATGCCCATGGCGTTCGACACGCGCCTGAGCAGCACAATGGAAACATTGCCTTTGCCGCCTTCGAGCTGTGCAATATAGCGCTCGGAAATGCCGGAGACCTTGGCGAGCACTTTTCGCGACATACCCCGGAGCGCACGCATGGTGCGGACCCGCTGGCCCAGTTGTTCGAGGAAGCTGGATTCGGAATCGCGCGTTTCGGTCATTGTTGCTGAACCATAGTGCCGGAAAGGATTGACAGCAAGCGCGTCTGGTGGCTTCTTATGAATTATAATTCAAAAGGTTGGAGGAACGCGGCGTGGATTCCTACAATGCGGTGACTTGGCTGCTCGACCGCAATGTCGAGGAGGGGCGCGGCGGCAAGCTCGTTTTTGCCGACACGGTTTCCGAGCTGACCTATGGCGGGCTGCAGAAAGAGACGCGCCGTCTTGCCAACCTGCTGCGCCGTCTTGGCGTCCGCCGCGAGGAACGCGTCGCCATGATCATGCTGGACACGGTCGATTTTCCGATCGTGTTTCTGGGCGCGATCCGCGCCGGCATCGTGCCGGTGCCCTTGAACACGCTGCTGACGACAGATCAATACGCCTATGTGCTCGCGGACTGCCGCGCGCGCGTGTTGTTCGTCTCGGAGGCGCTGTTTCCGGTGGTCAAGGACATTGTCGGGCGGATGCCGGATCTCGAGCATGTCGTGGTGTCCGGCAAGAATGCCTTCGGCCACAAGCTCTTCGCTGACGAAATCGCGCGCGAGAGCGACGGCTTTGCGACCGCCTCAACCCATGCCGACGAGCCGGCCTTCTGGCTCTATTCGTCCGGTTCGACCGGCATGCCCAAGGGCGTGCGGCATCTGCATTCAAACCTCGCCGCTACCGCCGACACCTATGCGAAGCAGGTGCTCGGGATTCGCGAGGATGATGTCTGCCTTTCGGCCGCAAAGCTGTTTTTTGCCTACGGGCTTGGCAACGCGTTGACGTTCCCGATGTCGGTTGGCGCGACGACGATCCTCAATTCCGAGCGGCCGACGCCCGCGCTGATGTTTGCGCTGATGAACAAATATGATCCGACCATCTTCTACGGGGTGCCGACCTTGTTCGTGGCGATGCTCAACGACGAGAGCTTGAAACATGAGCGCGGTGGCAAGCGCTTGCGCGTTTGCACGTCCGCGGGCGAAGCGCTGCCGGAATCGGTCGGCCTCGCCTGGAAGGCGCGATTTGGCGTCGATATTCTCGACGGCGTCGGCACCACCGAGCTCTTGCATATTTTCCTGTCGAACGCGCCTGGCGACATCAAATACGGCACCGCCGGCCGCCCGGTGCCGGGTTATCAGGTGCGCCTGATCAACGAGAATGGGGACGAGGTTGCCGACGGCGAGGTCGGCGAGATGCTGGTGCATGCGCCGTCCGCCGGCGAGGGATACTGGAACCAGCGTTCCAAGAGCCGTTCGACGTTCGAGGGCTACTGGACGCGCACCGGCGACAAATATGTGCGCGACGCCGACGGGCGCTACACCTTCTGCGGCCGCAGCGACGACATGTTCAAGGTCTCGGGCATCTGGGTGTCGCCGTTCGAGGTCGAGAGCGCGCTGATCACGCACCCCGCCGTGCTCGAAGCCGCCGTGGTGCCGGAGGCCGATCCGGAAGGGTTGTTGAAACCGAAGGCGTTCGTGGTGCTCCGTCCGGAGACCAAACGGGAGGGCCTCGATGAGGCGTTGAAAGATTACGTCAAGCAGAAGATCGGGGTCTGGAAATATCCGCGCTGGATCGAGGCGGTGGACGCCTTGCCGAAAACCTCGACCGGAAAAATCCAGCGCTTCAAGCTGCGCGATGGCGCCTCACGCTAGCTCGTCATGCCCGGCCTCCCAGGCATCCACGCTCTTCGTGCCAGATCAAGACGTGGATGGCCGGGTCAAGCCCGGCCATGACGTCTTGGTTCTTGCTCCGCCGTCATGCCCGGCCTTGTGCCGGGCATCCACGTCCTTTGTCCCTGAAGGAAAGAGCAACGCATGACTTTAGTCCCCTCCGGCTTCATCCGCATCGGCACCGCTGATCTCGAATACCGCATGATCGGTCCGCAACCTCTGGAGGCGCCGACCATCGTCATGCTGCATGAGGGGTTGGGCTCGGCCGCGCTGTGGGGCGACTTTCCGGACAGGCTGCAGGCGGCAACCGGCGCCGGCGTGTTCGTCTATTCGCGCGCCGGCTATGGCGCTTCAAGCCCTGTTCCGCTGCCGCGCCCGCTCGACTACATGCGCGTCGAAGCGCTCGAGGTTTTGCCAAAGCTGCTGGCGACAATCGGCTTTCGCCGCGGCGTTTTGCTCGGACACTCCGACGGCGCCTCGATTGCCGCAATCTATGCCGGCGGCATCCAGGATCATCGCGTGCGCGCGGTCGCGCTGATCGCGCCACATTTCGTGGTCGAGGACATTTCCGTTGCCTCGATCGCAGAAATCAAGACGGCCTACGAGACCACCGATCTCAGGGCAAAGCTCGCGCGCTGGCACAACGACGTCGACAACGCCTTCTACGGCTGGAACGGCGCCTGGCTCGATCCGAAATTCCGCAACTGGGATATCTCGGAATACCTTGCCTTCATCCGCGTGCCGGTCGCGATCATCCAGGGTGCGGACGATGAGTATGGCACCATGCGCCAGGTCGAGATCGCGCGAGAGGAGTGCTACTGTCCCGTCGACGTGACGATCGTTGCCGGCGCGGGACATCAGCCACATCGTGAAGCGCCAGGCGCGACGCTCGATGCGATCGCCGAATTTGCCAACGCCGTGCTGTGGACTCACGAGGGCTTGGAGGGACGGGCCGCTTAGCCAACATGAAAAAAAGTGCATGTTTTCCAGATTCGGGCTGGACCAGCCCGGTAACCTGCACTATAGTGCATCAAGATAAGCCTCAAACGAGCTCAAGGGTGGCGCATGGCCGCAGAGGATCGCGTCCTGGCAGGAGGCGCGAAATACATCGATTTTCAAACCGATCCGTCGCGCTACCGGCATTGGAAGCTCGAGGTTGCGGGCGAGGTGGCGACGTTGACCATGGACGTCGACGAGGACGGCGGCCTGTTCGAGGGCTATCAGCTCAAGCTCAATTCCTACGACCTCGGCGTCGACATCGAGCTGGCAGATGCCGTGCAGCGGCTGCGCTTCGAGCATCCCGCCGTCAAGGTGGTGGTGATCCGCTCCGCCAAGAACCGGGTGTTTTGCGCGGGCGCCAACATTCGCATGCTGGCAGGCGCAACCCACGCCCACAAGGTCAATTTCTGCAAGTTCACCAACGAGACCCGCAACGGGATCGAGGATTCCAGCGAGAACTCCGGCCAGCGCTTCATTACCGTCGTCAACGGCACTGCGGCCGGCGGCGGCTACGAGCTTGCGCTCGCCACCGACCACATCATCCTCGCCGATGATGGTTCATCTTCCGTCGCGCTGCCGGAGGTGCCGCTGCTTGCCGTGCTGCCCGGTACCGGCGGCCTGACGCGCGTCGTCGACAAGCGCAAGGTGCGGCGCGATCACGCCGATTTCTTCTGCACCATCGAGGAAGGCATCAAGGGCAAGCGCGCGCTGCAGTGGCGCCTGGTCGACGAGATCGCGCCGAACAGCCGGCTTGAGGGCAGGATTGCCGAGCGCACGAAAGAATTTGCCGCGACCTCGCGGCGCAACGGCAACGGCACGGGCATCGCACTGACGCCGCTCAAGCGGAAATTCGTCGAGAATGGCGTGCGCTATGGCTTCGTGGCCGTCGATATCGACCGCGACGCGCGCATCGCGACCATCACGGTTCGGGCGCCGGAGGCACCGCCGCCTTCCGATGTCGAGGGCATGATCGCGCAGGGCGCCGCGTTCTGGCCGCTCCAGCTCGCGCGCGAGCTCGACGATGCGATCCTGCACCTGCGGATCAACGAGCTGGAGATCGCGCTCTTCGTGTTCAAGTCGCACGGCGATGCAGCGCAAGTGCTGGCCTATGACGCCTTCCTCGAGGCCCACAAGGCGCACTGGCTCACCAACGAGCTCAGGCAATACTGGAAACGCGTGCTCAAGCGCATCGACGTCACCTCGCGCACGCTGGTGAGCCTGATCGAGCCGGGCTCCTGCTTTGTCGGGACGCTGGCCGAACTCGTGTTCGCATCCGACCGCTCCTACATGCTGATCGGCTCGCGGCAGGGCGACAACCGTCCGCCGCCCGCCATGCAGCTGACGGCCATGAACTTCGGTCCCTATCCGATGAGCCATGGGCTGACGCGACTTGCCTCGCGCTTCCAGGCCGATCCCACAGACCTCGATCGCGCGCGCGCGAGGATCGGCGAGGCGCTCGATGCGGAGGCCGCCGAACAGCTCGGCCTTGTCACCTTTGCGCTCGACGACATCGACTGGGACGACGAGATCAGGGTTTTCCTCGAGGAGCGCGCCAGCTTCTCGCCCGACAGCCTCACCGGCATGGAAGCCAATTTGCGCTTTGTCGGCCCGGAGACCATGGAATCGAAGATTTTCGCGCGCCTCACCGCCTGGCAGAACTGGATTTTCCAGCGTCCCAACGCGGTCGGCGAGGAGGGCGCCTTGCGGCGCTACGGCAGCGGCCAGAAGCCGCGTTTCGACATGACGAGGGTTTAAATCGCGTCCCGGGCGCTGCACCGCGTCCGGGACACGAGAACCGGACAAGGAGCACGCCATGAACATGAACATCATGCAGGTCGACTACTCGACCAAGATTCCAAACAACGTAAACCTGTCCGACGACCGTCAGGTGCTCAAGGCGCTGGAAGGCTGGCATCCCGGCTATATCGACTGGTGGCACGACATGGGGCCGGAGGGTTTCCAGCAGTCGCTGGTCTATCTGCGCACCGCCTATTCGGTCGATCCGCGCGGCTGGGCCAAGTTCGACTATGTGCGCATGCCCGACTATCGCTGGGGCATCCTGCTCGCGCCCCAGGAGGAGAACCGCGTGATTCCGTTCGGCGCGCATTATGGCGAGCCGGCCTGGCAGGAAGTGCCGGGCGAATATCGCGCCCTGATGCGGCGCCTGATCGTGATCCAGGGCGACACCGAGCCTGCATCCGTCGAGCAGCAGCGTCATCTCGGCAAGACGGCACCCTCGCTCTACGACATGCGCAACCTGTTCCAGGTCAATGTCGAGGAAGGCCGCCATCTCTGGGCGATGGTCTATCTCCTGCAGAAATATTTCGGTCGCGACGGCCGCGAGGAGGCGGACGAATTGTTGCGCCGCCGCTCCGGCGATGCCGATTCGCCGCGCATGCTGGGCGCCTTCAACGAGAAGACGCCGGACTGGCTGTCCTTCTTCATGTTCACCTACTTCACCGATCGCGACGGCAAGATGCAGCTGCATTCGCTGGCGCAATCCGGCTTCGATCCCTTGTCGCGCACCTGCCGTTTCATGCTGACCGAGGAGGCCCATCACATGTTCGTCGGCGAGACCGGCATCAGCCGCGTCGTGCAGCGGACCTGCGAGGCGATGCGGGCTGCCGGCATCGACGATCCCGCCGACGTGGAAAAGGTGCGGGCGCTCGGTGTCATTGATCTTCCGACCATCCAGAAAAAGCTCAACCTGCATTACTCGCTCTCGCTCGACCTGTTCGGCTCGGAGGTCTCCACCAACGCGGCCAACGCCTTTAATTCCGGTATCAAGGGCCGTTACAGGGAAACGCAGATCGAGGACGATCACCGGCTCGAGAACGACACCTATCCCGTGCTCAAGCTCGTGGACGGCAGAATCGCGCGGGTCGATGAGCCCGCATTGACCGCGCTCAACATGCGCCTGCGCGACGACTACAGCCAGGACTGCGTCAAGGGCATGCTGCGCTGGAACAAGGTGATCTCGAGTGCCGGCTACGACTACAAGCTGACGCTGCCACACGTCGCCTTCCACCGCGCGATCGGCGAGTTCGCCGATGTCGAGGCAACGCCCGAGGGCATCCTGATCGATGAGGCGACGTGGACCACGCGCCACCACGAATGGCTGCCCTCGGCCGAGGACGGCCAGTTCATCGCCTCGCTGATGCAGCCGGTGACCGAAGTGGGCCAGTTCGCGCCGTGGATCTCGCCGCCCAAGGTCGGCATCGACAACAGGCCCGGCGATTTCGAATACGTCAAGATCGAGACGTGATTGGCCTGATCCCTGCCCCTAGAGAGTGATAGGATTTGCCCGTTCGGAAAAGTCGGGCATGCCGCAACGCCATCGCGTTCCCCGGATGCTGCGCGAGCCGCGCCACCCTTCCGGCGCGGTGCGCTACTGATCCGGGGTCCATCGCCCTGCTTTGGTCCCGGCTCTGCGGCGCAGCGCCAAGAGCGCTGCACCGCGTCCGGGACACGAGATCGGGCCGGATTGCTTCCGCCTGCGCGCTACGCCGCTTCGACAGCCTCGCGTCCTGCGAAGCTCCCGTAGAGAGCGTAGAAGTCCATCACCCGGCGATCTCGGTTCCGGCGCTCGCATAGACCACGCCGCCGTCGACCGCGATCGTGTTGCCGACCACATAGTCGCCGGCGCGCGAGGCGAGATAGATCGCAATGCCCGCCATGTCCTCGTCACTCCCGATCCGACGCGCCGGAACGCGCCTTGCGACTTCCTCGCCATGATCGCGTGCTGCGCGGTTCATGTCCGATTTGAAGGCGCCCGGTGCGATCGCGGTGACGTTGATGTGGTCCTTGATCAGCCTGGTCGCCATACGTCGCGTCAGGTGGATGACTGCCGCCTTGCTGGTCGCGTAGGAATAGGTTTCCGTCGGATTGACGAAAATGCCGTCGACCGAGGCGATATTGATCACCTTGGCTGGCCGCTTGGCGCTGGCGGCTGCGCGCAGCGGTGCGGCGAGCGCCTTGGTCAGGAAGAACACTGACTTGACGTTGAGGTTCATGACCTTGTCCCAGCCGCTTTCTGGAAATTCGTCGAAGTCCGCGCCCCAGGCCGCACCCGCATTGTTGACGAGAATGTCGAGCTTTGGCTCGTGCTTGATGATTTCAGCGGCGAGCTGTTCGCAGCCGGCCACCGTGGAAATATCGATTCCCAGCGCGATGCATTCTCCGCCATAGGCCGCCGTCAATTCCTTGGCGGTGGCTTCGCACGGTCCGGCCTTGCGCGCGCTGATGTAGACTTTTGCCGCGCCGGCGCTGAGGAATCCGGCCGCGATCATTTTGCCGATGCCGCGCGAGCCGCCGGTGACGAGCGCAACGCGGCCCTGAAGCGAAAACAGATTGTCGAACATGTTGCCTCCCTAGTTTCCCGGTTCTGACATTCGTATCCTATCGTGGCGGGTTCGTTTACGAATGTCAGAACCAAGGGACACTAGCAAACGTTAGATTCTAGTGTGGTTTTGGATTTGACATTCGCCTTGAGGACTCGCGGCGATATTGATGCGAATGTCAAATCCGCCACACTGGTTTGTTTCCGTGTGAGACGCCCTCGCAACCCTGTCAAGGAACCCTGACGCCGATGGCTCGCGACGCCATGTGCCGCAAGCGACACAAGGGAGTGGAATAAAAGGAAAGCGCACGCTCGCTTTTGCCATTTCCGGTTTGACAGCCTCGCAAGGGTTTGTTTTCTCTGTGTTTCCTAGTGTCCGGAATCCGGAGTTCGTCCCAATTTGCGGCGAGCTTCCGAACCACCACGCTGGGGCGCCGATTTGAAGTGCTGCAGGCGGGCGCAGGCCCGCAAGGCAAGAAGATCGATCGGAAGGCCGACTAATTCCACAGTGCTCCGCGCGGGATATCGAATGCACAGACTATTCAGGTGGAGCAGCAAATGGTGGCCGGGCCTCATTCCTCTGCTCGCCTTTTGGGTGATCGCCGCCTGGACCAATACCGCGCCTGTCGAAGCCGACCTGTCGGCGCGCAGCACGGCTGCCTTGAAGGACGCCGTGCTCGACAAGACCGCCATAGCCGTTGCCGGACGTGACGTGAATTTGGCCGCGGACGCCTTTTCCGAGGCCGGCCGTCACGGTGCGGTCGCTTCCGTCGAAGCGGTTGCCGGCGTCAGGTTGGTCAACGACGAGACCCGCCTCGTGCCCGAGGCCAAGCCCTTTGTCTGGTCGGCCGAACGCGACGTCGTCAGGGTAGCGCTTGGCGGAAACGCTCCTCTGCCGGCGAGCAAGGGCAAATTGACGGATGCGGCGCACACCGCCCTCGGCGGCGTCGAGGTCGTCGATCAAATGAATCTTGCGCGCGGTGCGCCGCCTCGCTTCGAAGACGCGGCCCTGCTCCTGATCGATCAGATCGGCAAGCTGAAGGAAGGCAAGATCGCGATCTCGGACACCAAGGTGACGCTGTCGGGAATGGCGCGGGATCTGGGTGGCCGGGAGGCAATCGCCGCCGCGCTGAAGAACCTGCCCGCGGGTTTTTCGGTCGCCACTAATGAGGTCAAGGCGCCGCCTTACGTGTTTCAGGCCTATAAGGACCCGGTCGCATTGACGCTGACGCTGTCGGGCTATGTGCCCGATAGCGCCGTTCATGCCACGATCGGACAAGCCGCGGCGCGGAAATTCTTCAGCGAGAAGGTGGTCGACAATCTGAAGACGAGCGTGGGCGCGCCTTCTGGTTTCGCCGCCGCCGTGGTGCCGGCGCTGGGCGCGCTGTCGCGGCTGTCGACGGGCACGCTCGTGGTGTCGGATCGCGAGGTAAAGCTGTCGGGAGACGCGTTGTACGAGGCCGCCGCCGCGCAGATTCGCTCCGGTCTCGGCAAAGATTTTCCGCAAGGCTTCCAGTTCAAGGCCGATATTTCGGTCAAGCCGGCCGCGGCGCCGGTCGATCCATCCGTATGTCAGCAATTGTTCTCGGATTTGCTCGGCAAGGGAAAAATCAGCTTTGAGTCCGGGCGCGCCACGATCGATCCTGACTCCGCCGGCCTGCTCGACCGCCTCGTTGAAATCGCGTTGCGCTGTCCGACCTCCAATATCGAGGTCGCCGGGCACACCGACTCCGACGGTGAGGATGCGGCCAATCAGGCCCTGTCCGAAAAGCGCGCGCAGGCGGTGGTCGACTATCTGGTCAAGGCCGGGCTACCGGCCACTCGTTTCACGGCGGTCGGCTACGGCAGCACGCAACCGGTCGCGGGCAACGATAGCGAAGAAGGCAAGGCGCAAAATCGCCGTATCGAGTTCCTTGTGAGGTGAGCATGGCCTACCTGGTGACGTTTCATTGGGGTTGGCTGTTGGCGTCCGTGCTGCTGGGGCTGGCGATGGGATGGATCGCCGTGGTTCATCGCGGCCAGGGCGTATCGAAAGCGGCGGCGCGCTGGCTTTCGGTGCTGGTGGCAGCCCTTGTGGCTGCAGCACTTGCCCGCGTGGTTCCGGCTCGCGCGGGCTATTGGCTCGATCTCGGCCTCATCATGTTCGGCTGCTATCTTGCCGGTTGCGCGGTCGGCTCGTGGCTGCGCGCCTGGGCGCTGGCGCGCAGCAAGCCCGCGCCCTGAGCCTTCCCCCGCTCATCATCTCGCACTGCGGCAGTCTGGCCAGCAAGGCCTTAATCTTGCGGACTTCGGCCCATGATGGCGGTCATAGTATCTCGACGGGGCTGCTCGGCCAGGACCGGGGAAGGCCTTCTGCTGGCAGGGCCTTGACGGTCCGTTGGTGGCAAAGTCCCGTCCTCGGGGCTGAGGACTGACCAAAAAGCGGGGGAAGTAGCTGGTAAGGCAGCAGAACTGTGCATTCCGGCGCGGTCGATTGCAACTGGGATGTTGAAGCGGCGCTCATTTCGTTGATATTTGACGAATTCCACTCCGGCCCAAAACGCGCTACCACATCCGAACACGAAGGATGCCGACGGCGGCGGTACCATTCGCATTCGAGGTCTAGATGCTGGAAGCCATACGCAGAGCGATCTCGTTTCTGCGCCAGAAGCAAGTCCTGCACAAGCTGGGAGTTGCGATCAGCGTAACGGTGATCGGGATCGCTTGCTATGTGCTTTATCACATGCTTCGCGGCATCGATGTGAATGAGGTGTTCGAGGCCATCAAGAGCACGCAGCCGCACCAGATTGCGCTTGCTGCCCTTTTCGTCGCTGCGGGCTATTTTACGCTGACCTTCTACGACCTGTTCGCGGTTCGCGCGATCGGCCACAACAAGATTCTTTATCGCGTCAACGCGCTTGCCGCCTTCACCAGCTACTCGATCGGCCACAACGTCGGCGCCAGCGTCTTTACCGGCGGCGCGGTGCGTTATCGCATCTATTCGGCCTACGGCCTCAACGCGATCGATGTCGCCAAGATCTGCTTCCTGGCCGGGCTGACATTCTGGCTCGGCAACGCAGCAGTGCTGGGGCTGGGCATCACCTATCATCCCGAAGCGGCGTCCGCGATCGATCAACTGCCGGTTTGGTTCAACCGCGTTGTGGCGATCGCCATCATTGCCGGCCTGGTGGCCTATGTGGTCTGGGTCTGGAGCCAGCCAAGGGTCGTCGGCCGAGGACCCTGGACCGTGGTGTTGCCGGGTGGGCCGCTCACGCTCCTGCAGATCGCGATCGGGATCGTTGATCTCGGTTTTTGCGCGCTGGCGATGTATGTGCTGGTGCCCGATGAGCCCAACCTGGGCTTTGTGGTCGTTGCCGTCATTTTCGTGTCCGCCACGCTGCTCGGCTTCGCCAGCCACTCCCCTGGGGGGCTTGGGGTCTTCGACGCCGCGATGCTGGTCGGTCTCTGGCAGTTGGACCGGGAGGAGCTGCTCGCCGGATTGCTGCTGTTCCGCCTGCTCTATTATATTACGCCTTTCGTCATCTCTGTAATCTTGCTGACGTTTCGGGAAGTTATGCTCGGTAGCCGGTCGAAACGCCTGCGTCAGGCAGCGCTTGGACTGGACCCCGGCCCCGCGCGTGAAGCCGCCTTTGTCAGAGAGCGCAGGGATACCGGCGGCGCCTAGCGTCGCGAATCCGAAGTTCGTAACATTTGCAGCGGGCTCTTTTGCGAACTTCGGAGTCGAAAGGACACCAGGGACTTGTTGAATCTAGTGTGGCTTTGGTTCAGAAGTCCGCATTGCGGACCCGCAGCAACGCCACACTAGAGCGCTGAAATCCATGAAAGGAGAGATCGGCCAGATGGCGATCGAAGCTCCCCCTTCATCGTCGACATTGTTTTCGCCCTGGCCGGAGCGCTTGCGACATTCGGCGATTGTCCTTGTCGTGGCCGCGGTCGCGCTGTCCTTCCTGGTCGTGTTCGACGAATTGTCGCCCCTGCGCGCCGGCGCGGTGTTTGTCTGCATCGCGGCTGCCGCGCTGGTGCCGTTGCGGCTGCGCAACTCGGTGACCTCGCGCGAGGACGTTCGTGGCGTCAATCCGGTCGAAACCGCGGCCGTCAGCGCGGTGGTTGCCGGCATGCCGGATCCCGCCGTGTTGCTCGACCGTGCCGGCCGCGTCATCCACCTCAACGCGGCGGCGGCTCAACTTGCGCCGGCCCTGCGCAGGAACGAACTCGCGCAGTTTGCGCTGCGCTCGCCGGAAATCATCGGCGCGCTGCGCGAAGCAATTGCAACCAGTGAGCCGCGTCGCGCCACTTATCTCGATCACGCTCCGGTCGAGCGCTGGATGGAGTTGATCATCACGCCGGTGCCGGTGCCGAGCGCCTTCGGCGGCATCGACAAGTGCATGCTGATGACCTTCCACGATCAGACGCCGCTGCGCAGGGTCGAGGAAATGCGCGCCGACTTTGTCGCCAATGCCAGCCACGAGTTGCGCACGCCGCTGGCTGCGCTCTCCGGCTTCATCGACACCTTGCAGGGACCGGCCAGGGAAGATGCAAGGGCGCGCGAGCGCTTCCTGTCCATCATGCACGCGCAGGCCACGCGCATGGCGCGGCTGATCGACGATCTCCTGTCGTTGTCGCGGGTCGAACTGTCCGCGCATGTGCGGCCGGACACCACGGTGGATATCGTTCCAATCATCCGTCAGGTCGCCGACGGGCTGGAGCCGCTGGCGCGCGAGCGGCAGGTCGAGGTCGATATCGATCTGCCCGAGGCGCCGGTTACGATTGCAGGTGATCGCGAGGAACTGCTTCGCCTGTTCGAGAACCTGATCGAGAACGCGCTCAAATATGGCGCCTCGGGCGGCAAGGTGATCGTCTCCCTGACCATGGCGACATCAGGCGAAGGCACGCCCGAGG
>Ga0306926_10000802_pt1 | contig 30081 bp, 24 predicted proteins | sample flu12Cox44000178_FD_203759 | JGI IMG/M metagenome (GOLD analysis project Ga0306926, IMG submission 203759) | Lab enrichment of tropical soil microbial communities from Luquillo Experimental Forest, Puerto Rico - flux8day.12C.oxic.44.000.178 (v2)... | ecosystem: Environmental > Terrestrial >...
AGGGCCTTCAGTATGTCGTATTCGCCTTTTTCGCGGAGCATTCTGGCGGTCTTTTCCACGGGCCAAGGAGCGGCGAATCGCTGGGGGCGGTCCGCCAGCCAGTAGGCGGTCATGGCCATGATCGTCGCATTTTGAGTCAATACCTCTGGCTTAACAGCTTCGAGGGCATCGGCGGCAGTTGTAGTCGGGCGAGTCCTGATCGAGGTTGATGCCGGGCAGGCCTGACGAGAACGAATGGTCCGGTGTCCGTGCCAAATTCAATCTTGTCCGATACCTTGATTTCGCGAATATTTCCCAGCGACTTCGCGAACGGTTCAAAATCCGCGATGAGGTCGCTTCGTCCACCGAGCTGAAATTCTTTCACTGGACCTTGGCCAAGATCCAGAACAATGTCGCCGAGATGGTTCTTCATTTCCTTTTCGTGCTGTTTGACGTAGGCGAGGGAGCCCAGCAGCCCCTGCTCTTCTCCGGTGAATAAAACGAAACGAATGGTGCGTCTGGGACGCGCGCCGCTTTTCACGATGGCTTCGGCCGCCGCCAGAACGCTCGTAGAGCCCGTGCCGTTATCGGTAGCGCCCTCGCTCAAATCCCAAGAATCGAGATGCGCTCCCACGACCACGATTTCTTCAGGGTGCTCGTGGCCGAGAATTTCACCGACGACGTTGGCGCTCTCTACCGCGCTGTTGGTGAACGTATTCTGAACGTTTATGTGCAGGCGCACGGTTTTTCCTGCCGCGAGAAAACGCTCGAGTTGGCCCCGGTCCTCCATCGTCATATCCACTACGGGAATGGTGAAATCCGGGGCAAAACCCAGGATTCCCGTGTGCGTGAGGTGCATGCCTTCGGCCTTAAAGCCGCCCTGACCACCGATGACGGCCACGGCGCCGGAATTTTGCAGGGCTTTCAGGAAATCGCCAAACTGGGCAAAGATCAGCCAGAAGCTTTTTTTCGGTGAGTCATTTGGCTCCATCAGGACGATTTTCCCGCGAAAGCGACCAGTGTTCTTCATTTCCTCGTCGAGGTCGAAGAGGTTCGCGGTCACGACTTCGGCTTCCACGCCGCTGGCGGGGGTCGAGCCCGTCCAGCCCATGGCGTCAATGCTTAACGAGCGGCGCATGGGCGAGAGCATTTCCGCTTCGGCCTTGCGGCGCGCCCAGCCCTTCCACATGGTCCATTTTTCCGCATGGACATTTTCGAGGCCCATGGTTTTCATCTTGGCCTGACCCCAATCCGCGGCTTTCTGCGACGAGGGCGTGCCGGTGACGCGGGCTCCGACTTCATCGCTGAGTTCGGTGAGGTACTCGAACGCATGCGTATCCATGGTGCCTTCGCCGGCGATTTTTACGAGAGCAGCCTTGGTGCCGTCTTCCCCGGGTCCCTTGGGCTTCGTCACATCATTTGCGCGGCCCGCAGCCGCAGCCATTACGACCAACACTCCCAGTCCCAGCAGGTGATTCCTCATCCGGCGTCCCTCGTGTTTGGTGAAGGCAAAGCAAACCTCCACTCTACCATGGTCTTAGACGCGGCTTGGTGGCTAGGGCTAGCGCGATGACTGGAAAAGAGACGGCGGATACAAGAGCGGAAAAGAACGGAAGGGAAGGAGGTACGGAGTCAAATCGTTGCAGGTTGATCTCAAAGGCGTGTTGGCGAACCGCTTGGGAAGACGGTCCCTACAAAAAAGCGACGGAATATGGCTGAAGCTGGCCCGTGCTTAAGCCGAAACGCGTCGCCACGGGCAACTTTACGCTCTTGCTTCGTCCCCCTTAAACTTCCAACGTGGCAGCCTCTCTTCGATCGACATGGTTTCTGGCGGCGTTTTCCGGCTTGATGCTCATTTCCTGCGCATTGTGCGCGCAGGAGGCTGCGCAGAAACCGGAAAAGCCCCCTGAGAGAGCGCCAGCGGCGGAAAAAAAGCCCGACAAGCCGGAACTTCCTTTTCAGATTCAGCTTCTCGAGACGCATATTCGCTTTGAAACGAATGGCGATTCGCGGAAGGAAATCCACACAATCGTTAAGATCAACAATATTCTGGGGGCGCGGCAGTTTGCACGGCTCGGATTCGATTACAACCGGCGATTTCAGCAGATCGAAATTCCGCTGGTACGGATTAGCCATGCCAATGGGGGAACTTCCGAGGTTTTGCCTAGCGCTATCGCCGATCCGCCGAATCCCGCGGTTGAGAAATATCCGGCTTACCAGGAAGTGCGCGTGAAGTCGGTGCGTCTTCTCGGTTTGCAAGAAGGCGACACGGTCGAATATCGCGTTATCACCACGACCTCGCATCATCCGCTTGCGCCAGACTTCTGGCTGGAACATTCCCTCGACCGGTCGGGGCAAGTGCTGGCCGAGCAATATGACCTCGATTTGCCAGCTTCACGAGAAGTAAAGGTCTGGACTTCGGAATATTCACAATCGTTCGAGGAAGCGAAATCCGGTCAGGGCGACGCAATGCGCGTGAGCTACCGCTGGAAGTACCCGGCTGGGAGTGCTCCTCCTAAGAATGCGGACCGTGCGGCAACAGACCTTCCGGCCTACCTGGCCAATGCAGACGTGGCGCTGACAACCTACACCGAGTGGCCGAAATTCATGCTAGCGATGCAGAAGCTCTTTCCTACTGCTAGCGCCACGACGGAGATTAAAGATAAGGCGATGAAACTGACGGCCGAGGCGAAGACACCCGAAGAGCGTTTGCACCTACTATATGATTTTGTGGCGCAGAAAATCACCACGGTTGATTTGCCTTTGGGCTCAACGGGATACGCAACGCGCACGGCGCAAGAAATTCTGGCTTCCGGATACGCGACGCCGGAAGACAAATGTGTTCTTTTGCTTGCTCTGGCGGGTGGTGCAGAGTTGGAGGCAAAACCCGCACTGACCGGAACTCAGGTGCCGACGACGAATCGCGCTCTGATCCTGCCTTCTCTTTTCCCCCACGTTCTTGTTTTGGCCTCAACCGAAAAGAAGAGTATCTGGCTCGACCCTTCCGAGCCGGTGACACCGTTTGCCATGATCGAGGTGAATCTGCGCGGGAAACCGGCACTCTTGCCCTACCCGCGGAGTGATACTCGTTTCTTCGAGAATGTTTCGACCGTCCTGCCTTTCGCGGCCTTTCAAAAAGTGGGCGTCGACGCGAAGCTTGGGGAAAGTGGCAACGTCACCGCAAAAGTGAAATACACCATGCGGGGGGATAACGAACTGCTGCTCCGGGTGGCGTTTTATCAGACGCCGAAGGAAAAATGGAAGGACGTTGCAGGGCTGTTGGCGATTTCGGACGGCTTTCGGGGGCAGGTCACGAGCGTTAATGCATCGGATCCAACGGCCACGAAGGAGCCGTTCACGGTGGAGTATGAGATCTCGCAGCCGAAGTTTGTGGATTGGTCGAAGAAGCCGGTGAGGATCCCGGCGCTGCTTCCGCAAATCAGTTTGCCCGATCCGCCAGCGAGAGCGGCGGCAGGAGGCAAAGCGCCAAACATTGAATTAGGCACACCGCTGGACGTGGAAACGCGTATGACTTTGCGGCTTCCGGCCGGAACGACGGTGCAAACGCCGGCGGGAACTGCTGTGGGGCGCGACTACGCGACCTTCGCATCGAAGTATGGCATGTTGCAGAACACGGTCACGGCTTCCCGACGCGTCAATTTCCTGCTGCCGGAAATTCCCGCAGACCGGGCGACGGACTACAACGCGTTCTTGCATGCCGTGCAGAATGATGAGGCACAGGTGTTTACGTTGGATCGTAAGGCAGAATCCAGCAAACATGACAAGCCGGTGAAACCCGCGTCAAAGCCGTAATCGCCCCGCGTGGTGGGGCCAGAGGAAAAGCGGTTGCAAGTCATCGCACTCCAAATAAAAAAGCCTTCTCAAAGAGAGGAGGCTTCTGTTCCGTGTTTGCTGCGCTCGGATTATTGTTCCCTGATCCTTCTACTTGAATTCCATAACTTCTTTTTCTTTAGCGGCGGAGAGGTCTTCGATCTTTTTGGTTTCGGCATGGGAGACTTTTTCGAGTTCGTCGAGGGCGCGTTTCAGCTCGTCCTGGCTGATTTTCTTGTCTTTCTCGAGCTTATCGATGGCTTCCTTGATGTCGCGGCGGATGTTGCGCACGGCGGTGCGATGATTCTCCAGAACCTTGTGAATATGCTTCACCAATTCCTTCCGGCGTTCTTCGGTGGGCGAAGGAATGGGAATGCGCACCACTTTGCCGTCGGTAGTTGGGTTGAGGCCGAGATCGGAGGACCGAATCGCCTTGTCAATGAGCGGCACGGCGCTCGGATCCCACGGCGCGATCATCAGCATGGTGGCGTCCGGCACGGTGACGTTTCCTAGCTGATTTACCGGCATGGGTGTGCCGTGATAGTCCACACGCACGTGATCGAGAAGCGCGGCGTTGGCGCGACCAGTGCGCACGCTGGTCAGCTCCTTCCGGAAGTCTTCCACGGCTTTCTCCATTCGCGTTTTTGCCGCCGCCATGGCATCCTTTGTCGTAGCAATCGTCGTCATTTGTCTATCCTATGCCGGCAAGACCGTCGAGCCGACGCGCTCGCCCAAGACCGCGCGCTTAATGTTTCCCACCTGATTCATGTTGAACACCACGATGGGCATACCATTGTCCATGCAGAGCGAAATGGCCGTCGCGTCCATCACTTTCAGGTTTTTGTGCAGGACCTCACGATAGGTAATCTCGGCGAAGAGCTTTGCGTCACTCACTTGTTCCGGGTCGGCGTCGTAAATCCCGTCCACGCGCGTGGCCTTCAAAATTACGTCCGCCTTGATTTCCATCGCACGCAAGGCCGCGGCGGTGTCCGTCGAGAAATAGGGATTGCCCGTGCCGGCGGCGAAAATAACAACGCGGCCCTTCTCCAGGTGGCGCGTGGCGCGGCGGCGGATGAAAGGTTCGCAAACCTGATGCATTTCAATGGCGCTCTGCACGCGGGTGTGCACACCGAGTTTTTCAAGAGCATCCTGTAGGGCGAGGGCATTGAGAACGGTGGCCAGCATGCCCATGTAATCGCCGGTGGCGCGGTCAATCTCAAAACCTTTTTGGCGGGCGCCGCGAAAAATATTTCCGCCGCCAACCATGATGGCGATCTGCACGCCAAGCTTGAGGACTTCGCGCAACTCCTCCGCGATGGCGTAAATGGTCTGCCCGTCGATGCCGAAGCCCTGAGGCCCTTGCATGGATTCGCCCGAAAGCTTCAGCAGAATCCGGTGATACGCCGGCCGTTTCTTTACGCTTTTTTTCACCGCTCTCGATGCCCTGGCCATGTGCCTCCGTTCAAGGTGGATAAACCCTGCCGATTGTAACAAACATCCCCCGGCCTGGCCTATCAAGGCAAAAGAAAACGCCCCGGATTGCCGGGGCGTTTAGAATGCGGCAAGTGGCGTCGTGTGATTCGGACGGCCGATGATTAGGCGTTAACCGGCGCTGGCGCAGGCATGGGTGCAAGCTCGGGCGTTCCGGCGGCAGAATTTCCGCTGGCCTCGCCCACCTTGAAGCGAGCAAAGCGGCGAATGGCAATGTTTTCACCGAGCTTTGCGATGGCCTGGGTGATCATCTCGCCGATGGTTTGCGTCTCGTCCTTGATGTAGTGCTGTTCGTAGAGGCAAGTCTCTTCGTAAAACTTCTCCATCTTGCCTTGCACGATTTTCTGGATCACGGCGTCCGGCTTGCCGGTAGCGCGGGCCTGGGCGCTGTAGATCTCGCGCTCGTGCTTTAGCATCTCGGGCGTCACGTCTTCGCGGCGGACGTAGCGAGGATCGACGGCGGCGATGTGCATGGCGACGTCGTGGCACAACTGCCGAAACGCATCCGTGCGGGCCACGAAATCGCTTTCGCAGTTGATCTCCACGATTACGCCGATCTTCCCGCCGGCATGAATGTAGTGGCCGATCAAGCCTTCGCTAGCCTCGCGCGTGGCCTTCTTGGCAGCGGCGGCCTGGCCCTTCTTGCGAAGGACGTCGATGGCCTTCTGCACGTCACCGCTGGTCTCAACCAGGGCGGCGCGGCAATCGCTAAAGCCTGCGTTCGTCAGATCTCTCAGTTCTTTCACGAGCTTTGCTGAAATTTCCATGACCGGTTTCGTTGTACTCATCCTTTTCTCTCGGTTTCCGTAAATTTGGCGTTCGCTCTCTAGAAAAATGGCCCGGCGTGGATTTTGCGCACAGCGCCGGGCCAGCGGATATGGATTACCCTCGCGCGGTCAGTTAGCGGGATTCCTCGTCGGGGGGCACGGTGGTGCCAGCCGCTTCGACGAAGGCCTCCGTTCCTTCCACGAAGTCGCCTTCCTGTTTCTCGTATTGTTCATAGGCGCTGGTGTCCACATAATCGACACCCGCTTCATGCGCCTGGTCCGCGGCGACCTTCTGGTCGGCGACCTGAGACTGTTCGTAGTTGGTGCGGCCTTCGGCGACGGAGTCTGCAATCTTCGTGGTGAAGAGGCGGATGGCTCGCAGAGCGTCGTCGTTGCCGGGAATGATCCAGTCCACCATGTCCGGATCGCAATTCGTATCCACGACGCTGACTACGGGAATGCCCATGCGGCGCGCTTCCTTCACGGCGATTTCTTCCGCGTTGGAATCAACGACGAACATTGCGTCCGGCAACTGCGCCATGTTTTCGATGCCTTCGAGGTTCTGAAACAGGTGTTTCATCTCGCGGTCCAGCCGCGCGCGCTCTTTCTTGGAGAGCTGCTCCATGCGGCCGTCTTCGGTCATGGCTTTGAGGAGCTTCAGGCGCTTGATGGATTTCTGCAGCGTGGCCCAATTCGTCAGCGTGCCGCCCAGCCAGCGGTGGTTCACAAAGTACGCACCGCAGCGCTTCGCTTCTTCGGCGATGGCTTCCTGAGCCTGACGCTTCGTGCCCACAAACAATACGGTTCTGCCCTGTCCGGAAATATCGCTCACGAAGCGGCTCGCTTCGCGAAACATCTTCAAGGTTTTCTGCAGGTCAATGATGTGGATGCCGTTGCGCTCCCCGAAAATATATTCTTTCATTTTGGGGTTCCAACGACGCGTCTGGTGGCCGAAATGAACGCCAGCCTCCAGCAGCTCCTTCATGGTGATTTCAACTGCCACTGTTCCTCCTAGTTGGATAGCTGTTTGCAGCGATGACCGGGGTCACCGAAGAACCGCCTCTTGCCGGCTACCTTGCCGGCCGTGATCTTGGGGCCTCGGCTTGCGTCGAGACCCCAGAGCCTGTAAAGCGGAGATCCAGTTCTTTAGCGCTTGGTGAACTGGAAGCGCTTGCGAGCACCCTTCTGCCCGTACTTCTTGCGTTCCTTCATGCGCGAATCGCGCGTCAAAAAGCCGTTCTTGCGCAGCGCCGGACGTAGCTCCGGATTGAAGCGGCTGATCGCGCGGGACAATCCCATGCGCACCGCTCCGGCCTGCCCACCAACGCCGCCGCCCTTGGCCGTTGCCACCACGTCGACCTGTTCGGTGAGGCTCGTGAACTTCAAAGGCTCCGTCGCATCATGCTTCCAGGCATGATTCGGGAAATACTTCTCGACGTCGCTGCCGTTGACCGTAAACTTGCCTGAACCCGGACGAACGAACACGCGCGCGATGGATTCCTTTCGGCGGCCCGTGCCGTGAAACCACATCTTTGTGCCCACAGCGGGCGTTTCCACAGTACTCAATGCTCCTCCTCAAATCTTTCTAGCGAAGAGACAACTCCACGCCGTCTCGTCGACTCCACGTCCGGATAGCTCCCTGCTAAGGCACCACTTAGAAAGGAACACCTACGTGCGGAAACTGCTGTACCCACCCCAGACCAGCCGGGGCCAAACTTAAACCGCGACTTGCTGCGGCTTTTGTCCCGCGTGCCGCGCTAACCCGGCCGCGTCACGATAAACACGCAATTTCTTCGCGCGCCGCGCCCGCAGCTTGTTTTTCGGTAGCATGCCCAAAACAGCTTCGCGAACCATCCATTCGGGCTTGGTCTCACGCACGCGCTTGGCGGGAACTTCCTTCAATCCGCCGGGATAGCCGCTGTGCGAGTAATAAACTTTTTGCTCGACCTTGTTACCGGTCAGGCGGATCTTGTCCGCGTTGATGACTACCACGTGGTCGCCCGAATCGAGATAGGGCGTAAAGCTGGGCTTGTCTTTGCCGATCAAAAGACGCGCCACTTTGGTCGCCAGGCGACCCAGCGCCTGGTTCGAGGCATCGACCACGTACCACTGAGCGCCGATTTTAAGCGCTTCAGCCTCTTCCCCTCTCGCTACGTACGTCCTCATTGCAATCAGCCACACCTTTCCCTCTAGAGACAAAATCTAAGTTTAAGGGGGAGCCAAAACTTTGTCAACGAAGGTCTTTTGAAAGACAGTGGATCAGTTTCTGTGCGCCGTCATCCGTTAACCGCGCTTATACCGTTTGCAGGACGACTTCGGAGCGGATGAGGGCGAAGATCGAGGCAAGCCTGCAAAGAAATTTGGGGCAATTCTTTTGCCTCAAGAATTTAACTCTATCTCGAAAGCTCGCGTCCCATTCAGTCTTGCAGACTAAGGCGCTTCCGCAATTTCAGGGTTGAAGCACTCGCCGCGTTCCACTAACATAGCGCGCAGTTGATCGACGGGGTGCCTGAACATAAGTTTCTGGCCACAACTTTGCCCCCTCGAAGGAGTTCTGCATGCCTAAGGCTCCGGTTTCCCATTTTCTGAGATACCTCATATTCTGCGTTCCCCTGGCGCTGTTGTCCGCGGCTCATGGGCAGGATGCTGCTTCCACCGTGCCCGCTGCACCGGCCGCGCCAAGCGGCGCCAAGAAACGCGTTGCGGTCATGAATTTCGATTACGGCACCGTGCGCACCTACGTGCACCAGATTTTCGGCTCGGACCAGGACGTCGGCAAGGGCATTTCCGACATGCTCGTACAGAAGCTCGTGCAGGACGGCAATTATTCGGTCATCGAGCGCTCCGCACTTGACAAGATCCTTGCCGAGCAGAATTTCTCTAATAGCGACCGCGCGGATTCCACGACGGCCGCGAAAATCGGTCGCGTTCTCGGAGTGGACGCCATCATTATCGGCTCGATCACGCAATTCGGCCGCGACGACCAGCACACCAATGTCGGCGGCGGTGGATACGGGCTGGGCCGGTACGGCATTGGCGGCATCGGTGCCAGCAAAGCGAAGGCAGTCGTGGGCATAACCGCACGCCTCGTGGACACTTCCACCGGGGAAATCCTGGTCGCCGTGACCGGCACGGGAGAGTCTACGCGTTCGAGCACTTCCCTTCTCGGCGGGGGCGGGGGCTGGAGTGGTGGAGGCAGCGGAGCCCTCGACATGGGCAGCAGCAATTTCTCGAACACGATTCTCGGTGAAGCCACGCACAAGGCTGTGGATGATACGGGGGCGCAGATTGACGCCGCGGCAGGAAAGATTCCGACGGTGAAAATCACCGTATCTGGGCTGGTAGCCGATGTTTCGGGCAACACGCTCATCGTGAATGTGGGGAAAAAGGGCGGCGTGAAAGTTGGGGACAAACTGATCGTCTCGCGACAGGTACGCGTGGTGAAGGACCCTGCGACCGGCAAGGTCATCAAGTCGGTTGAGGACAAGGTCGGCGAAGCCACGGTCACCGAAGCGGACAATGACTCCGCGACGGTTACGTTTTCCGGTTCTGGTCCGGCGAAGGTCGGGGATGTCGTAAAGAGCCCATGATCCTCGCGGCCATTCATTAATTTCCTTCGAGCCCGCGCGGAATTATCCCTCGCGGGCTCTTCTGTCTTCTCTCGTTGGCATGGTGTATCCTCGTTCTCGACCGCCCGTTCAGGAGGCCTCATGACAGCAGAATTTACTCCCGGCCAACATATCGGCGATTACGAAATCCTCTCGATCCTAGGTCTTGGCGGCATGGGCAAGGTGTATAAGGTCCGCAACATTATTTCCGACCGCGTTGAAGCCATGAAGATCCTGCTGCCCGATCTTTCCTCTCACCAGAATCTCGCCGACCGGTTTCTCCGAGAGATCCGTTTGCTGGCTACGCTGAATCATCCCAATATTGCTGCGCTGCGCACGGCGCTCACGGCCGAAAATCAGTTGGTGATGATCATGGAGTTTGTCGAGGGAGAAACGCTGGCAAACCGGCTCGCCCGCGCTCCCATTTCGACTGCCGAAGCGGTGGATATTTCGGACCAGATCCTTTCCGCGCTCGGCTTCGCGCACAAGCAGAACATCATTCACCGCGACATCAAGCCCGCCAATATGATGCTGACGCCGCAAGGCGCCGTGAAATTAATGGATTTCGGCATCGCGCGTTCTTCCTCGGATGGAACGCTCACTTCCACAGGCACCACCTTGGGATCGCTCAACTACATGCCGCCCGAACAGGTTCGCGGCGAATCAGCGGACGCGCGCTCGGACATTTATTCCTATGGCGTGTCTCTCTATGAAATGCTCACGGGCAGTCTGCCGTTTAAGGGTGACTCGCAATACTCGCTGATGACGGCACATCTCAATTCCGAGCCGGCTGCCCCCATCACTCTGCGCAGCGATTTGCCGGCAGAACTGAATGAAATCATTCTGATGGCTATGGCCAAGGAGCCGGCCAATCGTTTCCAGTCCGCCGATGCTTTTCGCGCGGCACTGAAGACTGTGCCGATTTCCGCGATTCCGTCGGCGAGCACTACGGTGACACCGACCCCGAAGCCCAGATCAGCAACAACATTGGTGGAAACACCGATTCCGCCGCGGATATCCACCGTCGCGGCGACGCCACCGCGGACTCCCGCGCCCGCTCCCACGCCTCGGCCCACTACCGTTGCGCCTGCTCCGCCTTCTTTTCCGCCCCCCGCTCCCGTGGCGGCTTCTTCGCGGCGCGGGTTGTGGCTGGCGATTGGTTCCCTGCTGGGAGCTGGAGTGCTGATTGGCGCTGGCGTATACGTTCCGCGGCATTTGCGCACCCACGCCGACCCGGACAAAGGAATGTTTCCCGGAACTTCCACGGCCACCCCGAACACGCCAGCGACGCCGGGTGTCTCGGTCCAAAGCGATAAGGGCAGCGTTACCGTTGATCAGCAAGGAGGCGTCTCGGTCGAGAGGCCGACGGGTAGCGTGGAAGTGTCTGGGGCGAATGGCTCCGTGAAGGTATCCGGGCCAAGTGATACATCCAAGGAAAATCCGAAACCTGCGCGGGGCAATTCTGGCTCGACTGGCGCAAATCAAATGACAGAGGCGCCGCCTGTGCTAGCGGGACCCTCACCGGAAGAGTTGGCGAAACTGGAAGATGAGGCGGACAAGCTCAACATCCGGGCGGCAACAGCTTCCCACAGCGTGGACACGCTGCGACAACAGCAGATAGCTTCCGGCTACAATTTGCGCGGCGACATCGCTTCGGCGCAGGAACGCGCGCAACTTTATATGGCCAAGGGCAACGCCGCGCTCAAGGCTCAAGACGTGGCCGGAGCCCAGAAGTATTTCGACCTTGCGGACGCCGAGATCGCGAAGCTTGAGAAGTTTCTCGGGCACTAACCCGCTTTCCGCCGGGCCGCCACGATAGAAAAAAATGGACACTTACCAGAAGGCACTCTCGATCAATCTCGAAGCAGCGATTTTTGGTTCCTTTGCGGAAATCGGGGCGGGCCAGGAAGTGGCGCGCTGGTTCCTGCGGGTCGGCGGCGCATCCGGCACGGTCGCCAAGACGATTTCCGCTTACGACAAAGAAGTGAGCGACGATCTGTATGGCGCAGGGACGCGCTACGTGTCCGAGCAGCGGCTGCAGACCATGCTGAAAAATGAATGGGACCAACTGTTGAGCCAATTGGAGGCGAGCCGCGGCGCGACGACCTGTTTTTTTTCCTTCGTGGACACCGTCTCGGCGCGAAACTATGCGGGAACGAACGAATGCCACGGCTGGGTGGGATTGCGGTTTCAACGGCAGCCGGGCGGGGCGGCAAGCGACGTCATTCTGCATATCAACCTGCGTGATCCATCGAACGTATTGCAGCAGGAGGCTGTGGGTATCCTTGGCGTGAACCTTCTGTATGCAGCACACCATCACTTGCAAACAGCCGAAGAATTCCTGGCGAGCGTCTTCGAGGAGTTGAGCCTGCAGCGAATTGAAATTGATCTGGTCGAGCTGAACGGACCAGCGTTCGAGGGTTGGCACCGGAACAAGGTTCACGCTTCCTTGGTTTCCGGCGGCTACGCGGAAGCGGTCGTGTTTCCAGCGGATGGAAAATTAATGGCGCCAACAGAGTTGCTTTACAAGAAGGCTGTGGTGTTGGCGCCTGGAATCTTCGAGAACGTGGAGGAAGTGCACGGCGAACTGATTCGGGATACGCTGGCCGATCTTCCCGCGGACGAGACGTCGGAAAGCAAGGGATCGGTGGGATTGTTCTGTATTCCGTTCGCGCCACTGGAGGCAAACCAGCCGAGGCTTACGGTGGAACAGGTTACCGAACGCGTAGAGCAGCTCCGGCGGCTTGGCAGCGGGGTGCTGGTGTTTCGCGAGAATGAGCTCTACCGAATGAGCGCGTACGTAAACCGGTTCACGAAATTGCGGATCCACTTTGCCATCGGACTCTCGCTGCTTGCCCGAGCGCTGCAGGATGGCTACAAGGATCTGGCGGGTAGCCTGCTCGAGGCCATCTCGAAACTCTTTACCCAAAATGTGCGCGTCATTGCTTTTCCCGTTCCGACAAAAATATTGGAAGACTGGTCGCGGACGTCCTCCGCAAGCGGCTGGAAGTGGAAGGAGACGTCCGGGATGGTCTATGCGGACGATCTGCACCCGGCAGAGCCGGTAAATCATTTGTACCGCTATTTGTTGGGAAGTAAGTTTATTCAGCCGGTTGGACACGCTCCTCGGAACGCGAATTCCGCATCTTCCTTGTGAGGTTTTTGCTCGCGGGCCTTGTTGCGCTTCCGTGCTTGGTGTACCTCGACCGACAATCATAGAAAAACTTTAGGATGATTTGCCTTACAATTCCGCTAGCGCAGCGCAATTTTCCGCTTCACCCCTTCAAAAACTCTTAGCCTGCGCCAGCCGCATAACGTTGTTGTTCCATTCCGTTTTCGCCGCTGGAAATCCGTTGGCCCCGAAGAAGCGGCCGAATCTGTAAACCTTTCCGAGTGTGGCATCTACTTTGAATCGGATTTACCGCTGGCCACCGGAACGGCCCTACAACTCACACTCGAGATGCCGGAAAAGATTACAGGCGTGCCCGCCAGGGAATGGAATTGCACGGGACATGCGGTTCGCTTGCATTCTCCCAGCGGCGAAGCCAGGAGAGCAGGCGTTGCGGTTAGGATCGATTATTTCGAAGCTACTATTCGTTGGACGAACTGGTGTCGCTCAGTTCGTGGGATCTCGTGCATCCGGATTCGCACTCGGAAGTGATTGAGAAAAGCTTGCTCCACGCAAGAAACGGACTTGACCAGGAACGGATAAGTGCGCTGGCTTGATGTGATGGCCGGCCACATCGAGATGGACGGCCAGCCCGCGGGGCTGCTCACGGCAATCGACATTACAAACCGCAAAACAAATGAAGCGACGGAAGGAGAAAACGGGCGCGCGATTCCCTTACGGGTTTACTCACCGTTGCGCAGGTGCAAAGAGTCTTTCGAACCGAGGCGAGACGCTCTGAGCGCACCGGGCGATCCTTCGGACTGCTCGTGCTTAAAGTGGATCAGTTGCAGCACATAGCAAGGATAGGCTTTAACCGGACGGTACGGTTCCTCGAAGTGCGGCAAGGGCTTCGTGCAGGCTGTCAAAAATACGGGTGGGGCGAATGGCTTCGGTCAGGTGATGACGGTCCAGGTCGGGCTGCAGATCCGACTGGACATGAGCGAAGACCAAGCCGGTGCCCTGAGCGGCGAGGTTCTGCTGGAATTCGCGCACAACACGAGCGGCGGTGAAATCCACATTGGTGATGGCTCCCGCATCCACAATCAGCCAATGTAACGGGGCGGGCGCTGAGGAGGCCAGCATCCGCACTTCCTCGGAGAAACGATTGGCGTTGGCATAGAAAAGTGGCGCGCCGAAACGATAGATGACCACGCCGGGTTCGGTAAGCGCGCCGGGAACGACCGGGTTTAGGCGCCAGATTCCGTCACGATCCAGACGAAGTACGGCCGTGTGTGGATGATAGCTGTGTTGGACGATACGAAACAGCGACAAGGCCATAGCGAGTAGGATGCCTTGCTCCACGCCGACGAAAATGACGACCACAGCGGTTATGACCGCCAGCGCGAATTCACCAGGACTCTCCTTGCGAATAGCGCGGAGAGCACGCAAGTCAATTAGACGCACAGCGATGGTAAAGACGACCGCCCCCAGAACGCACCGAGGAAGGAACTGCAACGGGCCGGTGAGGAAAAGAAGGACGAGCGCCACAACGCCTGCCGTGGCGAGGTGCGCCAATTGGCTGGTGCCGCCGGAGCTTTCGACCATAGTGGTCTGGGTCGGGCTTCCGTTCACAACAAACGTGGCGCTGAAAGCAGCAGCGGTGTTGGCGGCCGAGAGACCGACTAGGTCGGAATTCTCGTCGAGTGTCTGATGGTGGCGAGTGGCATAGGCGCGCGCGGTCGCGGCGCTTTGCGTAACAATCATTACAAAACAAGAGCCCGCAACCGGCAGGAGCGACTGCAGGTCTCTCCAGCTCACACCTGGAAAGCCCAAATGAGGGAGTCCACGGGAAACAGGGCCAAGAACAGCCACACCGCGCTGCGCCCACTGAAAAGCCGCGCTCGCCGCGATCGCGCCGGCCACGGCGAAGAGCGGACCGGGCAAGCGGGGAGCAAATCGATGAAAAAGGAGGATACAAACTACCACCGCGAGGGAGATCTCCAGCGAGAGGAGGTGCGCTTGCGGCAACGAGCGAAGCACTTCAAGAAATTGACCGGAGGTATGGCTGCTGTGGAGGGTTATGCCCAGCATTTCCCCGAGCACAGCGATGCCGACTTGAAAGCCAACGCCGGTCAGAAAACCGAGAAGCGCCGTATGGGAAAGGAAGTCGGCGAGAAAGCCAAGCTTCAGAAGGCGAGCGAGTAGAAGGAAGAGGCCGGTCAAGAGCGCAACCGAACCGGCGAGAGCAACATAGCGGGCGCTGCCGAGAGGAGCCAAGCCGGAGAGGCCGCCGGCGAGTATGGCGGCCGTGCCGGAATCGGCGGCCACAACAAGATAGCGCGAGGAGCCGAAGATAGCGAAAGCGATGAGGGGAAGGAGAAGCGTGTAGATGCCGGTGATGGCGGGAGTGCCGGCAATCCGGGTATAGCCAAGGGACTGCGGAATGTTCATGGCGGCCAGCGTAAAACCGGCCAGGAGATTTTTCGGCACCTCTGACCACAAGAAAGGCCGCAACCCTTGAAATAGAGGAAAGCGATTCGCGATTCGAGATAAGGGCGCACGGAGGTCAGACATGAAGAAGGCGCTCCTCAAGGAGCGAACAGAAGCAAGACATACAATGGCGTTTCAAAGAAATCATATTTCGATGGGAAGAGCCAAACCGTGCCAGCCCAGAGAGTAACAACAGCGGAGAGCCAGCTCAACCATAGAATTTGGAGATGCGAGATGGCGCGCGAAGAAGGGCTCCAATGATTTCTTACAGTGGACACGAAAGGCTCATGAACTGCACATGGCTCTGCTATGATGCTCTTTCGCGGCAGGCTGCTTGTCGTTGGAATACGCCGCACAACGAACCGCCCGTCCCGCCGAGCGTTTGAATGCATTTGCAGGAGCAACCCATGAAAGAGAAAAGTTTTGGATTTTGGCTCATCGCGGGAGCGTTGCTGGCGATACCGGTGGTGGCGCTATCGCAGGCTGCGCAACAGAGTAAGACATTGGTGGTGAACGGCCTGTCCGGCCAAGTTAACGTGATGCAGGTCAACGGGCGATCGTACGTGGACCTGGAAACACTGGCGCGCATCGCGAACGGCACGATTGGATTCCAGGGTAATCAGATTACGCTTACGCTGCCGGGTGCGGGAGCGGCAGCCCTGGCGGCCCCTCCCCCCAATCCGGAATTTTCCAAGGAATTTTTGAAGGCAGGGATTGAAGAGATGGCTTCCATTCGTGAATGGCGGATCGCCCTTACGAACGCGGTTCAGCGCGGTTACCCGGTGACCGAGGACTGGATCGCGGGGTATCGAGGGGAAGCGGCGCAAAACCTGCGGCTGGCCTCGGTGGCCGTAACAACCGATTCCGATCGAAACGCGTTGCAACTGCTGACGAATGAATTCAACAACATGAAGAAGCTTAGCGACCGCTTTGTGCAAGCCAACAAGAACATGAATTACGTCGCGCCCGACGCGCTGAACAATGACCCGCTGGATCAAAAAATCCTGGCTTGCGCGCACTCCCTCGCGTCCATGGCCTCAACCGGGCAATTCGTGGACGACGGGTCGTGCCAGTAAAAAGAGAACGCAGATAACGGACGACCGGGAGAATCCCCGATCAGTTGATGCCGTGAATGCGCATGCTGACGAGCTGGTCGATCGTCAGATCCTTCATCCCGTGAGACTTGAGGCTGGTGATGTATTCCGGTGTGACGCCATGGATGCGCATGGCCACAAGTTGATCCGGCGTAGGATTTTCGTAACCAAGCCTTTTCAGGTTTTCGACGAATTCGGGGGAAACGCCGTGGATGCGGAAGGCAATGAGCTGATCGGGGTCAGGATGTCTGTAGCCGAGCTTCTGTAGATGCTCGATGTACTCCGGCGAAACGCCATGAATGCGGAAAGCGATCAGTTTTTCGAGATCCACGTGGTCGTAGCCCAGCTTCTTCAATTGATCGGCAAATTCAGGTGTGGCGCCGTGGATGCGCATGGCGATGAGGGTGTCTTCATCGGGCTGATAACCCAGTTGATGGAGAGCTCGGACCATTTCCGGGGAAACGCCGTGAATGCGGAAAGCGACGAGTTTGTCGCTATTCGAGGCTTTGAGACCTTCCTTGCGAAGGCCTTCGATAAATTCCGGAGAGACGCCGTGAATGCGAAAGGCGATGAGCTTATCGGTATCGAGATCCTGAAGATTCTCGGCTTTGATCCTACGGGCGAAATCGAGGCTGATGTCCAGGACGGCCATGGAATACTGCTTGTCTTCCTCCACGGGAAAACCCAGGGACCTCATTTGCTGGGCATAATTGGGGTCGGGCGTGAAATGGAAAACGCCGGCGCCTTCGCCGTTTTCCAGATAACCCTGGCAGTCGAAGCGTCCGGCATCGCTCGTGATGGTGAACTTGGCATCCTGCTTGCCCGATTTGGAAATGTCCAGGCCCTGGAAAGAGGCGAGAGGCCACGCGGATTCATGCTGAGAGGAACCGCCGTGCTGATGGGTGATTAAGCCGAACTCGACCTTGCCGGGCTCGTCCGAGAGGCGGAGAGTCCAATTGCCGGAGCGTGAATCCGCAGCACGGGCAATCAGCGCAATGACCAGCGAGCAAGCGATCAGAACGTAAGAAATCAATGCCTGACGACGGTTCATGGCGATGGCCTCCTCTTCAGACACAACTACTTCTCCAAAATTCCCGTGCGCTTGAGTTCGACAATCTGCTCGAGAGTGAGATTCTTGAACCCGTGGCTTTGCACTTTCTGGATGAACTCGGGCGTGACGCCCTGCATCTTAGCGGAGATAAGATCGTCCACGTCAAATTTCAGGCCCGCGGACTGGAGCGATTTCACATATTCGGGAGTGATGCCCTGAACCTTCATACCGATGAATTCGTCGGCATCCGGATTGAGGCCGGTGGCGCGAAGTTCGCGGATGTAATTCGGCGTGATGCCCTGCACTTTCATACCGGTCAAGCCGTCCGCGTCCGGAGCAATTCCCAGCCCTTTCATGTCCTGAACGTAAGCCGGAGTGATTCCCTGGACTTTCATGCCAATGAGTTCGTCGGTATCGCACTTGAGGCCCGCCGCACGCATTTCGCGAACGTAATCCGGAGTGATGCCCTGCACCTTCATGCCGATTAAATTGTCGGCATCGGTCTGCAAACCGAGATCCTTCATCTGGCGCAAGTATTCCGGCGTGATGTTCTGCACTTTGAGGCCGATGAGTTCGTCCACGTCCGGCTTTAACCCGGCGGCACGCAGCTCGCGAATGTAGTCGGGCGTGATGCCTTGCACTTTCATACCGATCAATTCCTGGGCGGAGGGCTTCAGTCCTTCCGCCTGGATGGAGCGGATATAGGCGGGAGTAATGCCCTGAACTTTCATGGAGACGAGGTCTTCCACGCTGAGATTGTCGTAGCCGGCGGCCTTGAGACCGTCAACGAAGGACTCCTGCGCTTGAGGAGCTGCCGACGGCTGGGACGCAGGCGAAGGTTGTGGTGCTGGAGCAGGTTGCGGCTTTTGTGAAGGGACGGCTGCTGGGGCCGGCGCGGGCTTCGCCGCGAATGTGGCTTCGCTCGCGGGCTGGGCTTCCTCTTCCGGTGTGGGTTTATCGGCCTGGACCGTGATCACCAGGTCGTGATTGTTCGCCCTGGGAGCCTGCGGCGCGCTGGCGGCCTGCGCGGAAGCCGTGGCGTGCGCGATCCCGAAGAATGCATTTCCCGCAAATAAAGCGACGGAAAGACAAAGAACGCCAACCGTGAGGTTCGCGGTGCGGGCGCTGGAGGAGAGCGAAGGAAAACCAAGCAGACGACGGATGCGCGCTGAGAGCGGAGCGCGATTGGCGGCCATGGCAAGCGCCGGGGTGGCGCGCCATTCTTCCAGCAAGGTTAGGGCGCGGGCGTATTCCAGCGGGCTGCCGCAGACCGCGATGGCGACATCGTCGCAACAATTCTCGCGCTCGGCGCGAATGCGTCTGCTCAGCCACCAGACACCGGGGTGATAGAAAAGAAGTGATTCGGCGGCGACCTGGGAGAGATTCACGAAAGCGTCAAATCGGTGGACGTGCGCCAGTTCGTGTGCGATGACAGCCTGGAGCTGCGCTTCGGTAAGGCCGGTAAGCGCGGAAACAGGCAGTAGAACGACCGGACGAAGCCACCCGATCACTGCGGGGGCATCCAGATGAATGGATTCGCAGTAGCGAACGACGCGGGTGAGACCCATGCGGCGTTGCAGCGCGAGACAACGATCGAGAAAGGCCGCGCTCACAGGCTTGGAGTCCTTGCGGCGCAGACGCTCGAGAGCAACAACGCCGCCGGCTGTGCGCAAACTGAGGAGCAGGACGCCGAAAAACCAAGCTTCCACAAGGAAGAAGTAGGGCTTTTCGGGGACGGGCTGCTGCGGAACAGAATGAGCGTTGCCTTGGATGCGGAAGGTCTTTTGTTCTGCGAGGGGCGCGGGGGAATCTGCAATCCAGTTCAAGGGGAACTGTGGTTGCTCATTGCGCAAAACAAGGAAGGTGATTACGGGAGCCGCGACCATCGCAGCGAGAATGACCACGCCTAGGACATAACGCGTGGCCGCGCTGCGGCTGACCGTGAAGACCAGGGCTGCCAGGGCTGCGAGCGCGGCGCCTTGCCACAAGAAGTGCAGGAGGGCGAGACTGAGGGGCCGCAGGAGTTCCGGAGAAATCCAGTCAGCGAGGTGGATCATCGGAGTTCCTTTCATGCTCATCGAGAAGGCGGCGAAGTTCGGCGATTTCTTCTCGGGAACTACGGTGCGAGGCCAGGGCATGCATCATGAGCTGGCTGGCGGAACCTTCAAAGACGCGCTCGAGGGTGTCTTCTACCAGTTGGCGTTTGGTTTTCTCCGCGGGGAGACACGCTTCATAGACGTGGGCGCGCTGGTGTTCGTCTCGGCGAACCAGGCCTTTGCTAGTCATGATTTGCATGAGCTTGAGAACGGTGGTATAACCTAGATCTTTTTTCTCGGAGAGCGCATCGTGGACTTCGCGGACCGTGGAAGGGCCGCGCTCCCAGAGAACGTGGAGAATGCCGAGTTCCGAGGCGGTGGGTTTTTGGGGCGTTGTCATGGGCGAGAGCATACTACGAAGGTTTTCGTAATGTCAACGAAAATCTTCGTAGATGGGGAGGGCTGGGCGGGACGCTTCAAATCGAAGAGAGATCCCTCGACGATGCGGCCTGACGCGCTAGGCTGCGGCGCGAAATGAAAAATCGGTCCGCTTCGCTCGGGATGACAACTTAGGAGAGTGGGCAACTTGAGAGAAACGCAGGCTACGGCGCCAGATATTTAAGCGAAGCGGCGATGAGTTGGCAGGTGCCGTCGTAGGAACTACCCTGCCCTTCCCATTCCATGGAAAGGTAGCCGCGATAATGACTGGCCTTGAGAATGTCGAATGTTTTTTTCAGGTTTACCCGGAAGACTTTGCCGCCGTCACCGACTTCGGAATCTTTGACGTGGCAGATGTTGTAGGCGTGGCGAAACATCGCGGTGACGGCGTCGTAATTGAATTTTTCGTTGCCGGTCATCATGGAATTGCAGAAATCGGGGAGCGCATGCAGGTAGGGATGATTGACCTTCTCGATGACCTTGACGAGGAAGAACGCGTCTTCGCTGACGAGGTTGTCGTTCTCCAAATTGACGAGGATATTCTTCGAGGCTGCGTAATCCACAACGCGCAGGAGTTGTTCGGCCACGACGTTTACGTCCGGCTTTGCGTTCTTCGCTTCCGCGATGGAGGTGCGTACGCTGGGCGAGCCGATGACGACGGCAACGTCCACCCATTTTTTGCCGTTGTCCACGGCTTTCTTGCGAACCGCGAGGTCCGCGTCGTAATAGCTATTGGAGTTGTCCACGGGGATGTTCACAACGTGGACGCCCGCCTTTGCGATGGCTTCGCGAAACGAGTGGAGATAGCTCTCGCCGGTGGAAGGAAAGTGGGAGCTGAGTGGTTCGACGCCTGGAACGCCAAAGTCCGTGCGTACTTTGGCGGCAAATTCGCGCAGGTCCATGCTGGGTTGGGATTTGTCACGGTACTCATAACCGGGGCTTTCGAGGAAAGCACGGAAAGGCCAGGTGGCGACGGCGAGGCGCTCGCGCGGGCCGGTGGGAAACTTGAGATTAGGAGCAGTGTCGGCCGCTTTGAGAATTCCGCGAAAGGATCCGCAGACAATTGTTGCGCCGCCTAGAATAGCGGACCTTTCCAGAAACGCGCGCCGGTGAAGAGTGTTCATGGGTCCTCGTTTCCAAATAGGGGGCGATGGTAGCACGAGCACAGAACTAACCAGCGGTCCGAACCTCTAACGACCGCGTCTATTGGAGGTTGCGCTTGCGAGGTAGTGAGCGAACTCAAACACGAGCATCAAAACCGCAAACAGAAGGGAGAATATGATTAGCCATTGCAAGAAAGATTGGAGACGAATGATAGTCCAGTAGGGCGAAGCTTCCCGCGAAGGGCCCTCCATTGCTGAGTTATAGGATCCTCTCCGGAATTGGTTCAGGGCAAACCAGAGTCCAGTCGGCAGTACAAATCCCACAGTGCTGAAAACTAGAGCCATTCGACTGAATCGCCGTTGCATGCGTCGATTCCTCTTCTCTTACTCGATTATGCTGGCGCGGAGTCAGACGGGAAGCTAAATCCGGGTAAGGCGGCTAAACGGAAGCTATCCCAAAACTCACGACGCGGGGTCTTGGTATGTACCGACCGCAAAGATGAGCAGAGGCTACGAAGGGGCGGCTGGTGTATGTGTCGACGAGGATTTCGGTACAATTGAGCGGGTGAAGAGAAATTCCGGTTGGGGCGGGAGCACGCGTGATTCATCGCTACGTTTTTCAGAATGAAGAATTGGTTGCCGTAGAGAAGGCCCGCTGGTCCCCGGGGCAAGCCGGATTGATCTGCGGGTGGGGCCTGTTCACGACGGTGCGCATCGTACGGGGAGAGGCGTTCGCCTACGAACGGCACTGGCGGCGGCTGGAGAAGGATGCGGCTTTGACGCGGCTCTCGCTAACCTACACGGGGGCGAGGGTGCGCGTGCATCTCCAGGAAGTGATCCGGGCAAACAAGGTAGAAGAAGGATGCGCGCGGATTTACCTGGTGTGGAACACGGTGGGGAGCTGGAGGAGTGACGAGAAGATGCCGGATGTGGACCTGGTTATTACGACGGCAGACCTGCCGCCTCACCCGGAGACGGTGAGGCTGACGGTGCGGGAGCATGGGCGCCATGCGGCTTCCCCGTTGGCCGGAGTGAAGACCATCTCGTGGCTGAACAGCGTGTGGGCCGCGGCGGAAGCGCAGCGGGAAGGGTTTGACGAAGTGGTGCTGCTGAACGAGCGCGGCGAGGTGAGCGAGTGCACGGCGGCTAATATTTTCGCCGTAAAAAAAGAAAAGATCATGACGCCACCGCTGAATTCGGGGTGCCTGGAGGGAGTGACCCGAGGCGTGTTGATGGAGGTTGCGGCGGATGCTTCGGCAAGCGTGGTGGAGCAAACGCTCCGGCTGGAGGATTTGTACGAGGCGGATGAAGTCTTTGTGACTTCGACGAACCGCAACGTGATCGGCGTGCGCGAGATCGCCGGGCGCATGATTGGAACCGGAGCCACGGGAGAGATGACCAGGAAGCTGGAGGAAGTGTTCGAGGCGTTTGTGAAGGATTATGTGGGGAGAAGGTTGGCGGCGCGGACGGAGAAGAGCAAGGCCTAAGAGATTTGCCACGGCGGCACAGACAGCACAGAGAATAGGATCTGTTGGGGTAAAGCTCGTACCGCACCTCGGTTGAGATCCATAAGCAAACCACGCGCCTTTCAGGATGACGGTTCTTCGCAAATTTCAAAACCGATTGCTTAGTAATGTGATCCGGGAGATGCGGCCACAGGAGTCGGGTTGGTGTTTTCGCCCATGGTGGCTCGAAGAAGGATGGGAGCGAGAACCGTGGTGACCATGACCAACAGGACCACGGCGGAGAAAAGACCTTCATCCACGACGCCGATTCCCTTCCCGATTCCGGCAAAAATCAACCCGACTTCGCCACGCGGCATCATGCCGAAGCCCACGGCCAAACGGTTCATAGAGGGCGGGCAGCCCCAACCCGATGCAACCTTGCCAACGATGGCGACGATCGTGAGCGCGAGCCCCGCCAGGAGCACATCCTTGCTAGCCATCGTTTCGAGCTTGACCTGAATTCCCATCCACACAAAAAAGAGCGGCACGACCAGCGATTCCACCGGCGAGAGCAGTTCGTGGAGGGAAGCGCCCTCGACTTCTCGGTCGAAGAAGCTGTTGAGGACCATTCCGGCTGCGAAGGCACCGACAATGGTGGCCAGTTCCGCGACGTTCGCTAGCCAGGCCAGCAGGAACGCAAAGCTCACGCCAAACAAAAGCTTGAGATTCTGAACGCCGACCGTGGCGAGGCGACGCACGATCTTTGGCATGAGCCAGATTCCGATGCCGAGAGAGGCGACCAGAAAGAGCGCGGCTTTTCCGGTGGTTACGGCAATGGAAGCCACGCTGATCTGGCCGGTGACCGCAAGGCCGCTGACCACGGCAAGCACGATGAGACAGAGCACATCGTCAATCACGGCGGCGCCGAGAATGATACGCGCCTCTTCTGTGGTATCGCGGCCGAGGTCGCGGAGAACGCGAGCCGTGATCCCCACGCTCGTGGCGGTGAGGATGCCGCCAATGAAAAGGTCGGCGGCGAGAGAACTCTCCGGACGAAGCAGCTTCATGGTGCCCAAGCCGAGAGCCATGGGGAGAACGATGCCGAGAATGGCGACGTAAGTGGCACTTTTCCCCACGCGCTTCATTTCCACAAGGCTGATTTCGAGACCAACCAGGAAGAGAAGGATGAGGATGGCCAGGCGGGAGACGATGTCCACAAACGAATAGACGGACATGTAGGCTTGCCCCTGGGGGCCGGCCAGAAGACCAGCGATTTGCTCGGCGTGAGGACCAGGAGGAAGAATCTTGAGGGTGGCGTCATAGATGTTGACCGGGGAGCTAAGCGCCAGATGGTTTATGTGGTTGAGATTGTCGCCTTCGCGCAGAACCGTGAGCGTGGGGTTGCCGAGATAGTAGCCGAGGTTTCCGGCAACCAAGCCGACGAGAAGCTCGCCCAAAACGGCGGGCTGCTTGAGCCACTTCATCAGCAATCCCCCGAGCGCCGCCCCGAGCGTAATGCAGATGGAGGCGATCAGGATGGGGACCACGGGATCGGCGTGGGATAACTCGGGGCCGGCGAAGAGGAAGGCAACGAGAAACTGGCTCGGCATTCGAGAACTCCAGGAGTTAAGGGTGACGGGCAATCCCCAGGGCGGGGCGTGTATTGTGGCCGGGAAGGGTCCCGGATGCAAGAGGGAAGGCTAAGTGAGCGGCTGCGTGTTACAATGCGCGCTTTAGAGGGTCGAGCAGGCCGGAGAAGGCATGACGGAAGCGCTATCGCAAAGCGAAGCAGTACTGGAAGTGATTTCGCCCGATGGGTCTAGGAAATACGTCCGCGTGACGCAGACGCCTTTTCTTATGGGCCGCGGTTCGGAGACGGGCAATCACTTGCAATTGACGGACCGGAGAATCTCGCGGAACTGCGCTGCGATTGTCATTGAGGCAAACAAGTATTACCTGGAAGACCGGGGGCAAAGACGCGGCATGTTTGTGAACGGAGAAAGAGTGGAAAGCCGCGAACTGAATGACGGAGACGTGATCACGTTCGGGTTGGAAGATTCCTACCAATTGGTTTTCCGGTCGGCGACGGGAACTTCGGACGAAGCCATTCCGCAATTGCTGACGCGCATTGACCACATGACCAGTTCCGAATCCACGGGCGGCGGGTTGCGGAAGCTGAATATGCTTCTGGAAGCGACTTCTCTGTTGCACTCGCAATTGCCGCTGGATTCGGTGCTGGCGAAGATGATCGATCACGCGATTGCCGTGACGGACGCGGACCGCGGGCTGCTAGAAGAGGCGCAAGACGGACGTGCGGATACTTTGCGGATGCGGCTGGCGCGACGCAGTGGAGGGCAGAGACTGCCTCCCGAGAGCATGACGCCAAGTCAAACGGCGATTCAGCTGGCGATGAAGCAAGGCTCGCCGGTGATCACGGAAGATTTAGCGCAAGCAGAAATGAATCTGCAAGCCGCGGCGAGCATCGTGGCGCAAGGCTTGCGCGCCGTCGTGGTGATTCCGCTGTATGCGAGTTCGCGCGCCGCCACCGAGGGCACCGGCGTGGACGTAAAGCGCGGTGATTTTCTGGGTGTGCTGTACCTGGATTCGAAGCGGCCAACGGCGTTTACAAAGCTTGACCGGCAAATCCTGGACGCGCTGGCCGCGGACGCGGCAAGCATCCTGGACAATGCCCGGCTGGTGGAAAAAGAGCGCGAGCGGCAGGCACTGGAGCAGCAGATCGCCATCGCTCGAGACATTCAACAAGCTTTGCTGCCCAAGAACTTCCGGGATTTCCCGCACCTGGCCGTGAGCGGGGCGAATTTTCCGTGCTTATCCGTGGGAGGAGACTATTTCGACGTGTTCCCGCTGGATGACAAACGGACAGCTTTTCTGCTTGCGGACGTCAGCGGAAAAGGATTGGGAGCAGCGCTTCTGACGACGATGTTGCAAGGAGCGATCTCCGGGATGTCGCTGGGGACGGATCCGGCGCGGGTGTTCAATCACGTGAACCGGTTCTTGTGCGATCACGCGGAAGTCGGCCGGTACGCGACGATGTTCTTCGGCATTCTCGATGATTGCGGGAGACTCGAGTTCATCAACGCGGGACACCCCTCGCCGATCCTGATGCGGCAGGGCCGGGCGGAAGAGGCCTTCACGGAGGGCTCTTTCCCGGTGGGGCTGGTGCCAGAGGCAGAGTTCACCACGGCAACGCTGCAACTGGAAGCCAACGACACGCTTTTCCTCTTCAGCGACGGTGTTACTGAGGCGATGGATCCCGACGAAGAATTGTATGGTGTGGCGCGGCTGAGAGGCGTGCTGGAAGGAAAGACGGATCTGGGACTCGACGAAATTCAAAAGATCGTACTGGAATCCGTGGAGAATTTCGCGCGGGGGGCGCGGCAGGCGGATGATTTGACGATGCTGTTGGTGAGATTCCGCGCGGTGGGCACGGGTGTGACGGAAACGGATGTATCAGCGACAAAGAGCGCGGCGGCACAAGGATGAGTTATGACTTCTAGTACTCAATCTATAATCGGGCCAGCCAACGCAAGCTCCTCTCGAAGGCGCAATTCTCCGACGACAAAGAGATATGGTATGCTCGACGGGCGAGCTGAACCAGGTACATCCGCCCCAAGTTAAAGTCCTTCACAAGATCACAAAGCAGGCTGCCCGTGCCGCAAAAACCCCGCCGGAAGTGAGGAAATATGAAGCCATTGCGAGTCTATTTTGCGGGGATAACTATCGTAACTCTGATATCCGGCACAAGCGGCCTTGAGGGATGCGGATCGAAGGACACGACGCCGGCGGCGCAGCAACAGGCTACGGCAGCAACCACGCCGACACAAGGTACCGATCAGACTGCACAACAAGGACAATCCACCCCAGCCCCCAGTCAAAGTCAGGAGCCTGCGCAAGCCGGAGCCCCAACCCAGGATCAGCAGGCGCAGTTGCCGGATGTAAATAGCAGCCGGCCTCGATGAATTGCTGGCGCCGATTGCGCTGTATCCGGATCCGGTGCTGGCGATCATGCTCCAAGCGTCCGTCAATCCGCAGGAAGTGATGGACGGCGGCAACTGGCTGGCACACGGCGACAACGACAAGCTGAAGGAAGCAGCGCTGGATGAGGCAACGAAAAAAGCCGGATTCACGCCAGTGATGATGGCGCTCATACATTTTGGGCCCGTGGTGGACATGATGTGCCAGCAGTTTGATTGGACGAAACAATTAGGCGCGTCCTATCAGGCCGACCCCAAGGCGGTGCTGGATTCGGTGCAGAGATTGCGGGCTCAGGCTCTGGACAACGGAGCGCTGAAGAGTTCCTCGCAGATGAAGGTGGAAGTGAAGCAAGACAAGGGACAGGAAGTCGTGCAACTGGAGCCGACGAATCCCAAAGTGATCTATGTACCGCAATACAATCCCGATCAAGTGTTCCAGACCACGACAACCACAACGAACAGCGACGGCTCGACGACGACCACCACTACAACATCGGGGCCAGCGCCGGCGAGCACGAACACCAACACGACGACGGTTGTCAAAGAGAAAGAAGGGGCGAGCACCGGATCGGCTGTGTTGATTGGGCTGTTGTCCTTTGGCGCGGGGATGGCCGTGGGCGCGGCGATCAACAGCAACAATTACTATTATCCGGCGTGGGGATATGGGGGCGTTTGGTATGGGCCGAGGCCGTATTACCCCCCGCCGTACCGGCCTGTTTACTACGGTGGCTGGCACGGGGGTTACAACTACAACCGGCCGGTCCACTACGGAAACAACAACATCTACATCAACAACAATAATTACTACAACCGGTTCAACAACAACAATAATTTGAATCCGAATTACAAACCGAAGCCAGTACCTTACAACAACCGGTCAGGAAGCAACTATGCGAGGAGCATGGGGAACCAGCCAGGCGCAAATAAGGGCGTAACTTATCAGGGGAACAAGGGAGCGAGACCCAACCAGGGCAGTGTAGCAGCGCGGCCGGGGCAATCCGCAGGCACCCTCCCGAACAACAATGTGCCAAGGCCCGCCAACGCGGTGGCGCCGCGACCTGCGACGGGCGGCGCCAACAACAACTGGAAGGGGCAAACGACATATCAAGGGGCGAATAAGGGCAATCTTGCGAATAACAATGCACGGCCGGGCGGAGCCAATGCAGGAGCGAACAATCGCATGGCCAATACAAACAACATGCCCTCACGAAATCCTGGCGGCGATCGCGGATATCCGCAGACCAACACGCGGCCCTCCACGGGCGGCGGCAACGTGCAGGCGAACCGGCCCTCGGCCCAGCCGACGACCCGGCCGACCACACAACCAGCAAATTGGCCTTCGACGCAACCGGCCAGCCGGCCGGCGGCACAACCGAGTACCGGCGCTTTTGGAGGCGCGAACAACGCCAAGGCCGATCGCGCGGCGAGCAACCGAGGGCACTCGAGCATGGGAGCACCGCAACGGTCACCAAGCGGGTCGCGACAGGCCCCGCAAAAGAAAAAATAAGCGATGCGTAGGGGTGAATCCAAGGCCGGAGAAAAAATCATGCGTATTAGGAAAATAGGGTTTGCCATTGTTTGCATGAGCCTGTTTTGTTTTGCGGCGATTCGGCAAGCTGCAGCGGCCGACCAAAAGACGTTTGCAACGCCAACCGAGGCGGTGCAGGCGCTCGTCAAAGCAGTGGAAGCTGGGGACCAGGACGGAATGCTGGCTATCTTTGGCGGCGACGGAAAGGAGCTGGTATTTTCCGGCGATCCGGTGCAAGACAAGGCGGGGCGCGAGGCGTTCTTGAAGGCCTACAAAACCAAGCATGCGATTGTCGCTCAAGACGAAACGACGCGGATCCTGCAAGTAGGCGCAAACAGTTGGGACATGCCCATCCCTATCGTAAAGACTGACGGAAAGTGGCATTTCGACACCGCTGCGGGAAAGCAGGAACTGCTGTATCGGCGGATCGGATCGAATGAATTGGGAGCGATCTCGGTCTGCCGTGGCTTTATTTCGGCGCAGGAAGATTATGCGGCGACGGGACACGACGGGTTGCCGGCGGGCATTTATGCGCGGCGGCTGAATAGTGAACCGGGAAGGCACAACGGTTTGTACTGGGAAGTAAAAGAAGGGGAAGAGATGAGTCCCGGAGGACCGCTTCTGGCACAAGCCGCGGACGAAGGCTATGAAAAGATCAGCGCCGGGGGACGTCAGGAACCTTATCATGGGTATTATTTCCGCATCCTGAAAGCGCAAGGCGCTGCGGCGAAGGGCGGGGCCAAGAGCTATTTAGTGGACGACAAGCTGACCGGTGGTGTGGCCTTGCTGGCGTTTCCCGCGCAATACAAGGTGAGCGGCGTGATGAGTTTTATCATCAATCAGGATGGCGTCGTCTACGAGAAAGATCTTGGCGAAAAAACAGATGAAGTAGCTCGGGCAATTACCGAATACAACCCGGACAGCACTTGGAAGAAGGTTCAGGAAGCCGAAAAATAGCATTACGAAGGATCGAAGGGAAGCGAGGGCGCCTTGCAAAGTCTGGGCGCCTTCTTCGTTTTCAGAACGCACAATTGGGCGCAGAAACGGGAGCGGCAGAGACCGGCAAGACCGGAAGCTTCTGAGCAGCAAGAAGCGTGTTCAAGGCAGGAAGAGACTCCGCGTTGAGTTTGTTCCAGGCCACAAGGTCTTTCGCGTAAACATTGCAGGCTGCCGCGGCCGCGTCATGAGCAGATGCGTGCGGACGGATGTCGGCGCTTTGGACCATGACCAGATAGCGGCCGAGATCGCGATTCAGAGGGCCAAATCCCGGAGCCGCTTCCGCACCGTCCTCGAGTGCGTTGAGCTGCTTCTCGATATCGGCGAGCGCGTCGGAGAGTTCTTTCGGAGGATTGGCAGCAAGGGATTTCTTTCGCGCGTCGAATTCCGAGTGGAGCGATGTAACGGAATGGAAGGACCGGGCAGTTGATTCCATGGCGTCGCAGATTTTTCGGGAAATGTCGAGCTGCGCCTGATAGTCCGCCTGAGTAATATGTACGCGCGGATCGGGCACGATCTGAAGTTTCTGGCGGTAGGATTTTCCATTCACATTCAGGACCAAGGTATAGGCTCCGGGCGCGACGAGCGGTCCGGGGGGCTGGAAGCGTGGTGTCTCACTCGGAACGGCGTGATCCGGCAGGGTGTACTCCGTGTATTTGAGGCGTTCCCCAAAATAGCCATAAGGAAGCGCTGTTGGGTGCGGATAGCGAAGATCCCAAACGAAACGATTGACTCCAGGATTCACGAGAAAAGCTGGCTCGGGCGAGAACCAGAATTCTGGAACGTTTGGGGGCAACGCTGTTTCGGCGGTTGGCCGACTGGAGAAATGGCGGACCAGAGTCCCCTGCTCATCCAGAACGTCGAGGGTCATCTCCCCTTTCGGAGGAGATTTCAAGAAATAGTGAAGAATGGCCCCGTCCGGAGGATTGATCGAGGCAGGCGTGTCTGGCTCCAGAGGAGTATCGGGATAGTTGTCCCAGCGAACGCGCGTAGAAGTCTCCGGAAGGAAAAAATAAACGGGTGCGGAAGTGACACCGGGGTTCCACTGGCGTATGGGAGAGATATCATCGAGGATCCAAAGGCCGCGGCCAAAGGTCGCAGCGACAAGATCGGCGCCGTG
>Ga0306926_10000803_pt1 | contig 30079 bp, 19 predicted proteins | sample flu12Cox44000178_FD_203759 | JGI IMG/M metagenome (GOLD analysis project Ga0306926, IMG submission 203759) | Lab enrichment of tropical soil microbial communities from Luquillo Experimental Forest, Puerto Rico - flux8day.12C.oxic.44.000.178 (v2)... | ecosystem: Environmental > Terrestrial >...
TCCGACCTGCTCGTGGATGAAGGCGACGCGCTCTGCGAGCTTCTCGTCCGTATCGACGACGGATGCCTGCGAGATACCCCGCGATCCATCCTCGTTCAGGCTCTTGACGATCAGCGGCAGCGCAAGGCGTGCCGGCCGTTTGACCTTGCGGCGCATCGGGAACACGGCAAAGGCGGGCACCGCGATCCGGCGATAGTGTACCAACGTCTTGGACAAATCCTTGCCGCGCGCCAGGATCAGGCCACGCGGGTTGCACCCGGTATACGGGATCTGCATCAGCTCGAGATAGCTCGCGATGTGCTGGTCATACACGGGCTCATGGTGAAACTGCTCCAGCAGCGTGAATACCACATGCGGCTTGAAACCTTCGATCTGGTCGCGCACCGGCTTGATTTCTTCTTGCACGCCGAGCGGACGAACTTCATGGCCGGCAGCGCGCAAGGTGCTCACGACGTCGTATTCCGTTTTCCATTCATTGATTTGTCGCGCGGTGTATCCATCGGTAGAGTCCGGAGGCACGAAATCCGGATGCATGAGCACAAGGACGCGAAGGCGTCTCATAGCGCGATCCATTTTCGCCGCGACGGACCAAACATCGCGTGCATGGTCTTGGCGGTCAATAGGACGGTGAAGTCGACCACAAGCCTCCGTTCAGAGCCCACGGCACGCAGATCGTGCTCGCGGCAGCGGGCGATCATGTCGTCCAACACAGCATCAAGCGTAAGTTGGTTCTCGCCCGTCCATCGCGCAACCAGCTGCCTGATGTTGGCGCGGTGCCGCCTGATGAAGGTCGAGGCCGGCTGCCCCCGGCGATGCCGTGGATCGGCCGAAAAGAGCCGGAACAGGTCGCGGTCGTAGGTCTTCGGCGGCTTGAAGGCGTAGAACGCCTGCTTTTTCTGGTAATGCTCGCCAAGCGTCTGGCTGAGCTCATGCAGCGGATCGACACGCTCCCGCGTCGTGACCGGCGGCCGCTTCCCGGCGATTTCCCCCATCAGTTCGTCGACATATTCGAGCTTTTTCAGCGCTGGCCAACCTGCATATCGCGTCCGCCAGTTCGAACGCGGTCGCAGCCACACCGCGAAGGTCTCGGCGAAATCCTCATCCGGATGGCTCTGCGCGTACCAGAGCCGAAGATGCTGGACATAGCGCCGGCTCGCCGGATTGGGCCGGTAGTAGCGCGGGTAGTGCCTCGAGGAGGGGCCGAACAGCTGCTGCCAAGCCCGGCGGCGGTGCAGCTTGTAGGCGTGCTGCACGGCGTGGCCTGCCTCATGGCGGAGAATGGCCATGCACTCGGACCAGGTGCCGCCCTCGACATCGAGCATCATTTTCTTCTCGATCTTCATCAGGCGGGGATGGGTGAGGTAGAATGGGATGGCAATGCCGGGTGCATTTGCCGGGCTAAACCATTCGCTCGATACCCATGCATGTGGCCGCAGCCGGATGCCCCGCCCTTCAAGCTCTTCATAGAGGGTCCTGAGACAATCCTCGAGCCAGGTGCCTTCGACCGCAACCCTCAGGCTACTGAGGCGGCGTTTGAGCAACTGCTCATCCGATAGCTTTTCCCAGGCATATTTCCGGCGTGGCATGGGGCATCTTTAAATCAAAACAACTCGGTATGTCGGCTTTACCCTCAAGCGCTCGCGACTGACAAGAGGCCGCTAGTGTCCCGAATCCGAAGTTCGCCCCAGTTTGCGGCGGGTTCTTCTGCGAACTTCGGATTCGAAAGGACACTAGTGGAAGCACGGCGCGACTTCCTGGCAGAGCAGGCGCAAGGCATTCATCACAAGCGCATGCGGAATGAGGCTGCCGGGGTTGAGTTCTGCCAGGATACCGTCAAGCCCGATCTCCTGGCGCAGGCGTTGCAATTTTTCGACCACTTGATCGGGTGTGCCGACAATCATCTTGTCGCGCAGCGCATCCTCGTAGCTGACGGTCTGTAATCGCTGGCCTCGCTCGGCACGCTGCTCTATGGCCCGCGCTCCCGACAGGCTTGCGGAAGCCTCGAGCTGCTCGCCGATGGAGCGAAAGAGATGCATGACGCTTTCTTCAGGCTCGCGCCGCGCTCGCTCGCCGGTTTCGGCGAGGTAAACCGGCACGCGCAAATAGACCTCGCCTGCGCCGGGATGGCCGGCGGCGGCGTAGGCCTCGCGATAAGCGAGCACGAGCGGCGCCAGCTCCGAAAGCGTGCCGATACGGGCGGCCACGAAGATGGCGTGACCCAAACTGCCAATCGCGGCATAGGTATCGCTGCTCGTGGCGGCGATGCGGATCGGCGGATATGGTTTCTGACGCGGCTTCGGCACCAATGCCACCTTGTCGTAGGCAAAATATTTGCCGCGGTAGGAGAAGCGCTCCTCGGTCCAGGCCAGTTTGAGAATCTCCAAGGTCTCGGCGAAGCGCTCACGGCTTTGTTCGTAAGGCACGCCGTAGGCCTCGTAAGTGCGGGGAAACCCGCTGCGTCCGACGCCGAAGATAAGTCGTCCGTCGCTGATCTGGTCGACGGTAGCGGCTTCCTCGGCTATTCGCAGGGGATGGCAGAGCGGCAACACCTGGACCGCGGTGCCGATTTTCATCCGGCGCGTGCGCTGGGCAATAGCGGCAGCAAGGATCAACGGCGATGCCAGGACCGAACGGTCAGGCACGAAATGCAGCTCCGCAAGCCACATGGCGTCGAGCCCCCACTGCTCGGCGGCGTCGACGAGCGCGAAGGATTGCGCGAAGGCTTCTGCTTCGCTCGTGTTCCGGGATTTCTGAAACTCGTGAAACAAACCAAATTCCATCGCCCTCCCCACCGATCATTTCGCCTACGACACTGATTGTACCCGACGCGGGAACGGAAGGAAACGCTTGCCAGGGCCTGGTTTCGTGACCCTCAGCCCAAAACAGCTCGTGCATCAAGACTTCCTTCGGCTGTAATTCGCGGGCTGCAAAGCGCGGCCTCGTTGGAAAGCCGGATTGGCGGCACACCACGCATCGCGACCAGACGCCGCCGCCTGGCACTGAGCATAGCTGTCAAAGATACAAGAGCCCGCACCACCGAAGTCGCAGCCCATGATGCAGAAAGGATAGTCTCGCGCCGTGGCAGCATCCAGCGCGCCGCTAGCGGCGATCGTCAACAAGGCAACCAGGATTAACATTGCTCCCTCACGTCGCTCGCCTGCATCAACGCAGAACCACTATACAACCTCAAGACGTGGTTGGTAGAGACACTTTTGGACGCATTCGCTTTAGGCTCCTGGCGGTACCTTGTCAGTTGAGCGGAGTTGCTCTTGATGAGCCCTTACAAATTCGAGCATGCTATTGAATTTGAAATCGAATCGAGGCATCTGGCCCGGGTTCATCGTGGCCCCAAAACCCTGGTGTGCGTGTCGACGGTAGATCCAGCACGACTTCAGCCCGCAATCGTTTGCCGGCTTGTGATCGTGGAACATGCTTTCTGCCGTGTGCAGGATCTTCTCTCTCCTCACCCCGATTTCCGCCAGCTTCTCGATCATGTATTCGAAATTTCGCGCTGACGGCTTGTATGATCCAATGTCTTCGGCGGTATAGATCGCATCGAACTCCACCTGCAGCTTGCGATTGCTCGCCTGGAACGTGGCGTTATCCACGTTGGAAAGTATGACGAGCTTGAAATACTTCTTCAGATACTGGAGTGCGCCTGGAGTGTCATCGAATGCAGGCCAGGTCCCGACCGATCGCCCATATTCGATACACTCTTCGTGGGTTGCGTGAACGCCCCATTCCTCAGCCAGTCGCTTATAAACGATCGGGAGCAACTCGCGATATAGCTTGGCGGGGGTGTAGCGTTGTTGGCTGGACTCGTGACGGGCGTGCGCCTCGAGAATCTGGTCGCGGGTGAGCGGGCGCGCCGCGCGGGCGGCGAGGCCCTTCAGCGCCTCGATCATCCCGCTTTCCCAATCGATCAGGGTGCCGTAACAATCGAAGGTGAGTGCATCGAAGTCGGTTAGCAGCATATCGTCACCGCTCATCGGTTTAGTCGACCCATTCCGCCTTTATCGCCCTGCCATCGTCTTGCGATGCCGGGTCAGGCCTTTGCCAGGACGAGAACTCGAACAACCCGGTCGGCGAAACCATCTCAAGTTCGATCCTGTCCGCGTCGCGCGCGATGACGACAACGAACGACGTTGGCGCGCCGACATGAAGCGGCCGCGGCGGCGAAAACATGGTGCCGACACTCTCGATCAGCAACGGATGGCCGGATTCCACCACACGCACGAGCCCCTTGATCCGCAGTAGCCGCTCGCCGAGCGCACCCGCGAGATTGTCGAGCCAGTCTGCAAGATCGGAATAGGCGACCTCGTCCACAGGCCTGGCAAGACAAAGGGCGACGCGCGGATGTGTGCTGCCAAAACGAGGAGCGATCTCGCGCGGTTGCGGCGCCACCGTCAGCGGAGCAAAGGCCGCGCGCACTGCGCCTGCGCGGTCCACTGTCGCGACCACCTCTGCGAGCGGATTGACGCTCGCAATCGCCAACGCCCCGTCGGCAATTCCGCTGGAAGCCACCAGGTCGGTCTTCGTCACGATGATGCGGTGCGCTGCGGCCCATTGCGAAACCGCCTCTTCGAAACCGGCAATCTCGGTGCCGCGCGTCAAATCGAAGGTCCCGACCACGGCGACCCGCATCCGATGCTCGGCAAGCGTCGTCAGCGTCCGCAGCACGGGTCCAGGTTTTGAAAGCCCGCTGGTTTCCAGAATGATGCGCTGCAAAGGTCCGGCACCCTGCGGCCGCTTTGCGGCGATCAGCCGGTCTATCGTGAAAGCGAGATCGCTGCCGATCTGGCAGCAGACGCAGCCGTTGGAGAGCATGGCCATCGGCAGATCGCTGCCGCCCTCACGCAGCACGATTCCATCGAGCCCGATCTCCCCGACCTCGTTGATGATGACGGCCGTGTCGGCCGCCTCGGGCATCTGCAGGAAATCACGCAGCAGCGTGGTTTTCCCTGAGCCGAGAAATCCGGTCAGCACAAAGAAATCGGGCGCTTTGTCCCTCATGGCGCCGCGGCCTGCCTGTCATATTTCGTGGGAACGTCGCTCTCCCAGCTCGCCTTCACGAGCTCTCGCACATCGGCAAGCAACTCTTCGGTGTCGTATATGATGCCGTCCTTGATCGTATATTTCAGGCCGCGATTCCATTCGACCGCGTTGGTCGCGTCGTTGAACCGCATTGCGCCGGTGCCATAGAGCAGCTTGAAATCGGTGAGCGGATTGTAGTCATGCACCAGCATGTCAGCGCACATGCCGATGTCGATGGTGCCGACATCATCCTGGACGCCGCATAGGGCCGCGCCCTGCGAGGTCGCGGCACGGATGACTTCAAGGGGATGGAAGCCGGCTTCCTGCAACAGCTCCAGCTCGCGGACATAGCCGAAGCCGAAGATCTGATAGATGAAGCCGGAGTCGCTGCCGGTGCACACCCTCCCCCCTCGATTCTTGTATTCATTGATGAAGGCCATCCACAGCCGGTAGTTTTCCTTCCATTCGATCTCGTTTTGCGTGGACCAGCGATACCAGTACGAGCCATGTCCGCCGCGCTGCGGAGTGAAATAATCCCACATCGATTTCCAGGTGTAGTCCTTGTGCCAATAGGCTTGTCGCGCGCGCATCAGATCGCGATTGGCATCGTAAATCGTGAAAGTCGGAACGAATGTGAAGCCGATGTCGAGGAACGCTTCCAGCGTCTCTTCCCACTTGCGCGAACCGGGCTTGGCAGCCTGAGAGAACATCTGTCCCGAGATGGAGAAACGGAAGTATTCATCGGTGTAATTGTAATCGAGCGGAAAATTCTGGACGACGCGGTCCTCATATAATGCCTCGGGCAGGCCATAATAGTGTTCAGCGCTGGTCAGGCCCCAGCGTGCGGTGGTGAGCGCATTCATCCTTGTCACCGCCATCTGTGCATGATGGCAGCCGGAGCGCAGGCCGAGCTTCTTGCACTCATCCAGCGCGGCTTTCATGATATCGGGTGGCGCGCCGAAAAATTTTATGCCGTCGGCCCCGCGCTCCCTGACTTTGCGCAGCCACTCCCTGCCCTGCTCCGGCGTGTAGATCGTCTTGATCATGTCGTTGACGGCCGGGAAATAGGCATAGGCAAGCAAGCGAGGCGCCGCGATCGTATTGTCGGTTGCCCGCTGCTTCTGGTCGAGCATCCAGCCGAGGCCGTTCATCGAGCCCATTTCGCGCACGGTGGTGACGCCGTGGGCAAGCCAGAGCTTGTAGACATAATCGACCGGCGGCACCCAGCCGTTAGCGGAATGATAGGCAACGCCGGCGTGGGCGTGGCAATCGACAAAGCCGGGCGTGACCCACATGCCACGGCAATCGATCTCATGTTCGGCAGGTTCGCTCGGAGCAGCGCCATAACCGGTCACCTTGTTCAGACCGACAATGCGGCCGTTCTCGACAATGATGTCTATCGGTCCGATCGGTGGCGCGCCGGTACCGTCGATCACGGTAGCGCTGCGTAGCGCAAGCCGCTTGAAGGGACCGATGCCACGATCACGCGAGGTCGCCTTGACGACGATCGGCACTTCACCCTTGTTGCGGATCCGCGCGAGCTCATCGCCGGGCGGAACTTCCGTCTTCGCCTGATCAACCATGGAGCGTTTCCTCTTCCTGCGGCGAGTGTCTCAAGGTCGGCCCGTGGCGCGGCCGTCATCTCGCACTATAATGCCTCGCAAAGGCTATACTGCCAAAAACCGTAAAACTCATCGTCACCGCGAGCAGCATGAAGGCGAGGGTTGCCCCCATCGGCCAGTTGTTTCCGCGCACGAACTGGTCGAAGATCGCCGGCGCCATCATCTTGAAACGCGGCCCGCCGAGAAGCACCGCCGTTGCATAGGTGTTCATGCATAAAACGAAGACCAGGATCGAGCCCGCCGCGACGCCGGGCACCGAGAGCGGCAGGACGACGCGCCAGAACGTCTTCAGGTCGGAGGCGCCGAGGTTGGCGGCCGCATCCTCCAGATCCCGCGGGATGCTCTCGATGACCGCGGCGATCGTCAGGATCATGTAGGGTAGCACCACCGCGACGACACCGAACACGACCGCCTTCGGAGTGTACATCAGCGTCAACGGCTCACCGATCAAATGAACGCCTCGCAGGGTCGCATTGATCAGGCCCTCGCGGTCGAACAATGCCATCCAGCCGGCTGAACGAACCACATTGCCGACCAGCAGCGGAAACAGCGTCGCGATGACGACGAGACTCTTCCAGCGGCTCTCGAGGCGCCCGAGCCAGTAGGCCGCGGGAAAGGCGATGACAAGGGTCAACGCCGTACAGAGCAGCGCCATGCCCAGTGTCGTCAGGATAATTTCCTGATAGTAAGGGTCTGCCGCGGCGCGCACGTAATTGTCGAACGAGAACGCCTCGATCATCAACTGGGTTGGGCTGAACTGGTTGAGCGAGATCCTGAACAAGACAATCATCGGCCCGACCAGGAGCCCAAGCACAAGCAGGCAGGCTGGCAGCACCAGCAAGGCCATGGTCAGCCCTTAAACTGCTTGTTCCAGAAATCAAGAGTACGCTGCGAGCGCTCCGTCTGATATTTGTAGTCGGGCTTCAGGAGTTTGGCGCGATCGGCCTCGCTTAGAGCGATCTGGCTGGCGATGTCCTCCGGCAGTACGGCGTCCGAAACCGTCGGCACATATCCCATCTTGTCAGCGAAGGCGGCCTGCGCCTTCGGGTCGAGCATCGCACCGAGATAGGCAAAGCCCCCCTCTTTGTTTCGAGCATTGCGCGGAACGGACGCTTCGAAGATGATGGACGCCGCCCCTTCCTTGGGCACGACGTGGGACAACGGGATGCCGGCCTTTTTCCACATGAAGCCGCGGGCCAGCCACATCACTGTCAACCAGACCTCCTCGGATTTGAGTGCCGACGCAAGCGTTTCATTGGAGGGATAGAGCTTTACGTCCAGTGAGCGCAGCTCCATCAGCTTCTGCTCTGCGGGATCGAAATTGCTGACGCCGCCGCCGCCGGCCAGCGCCGCCGCGAGCGTATTTTGCAAATAGAGAATATCGGCCAACCCAACTTTCCCGCGCCATTTCGGGTCCCAGAGATCGGCGTAGGAGGCCGGCGGCGTCTTCACCTGGTTCACATTGTAGAGGATGACCTGCGCCGAGTAGATGTGAGGAATAGCGGTCTCGGTGCGAAGCTCGGCAAACACCTTGTCCAGCCGCGGCACCTTTTTGCCGTCAACCGCTTCGAACGCGTTCATGCCGGCGATGATATAGGCGTCGCTGTCGGAGAGGCACGCGACGTCCATGGATCCGCGCCGGCTTTGACGTTCCGCAAGCAGCTTTGTCTTCCTTGGATCGGCATTGGCGACGTCCTGCAGCACCTCGATGCCTTGGGGCGCGAGCAACGGCTTATCGATGAGATCGCTGAGCAGTTGCGCGTAATCACCGCCCCAGGTGCCGACGATGACCTGGTTCGCTTCGGCACGGGCGTGAGGTGAATTGGAGGCGAATGCTGCGGCGGCTCCCATGCTCGCCGATAGAAAATGGCGGCGCGATATCATGATCATCTCCCTCAAGAGGACGTTTGCGGCACCAGCCGCGGTGCTTTTCGATCCCACTGCAATGAAACGACGTCTTCCGGCCTGACCAACGCGAGCGGCTCATGCGCGGCGGGGGTCTGCCGCACCACCACGAAAGTCCCCTGACCGATGCTAACATGGTATTCGGTCTGCGGCCCGAGATAAGTTACCGCCTTCACCACGCCGGAAAGCTCGCCTTCCGCACCTGGATGGATCGCAATGCGCTCCGGCCGCAACGTAAAAGCGGTCGCATTCTTGCTCTCGCGCGCACCGGTGTCGACTGATAAAAGCAGGCCGCTCTCGGTGCGGAACTGGGTTTCGTTCTCGCGCCGACCCGGCAGGATGTTACAGCGGCCGACGAAATCCGCGACGAATGCATCCTGCGGCTCGTCGTAGAGCTCCCTGGGCGAGCCGATCTGCCGCACGCGACCGCCGTCCATGACGACGAGGCGATCAGCCATGGTCAGCGCTTCCTCTCGATCATGCGTGACCAGGAGCGTCGTCAGCCCAAGGCGCTGCTGCAGCGCGCGGATCTCGACTCGTACTTCGGCGCGCAGTTTTGCATCGAGATTGGACAACGGCTCGTCGAGCAGGAATAGCTTCGGATTGATCACCAATGCCCGCGCCAGCGCGACGCGCTGCTGTTGTCCGCCGGACAGCTCGCGCGGGAAACGGCTCGCGAGATGCGAAAGCCGGACGAGCTTTAGTGCCTCTTCGATCTTGGCCTGGCGCGTGGGTGTCGTGAGGCCACGCATCTCCAAGCCAAATCCGATGTTCTGCGCAGCAGTCATGTGGGGAAACAAGGCGTAAGATTGAAACACCATGCCTGTCGAGCGCCTGTAGGCGGGAAGGCTTGTCACGTCGTCATGGTCGAACATCACGCGCCCGCTGGTCGGCGGAAGGAATCCGGCCACCATGCGCAATGTGGTGGTTTTGCCGCAACCCGAGGGGCCGAGGAGAGCGACCAGCTCCCCCTCCTGGACGGAGAGGTCGAGGCCATCAACGGCAAGCGAAGCGCCAAAGCGCTTGGTGAGCTTTTCGATTGACAGGTTCGCCATCAAACGACCCGCGACAATCTGACGAAGCGATCCGTTACGGCCATGAGGACTCCGACAATGAGGATCTGCACTGTGGCGACCGCTGCAAGCGTCGGGTCAATCCGAAACTGCAGGTAGTTCAACATCGCGACTGGAAGCGTGGTCTTTCCGGGACCGACCAGCAGAAGCGAGATGTCCAGATTTTCAAAGCTCTGGATGAACGAGAACATCGTGGCTGCCACGATGCCGGGGCGCATCATCGGCAGCGTGATGCGACGGAACACGGTCAATGGTCCTGCACCGAGATTGGCTGCGGCCTCTTCGGCGGAACGCTCGAGCCCCTGCAGGCTCGCCACCACAAGGCGGACCGTCCAGGGAATGGCAAGCAGGACATGGGCGGCGACCAACCCTTGCGTGGTGGCCTTGACGTCGCGATCCAGAAAATCTTCCGCCAGTACGTAGAACATGTAGAGGCCCGACCCCGCCACGACTCCAGGGACGGCCAAGGGCGCAAGCAGGAACGTACTGATTGCGTTTCGCCCCCAAAACTCGCCGCGCACGATGGCAAGTGCAGCCGCTGTTCCGATCGGCACCCCAATGGCGGAGGCCAGCAACGCCACCTGCAGACTGGTGAGCAGGCCACGCAGGAATTCAGGGGTCTGCCAAGCGTTGACGTACCAATGCGACGTCAGGCCCGCGGGCGGAAAACTGACGATCTGTTGCGAAAAAAAACTCGTTACGACGATCGTGAAGACCGGCGCAAACACGATGAGATAGGCGAGCGCAACCGCCGCCCGCATGAGACCACGGCCGAGGAACGGCCGCTTCGTCAGGCGGACAGACATCCGATCATCCTTCAACCGATGGTTCGCCGAACATTTTTCCGAGACCATCGTAATCCGATATCGCCCCGATCGCCAAGCCCACACTGCGTAACGAAAGCAAGTGCATCCGTTCCGGCAAGCACGTTTCCGGAACGAGTTCTGGTCTGCTCGCGGCCCCAAATTATCTCAGCAGGCAGCCTTAGGGAGCCTTGCGAAGCAAGGCGTCGCGAAGGATGCTGCCAAGCCTCACTCATCACAGGAATTCCTCATGTCTGTCGATACTCAAGCCGCCACTGACCGCCTCATGCGCTTCCTCGCCGTCGAAGGCGTGACCGGAAAGGAGGCAGAGATAGGGCGCGCGCTCACCGCGGGGCTGAAAGAAAGCGGCGTGCCGGCGGACGCGATCCGCCTCGATGATGCGAACACGCGCATTCCCGTGCCGACCGAAACCGGCAACCTCATCGTCGATCTGCCCGGCCGCGGCGTGATGCACAACCAGCCGCGGATCATGTTCATGACCCACATGGACACCGTGCCACTTTGCGCCGGGGCGAAGCCGAGACTTTCCGGCCGAAAGATCGTCAATGACGCGAAGACCGCGCTCGGCGGCGACAACCGCGCCGGCTGCGGCGTTCTCGTGACGCTGGCGGCCGAGCTTGCCAAGCAGAAGCTTGATCACCCGCCGATCACGCTCCTGTTCTGCGTGCGTGAGGAGAGCGGGCTGTGGGGTGCGCGTCACGTCAAGACCACTGACCTTGGCTCGCCGGTTGTGGCGTTCAACTACGACGGCGGCTCTGCCTCCAATGTCACCGTCGGCGCGGTCGGCGCGGATCGCTGGCAGGTCGAGATTTTCGGACGCGCCTCGCATGCCGGCGTCGCGCCGGAGCGCGGGATCAGCTCGACCATGATCCTTGCGCTTGCGCTTGCTGACGTGAAGGCCGGCGGCTGGTTCGGCAAGGTGGTGAAAGGCAAGCGGCTGGGCACGAGCAATGTCGGCCCCGTCACCGGCGGCGAGGGCCGGCCGGCCGGAGACGCCACCAATGTCGTCACCGACTATGTGCACGTGCGCGGCGAAAGCCGCAGCCACGACAGCAAGTTCTTCAAGGAGATCACCAAAGCCTACAGGGTGGCGTTCGAGAAGGCTGCAAAGCGCCTCAAGAACAGCGATGGCAAGTCGGGCCGCGTCAAGTTCAAGGCCGAGACCGACTACTATCCGTTCCGTATGAAGGAGAGCCTGCCCGTGGTCAAACGCGCGGTCGCGGCGGTGTCCAGCATCGGCGCAACGCCGGCCATCCGTGCCGCGAATGGCGGGCTCGACGCGAACTGGATGGTCCGCCACGGTGTTCCGACCGTGACCTTCGGCGCCGGACAGAACGAGCCGCACACGATCGACGAGTGGATCAACCTCGACGAATACGACCGCGCTTGCGCGCTCGCGCTACAGCTCGCAACGATGCGGTGAGCCCGACGGCGCTCGGCTGAGATCATCAGGCGCCGGATTTTGCGCGTTCGGCGGCCTGCCTCACGCGCTGCGGATCGGCCGCAATCTTCACGCCGGCGCGCTCCTGCTCCAGCAGCATGACCACGCGCGAGTCCCGTCCCTCCCAGCCGCGATTGCAGGCTTCGACCATCTCGGCGTAAGCGAGATTGCAAATGCGCATCGGTACGCCGAGCTCGCGCCCGAGACCAGTCGCTAGCGCAACGTCCTTGGTGGCGAGCTTGAGCGCGAAGCTGGACGGATCGTATGTCCCCGGCAGAAACTGCTCGAGCAGGCCATCGAATGTGAGGCGCCGGCCCCCGACGCCCTGACGAACCGCTTCCCAGAGCGCCACGGGGTCCATCCCGGCCTTCACGCCCATCGTGAAGGTTTCCGCAAGCGCGCAGGTGATCGCATAGCCCGACATGTTGTGGACCAGCTTCGTGACCGTCGCCGTGCCGATCTCGCCGATATAGGCCGCACGGTCGCCCATGGCGTCGAGCACTGCCTTGTATCTGTCGAAGGAGGCCATGTCGCCGCCAACCCAAATGGCCATCTTGCGCGACGCAGCGCCTGAAGGTCCGCCGCTCACCGGGGCATCGAGCATATGGGCGCCTTTCGCAGCAAAGGCGTCATGTACTCTTCTGACAACCGCCAAGGAATTCGTCGACAGGTCGAAATAGGCGGCGTCCTTCTTCACGCCTTCGATCAGGCCGTCGGTGCCAAGCGCGACGCGCTCGACGTCCGCAGGTTCGGGCAACGAGGTCAGAATGACATGCGACTTCTCGGCCACCGCACGGGGCGTCTCCGCCCATTCGGCGCCGGCCTGCAGATGATGACTAGCCGACTGCCGACGCAGATCGTGCACGATGACCTTGTAGCCGGCTTTCTGGATGTTGGTGGCCATCTTGCCACCCATCGTGCCGAGTCCAATGAATCCAACGACAACCTCATCAGACATTTCGCTATTCCCCTTTGCATTTGCTCACTGCATCGCCTCGGCGATCTTCTCTGCCGTCATGAGCACCGGAAAATTGGTGTTGGCACACGGCACCACCGGGAAGATCGAGGCGTCGACCACGCGCAAACCCTGCACGCCCCTGACGCGGCCTTGGGTGTCGACCACGGCCATCGGATCGTCGTCGCGGCCCATGCGGCACGAGCATGAGGCGTGCCAAACGCCGATCGTCGCCTTGCGCACAAAGGCCTCGAGTGCCTCCTCGTCGTTCATCACGTCGTCGAAGGTAAAACCCTCGACGACAAAATTGTCGATCATGTAATGGCGCAACGCCGCCGGGCCGTCCATCAATGCCGCGGCAATCGAGGTGAGCACTTTGTTTTTGGTGTTGACCACACCGATCTTGCGCACCCGGTCCGTGTAGGAGGCCGGGAACGGCCTGTCGGTGACGGCGGCAACCGGCGCACTCATCTGCAAGTCCGCCATCTTGCGAAAACCGCTCATCAGGCGGTCGAGATCGCGCCGGTCGGACAACAGGTTGAACTCGACGACGGGCTCAGCGGTAGGATCGCGCGAGGCGAGCTTGACCTGTCCGGTCTCCGAATAGGTCTTGTTGACGAAGGTGAGCAGGGAGGCGATCTGCGCGCCGACTGCGTGCCACGCCGACTTGCTCATCACAGCGACGAACATGTCGCCTTTCGGAACGCCGGGCAAACCCGACGAATAGCGCAAGCCCACCTGGATGTGGCGCCTGGTGTGCTCATTCATCCGCGCGCCGGGGCGAATATAAGACGACAGGGAGATCGAGGGATGATCCATCAGGCGCTGGCCGACGCCGGGGAGACCGACCAGCACCGGAATGCCCATCTCCTTCAAATGCCCGACGGGGCCGATGCCGGCGCGCAAGAGATGTGCCGGCGAATGGATCGCGCCGCAGCACAGCACGATCTCACGGCCTCGGAATTCCACCTCCTTGCCCTCGGCCAACGCCTTCACGCCAACGCAGCGCGTGCCTTCGAATAAAAACTCCCGTACCAGCGTGTGGGTCGAGATCGTCAGGTTGGCCCGCTTGCGCGTCTCGCGATCGAGATAACCCATTGCCGCCGACACGCGCTGCTCATTCTGATTGGAATGCGTGACCGGAAAATAGCCGTCCGCGAATTCGCCGTTCTGGTCCGCCAGAAAGGCGAAGCCGGCCCGCTTGCAGGCTTCCGCGACGGCTTGCGAATGCGCCGTCCAGTGCGCTTGCGGAATTCGGCGGACGGCGATGCGGCCGTCTTTGCCGTGGAACGGTCCGTCGAAATCAAGATCGTGCTCGACCTTCCTGAAGTAGGGCAGCACGTCCTTCCAGCTCCAGCCGGCGGCGCCGCGCGCCTCCCATTCGTCATAGTCGGTCGGGGCACCCCGGTTGGCCAATTGGCCATTGATAGAGGACCCGCCGCCCAATACGCGAGCCTGCTCGTATTTGCGCAGCGGCGGGCGCGGCTCGGTGGGATTGTTGTGGCTGACGGCCTGCGTCGTGACCTTCAACTCGGTCCAGTGGAAGCGTGGATCGAAATAAGCAAGGCCCGAGTAGCTGTCCAGAATCTCGGGCGGCTCCTTGCCGGGTGGCGTGTCCTGTCCCGCTTCGCAAAGCAGGACCTTGTTGGCGCTCTTGGCGGAGAGCCGGTGTGCAAGGACCGATCCCGCCGAGCCTCCACCAATAATGATGAAGTCGTACACCTTTGAGGCTCCCCCTGGTTTGGCTCGCGAGGGTAGCGCATCTCGATCTTTGGGTCACGCCGACCATTGCGAGCGCGACGGTTGGAGTGTGGGGCACCAGGTGCTTGATTTTGCGTGGTGACGGATCGCAGTCCTTCGAAACCCGTCTCTTTGCGCAAATAGCCGGTATCAGGGAAAATTACAGGGAGAATGAGGAATTAAGCATCAATTGCTGAAGCGACGGCCAAAAGAGGTTTGCGGGAACCGTCACCCTGCTGACCTGCCGAACTCAGCCACGCGCTGGAGGGGAGGCGGACGTACTTCACGCTGATCTGAGATTCGATAATGGCGCTTTTAGTGCTATGTTGGTGTGGGGGCTTGTGCGGTCCAAGAGCATGCCCGACAAGCCAAAGAATAGCAGCTTTAGCGGAAGCGGCCTGCTGATTGTGCTATCAATCGCGGCGGGGATGCTGCTTACGGTGGTGGGACCCACCTCAGCGCAGTTTTTCAATTTCGGCGGATATCAGCAGCAGCCGCAGCGCGGTGGCGGCTGGTATGGTGGCGGCTGGTTTGGGAATGGCACATTTGATCCCTACCAACGGCGCGTGTTCCCACCTCGGCAAGCCCGACCGCCCGTTCGCGAGGATTTTTCAAGGGCTCCGCCGCCCGAGAAACGCGAAACTGCTCCAGAGCGCCACATCCTGGTGCTCGGGGACAGCATGGCCGACTGGCTTGCCTACGGGCTGGAGGATGCCTACGCAGAGCAGCCCGATACGGGTGTGATTCGAAAGGCCAAGAACACTTCAGGCCTGATCAAATACCAGCCCAAGGGCGAGCCTGCCAATTGGGCGGCCGCCGCAAAAGGCATTCTCGCCACCGAGAAGCCCGACGTCATCGTCGTGATGCTCGGTCTCAACGACCGCGTCGCAATTCGCGAGCCGGTCACAGAAAAGCGTGACAAGCCCATCGACAAGAAAAGCGATAAGGAGGCGCACGCCAAAGGCGACGGCAAGTCGGACGGCAAGGGCGGCGTCAAGTCAGAGCCTAAGCCTGAGGCGGCGCGGAAGCCCGAGGTCGATACCGAGCTTCCGCAAGACGATGCCGACAACGCCCGGGTGCCGCCGCAAATGAGCCCACGGTCACCCAATGGTCTCTATGAGTTTCGCGAAGACCGCTGGGTCGAACTCTACTCGAAGAAGATCGAGGAGATGATTGCGGCGGTGAAGTCGAAGGGCGTGCCGGTAATTTGGGTCGGCTTGCCTGCGATCTCCGGGTCCAAAGGCACTTCCGACATGCTGTTCCTCGATTCGATCTACCGCGAGGTCGCCGGCAGGACTGGCATCACCTATGTCGATGTTTGGGACGGATTTGTCGACGAACATGGCCTGTTCCAGCAGAAGGGGCCCGACTTCGAAGGCCAGATCCGCCAACTGCGTTCTTTCGACGGCGTCTTCTTCACGAAAGCAGGCGCGCGCAAGCTGGCACACTTCGTCGAGCGCGAGATTGCCCGGCTGCTTGCGGCCCGCTCGCAGCCGATCGCGATGCCGACCGAGCCCGCGACGCCTGACATCAACGCGGTGCCCGGCCAGCCCGCCCCACGTCCGCTGGCGGGGCCGATTTTGCCACTGACGGCGCCGTCGCTCTCCACAGATCATTTGCTTGGCGGTCCGGGAACGCGGCCTGCGCCGGGCGACGCGCTCGTCACGCGCACGCTGGTTAAGGGCGAAGCGCTCAATCCTCCGCCCGGCCGCGCCGACGATTTTGCCTGGCCGCGCCGCGAGGTGGGGCGCGAAAAGACCGACGGCGAGACGCCAGTCGCAGCGGCATCACCTAATGACTTACGCGATGCTCGCGCCCAGGCGCCGGCATCGCTAAACCTGAAAAAACATCAACGCTTTGTTAGGCGCCAGAAAAATTTCGTGTTCCTGGGGCGATAAAACCGAGAGGGGGTTAGCGTTGGCGCGGCAGCACGGCATCCAACTAGCACGGGCGATACATGGCTTGCAGCTGTCTGCCGTGAAGAAAGATCATCCTGGGGGTAAGACCGCCGCGCCTTGAAATCCACCGCCTCACCTGGGAGGGATAGCCCGAATAGAGCAACCAAGTTGCTTCAGGATTAGTGACAGTTCGGCCATCGCCGGCGAAATCGAAGGCGGCGTGAAACCCAAGTGTCGCGTTCGAGGTGACACAAATCCTGTCGGGAGTGATTGCCCCCAAGACGATGGTGCAGGCCGAAGCGCAAAGGCCATCAATCATCACCATTTGGCCCGAAGCGCGAAGTTCGCGGTACTTGTAGAGGTATTCCCCGATCCGCCCACCCCGGTCGTTTACAATCCGAACCGCCGCATGGCCCGACCCTACACCCGTGAGCAAAAACGCTGCCGTGAGCAGCGCAGACTGAATTTTCATTGATTGCTTTCCCAAGTTGAAGGTGTGATGCAGTCGTCGCTATGGATCACCCCGAAGCGGCCGCTGCCGTATCCAGCAAGGCAGCCGGATTTCTGGCGCGACGGTGTCCACCAAGCGATGCGGGTTGGTCGCGCGTCGCCATAAGATGTGGCATCGTCTCAAGATGGTAGTGAGCGAGGCGACTCGCGTCCGGAAGGCTGTGCCACAGCACCTCCCTCACCTGCGATCGCTTCTATGCATCAACTGGTCCGGGCGTCCAGTCCTCGCCGAAAAGCGGTGTAACCTTTACGCCATCGATTACTCCCCGTCGCAGGCTTGGATCGAAATAGCGCATCGTCCGCTCATTGAAATCAATGATGCGGCCGGGCGTTAAAGGCCCCACATCATTTATCTTGATGATGGCCTTTTTGCCTGCACCCTCAACGAGGGCATACTTCGGCCTCGCGCCATATTGGACCCCGCCAAATTCGTTGCGCAAATTCGTTTTGATGGCAGCCGCCCACTCAGAGGAATCATAGCGCTCCCCTGAAGCAGTATTCACGCCGCCCTCCCGATATCCAGGCCGGTACGGATTGTACATGGATGCTGCGCCAATGAACCCGGCCCCAGAAGCGGCGATAACGACAGCATCTGATTGACCTGCATCGATTTCACTTTGAGCCCTGGCAACAGATGAAAAAGCAAGCATCATGACGGCACCGCAAATTGCGGTGCCCAAGCGAAACACCATCAAACAACTCCTTGATTGATTGTTTGGCTTTTTCGGTGTGCTGGCGCGCGCACCGTTTTTTTGCCATCCCCTCTACTGCGCCATAGCAGCAGCGGGCGCGACGATGGTCGCGATGGTTACAAGGCCAATGAACACGAGGCCATATAGCGGCGTGTAGTCGATCCGCCGCGGTTCCATCTTGCGAATGACCGCCAATCTTTTGTTATTTGCGGCATCTTTTGTTGGCAACTCAGCGCGATGTTCAGCCGCATCCTCCGGCGGAAAATCACATCGTGCGCAGATGCATCGAGACAAATCGCGGCTGAATATAATCGAATGTCCGCTCTGGGCCATAAGCAGACATTTCGCCAAGTTCGACGGATGTCCGCTTTAACCCCCAAAGCGAACAAGGATCAGCACGGTCGTCATGTCCGCCAAGGGCCATTTGCCGACATTCCGAGGCTCAACCCAATCTTCCCGTCACCGAACTACGGTTTCGCGGCAGCCGCACCGTGAACTCGGTGAAGTCACCGACTTCGCTATCGACCGTGATGGTGCCACCGTGCTGCAGCGTTACGATCTCATAGCTTATCGACAGCCCAAGCCCGGTGCCCTCGCCGGTCGGCTTGGTCGTAAAGAAAGGTTGGAACAGTTTTTCCCTGTTTTCCGGCGGAATCCCGATGCCATTGTCGCGCACCCTGACCTCGACGCTTCCGTCGAACCCCCGGGTCGTCACCTTCAGTTCCGGGCGATACGTTTCGTCGCCCTCCCGACTGCGCTCGTTAGCGGCATAGAAGCCATTGCCGATGAGGTTGAGGAGCACGCGAGTGAGCTCCTGCGGCACGACATCAACGGGTACGAGATTGCGGTCGAGGTCGTGCTCCAGTGTGATGTCAAAGTTTGGATCCTGCGCACGGGCGCCGTGATAGGCGAGGTTGAGGGCCTCCTCGGCGAGCGCGTTCAGATCGGTAGGTTGCCAATCATCGCTGCCGCCACGCGAGTGCTGCAACATACTTCGGACAATACCGTCGGCGCGGCGGCCGTGCTCGACGATCTTCTCCATGTTTCCAGTCAGCATGCCGATTGTCTCGCCAATCTCGGCGCGTCTGTCGGGATCGAGTGCGTCGAGCGCGCGCGCTGCTTGCTTCAGTTCGTCCAGCAGTTCGACCGAGAGGCCGGCAAAGTTGTTGACGAAGTTGAGGGGGTTCTTGATCTCATGCGCGATGCCGGCGGTGAGTTGCCCGAGCGCCGCCATCTTCTGCGCATGAACGAGGCTCGCCTGCGCCGTCTGCAACTCGCGCAAGGCCGACTCAGCAGCGTCTCGCGCGGTGCGAACAGCTTCCTCGGCCCGCTTCCTCTCGGTAATGTCGGCGTAGATCAGCACGAAGCCGCCGCCCGGCACCGGGTTGCGGCGCACCTCGATGATGCGACCATCGGGTCTCGTACGTTCGTAGCGTTTCTCCAGCCCGGTGTCATCGACGGTGCGGCTCAGTTCCGCTTCGAGATCGGCTGAGAACTCGCCGCGATCAGCGAGATACCGGAAATACTCCGTACGATTCGGCCTCCCGGCGAGGAATGTCTCGGGCAGCTCGATCAGCTCCTCGAAATTGCGGTTCCACGCGGCAAGTCTCCCCGCGGCATCGAACATGACCACCCCGTCGCCCATATTGTCGAAGGTCACGCGCAGCTCGGCCTGGCGGTCGCGCAGCTCTTCAAAAAGGCGCGCATTCTCGATCGCGATCACCGCCTGGTCCGCGAAGCTGGCGGCGAGTTCGATCTCCTTGTCCGTGAAGGGTTCGACGTGCGTGCGCATAACGATGAAGACGCCGATCAGCGAGTCCTCGCGCAGCAGCGGAATGCCGAGCATCGTGCGCTGGCCCTGCTTCTTCTGTCCTTCCCAGTAGGTGAATTCCGGGTCCTGCAAGACATCGGGGACATGGATCACCCGGCGCTCCAGCACGACCCGGCCGGTGATCGTGCCGCGGTCGATCGCAAGGGGATGGGTGAGAAGGAAATCCTTTACCTCCTCGGTAAGGCCGCATGCGGCGAGCATGTGATACTTTTCATCTCGCAGGCGGAACATATGGGCCTGGTCGGCGCGACAGAGGCGCGCCACGGTCTCGACCAGCGTGTCGAGCACCGTCTCCAGGTCGACGGTGGAGCGGCTGATGGTCTTGAGCACGTCCGCGGTGGCGGTCTGTTGCTGCAGCGATTGCCGCAATTCCTTGAGCAACCGTGTATTCTCGATCGCGATCACGGCTTGCTTCGCAAAGTTGCTGAGCAGTTCGATCTGCTTGTCGTCGAACAGCCGGACTTCCTGACGATAGATGGTGATCGTACCGATCACCTCGTTGTCTCTCAGCATCGGTACAACAACAACGGTGCGGGCGCCGGCCAAATCGGCCAACTCAACTGTCGCTCGGAAACCTTCGAGATACGGGGCGGTGGTCCGCAGGTCGGCGATGTGAACCACCTGCTTGCTGCCAATAGCGGCGGCGATCCCACTGTCCGGATGGAGCCGGCGGAGCGAGTTGGCTCGCGCTGCGGCAAATGCCGGCGGCGCATTGTAGAGCGCGGCATTGCGCAGGGAGCCGGCCTCGATCAGCGACATCGACCCGAATTCCGCCCCGCAAACGCGCGTCGCGTTCTCCAGCATCTTATCGAACACCGGGCCCAGATCGCCCGGCGAGGAACTGATGACCTGCAGCACTTCGGACGTTGCAGTCTGTTGCTTGAGGGATTCCTCGAGATCATGGGTCTTGGCCTGCACCTCGTCGAACAGCTTCACGTTCTGGATCGCGATCGCCGCCTGATCAGCGAAAGTCGAAACCAGTTCGATCTGCTTGTCGGTGAATGCCAGGACTTCCGATCTTGACACTGCCAACGCACCGATTGGAACACCTTCGCGCTGAATCGGCACAGCGAGCAAGGTGCGAATGCCACCCACCCTAGCAGCCGGGAAGGTGTATTCTGGATCAGCCTCGACGTCCAATATATGGACCGCCTTCCCTTCGAGCAGGACGCGCCCGTACGCTGAGCCTCGTTCCGGCTTGATGGGAATGTTCCTGACATAATCCATGAATTCGTTGGATAGACCAAAGGCTTCGGCACGATAGAAAACCCCGCCGATTTGCCGGGTAATGGTGGCCTTGTCGGCACGGCACAGGTGGGCCGCCGACTCGACAAGGGTTTGCAGTACCGACTTCAGGTCGAAAGCCGCGCGGCTGATGACCTGCAGCACCTCCGCGGTCGCGGTCTGTTGCTGCAGCGACTCCTCAAGATCGCGCGTCTTGGCCTGCACCTCATCGAAGAGCCGGACGTTTTGAATGGCGATCACGGCCTGGTCGGCGAAGGTTTGCAACAATTGGATATGCTGGGCCGCGAATGTCCCGGGTTCCTTGCGCGTGACCGTGATGACCCCGATCGGACCTGTGTCGCTGTTCATGGGGACAAACAGCAGGCCGCGATAGCCGCGCCCGCGCGCCATAGCCTTCGCCGCCGAAAGTACCCGAGCGTCTGTTTCGATATCGGAAACCTGCGCGACCTTGCCGCCGCGGGCCAGCTCAAACAGCGGATAGTCTGCCAGCCTCCGCGGGTACAACGCCTTGAGCGCGGCATCTGCCTCTGGACTGACCGGGGTGAACGCCCCCAGATGGATCATGTCGCCGACGAAAATCGACACAGCCGCAGAATGGCCGCCGACCAACTGCGTTGATCGCGTCGCAATTGCCTCGAACACCGGTTGCAAGTCCGACGGCGAAGAGGCGATCACCCTCAGAACCTCGGCCGTCGCCGTCTGCCGCTCCAGCGCCTCCCTGGTCTCGTTGAACAGCCGGGTGTTCTCGATTGCGATCACGGCCTGGGCGGCGAAGGTCTCGACCAGTTCGATCTGCTTCTGGGTGAACGGGCGTACGGCAGCACGATGCAAGAGGAATATGCCGATTGGAACGCCCTCTCGCAGCAGCGGCACTCCGAGTACTGTGCGAAACCCGCCGGCCCGAGCGATTTTACGCAGCTTATATTCCGGATCTGCGAGAACATCCGCAATCTGAACGGATTTACCCTCCAGCAGGACTCGACCGGCTGTGCCAACGCGACCCGGCCCAAAGGTTTGAGAGGTCGCCAATTTAATATACGCAGGCGTGTGACGATAGCTTGCTGCGAAATAGTAGCTGGTGCCGTTTCCGGTGGGTCGAAGGATTGAGCCCTTATCGGCCTCGCATAATCGTGCGGCCGATTCGAGGAGCGTATTGAGCACGGTTTGCAGATCGAAGGTCGACCGACTGATGACCTTGAGCACTTCGGCCGTTGCCGCCTGCTGCTGGACCGCCTCATTTAGCTCACGGGTAAGCCGCCTCACCGTTGTTGCTTTGGCAGCGGCGGACGAGGCGCAAGGGGCCGCAGCATTGGAGGCGGCACGGCCCTTGCGTACTGCTGTCTTTCGACGTTGCGCTTTGGCGGTTTTGGCGCCTCCTATCGAGCGCCGCCTCATTGCTGCCCCCGGCTCAGGACAGGCATCCTGCCCACGTCAGACTAGCATACATTCGTCACACGGCTAGGAGGACAGCCAGGGAGAATGCGGGCTCATTCGGGCACCCCGGCTTTCCGAAGGCCTTCATATAGCAGCTTGAAGCTTCCGCTCCGACTGATCCGCCCAGATATTGGATAGGCCGGATCGATCTCAAGCAGACGTGCCAGCGCCTCACGCGCCTCGGCATCCCGTCCGAGATGCGCCAAAGCGGACGCCAAACCACGGAAAGCTATCCCATCGGACGAGTTCTGACGAAGCGCCCGCTTAAAAAACGCGACCGCCTCGTCGAAGCGGCGAAGCGCGATCAAGGCATGACCGATGCCGGCAAATGCATTCTGAAGCATAGGGTCCAACGGGCTCACGCGAATGCCGCGTTCAAAGCTCCGGATTGCTTCTTCGTACTGGCCTGCAAATTGGTAGACCCATCCTCTATGGTTCCATACCATGTAAGAATTTGGATTGGTCGCGACCGCACGATCAACGAACTCGATGGCGGTCTCGTAGTCGCGGATAAGGTAGCCGGTAACCAACCCGGCGGTGCTCAGCGCTCTCTCGTCATTCTCGTCGAGGCTCAATGCCAGGCGAGCCAGCCGAATTGCTTCGCTGCGATCGAATTGAGGATCGGTAGAAAAGCCCAGGGCAACGTTGTTGAGGTGGCCATCAGCCGCGACAAAGGCGGCCGAAGCAGAGCGAGGATCAAGGTCCAAGGCACGATGCGCCAGTCGTGTCGCTTCGGCATAACCTTCTCGGGTCCTTAGATACATTTTCTGCCTGGCCCTTAAATACAAATCATAGGCCGTTAGGTTTTCCAGCGGACGGCGGGTCGCCATTTCAATTTCTGTTTGACGCAGCCTGGGCTCAATGGCCGAGACAACGGCGACGGTTAATTCGTCCTGAAGGGCGAAAACGTCCGTCAAGTCACGCTCGAACCTGTCTGCCCAGATGTGCGCGCCCGTCACTGCATCAATCAACTGGCCTGCGATGCGCACTTTTCCTGACGCCTTGCGCACAGACCCCTCAAGGAGGTAGCGCACGCCGAGCCTGCGTCCGACCTCCTTGACATCGACCGCTTTGCCCTTGAACGTAAAGCTCGAATTGCGGGCGATGACGAACAGCCATCTGAACCGCGAGAGCGCCGTGATGATTTCCTCGACCATCCCATCGGCAAAATACTCCTGCTCCGGATCACCGCTCATGTTCTCGAACGGCAACACGGCGATGGATGGCTTGTCAGGGAGCGGCGGCGGGCTCTCAGCCTCGGTAACACGCGCGGGAGCAGCCTCTCGCGTTTCACTCGGCGCGCCGACCTGATAGGCCCTGATGGGCTCCTGAATGTTTTTCACCTGCTGGGCACCAAGGTCCACAAAGGTCATCGGCAAGACCTTGCGTACCTGATCGTATGTCGCGCCCGAAATGCACACACTTCCCGGCTTCGCGATGGACTGCAGCCGTGCGGCAATGTTGACGCCATCTCCGAAGAGGTCTCCTGCCTGGACCATCACTTCGCCGATGTGCACGCCAATACGGAAGTTGATGCGGCGGTCAGGTGCGACACTTGAGTTCGCCTCAGCGAAGGTCGTCTGAGCCTCGACCGCACATTCTATGGCATCAACGGCGCTCCCGAACTCGGCAAGGACACTATCGCCCGCCGTGTTGGCTATGCGGCCCCTATGCTCACCAATGAACCTGTCGAGGATCGCGCGCCGTTCGGTCAGGCCCTTGAGCGTGCCGACTTCATCTGCGCCCATAAGGCGGCTGTAGCCTTCGACATCCGCTGCGAAGACTGCGACGAGGCGTCGGCTGACTTGCGTAGGGTCTGACATGGGGGCCCCAATGGCACCTCTGTGGCGACCAGTCTGGGGCTGAGACCTGCCCTCGTCAACCTAGCACTCACTGTCCAAGGCTCGGCGATACCTCCAGACGATCTGTGGGTTCGAATGCCGTAGCTCATCTAGGGTCATTCTGGCACGCCGACTAAGCGATAGGCCTCCTGCAATTTCGCAACGTCTTGAGGTCTACCTGGAAATCGCTTGAGAACATCAGAGACACACTCAGATGGAGAAAGCACGGCAAGTTCTCGCCACAGACTCTTCGCCGCCTCAATGTTACCGAGGTACACATTACAGACTATTGCGGCACGCAGAGGTCCCAAGTCGTTCGGAACACGACGCGCATAGGACGCTGCAAACTTCAGCGCCTCCTCATAGTTCCCAAGAAAGAAGTGCGCATAGCCTAACGTCGTTTCTGCAAACGCAATCCGGGGATCAATCGGACTTAATCTTTGTGCACGCTCGCAGTACTTGATTGCAGTTTGGTAGTCACCGAGCAGGATTTTTGCCCACCCACCAAATATCCATGCGCTCACGTTGTTGGGATCGAGGCGAATGGCTTCCTCGCAAAGGCTATTGGGAAATTCGACTTCACCGCTAGCCATCAGGCAAACTGCCGATTGCACTAATACCAACGGGTCACTTCTCTCCAGAGCTAAAGCACTTCGTGCACACTCAACCGACCGAGATGCGTCCGCTGCTGGATCGTTGCTGCCCCCCCACTGCTTTCGATTGTTAAACACATTCCCTAAACTTGCGTGGGCCAGCGCAAATTGCGGGTCTAGCTTGATAGCCTGTTCGTAGTGGGCAATTGCTTGGTTGGTGCCTTCTCTCGTGAACTGCAAATGCGCCGCCCGGCCGCGCAGCCAGTAATCGTAGGCATCGAGACTGGTGGGCGACTTTCGGCTAACCCGTTCAATTTCAGCGCGGGTCACACTCGGATCGATTGCGCCCGCCACACTGCTTGCCACCTGATCCTGCAGGTCAAAAACGTCCTCAAGTGCTCCATCGTATCTGTCTGCCCACAGATGCGCACCAGAAGCAGCGTCGATCAACTGGCCAGTTATTCGGATGCGATTGCCGGATTTGCGTACGCTTCCTTCCAGAACGTATCGTACGCCCAAATCTCGAGCCACTTGCTTGATGTCAACCGCCTTCCCCTTGAACATGAAGCTGGAGTTTCGTGCGATGACGAAAAGCTGCTTGTTTCGAGATAGCGCGGTTATGATTTCTTCCACCATTCCATCTGCAAAGTATTCCTGTTCAGGATCGCCGCTCATATTTTGGAACGGCAAGACGGCGATGGAAGGCTTGTCGGGAAGTGGGAGTGGCTTTTCGCCCACGGCAGGGGTTGCCTTGGTCGAAAATGCGGAAGAACGCACCGCATAGAGCCTCACTGGCCGGTCGATGTTCTTCAGCGATCTCTCGCCGAGATCGTCGAACGCAAATCCGGTTTTGCCTCTGACCTGCTCGAACGCATTGCCGGACAGGCAGACGCCGCCCGGCTCGCACTCATTCTCGACCCTCGCGGCCACATTGACGCCGTCGCCAAATATGTCGTCACCGTCGATGATGATGTCGCCGATGTTGATTCCGACGCGGAACTGGATACGCGGCCCTTCGCCGGTTTGGTCCGCCATCTTCTCCTGAACGGCAACCGCGCAGGTCACGGCATCGACCGCACTGGCGAACTCTACCAACATGCCGTCGCCGGTGGTCTTGACTATCCGGCCGTGATACTGGCCGATTGCCGGATCGACGATCTCGCGCCGGTGCGCTTTCAGGGCCGCGAGGGTGCCGACCTCATCGGCGCCCATCAGCCGCGAGTAGCCCGCGATATCGGCTGCAAGGATGGCGGCAAGCCGGCGTTCGACCCTCGCCTCGGCCATTTAATGCCCTCTGACCCAGCATAGTAGTGCGGCCAGTCTATGGGTCGGAACCGGGGCGTGTCCATCGGCTTCACGATGACAGCTGTGGGTCATAAGCGGACATTCTCGGCGTTTGCGTGATGTCCGCTATTCCCGGAAAACGGACATGAGCTGAGCGCATTGAGATATCGCTTTGGGCCACGAGGCCGGCATGATGTGCAAACACCCGATCGGATTGCTTGGCCCGATCCTTCTGTCGCTCGCCTGGGCTACCCCGGAGGCGGCGCTCGATCTCGGGCGCCGGGCTTCTCGGCATCGCCATTTGCGGCCTTACCCAGCAGCCGAGACCGGCGTTGGATTTTGTCGGCTGGCGCCAAGAGCCGTCGTGCATTTGCGACCGCGCCTGCGCGTTGCCAGGTCAGAAGCGCCGCGACGCCGCCTCCAACAACAAGTTTGAGCTTGCCTACCGGAGTATCCACGCGCAGGATATCGTTCCTCGCGCGGTGTCGCCGTGCCCCCGTAGCCGAGTTTGGCACGGCCGCCGGAAGCGTTCGGGTTGTGTGCCAAAATGACCGATCTGCAGCACTGGCTGGAAAAGATTGGGCTGGCTCAATATGCCGACTTGTTTGCCAAGAATGACATCGATTGGGAAATCTTGCCGGAGCTGACTGAGCACGATTTGGAAAAGCTCGGCGTTTCTCTGGGGCACCGCAAAAAGCTAATCAAGGCGGTACAGGCTGCTTGCAACTCATTGCAAGTCCCTAACCGGTCCGTTGATCCCCGATCGACGCCGTCGGCAACGGATGGTGCTGAGCGGCGCCATGTTACTGTGCTCTTTTGTGATCTAGTGGGTTCGACTTCCTTATCTGCACGGCTCGATCCAGAGGAATTGCGCAAAATCCTCCATGAGTTCCAGCGCTGTTGTGGCGAATCCATTCGTCGCTATGACGGACACATAGCACGTCTTATGGGCGACGGAGTGCTCGCCTATTTCGGCTTTCCAACGGCCCACGAGGATGATGCCGAACGCGCGGTAAAGGCGGCTCTGGAGATAGTTGAATCAGTCCCAGTTTTAATCCTCCCGGTCGCCGAAAGGCTCGAGGTCCGGATCGGAATTGCAAGCGGCCTCGTGGTTGTCGGTGATCTGATCGGAGAGGGCCCCGCGCGCGAGTTTGCCCTTGTTGGCGACGCTCCAAACCTGGCGTCCCGCTTACAAGCCTTAGCCGAGCCGAGCCAGATATTGGTCGCTCCCCGCACTCGGCTGCTTCTTGGCACGTTGTTTGAATTTGCCGATCTCGGTGATCATAACTTAAAGGGATTCGAGCGGCCCATTCACGTGTGGAGAGTAGTAGCGCCGGGTTCGGCATCGAGTCGCTTTGAGGCGCGCACGTCTTTGTACTTGACGCCCCTAATCGGTCGGCAAGCCGAGGTGCGCCTCTTGCAAAAACAGTATAGCAAGGCAAGGCGAGGCAAAGGCCAGATAGTCCTGGTCTCCGGCGAGCCCGGGATCGGCAAGTCTCGACTTATCCTGGCGCTACGAAACCGATTAGCCGGAGAGAGATACGGTTTCTTACATTTTCAGTGTTCGTCGTATCACACGAGCAGCGCGCTGCATCCAGTCATTCACTATCTGGAGCATGCCGCAGGCATAGCTCGCGATACCACACCTGCAGTTAGGTTGGACAAATTGGAGGGCCTGGTAGGCCGGGCGAAAGAACAAACCAAATCAATTGTTCCGCTTTTAGCGGCTCTGCTGTCCATTCCGACCGAGGATCGCTACTCCCCAAGACAGCTCACACCCGAACAACTCAAGAAGCAGACATTCAGCGCTCTTCTCGATCTGCTGCAGGCCAGCGCCGAGCAACAGCCTGTGATACTCGTCTTTGAAGACGTGCACTGGGCGGATCCGACTTCCCTGGAGCTGCTTGAGCAAATCCGCAATACCGTAAAGAATTGGCGGATGCTGGTGATCCTATTGTATCGTCCAGATCTTACTTTGCCTTGGGCCGAGCAGCCACACGTGACCTCGCTGACGATCGACCGCCTCGACACGGTGCAGGTGTCTTCGATGGTCCAATCCCTGACCAAGGGAAAAGTTTTACCGCAAACCGCAATAGATCAGATTTTGGCCAAGACCGATGGCGTGCCACTCTTCGTTGAGGAGATCACAAAGGCGGTCCTTGAAACCGCAATTTGTGGATCCAATGACGGACGTTCCGGCACACAGTCTACGCTGCTGGTGCCAGACACCTTGCATGATTCGCTGATGGCACGTTTAGACCAGCTTGCGCCAGTGAAAACTGTGGCGCAGATTGCTGCCGTGATTGGTCGTGAATTCTCATTCGAGCTATTGAGGGCGACGGCCCCGTTCTCGGAGAGCGACGTTCAAGCGGCGATTGATCGCTTGCTTGCATCTGGTCTGGTGTTCCGAACCGGCCACGTAGGCGGGCAGAGTTTTTCCTTTAAGCACGCCCTCCTTCGAGATGAGGCTTACGCTAGCATACTTCACGATCAGCGCCGACGGCTGCACGGAAGAATTGCTGAAATTCTGTGCAGAGATTTCCGAGAAATTGCTGATGCAGCCCCCGAGATTGTGGCGCAACATTATGCGGAAGCTGGCCAAGCCAGACCAGGAATCGACTATTGGATAAAGGCTGCTCGGCAAACCAGTGCACGATCGGCTTTCGTCGAAGCAAGTACTCACCTTCAAATGGCTCTCAAGCGGCTGGTCGATCTTCCATCAGGCATAGAGCGTGATGATCTTGAGCTGCAAATCCAGCAGTCGCTGGGGAATGCGTTCGCGGCAGCAAAGGGGTTTGGCGCCGCCGAAACCGTTGAGGCTTACAAACGGGCGCTTGAACTATGCAACAGCATGAAAAACTCTCCCCAGAGATTTGCAGCGCTCAACGGAATAGTCGCCTTCCATATTACACGAGGCGACTACGAACAGTCTCGGGTATTGGCGGAGGATTTATTGACACTAGCCCATCAGCAGGACGATCCGACGCCCAAGCTGATGGGTCATCGCGCTCTCGGCCAGGCACTGTTCCTGATTGGCGAATTGGAGCCTGCTCGTGACCACCTGAGCAACTCACTCAAATTATGCGATGCTGCGCGTCACGGTTCCATGGCCCCGCTTTCTTCGCAAACCTATCTAGCACTTGCCTCTACGTTGCTGGGAGATATCGATCGTGGGTTGGCATTTGGCCAGGATGCGGTGCACCTCGCCGAACAGCTCCGGCATCCGCACAGCCTTTGCAATGCTCTGGCGTTTCTGGCAGGAGTGCACGTGGTGTGCGGAGACGCTGAGGCCGCCTATCCAGTCGCCGAACGAACGGTCGTGTTGGCCTCCGAGTATGCGTTTCCGCTTTGGTTGGCTGGCGGCCAGATGTTGCGAGGTTGGGCAAGTTCCAATCTCGGGCATGTCGAACAGGGCCTTCCCGAGATTCGCAAAAGTGTGAAGGCGTTGGAAGTGACCGGTGCGCTCGTCTGGGTGCAGTTCGCTCGCTATCTCTTCGCTCAGGCTCTCGCCAAAGCGGAGCAATTCACCGACGCCATGAAACTGGTTGACCAAACTTTGCTGATGATGGCTGGGACCAGCGGACGCTGGTACGAGGCGGAGCTTCATCGTCTAAAGGGTGACTTGCTGGTTCGTGGAGGCGCCTCTCCGGCTGCTGCGGAAGTCTGTTACGAAACAGCCATCGCTGTCGCTGCTCGGCAGGGGGCGCGCCTTTGGCAACTGCGCGCTTCGAACGCCCTCGCCGGGCTATGGTGTGCTCAGGGCAGGACCCCAGAAGTGCGCGCTTTGTTGGCTCCGCTTCCTGCGAGCTTTGACAAAAAAATCACGATCCCGGATCTAGGGCGGACCAAGGCTCTGCTTACCGAGACCGCATAAGTATTCTTGCCTACAGGCTCTGACCTTCGGGTTTCGGAAGACTTTAGTGGTGGCGGACCTGGGCCTTAGTCCAGGTTAGAACCAAGGTTTCCGTCTTCTCCGAGCCCTGCCGGGAACGGGATTTTTGCCTCTGGAGACGGATACCCGGAAGGCGCCCCAGAGACGCTCCACGTGCACAGAGATTAAACAGGCCGTGGCCGCAAAAGCGGCCTTCTCGCTTCCTTGTCTCAATGTTCAAGTTTCGGAAGACTGCTTGGTGGCGGATGCAGTCTGGCGAAACCAG
>Ga0306926_10000804_pt1 | contig 30050 bp, 28 predicted proteins | sample flu12Cox44000178_FD_203759 | JGI IMG/M metagenome (GOLD analysis project Ga0306926, IMG submission 203759) | Lab enrichment of tropical soil microbial communities from Luquillo Experimental Forest, Puerto Rico - flux8day.12C.oxic.44.000.178 (v2)... | ecosystem: Environmental > Terrestrial >...
CCGTCGCCGCTATGGTGGCTCGCGGAGTTTACGGTTTATCTTCGCGCGAAGCCGAAAAGGCCACATCCATGGTGCGGCAGGCATTGGCTGATCGCCAGTCTGATCACAACCACGTCTGATCACAAAATTAGCCTTTTCTGACGGCTAAATTCATCCGCTAACAGACACGTAGATCGACGATGTCGACCGTTGGCGGCAATTGCCCAATCAAGACTGATCGCGATCAGATCGTGGTCGCAGCTACGTTTGCTGTGATTGTTGGAATTGTTGCGCAGCTGCTCGGCCTATCGGCCCATGCTGCGGCGGGACTGGAACGAAAACCGCAGCTCGCCGCTCCCCCACCCGCGATCTTCGGCCCATCGACCGCACCACCTGAGCCGCTGCAGCTGCGCGACACGGCCCTCGAGCCGATTGAATGGAGTGCCTTAAAGGGCTGGTCAGGGGATGATCACGTTGCCGCCTTTGCCACTTTTTTGGCGAGCTGCCGCTCGCTATTGCGGAGCAGCCTGCGCCAAGACGAAAAGCGTCCTATGTACGCTGCGCTCACACAGGTGTGTCGTCGCGCGCTCGTTGCCGGCCGATTAGCAGAGGACCAGGCGCGACTGTTCTTTGAGCGCAATTTTCGCCCGCTGCATATAACCAGGCTGGGCGATAGTGCGGGCTTCTTGACCGGATATTTCGAACCGATCGTGGACGGCTCGCGCGTCCCCACCGGAATTTTCAAGGTGCCGATCTATCGCCGCCCGCCGGATCTGGTGCCGCCGCTGCACAGTGCCGGTCCTAGCTTTCCCAATAAGGGGCAGTCATTGCGGCGGACGGACGGCGGGACGCTGGTCCCTTATTACGATCGTGGCGAGATCCTGGATGGGGCGCTCGATGGGAAACGTCTCGAAATCTGTTGGATCAAAAATAAATCGGATGCCCTGACTATCCAGATCCAGGGATCGGCGCGCGTGCGCCTCGAGGACGGTGCCATGCTGCGTATCAACTACGACGGACATAATGGTTATCCGTTCGTGCCGCTCAGCCGTATCCTCATCGAGCGCAACGTCATTGCGCGCGAGGAAATGTCGCTCGAGCGAATACGCGAATGGGTACGCGCCAACCCGCAAAGTGCCGAGGAATTCTTACGCCAAAATCGATCGTTTATGTTTTTTCGCATCGTCGGACTAACAGACGATCGGCAAGCCGCCGGCTACCAGGAAAAGCCGCGCGAGGCGATTGGCGCCCAAGGCATAACGCTGACGCCAACACGCTCGATTGCTGTTGATAATGCGTTACATGTGTACGGGACCCCGTTTTTCATCGAGGCCGACTTGCCTCTCACCGACGAAAAACGGGGCGACCACTTCGACCATTTGATGATCGCTCAGGACACCGGCTCCGCCATTGTCGGCCCAGCCCGCGCCGATATATTTTGGGGAGCAGGAGATCGCGCCGGCCAGCTCGCCAGTCACGTCCATCATGCCGGCAACTTTGCGATGCTGGTCCCTCGTGAACTCGATCCTACTGCGGCAGCGGCGCGAATGCCCCTGCCGCCACAGAAGCCGATAGCGCCCGCCGAGGCTAAGACCAGAACGCCATCAGCAAGATCCCCCGCGCTCCAATCGCATTCGACGCAACGACATTCTTTAGACGGATTGCAAGACGCACCGAAACGCCGTGCGGTCTGGACGACGCGGAACAGATAAACCCAAACGCACGCGTCCTAACGCATATTGAGTATGAAATTGAACCGGCCGTCGAGGTCGTCGCCGGCATCCGCTACTCGCATCAGCAATTCGCGCTGGAATAGGCCGTCACGGAGGTTCGCGGGCTCGTTGGGAAAATAGAGTTGCGTGGTCAACAGACGGCTGCCCGGCGCTTGAACCTTGACGTGATAATGCCGCGTGCGGCCGGTGTATGGCGCTGGCACAATGGTACGAAACACGAATGCGCCGTCGGGCCCGGTGACAACGTGACCACGATATCGGAAACCTATATTGTCGTATTCGCCCTTCTCATCAGCATGCCAGAGATCGACCACCGCATCGCCCAGCGGACGGCAGCTTCTCGTCAGCACAAAGCCGGAAAGTTCGAACCGGCTGCCTTTGGTGCCGGGCTCGCGCAGGTCAGTGCGCTCCGGCGATTTTGGTTTGAAAAACGGCCCCTCGGTCTGGCGGACGGTCGGTTCGTCGCCATCGTGACAGAATGGCGTGGGTGCTAGCTCCCGCGACAGAACATCGTTCGCACGGGACAGTTCCCACCCCGCAGCAAGGACGCCGGTGTTGAGCAGAAAACGGCGGCGATCTTGTTTCGATGGTCTGTCCATGAGCATGCCAAGTCTTTGATCGATACCCGACTACTTTGAAGATTATGTGGTCAGCCAAAGTATGGGGATCAAGCGGAGCGGGACTCGACGTGATAATTGCTCACGTGCGTTTCCGCTGTTTCTAAGCGCCGCCCAAACGGCTGCGTAGGCGGATTGCCGGGTCCGGGCTACAGTCCCGGCCATGAAGACCGGGACGAAAACCGCGACCGCGAACGAAGCAGCAAGTGTAACCGCCGGCTCGGGAATGAAGTGGGTGGGCCGCGCGATCCGCCGCTTGGAGGATCCCGCGCTGGTACGCGGGCGCGGCCGGTTTACCGCCGATCTTCCTGCGACCCACCACGTGCGTTTCGTGCGCAGCCCGGTGGCCGCCGGGCGCCTGGTGCGGATCAGTGCGCCCGATGGCGTCAGACTCATCCGGGCGGCCGATCTCGCGGCCCGGCCGATCCGGCCGATGCTGCATAAATTCAATTACCGACCGATCGAGCAACCGATCCTCGCGCACGATGTCGTGCGCTTCGTCGGCGAGCCGATCGCCGCCGTTTTTGCATCCACCGCCGCGCAAGCCGAAGATGCAGCCGATCACGTCGAGATCGAGTTTGCCGAATTACCGGCCGTGCGCGATACCGGCGACGCGCTGTCGCCTGACGCGCCCACAGTCCACGAGCTTGGCAACACCATTGTCGATGCTCGATTCACGACAAGCGAATTCGAACGGACCTTTGGCGCGGCGGGCCGTCGCGTCCGTCTCTCCGTGCAATCGCACCGGCAAAACGCGACGCCGCTCGAAACGCGCGCCGCGCACGCGGCATTCGATTGCGCCTCGGGCCGCATCACGCTGACCTGCACGACGCAAATGCCGCATTTAACGCGCACCGCAATTGCCGACATTCTCGGCTTTGCCGAGTCCGATCTGCGCGTCGTCGCTCCGGATGTCGGCGGCGGCTTCGGCCAGAAAATGTCGCTCGCCGCCGAATATATCGTGCTGGTCTTCTTGGCGCGCAGGTTGCAGGACAGCGTCGCCTGGGTCGAGGATCGCCGCGAAAATCTCATCGCCGGATTTCACAGCCGCGATCAACGGCTCGAACTGGAAGGCGCCTTCGACGCCGACGGCAGGATCGTCGCGCTCTCCGCCGATGTCCTCGCCAATGTCGGCGCCTATTCGTGCTTCCCGACCACCTGCGGCGTCGAACCGTTGATGGCGATGGCCGAATTGCCGGGGCCATACGATCTGCGCGCCTATTCCTGCCGCGCGCGTGCGATCGCGACCCACACCTGCACCATGGCGCCCTATCGCGGCGTGGCGCGGCCGGTCATCACCCTTGCGATCGAACTGCTGATGGATAAGGCCGCGGCCGCTTTCGGGCTAAGTCCGGTCGAAATCCGCAAGCGCAATCTCGTCCGCCACTTTCCTTACACATCGGCCACCGGTTTGGTGTTCGACGAAGGCCGCTATGTCGAGACGCTCGACATCGCGGCGGCGCAAATCGACCTGCCGAAATTTCGCGCGCGCCAGCACGAGGCACGCCAGGCCGGCCGTTTTCTCGGGATCGGGTTCGCCACTTTCTCGGAGCGCACCGGCTACGGCAGTACGGCTTTTGCCGCCCGCGGCATGGAAATCACGCCTGGATGGGAGACCGTGGAGATCGTCATGGATCCGTCAGGCCAAGTCGAGGCCCGCGTCGGCGCAAGCCCGCACGGCCAGGGCCTAGCGACAACGCTTGCGCAAATCGTCGCTGACACGATCGGCGTCGTGCCTACCAATGTGCGCGTCGTGCACGGCGACACCGACCGCACGCCCTATGGCTGGGGCACATTCGCCAGCCGCTCGCTTGTCATCGCCGGCGGCGCCACTTTGCTGGCGGCGCAAAAAATCCGCGAGAAGCTCATCACGATTGCCGGCGATGTGCTGGAGGCCGCGCGCGACGATATCGTGCTGCAAGACGGCGAGGCCCGCGTCGCCGGTACGGATCGGTCCGTTCCGGTGAAGATGCTGGCTCGCGCGGCTTACAACCAGGCGCACCGTTTCAAAAATCTCGGTCCAGGCCTCACCGAGAGCGCGCATTACGATCCGCCGGGCACCTTCTCCAACGCCTGCCACGTAGCGATCGTCGAGGTTGACATCGACACCGGAAGCGTTCGTGTCGAGAAATTCCTTGCGGTCGAGGATGCCGGTCGCATCATCAATCCGCTGATCGCCGACGGCCAGGTGCATGGCGGCATTGCCCAGGGCATCGGCAATGCACTCTTCGAAGAGATCGTCTACGACGCGCTAGGCCACATCCACACCGCGACGCTCGCCGATTATTTGCCGCCGACCGCGCGCGAGATTCCCCCGATCGAGTTGCATCACATCGAAAGCGCGGCGGCGTCCTCGGTGACCGGCGCCAAGGGTCTCGGCGAGGGCGGCGCCATCGGCGCGCCTGCCGCGATCCTCAATGCGGTTAATGATGCCTTGTCGCCATTTCGCGTCTCGATCGATGAAATTCCCGCCACGCCGCAGCGGATACGAGCGGCGCTGCGAGGCCAGATGCCTCTGGCATCTGACCCATGATCTCTCGCATCTGATATCTGCTAAGTCGCCCGCTCACGCGCCGCGGCAATGGCGAGAAAGAGATAAGCGCTAAGCAACGTGATTTCGGTAAAGACGACGAAAAGGCTGCCACCATAGACCTGGGGGAAAAATACTTCGACCGCCACCATCGAGACCACCGAGGCGAGCCACAGGACCGCGCCCCAGGCGGCGGCGAGCCACAGCCCCACGGCCGCGACGAGATCGAGCACCGCGAAGAACACCGTAGTCGTTTGCCAGGCGATCGTGTGCGATTCGAAGCCTTGACCGGGCGCGGCGCCGATACCGCAAACCTGGACCCAGTGATAGAGCCCCTTGATCAGCGACACCCCCGCCATCAGGCGCAAGAACAGGACCAGATACTCCGTCCAGCTGCCCCGAGCGGCCCTGGCGAGCCGCACCGGCTCAAGGAGGTCGCTGGGGCGCGTCGGCCGACGCTGCGGTTGATCGGTCATTGTTCTTGGCTTGAGGGGAGCTATGGGCGGATTGATGGCAGGAGCCGGCGTGTTGCACCGATATAGGCGCGTTAAGGGGGGTCAAACGCACCCCTGCTAAGCCGTTAATCAAGAGGCTTCCTGGGGGCTTTTGCCCTCGGTGGCAGATTGGCCGCGGACGGGATAAAAAGAAGCTAGGAGTACCCGCATGGCGATCAAATTCGGCCGTCCGCTCGAACGACACCGCTTTGCCCCCGCGCCGGCGGAGATCAAGGCCGAGCGGCTGGATCTCGCGGTGCGGCCCCGCCGCAACCGGCGGACCGAGTGGTCGCGCCGGATGGTGCAGGAAAACATCCTCACGGCAGACGACCTGATCTGGCCGTTATTTCTCGTCGACGGTACCAAGCTTCGCGTTCCCGTCGATTCCATGCCCGAGGTCGAACGCCTTTCCGTGGACGAAGCGGTGCGCGCCGCCGAACGTGCGGCGCGGCTTGCGATCCCGTGCCTAGCTTTGTTTCCTTATACCGATCCGGCGAAACGCGACGACGACGGCTCCGAGGCGCTCAACCCGGACAATCTCGTTTGCCGCGCCATTCGCGCCATCAAAAAAGAAGTGCCCCAGATCGGCGTCCTCTGTGACGTTGCGCTTGATCCTTATACCAGCCACGGCCATGACGGGCTCCTGCGCGACGGCGTGATCGTCAATGACGAGACCGTCGCCGTGCTCGTCCGTCAGGCAATCGTCGAAGCGCAAGCCGGCTGTGACATTATTGCTCCGTCCGACATGATGGACGGCCGCGTCGGCGCCATCCGCAGCAGCCTCGATGCTGCGGGCTTCACCGACGTTTCGATCATGGCCTATGCGGCAAAATATGCCTCGGCGTTCTATGGTCCGTTCCGCGACGCCGTCGGCTCGAGCGCGACACTGATTGGCGACAAGCGGACCTATCAGATGGATCCGGCAAACAGCGACGAGGCGCTGCGCGAGGTGGAACTCGATATTGCCGAGGGTGCCGACATGGTGATGGTCAAACCCGGCTTGCCCTATCTCGACGTATTGCAGCGGGTCAAAGACGCCTTCGGCATGCCGACCTTCGCCTATCAAGTGTCGGGGGAATATGCCATGATCGCTGCGGCTGCGGACAAAGGCTGGCTCGACGGCGAGAGGGCCATGATGGAAAGCCTGATTGCCTTCAAGCGGGCCGGAGCGGATGGGGTACTGACGTATTTCGCTGCAAAAGCTGCGGAGAATCTGAAGAAAAGTGCCGCATAGTACTTCACCGCGTGCCGGGATGGCATGCGGCTGATGCGGCGCCAGATTGCCGACCCTGTCGAACGGCGATGCGGAACTGTTGAAATACCCCGCGCGGCAGGATTAGGCGGCTGCGATGCGCGACTACGACGATTACGACGAATACCACGACGACGGCGTTCGGCTGCACACGCCGGTATTGCAGCGCGTACTCATTCTCGCCGCCGTCATCATCGCCGTGCCCGTAGTGATGTGGACCATTACGGCTTTTGTCCGCAGCTATGTTGCGCGGCCAAAAGTGCCAGTTATCCAGCACCTGGCTTCGTCCGAAAGTCCGACCGCGCGGGTCGGATCACCGGCCGTCATTCCTGCAGCACCGGCGGCCGATCAGGGCGCGCCTGTACTACAGCGCGCGGATGCGAAACCCCCGCCGCCCGCCGCAGCCACCGCTACGGCGCCAGCGCCCCCGCCCGCCAACGTTTCTCCGCCTGCCGTCCAACCCGCTTCGATCCAGCCGCCAGCGCCCCCTCCGTCCGCTCCAGCGCCCGTCCCGGACCGTGCAGCCGCCGGCGCGGATATCGCTCCACCAGCACCAGCACCTGCCCCGCCGCTGCGGACCGCGGACAGTGCGCCGGCAGCTTCCGATCGCGGCCTGCCCTGGCCAATTCCCAATTCGAACAGTCCGCCGAGCTTTGGCTCCGCCGCTCCTCCAGCCGCACCGGCGCCGCCGCCTCGCACGGCGGCGCTCGAGGCCCTGCCCGCCACCGATGCGATCCGTGGCCCGATTCCGCTGCCGCGGCATCGACCAGGCATCCTGGCGACAGCAGCGAGCGCGGCGACGAGCGCAGAGACGACCGGAATCACCGCCGGCAAGCCGAACGGGCCGGTACCGCTACCGCGAGTCCGTCCAGTCGCTGCGCCTACAGAATCCCCGTCGCTCGCCAGTCCCAGCGGTTACGACGCAGGCCTGAGCGGGCATTAGAACGGCCGTGCTTCACTGCAAGACTGCGCCGCTTTCCATGCGCACCGGCTCGTAGCCGTCCGCGGCGAGTGCGCGGAAAATCTCTTCGGCGTGCGCAGCGTCTCGGGTTTCCATCGTGACGTCGAGCTTCGCGCCCTTGGCCGGCACATCGAGAAACAGCCTGTGATGATCGACGGCGAGGATATTGGCGCCGAAACCGCCAAGCCGGCTCGCAATCTGTCCGAGAATTCCCGGCCGGTCGGGAATGGTCAGGCGGAATGACACGATCCTGGTTTCACGCTCCAATTCGCGCACCATGATCGAGGCGAGGATGCGCGGATCGATATTGCCGCCACACAGGATCAAACCGACTTTGCGGCCGGTAAAGCGCGCCAGCTGCGCCAGCATGGCGGCCAGACCGGTGGCGCCCGCTCCCTCCGCCATGGTCTTCTGCAATGTGAGGAAGGTATTCACCGCCCGTTCGATTAACGGCTCATCGACGAGAATGATCTCGCCGACCAGTTCGCGCACGATCGGGGAGGCCATTTTGCCGGCTTTGCTCACGGCAATACCTTCAGCGAGCGTGGCGCCCCCGCAGGGCCGGTTCTCCCCTTGCATGGCATTCCACATCGACGGATAGAGCGCACATTCCACGCCGACAATTTGGATAGACGGCTTGATCGCACGCGCGGCAATCGCATTGCCGGCGATCAGGCCGCCACCGCCGATCGGCACGACGAGGATGTCGAGGTCGGGCACGTCCTCGAGCATTTCCAGCGCGATCGTGCCCTGACCAGCGATGATATGCGGGTCGTCGTAGGGATGAACCCAGACGAGATTGCGGTCGGCCGCAAGCTTCTCGGCCCGCAATTGGGACTCCGCCAGCGTCTCGCCCCACAGCACCACTTCGGCGCCGAGCATCTGCGTTGCCTTGATTTTCACGAATGGCGTCGTCACCGGCATCACGATGGTCGCCGGGATGCCAAGCCGGCGCGCATGATACGCGACTGCCTGGGCATGATTGCCGGCCGACATGGCGATGACGCCGCGACGGCGCTCGTCCTTATCGAGCGCCGCAAGCTTCACGCAGGCGCCGCGTTCCTTGAACGAGTTCGTGACCTGTAAATTTTCGTATTTGACATAGACCTCGGCGCCGGTGAGCTCCGAAAGCGGTGGCGCCGGCAGCATCGGAGTACGCAGCACGTGTGGCGCAATGGTTCGGCGCGCCGCCTCGATGTCGGCAAGCGTAATCTTCAATCGTTGTTCGCTCATGGCCCCGCTAATATAATGCGCAATTGATCATGACGGATTCTGGCCCAAATACAGGTACCGGGCGCAGCGGCATGGCGTTCGACTTCAAGCCGCACGCTTACGATCCCGTGGCCAATCCGGAACTGTTCGAAGGCGTACTGGCGCGCCGGATCGTGGCGTTCATCATTGATGTTTTCATCATCGCCATTCCGCTGATCGCGGCCTCGGCATTCATCTTTATCTTCGGCCTGGTCACGTTCGGGCTCGGCTGGCTGTTGTTCTGGTTGTTGTCGCCGATTTCGGTGATCTGGGCGCTCGCCTATTATGGATTGACCCTCGGTAGCCCCGCCTCGGCGACCATCGGCATGCGCGCCATGGAAATCGAGATGCGCACTTGGTACGGCGCGCCGGCCTATTTCGTGCTCGGCGCGGTGCATGCGGTGGTGTTCTGGATCAGCGTCAGCATACTCACCCCGTTCATCCTCCTGGTCGGGTTCTTCAATATACGGCGGCGACTTTTACATGACATCCTGGTCGGCACCGTGCTGATTAATGCGCAAAGCCGGGCTTCCGCGCTACGGGCGCGCGCGACCGGCTGACGCGGGAATGGCCTTTGACGCGACGAGCCGTCCGGGCGATGTTATTGCCGCTTTGGAATCGACCGTTGCCGTATCGTAGCTGCCGTGACCCAACATTCGCGTGACACACCGCAATTCTATCTCACTGCTCCGTCGCCTTGCCCTTATCTAGGCGGACGCGAGGAGCGGAAGGTGTTTACGCATCTGGTCGGCGAGCGCGCCGGCGAGCTTAACAACATTCTCACGCAAGGAGGCTTCCGCCGCAGCCAGTCGATTGCCTACCGCCCGGCCTGCGAGGCCTGCCGCGCCTGCGTTTCCGTCCGCGTGGTCGCTAGGGATTTCGGCCCGACCCAGAGCATGCGCCGCATCATGCGCCGCAACACCGACATCGCCGGTGAAATGTGCATTGCCGTGCCGACCTCGGAACAATACGCGATCTTTCGCGCTTATCTCGATTCCCGGCACCGCGACGGCGGCATGGCGGATATGACCGTGCTCGATTATGCGATGATGGTCGAAGACAGCCATATCGAAACCCGCATCATCGAATATCGCCGCCGCGAGCCTGGGGCGCCCTCCGGCAAGCGCGCGGCCGGCGAGCTTGTCGCAATCGCGCTCACCGACGTACTCGGCGACGGCCTGTCCATGGTCTATTCGTTCTTCGAGCCCGACGAGGCGGCGCGCTCGCTCGGCACTTACATGGTGCTTGATCACATCGCCCGGGCGCGAACCATGGGGCTAGCCTACGTCTATCTGGGCTATTGGGTGCGTGGCTCGCGCAAAATGGATTACAAGAGCCGGTTTCTGCCGCAGGAGCGACTGCTACCCGACGGCTGGACCCGCTTCGAGTGATTTTTGTGCGGCAAGCCGCTCTGGGGAGGAGGAATGGATGCGAATTCTGATCGGCGCTCTGGCCGGCGGCATGCTTTGCCTGCTGGGGTCTGTCGCATTGGCACAAACGAAAGAGCCGATGAGCGCCGATACGTCGAAGGGCAAAGCGCTAGTCGATCTCAATGGAATGACGCTCTACGTCTTCGATCGCGATCCCACCGGCAAGTCGAATTGCAACGCCCAATGCGCGGTCAATTGGCCGCCCTTGATTGCCGACACCGATGCCAAGGCGTCGGGGAGTTTTTCGTTCATCACCAGGGACGACGGCCGCCAACAATGGGCCTATAGAGGCAAGCCGCTCTACACCTGGACCAAAGACAAACAGCCCGGCGATGCCACCGGCGACGGCATTAACAATGCCTGGCACCTCGCCGCGCCTTGATGCGGGTCAAGCGATCGACACCGCGATCGCGACAAACCGCTCGCACTTTCAGATTTATAGGGGGATGGGTAAAAGAGAAATCCGCGTGTTTCGGGCACTTTTGCGCGGTTATAGCCTCGCTAAAATATAAATTGGCTTGCTATAGGCAGGCGTCAGCTGTCCTGTTTAGTCACGATTTTGGCGCTAATGCGCTACCGTATCCACCCTCAAGGGATGCGGCAGATATAGAACAAAAACCACGCAATCGATTTTGCCCCAAAAATCTGCAGGAGCCTGCCTGGCGTAGCTACTTGCTAGCGGAAGACTATCTCCCGCATTTCGTCGGCGATGCTTGTACGCGAGAACCGCACGTTGCGGAAATTCGCAGTCGGTTTGGCGTGGAGTGTAGGACACATTCCGGACATCAGGTTGAGCTAAGGCACGACCCATGGTGTCAGTGTGGCTGGTGACGACGGGCTTCGTTGTCGCAACGTTTCTAACTACGAAAGCACGCGGGTATAAAAAGATGCCACGCGCGCTGCGGGACGCCATTGCCGCAGATGCGGTTTTTGCCGCCCTTCTTCTACTGCGCGCCATGCTTTGAACAGTCGGACTGGCGGCTAAGGCGGACAGGACTCGTCGAGCTTATCGAAGACCGACGCGATTTCCTGACCGTCTTTGGAATTTGGATCTACGTGCTCAGTGACCTCGACCAGCGCAAGGTATTCGGGGCCAAGTATTTTTTGCAATTCGTTTATCTTCTGGGACAGCTCTTCGGCTTTCTTGCGGTCTTTTTGCTGATCGATCTGGTCGAGCTCATCACTGAGTTCAAGGATTTGGCAATAGGTCTGGGTTTTAGCCTTATTGCCACTGATAATGCTGACAACCTTTTGTGCGTCCGCCTTTAACTTGGCAGGATCTGGTTGAGCCTGCGCAAACAGCGGCGCTGTGGAAATGACCAAAATCCCCACAATCAGCAGTCGGTTCATAAATTCCCCGGATCCTACGTTGAATGTCCTTTACCCGGCGGCGGCAAGTCCTCTGAAAATCGCCAAGGATGGCCGTGCTGCTTCAGGGACGTCGTTGGCACTTGTCAATAGAAGATCATTTTCGCGCCGCCTTGCGGGCCTAAGTGCCCCATACGAACGTCAGAGATGGCTGACTTAATTGCGGCAAGACCGGACGCGTTGCGTAATTGTTCAGCTGAAACTCCCGGAGCCCTCGCCGCCTTCGAGCTTACGGAGCTGTTACTAGCAAATAGCGTTAGACATTAGAGGATAGGATTATGCGCGCAGCCACCATACCGCTAACCCTACTTAGTTTTCTCCTAATCGGGCAAAGCCCATCACTGGCGCAGCCCGCTCAACCACTGGCCAGCCTGCTCAAATTGCTCCCGCTCAACCTGCGCCCGGCCAACCTGCGTCGAGGAGAGGTGGCCCTTGCGACCAGATCGCTGCCGCGTGCAAACAAGCAGGCTTTGTTCCAAAAGGGGCGAAGACGGGCGCTAGCATCATCGTGGATTGCATCCGACCGATTATGGCGGGTACGCCACAAGTAGCGCAGGGTACAAACCCGTTGCCGCAGATCGACCCACAAGTTGTAACGGCATGCAAGCAGCGAAATCCGAACTTCGGAATGGGCAACCGGGCGAAATTGCAACCAAGCAGACAACCAACAACCAAACCTCCGGGCACGTAGAAGCCATTTCGCTTTCCCACCTCTCGCGGGACTTCGGGCTCTCACTATTGCGGCATCACTCCGCCGATGGAGCTGACCTTATGACTGGTTTTTTCATTGGCATGACCATCGGCGCAGTGATTGGTGCCTTGACGGTGGCCACTTTGGGTGCCTCGTCGTGATTGACGCAACTGAATAACGAAGCCGAAGAGGATTGGGGTCGGTGAGTCCAATTTGAGTGGTTGCCGTGTTCCAATTTGAGTGGTTACCGTGTTAAGGTATTCCACCATGCTGCGCAAAACCATCTACGCGACGCTGATCGTATTTCTGACGATTGGATCCGCTTCGGCTCAGACGGTTCATCCCGGCATCGGGGGATATAGCCCTATGCGCGATCAAGCAGAAAAGAAAAACGACAAAGAAATTGATCGCGCCTACCAATCGACGAGAAAAGTGATTCCGGACACAAAAAAAGAGAAAATTGATCCGTGGGGTGATGTCCGCCCTGATCCACCAGCGGCGGCCAAAAACACGCGCTGAATATCGCTGCCGAAGCTGGTGCGGAAGACATGAGAGCTGCCGTAGATTGGTGGGCTCTATGTGCACCGCAAGCGCGCTGCAAACTTTGAAGTTCGTAGCTTGCGGGCGGCCGGTCGAGCATTGCGTTCTCTTATCGCAGCGTCGGGCGGCGCAAGGACATCAAAGAACACCGCCGCTTTGCGAAGATCGATACGCGCCGACTGCCACTGCTAGCCACGGCGCGCGCTATGCGTGAGCCACGTAAGCCCGCGCCGACACGGGCCGGGCTGCGCGCGTTCGCGGCACGCCTGGAGAAGAAAGCGCGGGAGCGGGCGCCAAAAGGCGCCGACAAAGGCAGAGCACGCATGGGCACGAAGCGTTTCGAGGCCCGACCTGATGACCCCCCCTCCTATAGGGGCAACGAAGCGTTAGAGATCAGGATGAGCCCCGCATTAGCTCCAAGCTCCTGACGCGCGATGAGGCGCGGCGGATTGCGGCAGCCGGGATTTGTTTTGCCGTTGCGGTGTTTATTTAAGAGAGATACGAAACCCGAGGAGGGCCTCGTTTGTGCTGAAAACGCTTGCGAAACTCACGTTTGGTGTCGCTGCCCTTGCAGCGGCGACATCGTTTGGAACTTCGCCAAGCCATGCCTCTGGCAATGCCCCTTGGTGCGCGGTGATAGAAATCGGCACCGGCAGTGTATACTGGGACTGCCAATACCCCACATTCGAGGCGTGCTACCATTTGGGTAATATACTCGCCGGCAATCGCGGCTTTTGCAATTTGAACCCGTGGCCGGGACCGTCTCAGGTAGTTCCCTACAAACACCCGAAACGCCGCGTGCAATACTAATTAAGTGCGCCGGATTGCGGTGAACATCGCCAAGTTGCCGGAGTTTCCTGACCGCTGATGTGTGTGCCGCGCTAACCGGCCGACAAACAACGGCACCAATAAATCTTATTAAATGCGCTAGCGACCTGTATAACCTCGGTCGGGTGGCACGTCCTTTTCGATGCTCATCTTACTTTCCAATAGCGCCCGGCATTCTTTATAAGCCTGTGAACCCAGTGCGGCACCGGATGATTGGCATCTTGCGCTGTCGCGGGCTGCTGTATCCGCCATTTCGGAAAGAGCACGCGCGTGTTCGCGTGCCGTTGTTTGCCCAGCGTCGATGGACAGGGGTGGAACCGGCCTTTCGTCATTCGCGAGCGCATGGAGTGGTGAGCCGGCCATCAGCAAGAAAGATAGACACCATATCGCAGCCGGTAGTCTTCCAAGCATGGCCCTGTACCCCAAGCGCGCTGTCAGTCCGCCCTCCCGTGAGGTTAACCGAAACCACGGCAGAGCTTGGGCACTCGTCGGGCCGAACGGCGATTGTTGGTAAAGCCAGCGGTCCGACAAAGGAATGCGGGATTTCCGTACAAAACGCGCGGCGGATTGCGATTGTCGTCGAAATCGTTGGGCTATTGCATAAGCCATCGTTGGGGATTCTTTTAAGCCGCGAGGTCTCCTCGGTCCTTAGTCATCGCGGCTGAGTATCGCGGACTTCTACCCCCATTATTGGACATCTTACTTCCTCGCCTAATGCCGCTCCGATTCGAGCATACCGGGTGCGCGATTGTAGGTCGGCGAGAGTATTAGTACGAAGTTTCAATTGTCCTAATTTGGTGAGCCGCGCTCGGCGCACATCCGGCCGAGGCCCGTTAGCAATCAGAAAAGCGCAGCGGCCGGACGCGCCGACCGCCACTTCCCACAGATCGCATGGACGGCAATCGAATAGGCGAAACGCGCATTCCGCCTAATCCTTCAGCCGACCTGTACGATAAAGCCAGCCGTGGACGGTTGCCCACTTGTCGCCGCCAACGGCATGGAAATCCAGAAGGTCCGTTCTTTCCTTTTGCAAATAGGTGAAAAAGACCACGCCGCTCCTCTTTGTGGCATCGTCGGGGTGATCCTTGGCCCACTTGTCGTATTCCCTAAGTAGCGTGCGCCTTGCCTCTTCCCTCACCATATCCGGCCCCCTCAAGAATCACATCCCAAAGGGTACGACTAAAAACCGCCCGCCCAAATACACTGTCATTCGTCGCCCAGCACGCGACGACGATGTTCTTCCCGCATTTCGTCGGCGATGCTCGTTCGTGAGAGCCGCGACCTTTGCGGTTGTTCCGCACCATGCGGCAAGCAATCAAACGAGCGTCGCCACCCGGCTCTATATGATGCTTGGGAACGCCGGCGATTGGTTTGCCGTCCTGATCTGTCAGATTTGCAGCTCGGCAGGCGTTTGCAATGCATAGAACTGGACCGGTTCGCGCCGGCCCTTTACCGGCGCTTCGTGCATTTTGTGATCGGTCAGGTTGAGGCCGGCAGCGACGGCGGCCTGGCGTGAGATCACGACCGAGCAGCCATATTCTTTGGTCAGGCTCTCCAACCGCGCGCACGTATTCACCGCGTCGCCGATCGCGGTAATCACTTGCGACCGCGGCGGACCCATGGCCCCGACGATCGCTTCGCTGTGATGAATGCCGATGCCGATACGCAACGGCTCGCGCAGGTCGCCGCGCAGCCGGTAATTTAATTGCTCGAGCCGCTCCAGCATTTCGCGGGCGCCGCGCACGGCGTCCGCGGGGCCGATCTTCGGATCGGCGGCGTAGAGGCCGTAAAGCGCCATCAGTCCGTCGCCGGTGAACTGCGAGTAGTGGCCGTTGGTGGCGAGAAGCGCCTGCGTCATCTCGTGAAAGAACTGGTTGAGAATGAACAGCGTGTCGTACGGCAGCTTGGCTTCCGCCAGGCTCGTCGACCCGCGCAAATCGACAAAGACGATGGTGATCAGCCGCTCGCTGCCTTCGAGACCGCCGCGAATGGCGCCGTCGGCGGCGTTCGCATCAGCGGCCAGAAGCGGCAGCACGGCGACGTCGGCGGTCGGCCGGATCTGGCAGGCAAGCCGCATGCCCGGCGTGGCGCCGATGCGCTCGAGCGCCTTGGCTTCGAGACCGCCCGGTGCCGGCAATTGCTCCAATCCTTTGGTCACGAGAACGCGGCAAGTAGTACAGCGGGCGCGTCCGCCGCAGACCGAAGCGTGCGAAATGCCGTTGGCGCGCAGCGTCTCCAACACCGTCGCTCCTGGGAGCATCGGCATGCTGCGGCCATTGGCGTGCGACAGGACAGGCGGCTTGCGGCGACGATAGGAGAATTCGCGTACCGCGCGCGCCGCGAAAGGCACCAGCGTCAAACCGAAACTTAAGGCCAGACCGGCGGCGACCATATGATCCACCGCCTCGGCGGCTCCCGGCGTGATATTGGAATCCTCCGCCGAGTTTCTTACGAAATCCGGATCGGCTTTCGCCTCGCGCACCACCTGATTGCCGCCGCTGATATAGCCGGCGACGGCCAAAGTCGGCAGCAGCAAGCCGTAAATGAAGAAAGCCGGGCGCCAGCTCGGATACCACGGCTTGGTGCGCAGCCAGTAATGAATGCCGATGCAAGCATGGATCCATACCGTTACCAGCGCGATGACTTGCACGGTGGCGAGCCAAGACCGATGCAGCCATTGGCCGATGAAAACCGTGTTGTAGTAGATCGTGACGTCGAGCGTGCTTTCGGCGATGCGCGTTCCGACGACATGGATCATCAGCAAAAACGGAATGCACAGGCCGAGCGAGAGCTGCGCCAATTCCCAGCGATTGAGTCGCAGTGAGCGGCGGATATAGATCGACCACAGGCCATTGCTGTAGTGGACGACGAACGCGGCCACGAGAATCCCGGTGCCGAGCAAGGTCCGCCACGGATACATCAAAGCGGTCAGGACGCTCTCGGCGTCTTCGACCGAGATCAGCAAAAAGCAATGCGCGGTCAGGTGACAGATCACAAAAGCGAGCATGACAAGCCCGCTAATGAGCCGCAGCCGGGCTCGCCAGACGCGAAAATGCGGATGATTTGTAGTCATTGGCCTCGCCGGCTGTGGCGCTGAACGGTTTAGCACGCCCTAAATGACCGTGCTGCCCGCCCCAATATTCCTGAGCCTTTAGTTGATGCACCGGCCGCCGGCAGACGAGAAGCTTTAAGCGAGGTCCATAAACCCAAGTGCTTTTGCGCACCGCCGCGTAACGATCAGTCGCGGTCTCCATTGCCGTTGCCATTACCGGCCCGCGCTTGGGCATTGCCGAAAGTATTGGTCTTCGGAAAGCCCTTGGGCGCGAGGCGCCCCGCATCGGCGCGGCTGCCGCGCCAATCGGCAAGCTCCTTGAGCGACAACGTGAAAATCCGGCCGGCGGAATCGGTCCAGCTCAGACCCTTCTCGACTTCGAAGGTCTTGATGTCCGACAGCCCGCCGTTCTTGTATCGTTGCAGGCGCACGCCGCGACCCCTGGCCATTTCCGGCACTTGGTCGATTGGGAAAATCACCATCTTTCGATTCTCGCCGATCGCGGCGACAAGATCCCCTTCGAGCGGCGCGATGGCGCGCGCCTGATCGGGCGGCCGTACATTGAGGACCTGTTTGCCCTTGCGCGTATTGGCGAGGCACTCGTCCTCAGGAGCAATGAAGCCCCTGCCCTGCCGGCTGGCGACGATCAGCTTGCGGCCGCCTTCGTAACGGAACACCGATACGACATCTCCCTCCTGTTCGAGATCGATGAACAGCCTGATTGGTTCGCCGTGGCCGCGGCCACCCGGCAGCTTCGCCGCCTCGATCGTGTAGAAGCGCCCGTTCGTGGCGAAAATCAGAAGTTTCGACGTGGTCTCGGCAAAGAAGGCGAGTTTCAAACTGTCGCCGGCCTTGAACGACAGTCCCGCGAGGTCCGCGATTTGGCCGCGCAAAGCGCGAATCCAGCCCTTTTCCGATACGACAATCGTGACCGGCTCGCGCTCGACCAGTGCCTCTTCGATTGCCGCTTCGTCGTGAGCGGGCGCTTGCGCAAAACTGGTGCGCCGCTTGCCGACCTGCGTCTTGCCGCCGAACATGTCGCGGACCTTGCGCACCTGTTCGGCGATCCTCTGCCATTGCTGTTTTTCGGAACGCAGCAATTCCTCGATTCCCTTCTTCTCTGCGCGCAGCGTCTTGTCTTCCTGACGGATCTCCATTTCCTCCAGGCGCCGCAAATTGCGCAGCCGCATGTTGAGAATGGCGTCGGCCTGAATATCCGACAATTTGAATGTCTTCATCAGAGCGGGCTTGGGCTCGTCCTCCTTACGGATGATTTTGATGACCTTATCAATATTAAGATAGGCGACGAGATATCCGCCCAACACTTCAAGCCGGTGTTCGATCTCCGCTAGCCGATGACGCGAGCGCCGCAGCAGAACTTCACGGCGATGCGTGAGCCATTCCCCGAGCACCTCGGCCAAACCCACCACCTTCGGAATTCGGCCGCGCAGCAGCACATTCATGTTCAGCGGCACGCGGGCTTCCAATTCGGTGAGCTTGAAAAGGCTCTCCATCAGAAGCGTCGGATCGACCGAGCGTGAGCGCGGCTCCAGAACAATGCGCACGTCTTCCGCGGATTCGTCGCGCATATCGGCAAGAAGCGGCAATTTTCGTTCGTTGATCAGCTCGGCGATGCGCTCGACCAGCCGCATCTTCTGCACCTGCCAGGGAATTTCGGTGACCACGATCTGATATGTGCCGCGGCCGGTATCCTCGCTTTTCCAGCGCGCCCGCACCCGGAACGATCCGCGGCCGGTGGCATAGGCCTCGGCGATCACGTCGGGCGGATCGACAATCACGCCGCCGGTCGGAAAATCGGGTCCGAGCACGAATTTGAGGAGCGTGCGCGTGCGCGCCTTTGGCTGTTCGATCAGATAAAGCGCCGCGTCACACAATTCGGCGACGTTGTGCGGCGGTATCGAAGTCGCCATTCCGACCGCGATGCCCTGCGCGCCATTAGCCAATAAATTCGGGAACGCAGCCGGCAGGACGACGGGCTCCTGCATCACCCCGTCATAGCTCGGGCGAAAATCGACGGCGTCTTCGTCGATGCCCTCGAGCAGAAGTCGCGCGACCTCGGTCAGCCGCGCCTCGGTATACCGATACGCGGCGGCGTTATCGCCATCGATATTGCCGAAATTGCCCTGGCCGTCGACCAGCGGATAGCGCGAGGAAAAATCCTGCGCGAGCCGCACCAGCGCGTCATAGATGGCCTGGTCGCCATGAGGATGAAAATTGCCCATGACGTCGCCGACGATCTTGGCCGACTTTTTGAACTGCGCGCCGGGATCGAGGCGCAACAGCCGCATGCCGTAAAGGATGCGCCGATGCACCGGCTTGAGCCCGTCGCGGGCGTCCGGCAAAGCGCGGTGCATGATCGTGGAAAGCGCATAAGCGAGATAGCGCTCCTCAAGCGCCTCGCGAAGCGGGATTTCGTGAACCTCGCTTGGCTGCGGGGGAATCACTTTCTTGCTCATGGCCAGCCAGCGCTAGCGCGGTTGCCCCGACCGAACAAGTGATGAACACGGGCGACAAAACTTTTTTCAATCTGCCCAAGCGATCCCTGCGAATTGGAACCGAGTGCGTTAGGATAGGTGCGTATCCCGACGCACCTATCGATTTGCCTTTGATAGACGAGGAAAATCCATGCGTAAGTCGATTGCTGCCAGTGCCGCAATAGCGGTCGTTCTCTTAATTGGAGCCCCGGCGAAACAGGCCGGGGCCATGCCCGCCCCAAGCCCCAACCAGCTCGGGCTGGGGGCCGGACCTGTGACGAACACTGTCGTCGTTTGTGGCCCCTGGGGCTGCCGCTGGCGTCCAGTCTGGGGCGGCGCCGTCGTTACTGGTGGGGCGCTTCCGGGTGGGGATGGGGTGGTCCCGGGTGGGGCTGGCGCGGTCCCGGGTGGGGATGGCGCGGTCCCGGGTGGGGATGGCGCGGTGCTGGGTGGGGCTGGCGCCGCGGCTGGTGGTAAGGCGGGCTTACGACTGCACGGCGCGGCTGAGTGCCGTGACGAATTGCGTGCGGGCTTCCGGGAGCGAGAGCCCGCGCGGCGCGAAGGCATGCCGGTCTAGAAAGAACCCGGTGAGCGCGAAGGCGTCGGCCAGATCCGCCGCTGCCGGCGCCACGTCCGCGTCGCGCAGAAAGGCCGGCAGGCGCATCAGTCTGTCGCGGTAGGCTTCACCCGCCACGCGCGATACGGCGCGGCCCGAGCGGGGCGACACATAAACGAGTTCTTCCTTCGCCCCTGTCGCGGCGCAGGCCGCCAGATCGAGGCCGAAGCCGAGCTCCGCCAGGAAATCGAGTTCAAACCTGGCGATCATGGGCGCCGCCACCGGCGCATCGTCGAGCCGCTCCAGGATGGCTTGCAGGTCCTCATAGATGCCGGCATGCGGCTCGCGCTCGGCCAAAAGCCGGCACAGAGCCGCGAGATGGGTGACACCATGGAGGGCATGCGCCGCCGTCATGAAGCGTGCGGCGCGCAGCGTCGTCCCCTCGACCAAATAGAGCCCGAGATGTTCATCCAGCCGCGCCCGCCAGGTCGCGCGCACCGCATTGCCGAGCTGGAGAATGCCTCGCAACCGCGCGCCCGATCCGCTGCGCACAAGCCCCAGATGCCGGCCATGCGCATGCGTCATCAATTCGAGAATGACGCTACTCTCGCCGTGGCGCTTCACCCCGAGCACGATACCGTCGTCGATCCATTCCATGGCAGCGTTTACATAGCGTTTGATGCCGGCGGCTGCACGGCCGGCCGATCTCTGTGCTCTACTCCTTGGGGAATTCCAGACCCATCGCGCGGTAGCGCTCGGGGTCTTCCGCCCAGCCTTCGCGTACCTTAACGTGAAGAAAAAGGTGCACCGGCTGCTCGATCGCCGCGGCGATTTCGCCGCGCGCCGCGGCGCCGATCGCCTTGAGCGTTTGGCCGCCTTTTCCCAGGACGATCTTGCGTTGGCTCTCGCGCTCGACATAGAGGCTTTGCACGATGCGCACCGAGCCGTCCCTGAGCTCCTTCCACACTTCGGTCTCGACTGTCGATTGGTAGGGCAACTCCTGGTGCAGGCGCAGATAAAGCTTTTCCCGCGTGATTTCCGCCGCGAGTTGGTGCAGCGGCGCGTCGGAAATCTGATCGTCCGGATAGAGCCATGGCCCCTCCGGCATGTGTGCGGCGAACCAAGTTTTGAGATCGGGAACGCCATCGCCCGAAAGCGCTGAAATCATAAAGGTCGCTGCAAAATTGGCGCGCTGATTGGCCGCCCGCGTCAGCGCCAATAATGCCGGCTTGTCGACCAGATCGATCTTGTTGAGCACGAGGACCTTTGGCGCGCGCAGGTCGGCGAGCCCGTCGATAACTTTCTCGTCGTCGGTGGCGAAGCCCCGGCGTGAATCCAGGAGCGCCGCGACGATGTCGGCTTCTTGTGCGCTACCCCAAGCACTGTCGATCATGGCCCGATCCAATCGCCGCCGCGGCGAAAAGATGCCGGGCGTGTCGACCAGGATCACTTGGCTCTCCGCCTCGATGGCAATGCCGCGAATGAGGTTGCGTGTCGTTTGTACCTTGGGCGTGACGATCGAGACTTTTGAGCCAACCAGCGCATTAATCAGCGTGGATTTTCCGACATTCGGCGCCCCAATCAGCGCCGCGAAACCGCAGCGGCGCGCCGCTTGCTCCGCCTCAGCCATTACGACGCGTCGGCTGGACGCCCTCGCGCGCCAGCATGGCGGCGGCCGCAGCCTGTTCGGCGGCTCGCTTGGAGCGGCCAAGTCCTTCGGCCGGCGCAAAGGCAGGAAGCTGCACCGCAACGCGGAATTCTGGACTGTGGTCCGGTCCCGAGCGCGCGACCTCGCGGTAGGCCGGCGTGGGCAAGCCGCGCGCCTGCGCCCATTCCTGGAGGACCGTCTTCGGATCGCGCAACGGCTGAGCGGTCGCGCTTAAGCGCACTTGCCAAAGGCGTTCGACGACACCTTCGGCGGCCTTGTAACCACCGTCGAGATAAACCGCGCCAATCACCGCTTCACACACATCCGCAAGAATTGCTGGCCGCGAACGGGCGCCGGCATTTTGTTCCGACGACCCAACCCGGATGGCGGCGCCGAGATCGATGCGCAGCGCGATCTCGGTGCAGGTCTCCTTGCGCACCAGATCGGCGAGCCGGCGTGACAGTTCACCTTCGTCGGCCTTGGGAAAGGTGCGGTACAGCATGTCGGAAATAACCAGGCCGAGCACGTGATCGCCCAGGAATTCCAAACGCTGGTAGCTGCCGACACGGTTGCGCGCCCCCTTGAGCGCCGAAATATGCGTGAGCGCAATTTCGAGTTTTAAGGAGTCGGTGAAGTGATAGCCGATGCGGTCTTCGAGAGCCGTGGCGGCGCGCTTGCGGCGGTGCAGTGCTTTGCTGGCGCGCGATGGTTTGCTGCCATCGCTTTGGCCAGCAGGCGCAGAGACAAAGTGCGCAGGAGATTGGTCGGCAGCCGGTTCGCTAATTGCAGCAGGTTTGCGCTTGCGCCGGCTGCTCATCGCACAATTGTGAATAGGCGGTCCCATCGAACCGACCAGGGCCAACGCCACACCTCCCAGGCATGGGTGTCGTCACGGATCGAGAAAAAGATTATTTGCGCCCGGCCGATGATGTTCTCGCCCGGCACATAGCCGACCTGGCTAAGCACGCGGCTATCGGTAGAATTGTCGCGATTGTCGCCCATCATGAAATAGTCGCCGGGCGGCACCGTATAGATGGGTGTATTGTCGTAGAAGCCGTTGTCCGTGAGATCGAGAGTGTTGTAGCTCACCCCGTTAGGCAATGTTTCGCGATATTGCTTGACCCGCTGAACGACGCCGTCCTCGTCCGTGACCATGTCCTGGACGCGCTGCCGGGGCACCGGCACGCCGTTGATATTGAGGACGCCATCGATCATCTGGATCCGATCGCCGGGCAGACCGACGATCCGTTTGATGTAATCGACGGAGTCGTCCTTGGGCAGGCGAAACACGACCACGTCGCCGCGCTGCGGCTGCGAGCTGAAAATGCGGCCGGAAAAGATCGGCGGCGAGAACGGGAAAGAATAATGCGTGTAGCCGTAGGAGAACTTCGACACGAAGAGGTAATCCCCGACCAGAAGGGTGGGAATCATCGAGCCGGAAGGGATGTTGAACGGCTGAAACAGGAAGGTGCGGATGACCAGCGCGATGATCAGAGCATGAAAGACCACGCGTACTGTTTCAGCAAAGCCACCTTCTTTCTGCTTGGTTCCGGTCTGCACACTCATCAGCTCTCATCTCGCATGGAAGCGCCCGCCGCGGTCTTGTAGCGTTTGGGGCAGCGACAAGCAATTACGCGCGGGATTTGGCCGCGGTTTTGTTGAGATACATTTTATGTAATCTTCCCAGTTGGTTATGAGACGATCTTGCCATTTATGACGAATCTTTCATGGAGCGTTGCGTAATCGGCTCGCGTATAGCGCCTATGCTTTGCGTGCCCGGCGCGATCGGGATTGCGGAGATGACCACAAATGCATGGGCCATCGGGCCCTCGTCGGTAATCGTCACATCAATTCGTGGCTGATAGCCCTTCGGCGTAATCGCTTGCAGTCGCCGTTGCGCGCCGCCGGTCAATTCCATAGTCGGGCGGCCGCCCGGTAAATTCACCACGCCCATATCACGCCACCACACCCCACCGCGCAGGCCCGTTCCCAGCGCCTTGGCACAGGCTTCCTTGGCGGCAAACCGCTTGGCGTAGGTTTCGTTCCGGTTGCGCCGCTTATCGGCACGTGCACGCTCAATCGGGGTAAAGACGCGATCGAGAAAGCGGTCGCCGTGCCTTTCGATGACCTTGGCGATGCGCCGCGCATCGGTGATATCGGAGCCGATCCCTAGGATCATCGTATGATCATCGTATCTTGGTTCGCTGATCGCTTTGCCCAAGGTTGCCTTGCCCATGGAGCCGCGCCCTGCCGCGGTCCATGGCGGCCCGTATTTGGCGCACCACCGCGCCCAATCCGGCGAACACCGCCTCGCCGATCAGGAAATGTCCGATATTGAGCTCGACCACCTCGCCGAGAGCTGCAATTTTTTCTGCGGTCGCAAAGTCGAGACCGTGACCGGCGTGGACTTCGAGTCCTGCGGCTTTGGCGAGAGCCGCGCCGCGCGCGATGCGATCAAACTCCGCTTTTGCCGCTTCCAACTCGCCTGCGGCGATCGCATCGCACCAGGCCCCAGTGTGGATCTCGATCACCGGCGCCCCGATGACCGCCGCCGCCTCGATCTGGGCAGGCTCGGCGGCGATGAATAGCGAGACACGAATACCGGCGTCGACCAATTCCCAAACGGCGGCGCGCAAAACCTCGCGCTGGCCCGCGGCATCGAGCCCTCCTTCCGTCGTCCGCTCTTGGCGGCGTTCAGGGACGATGCAGGCGGCGTGTGGTTTGACCGCCCGCGCAATGCCGACCATTTCGGCCGTGGCCGCCATTTCGAGGTTCAACGGCTTGGTGATGCGCTCTTTGAGCCGGGCGACATCGGCGTCGACGATGTGGCGGCGATCTTCGCGCAGATGCGCGGTAATGCCATCGGCGCCGGCGGCGATGGCCGCTTCGGCAGCCTGCAGCGGATCGGGATGGCGGCCGCCCCGCGCATTCCGGATGGTAGCGACGTGATCGATGTTGACGCCGAGCCGAATGGGAAGGACAGCCATGTCAGGCGACGGGTCCGCTCACGGCAACGCGAGCGCGCGGCATTCGGCGGTCAGCCATTCACGCGCTCCGCATTAGCCACCACCTTTTTCGCCCGCAATTGCGAAATGATCGAGGTGAGGTGCTTGAGGTTGTAGACTTCGAGATCGATCGTCAATTCGGTGAAGTCGGGCGATTGGCGCGTCATGCGAATATTGTCGATGTTACCGTCATGCTCGGCGATCACCTGGGCGATTTGCGCAAGGGTGCCCGGCTCGTTGACCGACTGCACAGCAAGCTGCGCCGGAAATCGCTGCGGCACCTTATCGTCGACATCCCAACGCACGTCGAGCCAGCGCTCCGGCTGATCCTCGAATTGCTTGAGCGATTCAGACTGTATCGGATAGATCGTGATTCCTTCGCCGGGAGTGAGAATGCCGACGATCCGGTCGCCGGGGACGGCGCCGCCTTTGGGGGCGAAGCGCACCGGCAGGTCCGAATTGATGCCGCGGATCGGGATTGCGCTGCTTTCGCCCTCGGCCGGCAGCTTGAACTTGACCGCTCTGGCGAGTTTAAGCCCAAACCAGCCGCTGTCGGGCTTTGGCGCCGCCGGTGCGACGCGCTCGTCCTTGTAGTCGGGGTACATTGCTCGCACCACGTCGGAAGCCTTCATCTCGCCGCGGCCGACCGCTGACAGCACGTCGTCAATCGAGGCGCGCGCGAGCCGCGGCAAGGCGCCTTTGAGATTTTCGTCCGAATATTCGATCTTGGCCCGTTCGCAGAGCCGTTCCACGATCCGCCGCCCGAGACCAGAATATTGGTTGCGCACCGCGGCGCGTGTCGCCCGGCGGATGGCGTCGCGCGCCTTGCCGGTGACGACGATCGACTCCCACGCGGCCGGCGGGGCGGTCTGCGCCTTGGAAGTGAGAATCTGCACTTCGTCGCCGTTCTGCAACTCGGAGCTGAGCGGGCCGATCTGGCCGTTAATCTTCGCGCCGACGGCCATGTTGCCGATGTCGGTATGCACCGCATAGGCAAAATCGATTGGAGTGGCGCCACGCGGCAGCGCAATCAGTTTTCCTTTTGGCGTGAAGCAAAAAACCTGATCGTGGAACAGTTCCAGCTTGGTATGTTCAAGGAACTCTTCCGGATTGGAGCCTTCAGCCAGCATTTCGATGGTGCGCCGCAGCCAGGCATAGGCGCTCGATTCACGCGATAGCTTCTCGGTGGGCGAGCCGAGAACATCTTTATAGAGCGCGTGCGCGGCGATGCCGTATTCGGCGATCTGATGCATGCCGCGCGTGCGGATCTGCAACTCGACGCGCTGCTTGCCCGGACCGATCACCGTCGTGTGGATCGAACGGTAATCGTTTTGTTTTGGTGTCGAAATATAGTCCTTGAAGCGGCCCGGAACGACCGGCCAAGTAGTATGGACGATGCCGAGCGCCTGGTAACACTCGGCGACACTGCCAACCACGACGCGGAATCCCAAAATGTCCGATAATTGCTCGAAGCCGACCGCTTTGCGCTCCATCTTGCGCCAGATGGAATAGACCCGCTTGCGGCGGCCGGAAACTTCGGCGGCGATACCGCGATCGGCGAGCTTTTTGGTAAGCTGCCGCTCGATCTCGATGATCCGGGTGCTCGATCGAGCAGCCAACGCTTCGAGCCGCTCGCTTAGGATCCTGTAGGCTTGCGAATTGAGCTCGCGAAAAGCGAGCTCCTCCAGCTCCTCGCGCATTTGCTGCATGCCCATGCGGCCGGCAAGCGGAGCGTAGATTTCAAGGGTCTCGTCCGCGGTGCGGCGGCGGGCCTCCGGCGGCTGATGACCAAGCGTGCGCATATTGTGCAGCCGGTCGGCGAGCTTGATGAGCAGGACACGAACGTCGTCGGCCACAGCCAACAGGAGCTTACGCAGATTCTCGGCCTGCTTGGCTTCCTTGGAGACAAGCTCCAGGCGCTTTAATTTGGTCAGGCCCTCGACGAGGTGGCCGATCTCATGACCGAATACCCGGTCGATTTCGGCGCGGGTAGCATCGGTGTCCTCGATCGTGTCGTGGAGCAAAGCCGCTGCAATTGTAGCGTCATCGAGCTTGAGGTCGGTGAGAATGGCGGCGACTTCGAGGGGATGCGAAATATACGGATCGCCCGAGGCGCGCTTCTGCTCGCCGTGAGCGCGCATGGCATAGACATAGGCGCGGTTGAGAAGCTCCTCATTGGTGTTCGGGTTGTACTGCTTGACGCGCTCGATCAGTTCGTATTGCCGCATCTGCCGCGGCTTACGCGGTTTCGGCGGGATCGTGTCGAGTTCGAGCGGCGCCAAGTCGAGGCTGCGCGTTACCGGCGCCCGGGTTCGAGCCTGGTTCTGCATCCGCGGCAGGTCGATCGGCAGGCGCGGCATAATCAGTCCTAAGTCATCCAGGTCATAGAGCAGGCCCTAAATGCCGTCGAGCCGCGCCCAAAGTCGGCCAAAGCGTACACAAAGATATCATGGCGTTACGCCCACGCCACAAGGCAAAGGCCGTCGGCGGCCGCGAGCGGCCCCCGGCAGCATAAGCGCCACCAGCAAAGATCGATTCTCGTTAACTTATCGTCAGGAGGACGCGAGACCAGCGCCGCCCCACCGGCCGGACGCGCTAGCCCTCTTCTTCCTCTTCGCCGGCATCTGGCTCGGGCTGGCTTTCCGGAGGGGTAAGGCCCTCGAGCCCTTTGAGGAGTTCCTCTTCGGACATGCGGTCCGTGGTCACGTCGGTATCGTCGGCATCGACCCCGGTACCCGGCGCGCCGATGAGCGGAACCACCTCGGGCTCGGGTTCGTCGACCTCGACATATTTTTGCAGCGAATGGACGAGTTCCTCTCGCAGGTCTTCCGGCGAAATCGCCTTTTCGGCGATCTCGCGAAGCGCCACGACGGGGTTCTTGTCGTTGTCGCGCTCCACAGCGATCTGCGCGCCCGACGACACCAACCGTGCGCGGTGGCTCGCCAGCAGAACGAGATCGAACCGGTTCTCGACCTTGTCGATGCAATCTTCAACCGTGACGCGGGCCATCGGGTCTCAGCTCCTCGCTTGACTATTATAGCCTGGACGCGTTCGACCGCCTGGCAGGGCTCGCGTACAGGGCTCTCGTACCTGTAATCATTGAATAATGTGTGGCGCTTAGGTATCCTGCCCGAGGCTCCGGCGCAAGGGGAACATAAAGTCAAAGAACCACGGCGCGACTCAAGGGAACAAGTTCAAGCCGAGCAAAAGGCCGTTGCAACGGAGCGAACTGCGCTGGGCCAGCCTCGTTTTCACGATCAGCCCTCGGTGATATTTTTGCTCGGCAACTTTTTAACTTGGCGATCGCCGGCTCGTCTGTTACCGAATTTGCAGGAGCCTTAAGGCCGGGTTCCGAGGGCAATTCCGCCGGCGCCGCGACGGCGTGCCACAGATGTCCGCCGTGGATTTTGCCCAAGGCGGCAGTATTTGGCTGTGAAATGATTTCGGCGGCGAGAAACTTGATTTAAGCGCCGGCAGGCAAATCGATTGCGATCGAGCCGGTTTCATCACGAGAAACAGTCACGAGACACATCATGTCGGCACAAATCGAAAAAATTGCGTTGTTCATCGACGGCGCCAATCTCTACGCGACAGCAAAGTCGCTCGGCTTCGACATCGACTACAAACGCTTGCTGCGCGAATTTCAATCGCGCGGCTATTTGGTGCGGGCGTTCTACTACACCGCGGTGATCGAAGATCAGGAATATTCCTCAATCCGCCCGCTCATCGATTGGCTGGATTACAACGGCTACACCGTGGTCACGAAAGCGACCAAGGAATTTGTTGATCAGACCGGACGGCGCAAGGTCAAGGGCAATATGGATATCGAACTTGCCGTGGACGCCATGGAGCTCGCTCCACATATCGACCAGATGGTGCTGTTTTCCGGCGACGGCGATTTCCGTTCGCTGGTCGAAGCGGTGCAGCGGCGCGGCGTCCGCGTCGTGGTCGTCTCGACAATATCGACGCAGCCGCCAATGGTCGCCGACGAGCTGCGCCGGCAGGCCGATCAGTTCGTCGACATCATCGAGCTGCAATCGAAGGTCGGTCGGGATCCGACCGAGCGGCCGGTGCGAGAGCCCAGAGAAATGCGCGAGCCAAGGGAGCCAAGAGAACCAAGGCACACGCCGCAATTCCTACAGCGCAGCCCGACTGCGCAGCGGGTCGAGGTCGAAGACGAGTTCGAAGACGAATAGATGACGCGCCCGAGCGGAATGCCGGGCCGCGACTGCCCGCGCTGCCCGCGGCTCGTGGAATTTCGGCATTCGTGGCGGCAGCGCGAGCCCGGCTGGTTCAACGCTCCCGTCGACTCCTTCGGACCCGGCGATGCACGGCTCTTGATTGTTGGCCTCGCACCGGGACTTCGCGGCGCAAACCGCACTGGGCGGCCGTTTACCGGGGACTATGCCGGCGATCTGCTCTACGCGACGCTTACCGAGTTTGGCTTCGCCCGCGGCCACTATGCCGCCAGCGCCGATGACGGATTCGAATTGATCGATTGCCGGATCACCAACGCCGTGCGCTGCGTGCCGCCGGACAACAAACCGACGCCGCAGGAGATCAACACCTGCCGCGACTTCCTTAAGACTACGATGGCCGAAATGTCAAAGCTGCGCGCGGTGGTCGCGTTAGGCCGCATTGCCCACGAAAGCTTTGTTGCCGCCAGCGGCGAGCGGCGAGCGCAATTTCCTTTCGCGCATGGCCGGGCGCACACGCTGCCAACGGTTGCGTTGATCGATAGCTATCACTGCTCCCGTTACAACACCAATACCGGCGTGCTCACGCCGCAAATGTTCCGCGACGTGATCGGCCAAGCGCGCAAGCTCATCGACGCGGATTCGCAACCCGCCCTCGCAGCCACGCCGTAACCTGTTCGGCATTCTTGTCGGGCGGGAAGACCGGATAAAACACCTGGACGATTCTGTCGTTATCGAGAACGAGCGCCATGCGCTTGTATAGTGTCATGCCCGATGTGGAAAATGTCGGCAGTCGCAGCGCGCTTTGTAGTTTCAAATCGACGTCGGAGAGAAGCGCGAACGGCAAGTGCAACCGTGCTGCCGCTTCACGTTGGTAGGCGGTGTCCTGCGCCGACAAGCCATAGACTTGAGCGACGCCGAGCGCTTTTAATTCGGTGAAATGATCGCGAAAGCCGCACGATTGCGGCGTGCAGCCCCGCGCGCCAGCAATGTCATCCCAGCCGGGCGGCGCATCCACGCCGGGAACGCCGGTGCGCGGATAAATATAAACAACGGTGATACCCTTGAGCTTCGCCAGATTGACAGCGCCGCCCGTGGTCGCCGGCAGATCGATATCCGGCAGCCTCGCGCCGGGAAGATGCCGCGCCGCGCCGTCGTCTTCCGGAACGGGCAGGCCGGACGGCAGAAATGTCGGATCGTGCATCCCAGGGGCTTCTCTCATCTTGCTCTCCCCAAAACTGCGGCCATGGTGCTGCACTGTGGTTATTGTTCACGAATAGGACATGAACTCCATCAGCGAGCCGTCCGGATCGCGAAAATAGACGCTAGTGCCCGCGCCCTTCGCGCCGAAGCGCTGCATCGGCCCGCGTTCAACGGCGACACTGCACCGTTGCAGATGCGCAATAGCATCCGCTATCGGCCCG
>Ga0306926_10000805_pt1 | contig 30048 bp, 23 predicted proteins | sample flu12Cox44000178_FD_203759 | JGI IMG/M metagenome (GOLD analysis project Ga0306926, IMG submission 203759) | Lab enrichment of tropical soil microbial communities from Luquillo Experimental Forest, Puerto Rico - flux8day.12C.oxic.44.000.178 (v2)... | ecosystem: Environmental > Terrestrial >...
TCGGCGAAGGCTTGGAAGAGCTGACTGTGCAGAGATTATTGGCGGCGGGGCAGAAAGTTTTCACCCACGCGGGACGAATCACGGAGCTCGACCGTTACGGACTTCCGGCAAACGCCCAGTTCAGCCACGCGACGATGCTGCGGATTGGCGCCGACCTGGATGCGGACTTTGTGGTATTTGGAAAGTTTTCGTCGGACGGCAAATCGCTGAGCATCGAGGCCCATGCCTTGCGCGTTGCTCCGACAAAACTGTCCGATACGGTGAAAGAAACCGGCCCACTCGATGCGTTGATGGAGTTGAACGCCAAAGTGGTCTGGAAGCTTCTGGCTGCGAACGACAAGACGTTTCCCATCAACCTGGCGGAGTTTTCCAAGCTGCAGCGGCCTCTAAGGCTCGACGCCTTCGAGCACTATATTCGCGGCCTGCTGGCCACGGATGACGACGGCAGAGTGCGGGAATTGCGGGAATCGGCACGGCTCGATCCGGACTGGCCGGCTCCGGCATTCGCATTGGGTCAGGCGTATTATTCGCGGCGCGATTGCGAATCGGCCCTGGCCTGGCTGGCCAAGGTTCCCAGCGGAAGCTCGCTTTCGGCCGAGGCCATGTTCACTACGGGAGTCTGCCGGCTGCTAATGAACCAACCGGACAAAGCCGAGGAAACCTTTCTGGCATTGCAGAACAACTTGAAGAACGACCTGGTGGCCGGAGCGGAGCTGCCGGAAGTGCTGAACAATCTGGCGCTGGCGCGCGCGCGGCGCGGCAATACCACCGCGGCGGCTTCAGGATTGCTGCGGGCGCTTGATCTCGACCCGGACGAAGATGATTTTCCATTCAATCTCGGCATGTTGTATCTGCGTGGGAACGACGCAACGACGGCGGCGAAGTATTTTCGCGAAGCCTCGGACCGAGAGCCGGAAAATCCAGAAGACCGTGCGCTGCTCGTCTACGCGCTCGAGAAGAGCGGGAACAGGAAGGAAGCCGCGGACGAGCGAAACTCGGCAATGGAAACGCTCGGTCAAAGCTCCTTGCCGGCGGTGAAGCCGGAAACGTTTGCGCGACTGGATCGCGTTTCAACCGAACTCGATGTTACGACTTTGCAGCTGCAGATTGCATCGCGCGACGCCAATGGCAGCACCGCCACCAGTGCTCTGTCGTCCGCGGTGAGCTCACCGACCTCGCTCGTGCGCCAGGGAAGGCAAGAGCTGGCGGCAGGGCGGGTGGACGCCGCGGAGGCGGATTTCCGCGCCGCGCTGGCGGCTGCGCCGAACGATCCCGCGGCACACCGCGGCATGGCGGAGGTTTTGCGGCGGCGTTCGAAGCGCGCCGAAGCGATCGGGGAACTGCAGGCCGCGCTCGGAGAGAGAGAATCCGCCGTCGATCGTACGACACTTGCCCGCATCTATCTTGAGCAAAAGAAACCGGAAATGGCGAGGGCGGAATTGCAAAAGGCCCTGAAGATCGCGCCGAACTATTCAGAAGCGCGACAACTGCTCGAGCGTCTGCAGAACGGAAACGCAAAGTCGGCGACTCCATGAAGCCGTACTCAAAATGGTCGGTCCCTGGCCGCCCGGTCGTATTGGCGACGGCCGCCGTCTTTGCCTTGCTGCTTTTGCTGCCCGCAGCCAGCGTTTCCAACGAAAATACAGCCAGAGCGCTGGTGATGGATCTGAACCTCGACGGCGAGGTTGAGCCGGTCCTGGCCACCTACATTGACGAGGGGCTGGCCGCGGCAGCCAGTCGGAAAGCCACGCTGGTGCTGGTTCGGATGGACACGCCCGGCGGTCTCAGCGATTCGATGAAGGACATCATTCAACACATCCTTGCTTCGCCGGTGCCGGTGGCGGTCTATGTGGGGCCGACAGGGGCGCGTGGCGCGTCGGCGGGATTTTTCATCCTGATGAGCGCGGACGTAGCGGCGATGGCGCCTGGCACTCGCACCGGCGCGGCCTCCCCGGTGATTGCCATCGGCGGATTCACCATCGGCGTGGACGAGGTGCTGCGCCGCAAGATCATGAACGACGCCATGGCGTTCCTGCGGAGCTATTCGGAAAAGCGCGGGCGAAACGCCAAGTTGGCCGAAGAAGCGGTGACGGACGCGCGTGCGTTCACCGAAAAGGAGGCGCTCGACGGCAAGCTCATCGAGTGGGTGGCGGCTAGTCCGGAAGAGTTGCTGCGGGATCTCGACGGCCGGACGATTTCCCGCTTCGACGGAACTAAGACGACGTTGAAGCTTACAAACTATGAGCGGGTGTCATTCGCACTGTCGGCGCGGCAGAGGTTTTTGGCCCGCATCGTCGAGCCCGATATGTTTTTTCTGCTGTTGATTCTGGGGGCGCTCGGGCTCTATGCGGAGTTCACGCATCCGGGCGCGGTCATTCCTGGCGTGGTCGGAGCGATTTGCTCCGTGCTGGCCCTGTACGCGATGCACCTCCTTCCTGTGAACATTGCGGGCGTGCTGCTGATTTTGACGGCGGTTACGCTGTTCGTGCTGGAGGCGAAGTACACCAGCCACGGCGTGCTGTTGCTCGGCGGAGTGATCGCTATGATTTTCGGCGCGATCTTTCTGATTCGTTCGCCGCTGACCTACGGCGGCGTGAGCCTGGGAGTGGCCATCGCGGTCACGCTGCCGTTTGCCGGCATCAGCGTGTTTTTGATGAGGCTGGTTTTGCGTTCGCGTCAATGGAAGCCGGCGACCGGCAGGGAAGAGTTGTTGCGGGAGCAGGGCGTGGCGATCAGCGGCCTGAAAGGCGGTGTGGAGGGGATGATTCGCATTCACGGGGAGACCTGGCGGGCGCTTTCAGAAACCGATGTTGCCGCGGGCACGACGGTCAAGGTCCTGCGCGTCGAGGGGTTGAAGTTGCACGTCGAGCCGATCGGAGGGCCAGGATAGCGGGATTTTGTGGACTTGCAGAGGACTTTTTCTGGAGGGCGGGAGGACGCGATGAACATCGGATTACTGGGGACGGCCTTTGTTTTGCTGTTGATTCTGATCTGGTTCCGCAATTCGCTCTACATCATTAAAGAGTGGGAACGCGGCGTCGTTTTAAGGCTGGGCAAGCTACTTCCGCAAGCCAAGGCGGGCGGCATCAATTTCGTATTTTGGCCGATTGAAACGCTCTACCGCATCAGCCTGCGGCTCGAAACCCTGGATGTGCCGCCGCAGGACATCATTACGCACGACAACGTGTCGGTTAAGGTCAACGCCGTTTGTTACTTCCGCGTTGTGGATGCGAACCTGGCGCTGTCGCAGGTGGCCAATTACCAGTATGCGACCTCTCAGCTCGCGCAGACCACGCTGCGCAGCGTGGTCGGCCAGTTCGACCTGGACGAAATCCTGGCGCAGCGGGAAAAGGTGAATGACAAACTGCAGCTCATCCTTGATCAGGACACGGAAGCCTGGGGAATCAAGGTCAGCAAGGTTGAAGTCAAGCAGGTCGATATTCCGGAACAGATGCAGCGGGCGATTGCCCGCCAGGCGGAAGCCGAACGCGAGCGCCGGGCGAAGGTCATTCATGCGGACGGCGAGTTCGAGGCTTCGGCAAAACTGGCCCAAGCGGCGAAAGTGCTGGAGACGCAGCCGTCGGCCATTCAGTTGCGCTACCTGCAGACGCTGACCGAAATAGGTGTCGAGAAGAACACAACGATTGTGTTTCCGCTTCCTATAGATATTATTAATAGCTGGGTGAAAAGCTTGGGAGGGGACAGAAAGTAGATGGGGGCGGGCAAGAGATCGAGCGCGGGGGAGCGGGTACTGGAAGGGCGGCATGTAATCGGGCTGTTTTTTCTCATGCTGCTTTTTTCCGGCGTGTTCTTCACGCTCGGATATGTGATGGGCAAAAACCAGCTCGATGCGCAGGTACGCGCCGCCTCGACGCACACTGCGGACGCCGTGGCGCCCCTCAAACAAGATGCGCAGGCCAAGCAGGGAAAAAGCCCGGTCAGCACGCCGGACACGTCCCTGCCGGCGAGCGACAGCAACGTGCCGCCGCCCAGTTCGGAGTGGGAGTTTTATCACGCTGGGGAAAAGAAAGCCGCCAACGACCACTTGAAGCCGGCTCCGGCTGCAGCGGCATCAGCTCCCCCCAAAACGATCGCCGCCAGTGCCAAGACCCCCGTCCAGCCCGCGAACAGCGGCAAAGCCGTTGCAACAGCCGTTGCCAAGGGCTCCTATTTGCTGCAAGTCGCCGCGGTTCGGTCGGAGGCGGACGCGGTTTCTCTCGCGGGCGAATTACGCAAGAAGAGGTTTCCCGCTTTCGTGCAAACGCCGCAAGGCGACAAATACTACCGGGTGCAAGTCGGACCCTATAACGACCAGAAAGCCGTCCAGGCCGCGAAAAAAGGCCTGGAAGCTTCGGGCTTCAAAGCGATCATCAAGCACTGATGCCGGAGCGCGCGCGGCGGTTCTGGCTCTCCTCTGAACCCGGCCACGGTTATGCCGCGTGGTTTAGGCTGCTCTCGTCGGCCGTGGCAGGCGCAGGTCTCGCTCTATCGTTCACCTGGCTGTACTTTCCGCTCTATGCCTGGGCGAGCGTCGGCGTCCTCATGATGATGGTGTTTGGCGCCCGGCCGCGGACGGCCTATTTTTGCGGGCATGTTCATGCGCTGGCGTTTGTGCTGACGTCGGTGCCATGGATTGCCGAAGTGCTGGCCGTGCATGGCGGAATGCCTCGGCTGGCCGGCTGGGGCGTCCTTCTGCTGATTGCCACCGTCTGGGGCATGCTGACCGGCGGGTTTGCCTGGGCCGTAAATCGCATTGCGCGCAGCAACTTGGCCTTGGCTTGTCTTGCCGCGCCTTTTCTTTGGGTTACGTTTGAATTCGTCCGCGCGCACCTGCCGGAGATCAGCTTTCCCTGGAACCTGCTGGGGTATTCCGCCGGCCAGAATCTGGCCCTGGCGCAGGTAGCCACGGTCACGGGTATCTACGGTCTCTCGTTTCTGACGGCAGCCTTGAACGCGCTGCTGGCCTGGGCCGACGCCGCAAAGCAGACAGCTTTGCTCAAGCGGCTTTTGCCGGTAGGCGCTTCGATCGTGGTCTTAGTTGTGGCGGCCTATGCCGGACAGGGACTGGTTCCCGAGGCACCGCCGAATCATTTCGCCCGTGCGGTTCAGCCGAACTTTCCTGAAGTCGAATCCTATCCGGGCGATTGGTTTGAGAGATATTCGAGCGACCTGGACGAGTTGGAGCAGCTGAGCCTCTCACCCTCGGCCCATCCGACGGATTTGATCGTTTGGCCGGAAGCACCGGCGCCCTTTTCCTGGCAGGACAATCAGTTTACGAAACGGGCTTCGAGTCTCGCGATTCGCGCTGGCCGTCCTTTCCTCGCAGGTGTGGTCGAGTGGAGGAGTGAAATGCTTCCCTCCGGTCACATGGGCCAGGCGCCGTACAACAGCGCGCTGCTGGTGGACCGGCAGGGGCAAAAAGTTTTCGTCTATGACAAGCGCCACCTGGTGCCGTTTGGCGAGTACGAGCCGTTCCCGCTGATTCATCGCGTGGTGCAGAGTGTCTCCAGCGAAGTGGGCGGTTTTCACAAAGGGCGGACGGCTTCGATAGGCCAGCTGCCCGGCGGCTCCAGATTCGGCGTCTACATTTGCTATGAAGCGATCTATGCGGGGGAAGTGCGTGAGTTTGCTGCCCAAGGAGCAAATCTTCTGATCAACATTTCGAACGACGGCTGGTTCGGCAAATCGGCGGCAGCCGACCAGCATCTGCGCATGGCTCGGGTACGCGCCGTCGAAAACCGGCGGTGGGCGTTGCGTGTAACCAACAGCGGGCTGACCGCGGCGATCGATCCCTACGGCCGGGTATATCAAACGATTCCGCGCGACGTCCGCGGCGCCGTGGATCTGCCCTACGACTTCCGCACCGATCGGACCATCTACACGCGCTTCGGCGACTGGTTCGCTTGGTTGTGCGTGGCGGTTTCGGTTATTCTGCTGGCCACTACCTTTCGGAAGAAAACATGATCCTGGAAGACCTAGAACATCGTTACGACGGCTTGAAGCAGCGCATATCTCTCGTGCGGAGCTATCTTTGACGCGCCGCATTTCCGCCAGCAGCTGAAAACCCTCGAAGAAAGAATCGCGCAGCCGGACTTCTGGAGCGACCAGGAGAAGGCGCAAAGCGTGCTGCGTGAACGCAAGCGCGCCGAGGACCAGATCGCCGCGGAAGGCAAGCTCGATTCGCTCACGGGCGACATCGAAACCTACATTGACCTGACGCATGGCGAGACGAATCCCGCGCAGCGCGAGGACTTGCTGAAGGATCTGGACCGCGAACTCACCGGTGCGGACGCCTACGTTTCCGAGCTCGAAACGCGCACCCTTTTGTCCGGGGAGAACGATCACCTCAACGCCATCATGACCATCAAGCCGGGTGCGGGCGGAACGGAATCGCAGGACTGGGCTTCCATCCTGTTACGCATGTATCTGCGCTGGGCGGAGCGAAAGGGAATCAGCGCCGCGGTGCTCGATGAGACTCCCGGTGAAGAAGCCGGTATCAAGAACGCCACCATTCAGTTTTCCGGTGAAAATGCCTTTGGGCTGCTGGCGGGCGAAACCGGAGTGCACCGTCTGGTGCGCATTTCGCCCTTCGACCAGGCGGCGCGCCGCCACACGTCGTTCTCTTCCGTCTTTGTGATTCCCGAAGTAGACGACCGCATCGAGATCAACATCAAGCCAGACGACCTGAAGGTGGATACGTTCCGTTCCGGCGGCAAGGGCGGGCAGAACGTCAACAAAGTCGAGACCGCCGTACGCATCACGCACATCCCCACGGGCGTAGTCGTCGCCTGCCAGATGGAGCGCAGCCAGCACAAGAACCGTGAAATGGCGATGAAGATGCTGCGCTCGAAGCTCTATGATCTGGAGTTGAAGAAGCGCCAGGAAGAATCCGACAAGCTGGATGAGACCAAGATGGATATTTCGTTCGGCAGCCAGATTCGCTCGTACGTCATGCAGCCATACCGGCTCATCAAGGACCACCGCACGAAATTTGAAGTGGGCGACGTGGACCGGGTTCTCGACGGCGACATTGATCCGTTCATCCGCTCCTATCTGATGGCGAAGAAGACCAAAGGCCGACTGACCGCAGAGCCCGACGAAGAAACGGAGTAGCTCGCCTGGGTCTGCTTAGTCTTTGTAGGGATCAAACTCGTTGGCGCCCGCCATGGCTACTCCTACCGGCGTGAGAGTGTGCAGAATGCGGATGCTGTCCCGGTGCTCGGCCAGAACTTCATGGAGGCGCTTGTAGCAGTGAGGCGACTCATCGAGCCCCGCGCCACGCAGTTCGACTCCCGCGCGCTCGACCCATTCGCGCATCATCTGCGGACTTACTTTTCCCGGCCGTAGAACGTTCCCGGTCTTACGATCGGTTTTGCCCTTGGCCTCGTTGCGGCCCATGACGCGGCCCGCTCCGTGAACTGTGCTGTAGAGCGAATGCCGGGCCGCATCGTTCTCTGCGCCTTCCAGAATCACTGAAGTTTCGCCCATGCTCCCGCCGACAAATCCCTTTTGACCGGGAAAAGCCGGGGTGGCGCCCTTGCGCACCACCCAAAGTTGTTCGCCCTGATGCGTTTCGCGCCAGGCGAAGTTGTGATGGTTGTGCACTTCTTCTACGATCTCAGCGCCCAGAATGCGCGCCACGCGCTGGCACACCCAGTCGCGCCCCGCGTAAGCGTATTGCCCCGCTAAATGCATGCACTGCAGATACTGCTGACCTAAGTCGCTGCGCGCGGGAATCACGCAAGGCTCGACATCCATGCCGTCCTTGGCCCCGGCTCGGTCGAGGAACCACGTGGCGATTTTATGCCCCAGGCCGCGCGAGCCGAAGTGCACGCCGATCCACACGCGGTCCTGCTCGTCGGTGAAAAGATCAACGTAGTGATTGCCGGAACCTACCGTGCCGAGTTGTCCGCGCGCCATCTCTTTGAGCGGCGCGGCGGGTGTGCCGCGCCAGGCCGGATCGTCGAACAACTCGTGGTCCACCGGTTCGTTGTTGCGTCGCCCGACACCGAAGCTCACGCACTTCGAGACATGGTCCATGATGCGGGCGATACCGGCGCGCAGCCGCTCGCCGGGCATGTCCACGCGGACGGCCTTGTTCCCGCAGGCAATGTCATACCCGACGCCCGAGGGGCTGATGGCGTCGCGGTAGGCGACCACGCCGCCAATCGGAACAGCATATCCTTTGTGGTGATCGGCCATCAGGGCCACGCGGTCGGCGGTCCGGGCGCAGGTCTTGATCTGCGAAACCGCGCCCTCCTCGGGCACGCCCCATACCGGAATTCCATGAATGAATTGCATCGGCGCCGTGACCAGATGATTGTAGAGATCTGAGCGCAGGTTGCAATTGAAACGCGCGGTTGCGGACGCCGTTCAATGCATCCATTTGCCGTTCGCTGCAGGAATAACCCGGCCAAATTCAATACGTTGCCTAAGGGCCTTGGGGATGCTATTTTGAGTAGTCGGGCCAAGTGCGTCAGAACGCGTTGTCGCGCGACAATCTGGAAGTTAAAACCGAACTGTGTACGGGCATAGCAGCTCTTTTTCAGGCTAAACGCCAGAAGTGCGTTACTCCTAGCCAGACCTGTCCAGAAGAGACCGCTAACCCCAGAGGAGCGTTCGTTGAGCGAAGGACTACAGAACTATCTGTTTACCTCGGAATCCGTTACTGAGGGTCACCCAGACAAAATTGCCGATCAGATTTCCGATGCGGTGCTGGATGAGGTCATGCGGCAGGACCCCAAAGGCCGCGTTGCCTGCGAAACGCTGGTCACGACCGGACTGGCTGTGGTGGCGGGCGAGATCACCACTTCGGCGCACATAGATTACGACCAGCTCGTTCGCGACACGATTCGTGGTGTCGGCTACGACCGCGCGAAGTATGGGTATGACGGCGAAACCTGCGCGGTCATGTGCACCGTGAAGCGCCAGTCGCCGGACATCGCGATGGGCGTCGACACCGGCGGCGCGGGCGACCAGGGGCTCATGTTCGGCTTTGCTTGCGATGAAACGCCCGAACTGATGCCCATGCCCATCCAACTTGCCCACCAGCTCACCGCAAAGCTCTCCGAAGTCCGCAAATCCAAGAAGGTCGACTTTCTTCGACCCGACGGCAAGTCCCAGGTGACGATCGAATACCGCAAGGGCCGCCCGGCTCGGGTGGACGCCGTCGTGATTTCAACCCAGCACGGCGAATCGGTCAGCAACGACGACCTTCGCGCCGCGATTATCGACTATGTCATCAGGCCGGTGGTTCCCGCGAGCATGTTGGACAAAAATACCAAGTTTTACATCAACCCGACCGGCCGCTTTGTGATCGGCGGGCCGATGGGCGATGCCGGATTGACCGGCCGCAAGATCATCGTGGACAGCTACGGCGGATACAGCCGGCACGGCGGCGGCGCGTTTTCCGGCAAGGATCCGTCCAAGGTGGACCGTTCCGCTTGCTACATGGCGCGCTACATCGCCAAGAACGTCGTGGCGGCCGGTCTCGCGACCAAAGCCGAAGTCCAACTCGCCTACGCGATCGGCGTGGCGGATCCCGTCAGCGTCATGGTCGACAGCTTTGGCACGGCGACGATTCCCGAAGAGCGCATCACGGAGCTGGTCAGGGAGAACTTTAAGCTGACACCCAAGGGCATCATCGAGACTCTCGATCTGCGACGGCCCATTTACAAGCCCACCGCCGCTTACGGCCATTTCGGCCGCAGCGGTCCGGGCTTCACCTGGGAGAAAACGGATCGCGCCGATGCGCTGCGCAAAGCTGCCGGAGCACCGGTCGAGGCCGTGGCGCGTTCCTGATTGGACTGACGAAATCTGGATGGCCCGTTGTTCGCATCTCCCCGCCGCAGCGGGCCTTCCGTCTACCCGGACCATCTGAAGGTTGCTAACTCAACGAAGGAGCATGTTGTGGCGACAGCTGAACTAAAGAAAGGCGACGTAAAGGACATCGCGCTGGCCGAGGCTGGCAAGCGCAAGATCGAATGGGCGCAGCAGCAGATGCCGGTGCTGCAGTTGATCCGCAAGCGGTTCATCAAGGAGCAGCCGCTGAAAGGGCTGCGTGTCTCGGCTTGCCTCCACGTGACCAGCGAAACCGCCAACTTGATGATTACGCTGCGCGACGGCGGCGCCGAGGTAGTGCTATGCGCATCGAACCCGCTCTCCACGCAGGATGAAGTCGCCGCTTCCTTGAACCGCGATTACAACATCCCGACCTACGCCATCAAGGGCGAGGACAATGAAACCTACTATTCGCACCTGCGGGCTGCGCTCGAGCATCAACCGCAGATGACCATGGACGATGGCGCGGATCTGGTGACGATGCTGCTCACCAAGCGCACCGATCTGGTCAAGGACGTCATTGCCGGCACCGAAGAAACCACCACCGGCGTCATTCGGCTGCGCGCGATGGCCAAAGACGGGACGCTCAAGTATCCCGTCGTCGCCGTGAACGATGCCCAGACCAAGCATTTCTTCGACAATCGCTACGGAACAGGTCAAAGCACTCTGGATGGCGTCATTCGCGCCACCAACCTGTTACTGGCGGGGCTCAAGGTGGTCATCGCCGGGTACGGCTGGTGCGGCCGCGGCGTCGCCATGCGCGCCAAAGGCCTTGGCGCCGACGTCATCGTCACCGAAATCGATCCGGTGAAGGGAATCGAAGCCGTGATGGATGGCTTCCGTGTTCTGCCGATGGCGGATGCCGCCAGGGAAGGCGACGTCTTTATTACCGTCACCGGCAACAAGAACGTGATTCGCGCCGAACACTTCGAACAGATGAAGTCGGGTGCCGTGGTTTGCAACAGCGGCCACTTCAACGTGGAAATCGACATTCCCGCTCTTGAGCGCTTGTCGAGCGGCAAACGCGAAGTGCGTCCGCTTGTCGACGAATATCAGTTGAAGGACGGCCGCCGCATTTGCTTGATCGGTGAAGGCCGTTTGGTGAACCTGGCCACTGCCGAAGGCCACCCTGCGGCGGTGATGGATATGAGCTTTGCAAACCAGGCGCTTTCCGCGGAATATCTGGTCAAGAATGCCAAGGAACTGAAGGCGCAGGTCTACGTCGTGCCAGAGCATTTGGACAAGGAAATCGCGCGGCTCAAGCTCGAATCCATGGGCCACAAGCTCGATAAGCTTACGCCTGAGCAGGAACAGTACCTCGCATCCTGGCAGGAAGGTACCTAGTCCGTTCGCTTCGGCCTCGAACCGTGCGGGAGGACAAGAAATCCGCCCTCTTGCCAGCCTTCGCTGCTGCGGCGCCATCGCCAATCTGTTCGTTTAGCCCCATAGCCGGTCTCACCGGAACGCGGAAACGCAGACATGACTTCCCTATGTTTCGAGTCCTTGGCCGGCTGCGTTCCGTGCTCGGCCGCGTGTGACCGCCAAGATCCGACCTCGCCCTTGGGGGCGGAAGGTTTGCCCCCTGGTACACTTCACGCGGCCTCGGTTCCCGTTTTTGGTCGACCACCGTGCGGAAAGGTAGAATGATTCCCGCTCTCTCACCCTGGTGACCTGGTCCAGGAAAGGCAAATCAGAACTCGATGTGGGACCTTACGGCAGTTGCTCTCGAAACCGCCAAGCTGCGCGGCGCGAAGTACACCGACGCGCGCGTCATGCACCTTCGCCAGCGCGATCTGACCACCAAGAACGGACAGGTCGGAACGCTGGCCGAGTCCGAGTCCATCGGCATCGGCGTTCGCGTGCTCGTCAGCGGGGCATGGGGATTTGCGTCGACCGACCAATTGACTCGTGAAGGCGTAGCGCGCTGCGCCGCAAAAGCGGTCGCCATCGCCAAGGCCTCGGCTCTGGCAAAGCGCGGGGACGTCAAGATGGCGGACGAAGCCGCGTTCATCGATAGCTGGCAGGCGCCGCTCGAGAAGGATCCCTTTGAGATTCCCCTCGCGGCACAGCTCGATCTGCTGCTCAAGGCGGATGCCGCCATGCGGACCGTCAAAGGCGTCACTCTCACCGAGACCGACATGCAGTTCCGCAGAATCGATTCCTGGTTTGCGTCGAGCATCGGCTCCGAGATCCATCAGCGGAAACTGATCTCCGGCGGCGGCATTGCCGCGACATCGTTTAGGGAAAGCGAAATCCAGAAGCGCTCTTATCCCAACAGCTTCGGCGGCCAATACGCTCTGGCCGGGTACGAATTGATCGAGTCGCTCGATTTGCTTCGCCACGCGCCGCGGGTAGCCGAGCAATCCGTAGCCCTGCATTCGGCCCCGCAGTGCCCCGAGACCACCGGCACGCTCTTGCTGGACGGCAGCCAGTTGGGATTGCAGATTCACGAATCGGTTGGGCATCCGATCGAACTCGATCGCGTTTTGGGCCAGGAAGCCAATTTCGCCGGCACAAGTTTCCTGACACTCGGCAAACTGAACACTCTCAAGTACGGCTCGGAAATTGTAAATGTCGTGGCTGATGCCCGGCTGGCGCACGGGCCGGGACTCGGTACGTTCGCTTATGACGACGAGGGTGTGCCGGCACAATGCACCGATATCATCAAAGACGGCCGATTCCGCGGCTACCTGTCGAATCGCGAAACCGCCAAGTTGATCGGACTGAGCCGGTCCTCGGGAACGATGCGCACGGAAAGTTGGAATCGCCTGCCGATCATTCGCATGACCAACATTAGCCTCAAGCCGGGCTCCGGCACGCCGGGCGAGCTGGTTGAAAGCACCGACGACGGCATCTGGATGGAGACCAACCGCTCGTGGTCCATTGACGACCGGAGATACCAGTTTCAGTTCTCCACCGAGATCGGCTGGGAAATCAAAGGCGGCAAGAAAGTTCGCATGCTGAAAAATCCCAGCTACAGCGGCATTACCACCGAGTTCTGGAATTCCTGCGACGCCATTTGCGGCAAGGAGTACTGGACTCTGTGGGGCACGCCGAACTGCGGGAAGGGTCAGCCCATGCAGACCATGGGTACCGGCCACGGGGCCGCGCCGGCACGCTTTCGCAACATCAAGATGGGCACCGCGTTTTCAGGACACTGAACCCATGGCGACGAACAACCGCAAGGCTGAACTCGGCTCGCTCCGCTCGCCGCGCGATCTCAAGAAGATCATCGATCTGGTCTTGCGGTTGGGAAGGAAAGCGGGCGCCGAGGAAACGGAAGTGCAGCTCGATGAGACGATCGACGCTCTGACGCGCTTTGCAAACAACGCCATCCATCAAAATGTCGCCGAACACGGCGTGACCGTTTCCGTCCGGACCGTCGTCAATCGCCGCACGGCTCGTGCTACGACCAACCGCCTCGACGAAGACTCGCTTCGCCATGCCGTCGAATCGTCTCTCCGGCTCGCTCACAGCCAGCCGCAAAACCGCGAGCTCCTGGCGATGCCCGGCAAACAACGCTACCGCACCGTGAACCGGTTTTCGGCTGAGACTGCGGCGGTAAGTCCGGAAACGCGTGCACGCGCCGTGAAGCAGGCCTGCGAAGTGGCGATTCGCAGCGGCCAAGTCGCCGCCGGTATTTTCTCAGCGGGCCAATCGCAACTCGCTCTCGGAAATTCTCGCGGGCTTTTGGCCACGCATCGCCAGACGCACGCCGAGTTTTCCATCACCATGCAGGACCATCCGGCCGCCAGCTGGGCCAAGGCCAATTCGGGCGACGTTGCCAAGATCGAACCGCTAGCCCTGGCCCGCCGCGCCAGCGAAAAAGCAAAAATGGCGAAGGACGCGCAGGAGCTTTCGCCCGGAAAATACACGGTCATCCTGGAGCCGGCGGCGGTCCTCGATCTGGTCGGATTCCTTTTCTACGACTTTGCGGCTACCGCTTTGGAAGATCAGCGCTCCTGCCTGAACCAGCGCATGGGCAAACAGCTTTTCGGCAAGAACATCGCCATCGTGGACGATGTCTATCATCCGCTCCAACTCGGCGCTCCATTCGACGGCGAAGGCATGGCGCGCGAACGCGTACGACTGGTCGAGTCGGGCGTTCCCAAAAATCTGGTCTATTCCCGTTCCAGTGCCAAAAAGGCGAGCAAAAAGCCTACCGGGCACGGCTTTGCCTTGCCCAACGAATACGGGGAAGCGCCCATGAATCTGGTTTTTGGCGGCGGCGATTCCTCGGTTGAACGGATGATCGCCGGAACCGACCGGGGGCTCCTGGTCACGCGAGTCTGGTACATCCGCGAAGTCGATCCCTATGAAAAGGTCATGACCGGCATGACCCGCGACGGCCTGTTCCTGGTGGAGAATGGCAAAGTCAAGACGGCCGTGCGCAACTTCCGTTTTAACCAATCGCTCATCGAGCTCTTACAGAACGTTCAAGAAATGGGCGCTGCGGTCCGTACCACGGCCGAGGAGGCCTTCGAAATGGTGGTACCGGCCATGAAAGTCACTGGTTTCCACTTCACCGAGCCGACCAAATTCTGATCTTTTCTGGCCGATGCGGGGCAAAACCTCATCAATCAGAAATTCAATTTTGAATATCGAATTTCTGCGTTGTACAGAGTCCGCCCGCACACCCTATAAACAGACATGGTTCTGCCGACCGATTGGCGCCATTGGCAGCCGAGCCGCCGTGTGCGCCCCAACTGGGGCCATCCGGACCATGATGCCTGCGGAACGGGCTTTATCACCCGCCTCGGCGGCCCCGCCGGTCACGACCTCATTGCGTACGCGCTCACCGCGCTCGAGCGCCTGACGCACCGCGGTGGTGTGGACGCCGATGGCGCAAGCGGTGACGGCGCCGGGCTTCTGGCCGGGTTGCCAAGTGAGTTCTTCAGAGCCAGAGCCGCCGAGCAGGGAATTGATCTGCCGGAACAGTTCGGAGTCGGCTTCGGTTTCTTTCCGTCCGATACCGTGGTCGCCGCCAAGTCTGCGGTTGAAGCCGCCGCCGATCAAGAGCGTCTCCGTGTCCTCGGTTGGCGCCGCGTTCCAACAAACTCGAATTGCCTGGGTCGTCGGGCGCTTGAGACCATGCCGGAATCCTGGCAATTCTTTGTGGCACCCTTTCATGTTGCGCGCCGCTCCGAGCGCTTCGAGTGGCGCCTCGCCATCCTGCGCAAAAAAGCCGAGTCACTGTTGCCGGCGCGATGTTACCTCTGCTCGCTCTCATCGCAGACCGTGGTTTACAAAGGCCTTCTCACGCCCTGGCAATTCCCGCAATTTTTCGAAGACCTTCGTCAGCCGTCGTTTGCAACCACCTTTGTCATTTTTCACCAGCGCTATTCGACCAACACCCAGCCGGCCTGGGGCCTGGCGCAGCCCTTCCGCTACGTCGCGCACAACGGCGAAATCAACACCATTGTTTCCAATCGCCGCTGGTTGCGGGCCAAACAGCGACAGCTGCGTGAAAAACTCACGGTTGGCGCGTGGTTCGAAGCGCTGGAGCCCAATACCAGCGACTCAGGCAGCTTCGACAACGCCCTCGAACTGAAATTGCTCGAGGGGTTCTCCGCGGAGGAGTCCATGTTGGCTCTGGTCCCGCCCGCGTTTGAGAACGATCCGCTGCTCTCGCGCGACGTCAAGGGCGCTCTTTCCGCTCTCTCACAGCAAAGCGAGCCTTGGGACGGACCCGCCGCGTTGATTTTTTCCGATGGTCAATACGTTGGCGCCAAGCTCGACCGCAACGGCCTGCGACCCATGCGCTACACGCTGACCCATGACGGCCTGCTGGTCGTCGGTTCCGAGACCGGCTTGGTCGATTTGGAAGAATCGCGCATCGCCGAACGCCAGCGACTTGGCCCCGGCGAAATGATCATCGCCAAGCCGGAATCAGGCCTGCTTCTCCGCTGGCGGGACATTTTGAAGCGCCTCGGCGGCCATCAGTCCAAACTGACTCCTCCAACCGTCCGCCGCCTGGACACTTCCGTCGCCTCGACGTTTCAGCCGATCGACTCTCCACGCCGCACCGCCGCCTCCTGCGGCTGGACCGAAGACCAATTCAAAATTCTCTTCTCGGCGCTGGTCCACGGCAAAGAAGCCGACTGGAGCATGGGCGACGACGCGCCGCCCGCATTTCTCTCGAGCCTGCCGCGCACCCTTTGGGATTACTGCAAGCAGCGCTTTGCGCAGGTGACCAATCCTCCGATCGACCCGCTGCGCGAAACTCACGTGATGTCGCTCGAGGTTCGCCTGCCCGGCAATGCCGCTGCGCCCGGAGGAGTCGTTCTGCCAGGCCCGATCCTCTCACAAGGCGAGTTTGCCGACCTGGCCGCGCAATTCGGCCCGGTCGATACAACGAATTTTACGTTTCCTGCCAACATGGGAGTCCCGGGGGCACGTGGCGCAATCGCCCGGTGCTCATCTACCCCTCCGGGTGGCAACGTGCGCCCGGGACTCTTCCTCCTCTCCGACCGAGGCATAGCGGGAGATTGCGCCACGCTGCCGGCGCTATTGGCTACGGCCGCCTTCTGGAAGGCCATGGTCCGTGAAGGCCTCTTTGACGTGCCGCTGGTGGTAGAAACAGCACAGGCCTTCGACACCCACCACGTAGCCTTGCTCGTCGCTGCCGGCGCCAGTGCCGTGGTTCCCTATCTCACCGAGCAGTTTGCCGAAGCCGAGGAACCGGGCGGATTCAGCAAGGTTCGCACCGCCATCTACGCCGGCCTGCGCAAGGTCTTGGCGCGCATGGGCGTCTCCACGCTCGCCAGCTATCGCAACAGCTACCTTTTCGAGATCGTCGGCCTCTGCGAAGACCTCTCGGCCGAATTCTTTGAAGACGCCGCTGACTTCGCCGGTCAGAAATCGCTCGACGACCTGCTCGCCGACTATATCCGCATGCATCGCGAGTCCTTTGCCAAAGGCGGCGAAGAGATGCCGGATGCGGGCCTTTATCGTTTCCGCAAGGGCGCCGAGCTGCATGCAAACTCGCCGGAGGTGGTCCGCCGCATCCACGCGCATGTCAAAGCGCCCGAAGCCGGGAAGTATCCGGCTTTTGAGGAACTTTCCGATGCGAACGGCGTCGTCTTCCTGCGCGACCTCCTGGACACGGTGGCCTCAACCCCAATTCCGGTGGAAGACGTAGAGCCGGTTGAATCCATCCTGAAGAAGTTCAGTACGCAGGCCATGTCCTTGGGCTCGCTGAGTCCCGAGGCTCATCGCACGCTTGCGCTGGCGATGAACGAGCTCGGCGGCCGCAGCAATACCGGCGAGGGCGGCGAGGACCCGGACCTGTGGATAGAGGAGCCTCACGCCGCCAATAAAATCAAGCAAGTCGCTTCCGGCCGCTTCGGGGTAACCTCCGACTACCTTGTTCACGCTCAGGAGCTCGAAATCAAGATGGCGCAGGGCTCCAAGCCTGGCGAAGGCGGCCAGCTTCCCGCGAAGAAGGTCACCCCCTACATCGCGCGCATTCGCCATGCCACGCCCGGCACGCCGTTGATCTCTCCGCCCCCGCATCACGACATCTACAGCATCGAAGATCTGGCGCAGCTGATCCACGATCTTCGCGCCGTCAATCCTCGCGCTCGCATCGGCGTAAAACTTGTGTCCGGCGCAGGCGTAGGCATTATCGCTGCGGGCGTGGCCAAGGCCGGCGCCGACGTCATCACTATCAGCGGCCACAATGGCGGCACCGGCTCCTCACCCCTCACCTCCATCAAGAACACGGCGCTGCCCTGGGAAATCGGTTTGCGCGAAACCCATGAAACTCTGGTTCGCGCGGGCCTCCGTTCACGACTCTCTCTCCGCGTGGACGGGGGCCTGAAATTCTCTCGCGACATCATCATCGGCGCGATTCTGGGCGCCGACGAATTTGGCTTCGGCACCGCTTCACTGCTTGCGATCGGTTGTGTGATGGCGCGTCAATGCCACCTGAATACCTGCCCGGTCGGCATCGCCACGCAGGACGAAACGCTGCGCGCCCGCTTCACCGGCAAACCGGAAATGGTCGTGGCCTATTTCCGCGCCCTGGCCGAAGAAATTCGCAAGAAGCTCGCCGATTTGGGCGCCAACTCTCTTGGCGAACTCAAAGGCGCTTACGATTGCCTGCGTCCTCGCAACCCGAATTACGCAGAAACACCGGCTCTCGCGCTCGAGTCCAACATGTCGTTTCGCGTCGCTCCCCTGCAGACGCCCGGCCTGCACGCCTCGCTCAGCGAGGCACCTGTCGAGGAGCAAGCGGCTCCCGATCCAGAATCGCACATCTCGCCCATCCGCAATTCCGATCGCAGCGTCGGCGCAAACCTCAGCGGAGAGTTGGCGCGCGCTCGGGCCGCAGGTGACAAGTCTGAACGCGCGGTCTTCCAGGAGTTTCGCGGCAGCGCCGGCCAGAGCTTCGGCGCGTTTTTGGGCGCGGACATCGCCTTCCGGCTCCAGGGCGAAGCCAACGACTACGTCGGCAAGGGTCTCTCGGGAGGCAGCATCGCCATCACGGCGGGCTCCCATGCTTCCCGCCGCGGCGACGTGCTCTCGGGCAATACGGTCCTCTACGGCGCCACGTCCGGCCAGCTCTTCGTGGCGGGCCGCGCCGGCGAACGCTTTGCCATCCGCAACTCAGGCGCTCTGGCTGTTGTAGAGGGTGTCGGCCAGCATGGCTGCGAATATATGACCGGGGGCGTGGTTCTGGTCTTGGGACCCCTGGGCCTGAACTTCGGATCCGGTATGACCGGCGGACTGGCCTACGTTCTGCGCGCCGAAGCCGAGGATGTGCTGCATCGAGACTTCGTAACCGTCGAAGAAGTTACGGGCGCCGAAGACATCTGGCTCCGCCGGGTCCTTGAGGAGCACCTCAATCGCACCGGTAGCCCGCGGGCGGCCAGGCTGCTCTCTCGGCGCGGCCATTTGCCCATGCTTCGCGTGCAGCCCATACACCTGCAGGGCACGATCGAAAGCACCTGGCAGCCGGTTTTGGTCAAACTCAAGTCCGCCTCCTCGCGGGTGCTCGATCCGGTCACGCCACTGGCACCGACGGTCGCGCAAGCGGTCTCCGTCTGATTTCATCGAACGTAGAGGCCCGGGCCCCACTCGTGGTGGGAACTTGGAGCCCGATCGGGGCAGGGAACCTGGTGTTGGCGCGGACGCTGGAATCGTTTGGTCTTTCTAACTGCTTTCGTTCAGGAGGACTTCTTCTTTTCCGACCCGGCTTTTGGCTATAATCCGGGGCACAATCGCCGCCTATGGACTTCGATCAACTCACAACTTTTGTTTATGTCGCCAAACTGAAAAGCTTTTCCCGCGCGGGGCAAAAGGTATTCCGCTCCCAGTCGGCGGTCAGCGCCCAGATTCGACAGCTCGAACAGACCTATCGCGCGAAATTGCTCGATCGTTCCGCCAAGTCCGTCGAACTTACGCCCGCCGGCGAAGTGCTCTTTGACTACGCGGAGCGCCTGCTCCGTCTTCGCGACGAATCAGTGCAGCTGGTTGCCGACCGCGGCAACGTCGTGCAGGGCCCGGTCGTATTCGGCGCCAACGAAGCCACCTGTCTTTATCTGCTTCCCGACATCTTCGCCGAATTTCAGCGCAAGTACCCCCAGGTGCACATCAGCATCTATCGCAACTTCAGCCACAAAATTCTGCAGCGCGTCGAAGATGGCTCGGTCGATGTCGGCATCGTCACCATGCCTCTCAAATCGCCCAACCTCAAAGTGCACCACATCTACAAAGACCGCATGCGTTTCATGGTGAGCTCGAAAAATCCGTTGGCCAGCCGTAGCAAGGTGACGCTCGGGGAAGTTGCCGGCCAGCCACTCATCTTTCCGCGTACCGGATATACGCGCCAGGTTCTCGACAAGCTCTTCCGTCCCTACCGCGCCCGGGTTCACGTTGCCATGGAGCTGCCGAGCATCGGGATGATCAAGCGCTTCGTCGGTGCCGACGCCGGGGTTTCCTTCATCAGCGAAAGCTTCGCCAAAGACCAGGTAAAAGCCGGAGAAGTGAAGCTGCTCAGCGTGGAAGGGGTGGACCTGTACCGGGAACTCGGCTTGGTCTACCGTCGTGACCGCAGCTTGCCGCGCGCCGCCCAGGCGCTCATCGCGCTCATCCGCGAGCACAAAAATCTTTCCGGCGCCCCCGACCCTGCTTAGCGTATGTGGGTAGACAAAATCAGAACCAACCGCCCTTAGTTCTCCGCCGAGTACTTGGGCACGTTGAAATCGGTGCTGGCAATCGCGCGCGCGATCACGTTTTCCTGTATCTGGATCAAGTCGCTGTCCGCATAGGTCATTCCGAGCATCGTCAGCGCGTCTTTTCCGCGCCCGACGACCACCAGCGTCCCCGACCAGTCATGTTCTTCCGCGGTACCGCGGTACTTGTATTCGACCGCCGGCGTTCCGCCGACCACCGTTTTTCGCTGCGAGAGCAGCCGGTAGTTCGCGTAGATCTCTTTCAGCCTCTTTTCGACCGCCGAGGCGGTAGCGTCGAGCGAGTCCTTCATCTTCTCCTGGCCCACCACCATCAGCGTGGACTCATTCGATGTCCCCATGGCGACAATTGCGTTGGGTAAAGCCCTCCGCGCGTCCTCAATCAATCCCCAGCTCGGCGCTTTGTACATGCGGAAGCCATAGGAGAAGTTCGTGTAGAGTGTGCCTTGCACTTCCTCGTGATTGGGCGGCAAGGCAGGCTCTTTGGGCGGGGCCGGCGCAGTTGCGGCTGTCGCCAGAGGATTGCTGGGAGCGGCATTGGCCTTGATCGCCGGAGCCGTCACATTGCCGACGGCCGGGTTGGCAGGCAAAGAAGGCTTTACCGGCGCGTCGGTGATCTTCGCTTTTCTTGATTCGGCCGCCGACGCATAGGACGCGCTGGCCGAGTCTATTTCCTTGCTCTCTGCCGGTTTGCCGATCTTTGCTGGCGAAGGGTTTTCCGTCTGGCCGGTCGGGACGATCGAGGCAATCTTGTCTTTCTCTACCAGCACAAAGCCAAAATCTGTCTTTACCCGGAACATGTTGTCTTCATAGCCGACAATCACGCCGTAAAGCTTCTTGCCATCCTTCAGTTTGATTTCATCAGCTGAAACAATCGAGACGGCGCACAGTCCAGCCGCCAACAGTCCGGCGCCAAGCAGAGCCGGCTTTGCGGGAAGTCGCATAATGGCTAGTATGGCGCCTTATTTCGCGAGCCCGCAACTGTCCTGAGGAACGCGGTTTCTCGAGGATCAAGGGCCGGTCCCGTGGCTGGCGGCGAGATGCCGCGCCGGCGCGACGTTGCGCCGAGGCGCAGAGAGATCTGCCGCCGTCTGTATGCCTTGCTGGAGATTACCTACAGGAGATCATTCATGGGCCTGGGGAGCAAGGCTCTACGAGATAAGCCGGATGTTCGCTCGACCGGTCAACAGAGTCCAATTTTCCTATCCCCATCCAGCCAACTCGATCCAGGAGGTGCAAGTGCCATTTCGCTGCAAAGGTGCGGTTATGTTCGACCTTCAGGGCCGGATCGCCTTCGCCAGCACTTACTTTTGCGATCTGGTGGGAGTAGAGCACGACCGAGTTGCCAGAATGTCCTACCTCGATTTCGTATTCGCAGAAGATGTCGCACAAGCCAAGACGATTTTTGAACACCAAACGGCGACCCGCCCGAAGCCGTTCCGGTTCCGGCTCCGCCGTTCGGACGGCTTTCCGGTTTGGGTCGACATCCAGGGGGCACCGATGCAAACGGCGACGGGTGAAATCTACGCGATTTCAGCGACGGTGACCGCGGCCGAGGCGCCGCCAAGCTGAAGGTGCCTTCGAATTTGAATGCGGAAAAGGTGCGTCTGGTGGGCGGTAGAGGACTTGAACCTCTGACCCCCTGCTTGTAAGGCAGGTGCTCTAACCAACTGAGCTAACCGCCCACGTACAATTAGCTTTACTATTTTCTACGACTTACGCAGCAACTTCAACAGAAACCCGACCTGAAAATCTAGGAACATTAGGAACAATAACGCCAACATTCTCCGGAATCACGAAGCCATAGCCGACGCGTTCTGCCTCATCGAGGCGTAATTGCAACTCCTCGTGAAGGTGCGAGTAAACTTCCGACATCGTCTTCGGCTTGTGAGCCATCCAGAAGTTGTTAATGTCCTCCAGACAGCGATTGCCACGAAGCCACGTCTTGCGGAAACGTTTGAACGAATGCCAGCCCATCCCTTTCTCGTCCAATTTCATCCTTACGAGTCGGGGTTTGAGCCAGCTTTCATCGATGTTGCCGTATAGGTGCGGTGTTCCGTTTGCTGTCTGAAACAGCAGTCCAGATTTTCCAGCGGTATATTGCCGCAGGTACTCTGCGACATCCGGGTGCAGGTCAATTTCTCTCTTAGAGGCACTGGTTTTTAGGTACTTGACGATTCGAGGACGGTTCTTTTCGACCTGCTGCTCGACCTTGATGGTGCGGCCATTATTGATGATGTAGCGCACTTCGAGTCCGAGAGCCTCCGAGATTCTCATCCCGGTCGCTGCCAGCAAGACATACAACGCCTGTTCCTGTCCTGTGCTTTCAGCGACGAGTCCTGAAATCGCCTTTGCCTTGAGAGAAGGTCGCTTTTGCTCCGAAAATTCAACGACAGGTAAGTCCATCGTTTCAGCGTCCCAAGTCCGCTTATGGACAGGTTCGCCGTTCGGTGCTTTCAGCGACTTTACGACCTGCTTGATGTACTCCACGTACTTGTTCACCGTCCGTGGACTCAGAAAAGCAGACATCTTTTCAATGAGCGGCTTAATCTTCTCCACGGTTATATAAATGCTCGAGACCGCGAAGCATTCGACGTGTTCTGCAAACAGAACCGTTATAACGCCGGAACCGCTGGATTCAATCTTGCGCGTGAAGTGATTGGCAACGGTCTGCTGACTGAGCAGGCCCTGATCGAGGCCGTTCAACATGGCCGATTGCGACTAGCGCCAGCCAGCACTGAGGAACTGGAAGAGCGCGAAGCCGAAAGGTTGGACCAAGAGAAGTTGCGCCTGTCGCGCACCCCGGTGCACCTGCTCAAACAGGAGGCCGCTCAGGGAATCCTAGACCGCCGACGTCAGGCCCAGGTGGAAGAAGCTGACCGCGCTTTCGCGGCAAAGCAGGAATCGGAAACAGGAATCAGCTATCCGCCGCTTCCGGACTATTTGCCGGAATTTCTAGCAAAGCGATTCGGCAATCAAAGACTGGACCGAACCTTCCTGGTCAAGAAGGCCGACAGGGACGCGTACCGCTTTCTCCACCAGAAATTCGGCGTGGTTGCAGTAGAAGAAAGATTACGAGGTATCCGTTAATCGCGGACGAGGAGATTTGTGAAATGGCAATCATGGCAAGAAAGCAGCAAGAACTGACGGCGGAAGAGAAACAAGCCGTACGGAAGTTCTTTATTGAGCATCCTGAACTCGGGGAAGGCGCAGAAACCACTCCCACTGAACAACTCATCCACAACGCCAACGTAATCGAGGATTACATCCGCCGCTGGAACGTCTTAATTGACGCGGAATCCTTGCAAAAGGCATACGAGGCCCTACGAGCCGTCAATGGTGTTTTGCAGATCACGAGTGAAGCAAGGATGAAATTTGCCGAAGCCACTCGCTGTTACACCCAGGCGCATCAGGACATCCTCGATGCTTTCCTGCAGCGGGTCCACCTAGTTCACAACCCCAATGACGACCGAACGTTCGAGAACTGCACCGCAATATACCGCGCCATGGCGGGAAGAGAGTGGGCCCACGACAACTTGATGCTCGTTGTGCAGTACCTTCAAGGTCGCGGTGGTCGCGGAACGAAATTGCATTGGGAACAACGTAAAGACCCCGACGCACCTGAATACCGTGGACACCGCTTTGACCGCAACGACCCTAATTCGTATCGGTTCATGCCGAAGTCTGAAACTAACCGTTCATCTCTTCCGTCGCACAGCGGAAACAAATATCTGAACGGAGAAGCAGAGCGCGAAAAGCGCGAGGCCGAGAGGCAGCGTTTTGCTAAGCAACCGGACGACGTAGTGGCTGCACAACATTTGATGTGGCGACAGATGCTTGACAGAGCTATCGCGGAAGGCCGAACCCACTCGGAACGAAACCGCATCGAGCAAGCAGCGCGGCAGTCACCTGGCGGAATCCGTCAGCAAGCCGAGGCTGCACATCGAGAAGCTGCGCTGCTCCGTCAGGACCGAGATCGCGGTCGTTAAACCCATCAACGACGAATAGAATTACGAAGACCCATTGCGAGATGCCCCCGCTGAGACTAGAATCTCCGCTAATTAGGCTCACAGTAATCTACTTTTCAATCAGGAGGGACCATGAGAACAAGGACAACCATCCTAAGTCTTTTACTGTGTTTTGTCGGTGCAGCTGTTTGCTTTGCAGACGACTCAGTTATGGGTACGTGGAAGTTGAATGAAGCTAAGTCCAAGATCGTTGCGGGGGCACCGAAGCTTACCACCGTTGTCTACGAGGCCTCTGGCGACAGCGTAAAAGTGACTGTGGAAGGTACGGATGGGGACGGTAAGCCGTTGCATAGCGAGTGGACGGGCAAGTTTGACGGCAAAGACTACCCGGTTACGGGGGATGCGAACTCGGACATGCGGTCCTACAAGAAGGTTAACGATCATACGCTAGCGTTCACCAACAAGCAGGGCGGCAAGGTTACGACTAGCGGCCAAGGTGTCGTGTCCTCTGATGGCAAAACGCGGACGGTCACCCTCAACGGAGCCGACTCGAAGGGCAAGAAGTTCAGCAGCACAGCCGTGTACGACAAACAGTAGTTCGTAAGCATTCTTTAAAACATGGTCTAAGGGCGCGGTAGAGTTGCAACCCTGCCGCGCTTTCGTCTTGACGAAGCGCCTTGAACCGGAAGCTTGCTGTTAATGCGGAGGATGATTCTTCGCCCGTTCCTTACGCGATTCCTCGTGATACTGCCGAAAATCTACATAAAGCGGACTTTCACTGGTAACTACAATCCATTCCTTCGTATCAGGGAACTGCATGATATACCACTGGTGATCTTGCTCCTCGACATACAATCGGTCGTCATTCCAGTGGTTCATAATTTCTCGGACGTCGGCGGCAGTTACTGGCTTTTTGGTTGTGCTGCCAAGTTCAGCGGAATCTTCGCAGTTAGCTAGCAATTGTTCAAGCTGTTTGCGTGCGAGATAGAATCCGCCGCTCCATCCGTTAGGCATACGGCTCCTTGCCCGGTTTATTGGGTGGTCCCGGACTGTACTCCGGTATTGTCCGTCCGTACGATGGTCCCGTCTATGAGGCGGTCCAAGAAAATCTGGCTTATTGTGCTTTATGCAGTCAACGCGGCAGTTGCTTTCCTTTGGCTGTTCGCCTATGGGAGACGCTATTCAATCCAATTGGCAGGGGTGCAGGTGACGCCGGGCATCCTCGCAATAGCCGTCATGGTGTTCGTTGACATTCTGCTCTTCCTTCTCTTGTCCAGAAAATCCCGGTAAGCGAATCCGCAAACTCTAAGGAATGTCCATCAAAGAGATGACAAACGTCTTGATAGGAATCCCGGCCTATGGCGTGTCGGGTTGCAGGCCGAGTGCATGATGTAGCTGATTCGATTGAACCACGGACAGTTTGATGGCGAAAATCGAGGCTCCAACACGGCGGCATCGCATGCATCGGTGTCGCCGTATTCTTTTCTATGGAGAAGTTCATATGAACGAGCATAAGAAGTGCAAGTATGACGAACTTCCGATATCGAAGCGCCCGAAGTACTCTGTGTCATTCCAGCAGCCTAAGGTGGAACACGGACGTACGCTTGAGGCGGTAAAGCGAGAGGAAGAGACTCGGGCGGCATTGAGCCGCTGGCGGAACAGCCAATCTGTCCTTAAAGCTCGGTTTGCGTAGTCATCTCACTGACCAATAGGGGAATGGCCTTTTCCAACGTCTTGCGGTAGACCTTCGCAAATAGGCTCCCGAAAATCCCGGCACCGAACCCTTCTGCTGCCAGAATCCATACCAGTTTGGTTTTCTTTTCGCACAACGGGACAAACCTGTGGTCGTAATGAACCGTCAGCCACAGAAACGGGCCCACCCACTTCCAGTTTTCATAAAGCCGAAACTCCGTAATTCGGAAGGTTTGTTTTATGCCGTTGGCCAGATAAACGACGCCTGTCGATCGTAGTCCCAATTGTCCTGGCGGGTTCAGATCAATCCTCTTAATGTGCCGCGCCCAACTCGGCCACTGCTCTAAGTGGGCGAGATGATCCCAGGCGGTTCGCAAGGGAACGCCAACCGTAAATTCGCGTGCGATCAGAATGACCATCGGAGCAAGAACCGAATCCTATATCGACAAGCGAGAGCGGCAATCGGTTTGATTGTAGCAACTTCTCCTCAGTCCAACCTGCCGAGGAACCCGAGCAAGCGTTCAGCGCGGTCTTCATGCTGCAAAAAAGCCTTCTGTAAATCACCCGACACGTTTGATCTGGAATTCCGGATAGACCCGCGCATGCGTGGGAATTGTCACGGTCAGGGTTCCTGTATCCAGGCCCTCAAGAATCAGCCGGAAATCGACAGGCTTGCCGTCGGCATCCTTCACTTCGAATATAAACGCACGCCCCTCGGTTCGCGGATTCAACATCTTTCCGCTCGGCGGTGGCGTTGGCAGGGGCGGCGGAGGCGGGGCAGGAGGCGGTGGTGCGCCGGGCGAAAGCCGCGCATTTTGCACGGGCTGGTGCTGCCACGCGCTCGTGGAGGTGGTACCTGAGACTGTGCGTGAGCCTAAGGCCTTCACCGTGATTGTCACAGTTAGCGACGACTGCGATCCTGATTCGTGATGATTTACGACGCCATAGCCGTGCCAGACGCCTTGCCAAGTGCCTTCGAAGGACTTCGGACTGATGCTGTCCTCTGGCGGAGCCGACGATGACCTTGTGGACTGTGCTCCTTGCACTCCGGCGGGTTTAGCCAATGGGTAAGTTGCCCCTGCTGCTGTAATCGAACACGCGAGGACGACAAACAGAACAGGTTTGTCCATAGGTCATCACCCTCCCCTTCCAGACAACCTCCATATGATAGACACCGGGCAGATTGCAATGTTTCCGACTTGGCCCTCGGGCGTCCAGCCTGAGAAATTACTTCACAAGTGGCGGGGAAGTTGGCATCAACCGCCTACTTGGAGCCTAGTACCGAACTTACCGGGTGAAACGCCGTTAAAATCAAGCACAGGCAATTTTCTTGTTTGTATATACTTCCGGTTTTCACGGCTTAATTGCAGTCAAAATGACGAGAGGCGATCTGTGATGTGCCCGAATTTCCTTGAAGCCCGCCCGCGTGGCGTAGGTGGTCAATTCCGCAGCTGTCGCAGGGGTGGGCTGATAGGCTGGGCGTTCAAAGTTTTGTAGTGTTGCTACTCCATTCGCAAAGCTCGCCCAACCGACATCGGACTCAAGATCGGTATTGTCTACGTATAGCCGACCATTTGTACGCAAAACGCGGAACGCATCAACGATGTACTTATAACGGTCCATCTCATCTAGGTGATCAAACATGTTGGTCAAGTAGACGAGATCAAAGGAATTGTCAGACAAAGGGTCCAGGTTGGCCGCCGGCAAATGCTCAAGGCGCACGTTGCCGAGACCGGCCAATCGATCGGCCGCACAGGCCAGCATATTCTTAGAAATGTCGACGCCGGTCCATTGTTTGCATCGGGACGCGAGTTCGAGTCCGATACGAGCAACGCCACAGCCAATCTCAAGTACATCGTCGGTAACCTCAATGCCTGCGAGCTCGGTGATGTTGTTGACCGGCCTCTGAGCGGAGAGGCGCACCTTGTTTTCGTCGTATTGACCGCACGCGGCTGCTCGCGCTTGCTCCGGAGACGAGGCAAGCGTATCCCAAGTTTCTGCGTAACTGCGCCGATTCAAGTGGTCCAGTGCGGGCCAGTTCACATGTTTTAGCGCTCGGGCCGAATAGCCCCACAAAAAGCATGCAGCAGCAAGGCAAATGCCCAGCACAATCGCTATGGCCCGTCCCGCTCCGGTCAGTACAGAGACCGCGAACATTGTCGCAGTAGCGACTGCCGTAAAAACTGGAATCCAACGATGTTTCCGAATGAATGAAGTTATGACGCTTCGTAAGGCAGTGTATCGTCTCCAAGAGCCGCTCACGTTGCATCTCTCTCTGCTTACACAATGTAGCGCAGCCATTGCCGCCGAGATTTCGACAATTACGGCTACGGCGCTCTTTGTAGTCTACATAAAATTCCGTGTGGAGCTGTTAGCTCTAGTACCCAAGTCGGTCGTTAGAACCGGTCACGATCTAAAACAGAAAACGTGTTTGGCTGGCTCAATCTTCAGATGTTAATTAAGCGCTAGCTTGGTTCACTTCTTTCGCGGCCCTCAGCCCTGATTGCAGTGCACCCTGCATCCAGCCCGGCCACGGGGATGTGTGCTCACCGGCAAAATGCACGCGTCCCTCAGGACGCTCGATTCCCACACAGATCGTGGTCAGCTGGCCAGGGGCATGCAAAGCGACCGCACCTCCTGCCCATGGGTCGGCTGCCCAGACCTTGGAGACGCATCCCTCTAAATTGTCGAGCAGTCCGGGGTGCACCTTTTCCATCTCATGGGACGCAAACTCCGCGCGACTGTCAGGGTCCATCGCGCCGACTCGCTTCCCCACACCGATAAATGTATAGAAAATCAGCAACCCTCGCGTGCCCGGCTGGTCGAAGGTGGGATGAAAGATTTCCTGGGGCAAATCCGAAATTCCGAATCCGTTGTAGCCATCTTTTTCCCAAAACCGAGAGCGGCATTGCATTATGACGCGTGTAATAGGGTCGTACTGAAGCTCAGCGATAGCTCTGCGCCTTAGTTCCGAGAAACGTGGCTGCACCTCCACTTTGCGCAGGGCGGGAAAAGGAACCGTGCAGATCAGGCGGTCAGCTTCAAGAGTGTGATGCGTACCTGATTGAATGACGATTGCCCGAACTCGGCTGGAATCCTGCTCGATTCGTACCACTGGAGACCCGTAGTGAATTTTCTCTCTGAGACTGGACGCAAACGCCTTGGGCAGCAGGTCATTCCCACCACTGATTTTGTGTCTTGTTGACCCTGGTGCTGCTGCAATGTCTCGCAAGGTCCATAGGAAAGAAATGGGGTCGTCTTCCGCGCTGGCGAACGGGTATTCCAGTAATTCAATAGCAGCATGAGACGCACCCTGCTTTCTTAGAAATTCCGCCATTGAAACTGTGTCGTAGGCTTTCGCTGGACCACTTGGCCAGTCAGGCGCAGTGGGATCGCCAATCTGACGCAGCGCGTCACCCAGGTACTTTTTCTCAAGTCCTGACATCCCTAGTCGGCGCTCTTCAGGAGTCAGGTCCAAAGGTACCTGGGAGAGGTCGAGTTCCGCCCCTGGCTGAATCGGGATGCGTTTTCCGTTGATCACAAAAACTCTAGCCAGCTTGCTGGGGTAAAACGGAACAAGGGTCAGGCCAAACTGCTTCACGTAGTGCAGGACTAGGTCGTGATTGTCGGGGATTCGCGCTGCTCCGGCTTCAGCGTATAGTCCATCAGAAAAAGGCTCGCGTAACGTCAGCACGCGCCCACCTGGACGCATCTGGGCCTCAAGGATGGTTACGTCGTGTCCGGCCTGCGTCAGCTCGTACGCGGAAACCAGTCCCGCAAGCCCCGCTCCGACTACCAAAACTTTCTTCGGAGATGCCGCTTGCGGCAACGCTTGCGGAGTAAAGTTCCAGCTCCGCAGTGGGGCAAATTGTGCGGACGCTGCGAGCAAACCTAGCTTCAGAAATTCTCTGCGATCGATTGGGATGGACATTGCAGTTCCGTTCCAGGTGTGAGGATTGGCGCAATTGTACTCCGGCAGATCAGGAGGGGCTAGACCGAGTCATCGCTTCCAACGACCAGCGTAACGGCGAACTCCTGAGCGGCCGGATAACCGGAACTTGCCGCCTCGCACCAACGTTAGCGGAAAATGCCGTTAGGACGCAGCCTCACAGTGGCAGACAGACGACGAAACGTGCTTCAAGCGACATGGCTTCGGCGGTAACCCCGTTCTACCAGGACTTGACGATTAGTTCGGGACTGCCCGTCGAAGCTCTTGAGATAGGAACTCTGCATTATTCCTTGGTAGCATGTTCCCGCCATGAAGAAAAAACACCTAGGAATGGAACTGATAGCAACCGCACTTGTGCTCTGGCTATGCCCGCTCTCGTGGTCGCAGGGCTTACCGCAATCAA
>Ga0306926_10000807_pt1 | contig 30035 bp, 25 predicted proteins | sample flu12Cox44000178_FD_203759 | JGI IMG/M metagenome (GOLD analysis project Ga0306926, IMG submission 203759) | Lab enrichment of tropical soil microbial communities from Luquillo Experimental Forest, Puerto Rico - flux8day.12C.oxic.44.000.178 (v2)... | ecosystem: Environmental > Terrestrial >...
TTCACGCCGTAATACCGCGCGTGCGCATCAGCAACAACCTCGCGCGGATCCCGGTGCGCACTGAGGTATACTCGGGCGAGCTGATTGAGAGGAAACGCTTCCGGGCCTCCCACTTCAACCGTGCCATTCACTGGTGACCCCATCGCGACCCGTCCCACCGCATTGGCGACATCGTCGGCTGACATTGGCTGTATCAGTGCAGTCGGCAGGCGTACTTTGTTGCCGTCGGTGGAGGAATCGACGATGCCCTTGACGAATTCGAAAAACTGCGTCGCGCGGACAATCGTGTAAGGAATTGAGGAACCCTTGATCAAATTCTCCTGAGCGATTTTCGCTCTGAAGTATCCGCTTTCGAGCAGCCGCTCAGATCCTACGACTGACAGCGCAACGTGATGTCCTACGCCTGCGGTCGCTTCACAGGCGAGGAGGTTACGGGTTGCGGTCTCGAAGAAATTCATCACCGCCGCGTCTTCCCATGATGGAGCATTCGATACGTCAACGACCACCGATGCACCCTTCATCGCTTCGGCCAGTCCCTCGCCGGTAAGAGAATTAACACCGGAATTGGGTGACGCGGCCACTGTTTCGTGCCCGTGCTCGCGTAACTTGGAAACGAGCTTTGACCCGATCAGTCCACTGCCGCCGATCACTACGATTTTCATCATTGTCGAAGTCTTCACCATGTTGCCTCCTTATGTGTAAGTTTCCTGACTCGCCCACATACCGGGTTTGGTTTTTACTAGCTCCAAAATTCCCTTCTTTTCTTGAAGGTCGAGAATATGCTCCCGGTCGCAACCATTCCATGACTACAAGCGTGCGGAAAGCGTGTCAAGGTCTGAATGAGCAGAATCTGTTCTGACCTTCCGCGCCATGTGCTCGGTTGCCGGGCACAGTGGCCCAGGAATTTTGGTTTTTCTTTACTAGCGGTTTTCATTGGCTAAGTGGCAACCATGGTTCTATCTGGGACTCTTGGCCCATAGCTTTTCTGGTTATCCGAGAGGGCCTAGGGTCGGGTGTGAGACTACGTGTCCGAGGCACACAGCGCAAAACAAATGAGACTCGCCCTCGAACCAGAGCGTCTCGAGAAGCCAACCGTCACCGCTAGAGAAGATCCCCAGGATGGAGCGGACTCGATCCGAGACCCTCAAGCTGCTTGTGGTTTCAGATGTTGGGCGTCGAAGCACACTCCTTTCTTCCATACGATCAGTACGATCATGGCAACCTTTCTTGCCAAGGTCAGTCGTGCCATCTCTGGCTTCATGCCTTTGGCAACGAGAGCGGCGTAGAATTGTTCGAAGGGGCCTGACTTGCTCGAAGCCACGGGGCCGCACCCTGAAACAGGTTCTTCAGATCGTGATTGCAGTTTCGGTTGAGCCCCCGGACCAAGATGGGTCTTCCTGCACTTCTACGATGAATTCCTGTGTCTTGTACGACTCCTCCTCGGTCCCCGTGGACGACTTGAATTTAGCCCAGGCTCTGCATGCCGCATCATAAGTACTCGCCGCTTCCACCTGTGCCGAACGTTCTATTCCCCTGCGGTCGGAGAACCGGACGGTACATTTGCAGACCCTCATTTTCCTGGTCCTGAATTGTGATTTAACGCAGGTAGGAGGAACGGAATTTCAGTCCACTTCTTCCAAAGGTCGCAAAACAACTTCACGGTCGCACGTCCATTCGAAAAGTAAGAGTCATGAACAGGACCGGAACGCCACCTAGCAACGCGGCAGAAGGGTGGCTGCTGCCTTCCTCATAAGTCCTTGTAATTTACATAGAGGTCTGATGCTCAGTTTTAATCGGCAAAAGCATATGCTTTTGCCTGGCACACCACCTTTTGAAGGGCGTCATCCCAAATACGAGATACCATCGTATTTCGGAGACGCTAACAACCTTCCTTCCTGCTATGTTACTCCGTGCACACACCCGAGCAGAAACGGACCTCGATCACTTGGTCCGGACGGTTGGGCCATTAGGAGATCTCGATGCCAGGTGCTCTCTTCTCCCGGCTAAATCGCTCGTTTGGTACTGTCCCTTCCGCACCCGAGCGTCACACGGCCACTCTTAAGAAGATGGAGCGCGTATCGGAGCACTACCCTCTTCAACTGGTCTCACGCGAAGAAATAGCGCCACAGATGTCCGAAAAATCTGTAATCGTGGTCGGCGCCGGCTTGGCCGGTCTGACTGCAGGGTGGTGGCTCGCAACGCATGGGTTCAAGGTCACCGTTCTTGAGGCCAGAAATCGGATCGGCGGACGTGTACACACACGCGTTGAAGAGAAAAAGCGGGTTCTCGAATGTGGCGGAGAACTCATCGGGCGAAACCACGCCAATTGGTTGAGGCTTGCAGGCTATTTTGGTTTGGGTCTGAGCCCGATCACCACAGAGGAGAACTATGCAGCGGCCAGTTTGCGGAGCCCGATGCTGCTCGGAGGTGAACCAGTAGGGGTAGCAGAGCAAGAGACGTTGTACGAGGAAATGAAGGAAGCGCTGAAGACGCTAGATCCACTGGCAGCCAAGGTCGACGCGTTGACACCCTGGCTCTCGAATTACAAGGGGAAAGATAACGAAAGCGTGGAGGACTGGATCAAGACACTGAAGCGTGTGAGTCCTAGGACGAGAGCGGCTCTTCGTTTTCAGCTCGAATGCGACCAGACCGTTCCTGTCGAAAAGCAGAGCCTTCTCGGATTGTTAGCGGCGGTTCGCGGAGGCAGTCTCACAGATCTTTCAAAACGAAGAAGAGATGAGCCATCTGAATTTTGGACTGAAACAGAAGTGTACCGCTGCACCGGTGGCAATGACCGGCTGGCGCAATGCTTGGAGACAGAGATCGAGGAGCAGGGCAGTCTCGTATTAACGTCCACGCCGGTTTCCAAAATCAAGATGGATTCGGACGATGTGAGTGTAGTGGGCGCCAACGGGAAAGACTTTCGTGGGAAATGGATCGTCGTCGCCGTACCTCCGTCGTGCTGGGACCAAATTGAATTTCCAGTCGAGACCGATCCATACCGCATCACGATGGGTCCAGCGTTCAAATTCCTCGCGGACACGAAAAAGAGATTCTGGATGCGGGACAGCTTTTCTCCAAACGGCACAGACGACCAATTCGGGATGGTATGGGAAGGAACTGACAACGAGGACACCTCACGGGGTGAACCGGAGCTAACAGTGTTTGCCGGTGGCCCCGCAACGGAGGCCGCGTACACGGCCCCCGATCCAGATGAGCATTTCCGGAATGGTCTTGAGAAGTTGTACAAAGGTTTCGGGAATGAGGTGGACAAGACCACGTGCATTGACTGGAATAAGGAGGAGTGGACGAGAGCTGGCTACAGCTGTCCTACGCTTGGCCAGGTTACGAGCGCGGCCCAGCGCCTGTACAGACCGTTCGGAAGGCTGGTGTGGGCCGGCGAGCACACCTGCATGGCCTTCTTCGGTTATATGGAAGCCGCGCTTCAATCCGGAATGCATGCTGCACAACTGATAGCAGAGGCGGAAGAAATCCCGGAAGTTCGAGGAATTTGTGAGGCACGTCAGCGAGACTCCAGCTAGACATGACGGTTGACGGACTTATGACGCAATTCAAGCTAACTCCATATTCTGCAGTCAGTTGCGACAGCTTCCCGGCAAATGTTGTCAACCGCCCTGTGTCAAGCGTTCTATTTCTCTATTTTCCGGTAATAAGTTCAACCGCTCTGTAACCCTGCGCTGTTCTTCCCGTCAGAGCCCCTCGGAAGTCTTGTCTCTAATCTTCCGAGGCCGCTCCTCTCTCCGCCACGAACCCTATCCAGATTCCTGGTGACATAAGAATGACGCCAGCTTGACCGGATGAGGACCAACGAATTGAAAACCATCTCATCTTAGTCTCTATGCAAAAGGGACAAAATCATGCGTAAACTAGCAAAACTTACTTCGATTTTATTTGCCTTTGTCTTCCTCGGAATGCAGTTCGTTCCGACTGCCGCAACGCCCAATACTTCGGCAACCACCGGGGTCCACATGGCGGAGGTGATCAATCCGCAGGTGGGTGCGATTCTGGATCGCTCCTGCCAGGACTGCCACTCTAGCGGCACGACCTGGCCCTGGTACAGCCGCGTCGCACCTGTCTCGTGGATGGTCTCCAAACACGTCAGAGAGGGCCGCGAAATGCTGGACTTCTCCAATTGGGCGAGTCAGCCCCACTCGGCGGACGAACGTATGCTGATCTGCGACGCCGTGTCCGACGGCAGGATGCCGCTGCCTGAGTACACGGTGATACATCGCAACGCGAAGCTTTCAAAGCGGGACGTCGAATTGATCTGCGGCTGGGCTGCCGCCCCGAGCACACCTGTGACCTCGCTGCAGGTCAGCAAGTCAACAAATCAAAAAGAGTAACCGCAACTTCAAATGCGGAGATTTCCCATGAATGAAAAAGAGTTGCTGGAGACGGCGGCGGTGTGGCGCAAGGCTGCGCTGGATCGCGCCGCCGTTTTTTCGACCAACTGAAGTAAATCCAAAGGGACCGAAGTAATCCCTCGCGCACCTTCGCAGCATTCATTCGCTCCACCCGTCACACATGAGCAGCTTTTCGATGAGCATCACTTCGTAGATCGCGTGACCAAGAGGGTCACCGTAAGGACTTTCAATGACGATGGGAGCTCTCCCGGCATAGTACCGTCATCTCCTCGCCTTCCAGCAAACGAGCAACAAAGCGAACACGTTCACCCATGGCCGAACACTCCTTCCAAGGCATCGCTTCCTCCCCTAGGGGAGGAAGTGTCACCTATGTGTCAGGCCGCTCACACTCACTCGCAAAGGCTTCACCTGTGGCCTCCTTGAATGCTTTGGGGCTAGTACACGTTGCACGCTTTCCACAACCCTTTCCAATTGAATCTTTCCTTGCCTTTCGAATCCGGGTAGACTCAGACTATCGATTCTATATTTTGTCGTAAGCGTTACGGGCGGAAACGCGAAAATTACCTGGTTGCAACAGTGCTGAAACTTGGGGCAAGCGAAACTCGAGTCAGCCAGAGGTCAACTGTGAAAACGGTAACGACCGAACCCCTTCTTACCGAAACTTCTCTCTTTCGCGTCAGCCTGGCGCAAACCCCTGATGATTTGGCCGAGTGCCAGCGGCTTCGCTACCTAGTTTTTAACCTGGAACTCGGCGAGGGTCTTTCCATCTCCGAGCGCGACGGCCTCGACATTGATCCCTTTGACTCCTTCTGTGACCACTTGATGGTCCGCGACCTCGAATCCGGCATGTTGGTTGGCACCTATCGCCTGCAAACCGGGGAAACGGCAAAGAAGAATCTCGGTTACTACGGCAACCAAATCTTCGATTTCTCCGTCTACGACCCCATCCGCAAGGAAATGCTTGAACTCGGCCGCGCCTGTGTTCACGTGGATTTTCGTAATATCATGGTGCTCCACGCACTTTGGAAGGGCATCGCCGTGTATGCCACGCGCGTCGAGGCCCGTTATTTGGTCGGCTGCAGCTCGGTCTCTTCACAGGACGAGAACTACGGCGTGGCCATGTACGAAGCCCTGAAGGGCAAGTACCTCGCGGAACCGCCCCTGCGTACCGTTCCGCAGTCTGGGCACACTTGCCTGGCGACCGGCGCCGCGGTGGAGTCTACACGCCCGCCGCGTCTCTTCCGCGCATACTTGGAAATTTCCGGCCGCATCTGTGGCCCCCCGGCCATTGACCGCGAATTCAAGACCATCGATTTCCTGACCGTCGTGGATCTGGCCAAACTGCCCGACCGCGTCCGCACCCGCTTCTTCTAATGCAAACGTGGAGAAGCCATTCCGTTGTTCGAACAGACGGTCAACTAGTATCTATTGAGTGTATGTACTGTATGGTGCTACGCATCCTAGAATATACGTTGTGTTGGGGCGATGCAAAGTTCGACCTTTCGATGGCTTGCCTGCCGAGACGCTCGAGTTCTCTTTAACGGCTGTAGTATATACTTACAAAAACTCAACCGTACAACCATCTGGAATCACCACTTGCATACGTGCAGAATCCAAAGAGGTTATGACCTCATTGCAATGAACACCTACAGGTCGGAGAACGAGGAACTACTTTACAGTCATCATCTTATGGGAATTTGAGATTTTTCTTTTTACCCAGCTGCCGACCCTGAGTCGCGGCTCGCCCGGCTTGTTAGCAACCGCAGGGCGAGTCCAAGCGCCTTAGCCCCAGTTGCCCCATCCGCCAGCTTGGCGCGCACAAAATCCTTCGTCCCGCCGCCCTTCCCCGGGAACGTTGCGAGCACTTCCTTCAACGCCTGCGGCAGATCCCTGCCCACCGAGGGGTGCTGTGCGAAAACAATCTGGCCCGATTCTTCCACAGCGAGCAACGCGATGGTTCCCTCATTCTTGGCAAGTTCGGTGGCGAGTGGGAGCAAAAATTCCGGGTGAACGCCGCGCAATACTTCCGATACCACCCGCACGCCATCGCTCTCCGCCGCAACACGCGACGTCAGCAATTCCGCCCGCGCTTCCGCAAGTTGCTGCAGCGTGGTCTTCAGCGCCTTGAAATTGACATCGCGTTCCGCAAGTGCCTTCTCCGCGACCGCAAGCAATTCTTCCGGCGGACAACTCATCCGGTCGGACAATGCCCGCAGCAATTGAAAGTCTGCCGCGGCCAGCCGGTCGGCCCTCCCGCCACAGGCAAACTCGACGCGGTAATCCTGGCGGATCTTCGTACACCGGCGCAGGAGCACCAATCCAATCTGGCCCGTGGATTTTACGTGCGTCCCGCCGCAGGGCTGGAGATCCGCGGACTCAATCTCGATGGCTCGTAGGATTCCCTCGCGATCCACTTCTTTGCGCACGCCAAGCCCAGCGAGTTGGTCCGCCGTTCCGTACCGTACCGTCACCGGACGATCCTCGAAGATCACCTGGCTCGCGGCGCGTTGCGCCCCGAGCAGAACGTCCACTGCCGGCTCCGGCCCTCGCAAATCAATGGTGCAAAGCTCCGAGCCCAGATGAAAGGACACCGTCGGAAGGCCGTAGCGCTCCTGAAACATCGCCGACAAAAGATGCTGCCCGGTATGCTGCTGCATGTGATCGAATCGTCGCGCCCAGTGGATGCAGCCCTTAACGGTGCCTGGCTTCAGTTCCCGATCCACAATGTGCAGAATGTCTTCTCCGTCCTCACGCACATCCAGAATCCGGGCTTCATCCAACAACCCCAAGTCATTGGGTTGGCCTCCGGAAGAAGGATAAAACGCGCTGCGGTCGAGCACGACTTCCCAGGCGGGCAGCGTGCCAGATTCTGTCAAAACGGGCTCGCACAGAGTGCAGGAGCGAACCTGCGCCTCAAACGTCTGCAAGTAAGAATCGTCGTAGTACAGGCGATGCGTGTTCATGGCAAAAAAGTCTAGCACGGCGGTGTTCTGGAATGGCTACTCACGTTTGTGTCGCAAAGGGCTTGCTGAAGGAAGAACTTCACCCGTCACTCATCAGTCGCCCCTTTCTTCCCTCGCCCCATCCGTTAAACTAGAGACATGCCCATCCGGCTGATCGCTTTGGACATTGATGGCACGCTCCTCAACAGCCGCTGGGAAGTTTCTCCGGCCAATCAAGCCGCCATCGCGGAAGCCACGCGGCGCGGCATCGAAGTGGCCCTCGTCACCGGCCGACGGTATGATTTCGCCCTGCCCGTAGTCCGCCAGATCGCTTCCCCGCTCACGATGATCGTCAACAACGGTGCCCTGGTTCGCTCGAAAGACGGCCGCACGCACGTCCGCCACCTTCTGCCAAAAGACACCGCGCGCCTCGTCCTGCAAGCCACGCGACCATGGAGAAGTGGCACCGCCGTCGTCTTCGACCGTCCACGGGCCAATCAAGTCATTCTCGAATCGATCAATTGGGAAGACGAAGCCCGCGCCGGCTACTATACTCGGAACCGCGCGTTTCTTGCCGAGGCTAACCCCCTCGAGTCCTGCCTGAATGAGGATCCCATCCAGGTCATGTTCACCGGACAAGTCCTTCCCATGCGCGCGGCGGAAGCAGCCCTTCGCAACGTTCCTTTCGCCAGACAATTCGCCCTGGCCGTCACCGTTTACGAAGACAAAAATTTCTCCATGATTGACGTCATTCACCCCTCGGTTTCCAAAGGCGCGGCACTGGCCGAATGGGCAGGCCTGCGCGGTTTTCGGCGCGAGGAAATCCTGGCCATTGGGGATAACCACAACGACCTGGAGATGTTATCCTTTGCGGGTATCCCCGTGGTTATGGGAAACGGCGTGCCGGCGTTGAAAGCGCGCGGGTGGCATCTGACGCTCTCTAACGATGACGATGGAGTGGCCGCCGCCATCGAGCAGTTTGCCTTGCAGGAGGCAACGGAGTGAGTTTGCGTCCCATTTTGACGGCAGCGTTCTCCGCGGTTCTTCTCACCGCTGGCGCCGCGGCTGCCCGCGCGGAATACATCGTTATGCGGAGTGGCGCGCGGCTCAACGTGACCGGCTACGAATTCCTCGGGGACAAATACCGCCTGCAAGTGTCCGGCGGTGTCGCGGAAGTCCCCGCCGCAGAGGTGGTCGGGATTGAGCCGGAAGAGATTTTCGACCCGCTCCCTGAGCCCCTTAGCCCCAAGACTCCTTTTCACGACATCATTCGCGCAGCGGCGGAACGGTACGGCTTGGACGCAGACCTGATTCATTGCGTCATTGCCATGGAATCGAATTTCAATCCCAAGGCGGTTTCCCGCAAGAACGCGCGCGGCCTGATGCAGCTCCTGCCACAAACCGCCGCGCAACTTGGCGTTCACGATATTTTCGATCCGAAGGAAAACGTGGAGGCGGGCGCTCGCTACCTGAAGGAACTCCTCGGCAAGTACAACAACAATATGACCCTGGCACTGGCGGCTTACAACGCCGGCCCGGAACGCGTCGAGCAATACGGCCGCCGCGTGCCTCCCTACCCCGAGACGCTTCTTTATGTGCAACGCATTGCGCGGAGCTACGCGAAGGTTAAGGCAGAAGCGGCGCAAAACAAGGACGGGAGTTCCGGCACCGTTACAGGAATACCCGCGGGCCGATAAACTCCCACGCGAATCATCTGGATCTGCCTTAGTTCGGATTCGGCGGAGGCGCCTGAAGCGGCGGCTCCGGACTCGGTGAAGGATCTTGTCCCGGGTTCGCATTCGGACTTGGATTTGGATTAGGGCTTGGATTCGGATTCTGCGTGGGATTGTTCCCCGTGGAAAATGGCGAATTCGGCGTTGCCCCCACCGGACCATTTCCAATCGGCGTTCCGATGCCCTGCGAGGCTCCGGACGCTCCGGGTCCAACCAGATCCTTCGAAGGATCCCAGATAAATTCAAACTGGCGGTAGTTCTTGGCCTTCTCGTACCATTTGAACGATTTCTGGTCGATCTTACTGCCCACACCGATGATGTTTCCTCCGATAATGCTCGGAAAACTCGAGGTGTCGATCGGGCGAGGCGTGGACATGCTGTCAGTCGAGGCGTCTCCGCCGTCGGAAGTAGTTGCTGGAGGCGCTGGATTCAAGGAATTGGCGGCAGCAGGAATTTGCGTCGCGCTTGTCGATCCCGCCGATCCGAAGGTGGAATTCTGACCAAAAATGGATTGCGAACCAAACGCGTTCGAGGTGCTTGAGGAACTTCCAAATGCCGACGCGGGCTGCCCGTTCGCGCCCACGGTGCGATTTTTCAGGCTGCCGATGAGCTGGCCGTTGGGCCCAACGTAGATCAGCCGCCAACTCCCGTCGGTGCCGTTCATCGGGTCTTTATAAGCCTGGCGCATAAAACGGATGCCGGTCTTGGGCTTGGTTAGATCCTCGAGATTCGTAGGGAAGCGATGCGTTTTCTGATAGTAGAGCTTCACTCCGCGGGCATACTGCTTGCCCCGCCAGATCATATCTTCTTCTTTTTCGCGCCGACCCTCGGTGAGGACGCTGGGCGCGAGCGCCAGAGTTCCCAGAACAACGGCCAGCAACAGAAACATGATCAACAGGAGTGCGTAGCCTTCCTGGCCGCTACGAAACATTCGATTTGTAGGTTCGCAATTCATGCTGCTGGTACAGCAAACTCCAGTTGATTCGAGCCGGGCTGCCCGGTAATCGTATCTATAAATTCGATGCGCTCATTCCCGATGTGCGTTATGCGGATGTGATTGAGTACGACTTCTCCTTCGCCGACGATGTGCACTTCTTCACCGTCCAGAAGAAAAGCGCGGCGTGGTCCGCCGGAAGGCAGGTTGCCGTAACCAAAAAACTTCATCGGCAACTGCGCGGGGGGCGGTGGTGGCGGCAGCATCGGCCCCTGGGGCTGGCGTGGGGGAGGTCCCGGTTTCGGTGCATTCGGATCGGGAGGGGGGGGAAGCGCCGAAGCAATGAAGATATTGCGCCCTGAACTCTTGTATTCGGTGGATTGCGCGGACTTTACCTTGTCGAAGACCGAGCTGAAATCCTGGGCATTGATGGGCGTGTACTCTTCCGAGCCCTTTGCGAATCCAGTTTCCTGATTCTTCGATCCTCCAAAACTGAAATACCACACCGCCGCGGCCACTAGCAGCAAGCCTGCCAGGATATAAAGTTGACTTTGTTTCTGCGTTTGTGCCATCACGCCTTCCGAAAATAAGTGCGAACGCGCAGGTTCACCTTGAGCCCTCCTGGTGCACCTTGTACCTGGTTCTGGGAATCCCCTTCCAGTGAATCGACGATGTATACATTTTTGGAGCGCTGCAGCCGGTTCAGAAACCGCACGATGCCTGCGTAATCTCCGGTGACGGTGGCTTCGATCTCCAGTTCATTGAGGTTTCGGCCCATCAATTCCTTTTCGTGAAACTTCGTGTCCTCCATTAGGAGGTGGGTCTCTCGCGCGATGTCCCCCATTTCCTGCGAGATCACCGAATAGCCCTTCCCCGCGGGTGGCAGCGTTTCCTCAAACTGGTCGAAACTTTTCAGGACCTCGGGAATCCTTGTGCGGATGTCGCTGGCCCGTTTCACGTCTGCACGCAAAAGCTCGAGCTGCCTTTTTTGCGTAATAAAGTCTCGCTGGGGGTCTTGGCGCGCGGCTGACATCTTGTAGTCGTAATAAGCCAGCACCGCATCGGCGGCCAGGAGAATCGCGAGGCCCGTGAAGATAATCCGTTTTTGGAGACGAAAGTCGCGCATGGTCAGGCAGTCGCGTAAATCGCGGTGAACTCAATCGTTAAAGGATCCGCGCCGGGCTGCGGCTGGGTGGTCGCATGCTCGGAAAGCAGTTCAATGTGAGAGAAAGACTTGGAATTCTCAAAAGCCCGAAGCACCTTCAGTTTGGCCTCTTCGCTTGCGGCCCCGATTGTAAATTTGACGGCGACGCTCCCCTTATCGAGCTTTGGGTCTATGCGCACCACATGCACACCTGAAGGCAACGTTTGCTCGAGGTCCATAAACATCTTCGTCCAGTTGAAGCTGCGCGCTTCCATCACGGATTTCATGAACTTAGCACGTTCCTGCAACGTGGCGTTCTCTTGCTGCGCGAAGAAACGATCCAGCTCCTGCCGACGGGTTGCCAGGCTAGCCCTTTCCTCTTGCAGCTTCTGGGTGCGCGCGCGCAACTCCGCATCAGCCTTCCTCAGGCCATAAAATCGCAAGCCAAAAATCGCCAAGAAAAGCAGGCCGACAAAACCAATGATCGCCGTGCCCAGCAGAAACCGGCGGCGGCTGACCAGTGGTTTCGTGGCGAGATTGAGACGAACGTACATGCCCGTTTAAGTTTATTCTCCCTCAGCTCCGGTGCAACATCCAGCCAACCAGGCCTTCCAGTTCCCGGTCGGCAAGAGAGCGCGAATCGCCCGCAAGCCGCCCTTCGGAAATGGCGGCATTCAGAAGAGAGTGCACATCACACTTGAACTCTTCCTCAAGCGGTTTCACGAAATCCGGCAGCCGGTTGCCCAAACCGGCGACGCGCACCGCTTGAATCCCTTCTTGCCAGGTGTCCTGATAATACGCCGCCAGAGGAAATACCTCTTCGAGCAGCATTTGCGGTGTGATTTTCCCCGCGTGCGTCGGCAGTTCAGTGCAGCGATATCCGGCGAGCACGCCTTCACGGACGATCGCAGTGGTGAGCGAAGTTCCCGAGACGCGCGCGAGCAGCGTAGGCCGCTGATCGTTCAGGAGGGTGATCGCCGCCAGTGTCGAACTGAGAACGACACCGGGACGAAGGCCCACAAAATCAAGCAGTCCCTCGTATTCCTTGATGATGCGCAGCCTGGCGATGGCGGTAACCACGTCCACGCCATCCGCTTGGGGGGCCTGTCGCATATAGGACAGCAGCGTCTCATCCACTTCGAACGGAACACTCTTCTTCAACTTCCACCGAAGCATGGGAACGGCTTCCTGCGCGGAGCGCGGGAAGTCCTCGAAATGCTGCACAAATACACGGATGACCGGATCCGGAAGAATCAGCGCTGCGTCCTCATCCTTCGCGCCCAGCCGCAGGCAGATATTGCTGACGGCTGATTTCACGGCGGATGGATTCAACAGATTCGTTTCAATCGCGGAGGGCACAACCGCGCCAGGCGGCAGGTTTGCCACGGAAGATCCCGCGAGCGAACCGGAGCGATGGAATCGGGCAGCGGCCACCTGCTCCGGTGTAATTTCGATCGCGATAGGAGGATGAGGAGTAGCTTCGAGCCAGCGCGTCAGGCGCCGGACCATGTCGCTCTTGTAGATTCCTTCCTGATAGGCCGTGCTAGTCAACGAAAGTCACCTTGTTGATTTCTTTCAAAGTGGTCAGCCCTGCGCGAACCTTGGCCAGGCCGCTCTCACGCAGCGTAATCATACCTTCCTGAATCGCGGCCCGCTTGATCTCGGAGGTGGGCCGGCGGTCCACAATCATTTCACGAATGCGGTCGGTCAGGTCAAGCAATTCGCAGATGGCCGTGCGCCCGTGATAGCCGGTGCCGGAACATTCCAGGCAGCCCGCGCCCTCCGCGAACACGAATTCACCGGCCGTGGAGGGATCGATCGAGGATTCCCGAAGCTCTTCGGGAGAATATTTCTTGGGGCGCTTGCAATTCGCACAGATAACGCGGACAAGGCGTTGGGCAAGAATGCAATTCAACGCGGAAACGAAGTTGTAGGGCTCGACCCCCATGTTGATGAACCGGCCGATGACGTCGGTCACGTTGTTGGCGTGGACGGTGGTGAAAACAAGGTGGCCGGTGAGCGCCGACTGGATGGCGATCTGTGCCGTTTCATGATCGCGGATTTCGCCGACCATAATCTTGTCCGGATCATGCCGCAGGATGGAGCGCAAACCGCGCGCGAAGGTAAGGCCTTTCTTCTCGTTCACCGGAATCTGTGTGATGCCACGGAGCTGGTATTCGACGGGATCTTCGATCGTGACGATCTTGTCTTCGTCGGTCTTGATCTCGTTAATGGCCGCATAGAGCGTGGTTGTCTTGCCCGATCCGGTCGGTCCGGTGACCAGCACCATGCCGTAGGGTTCATGGATGTAGCGCCGGAACCGCCGTGTTTCATCCGTCGAAAAGCCCACGACGTCCAGGCTGAGCCTCTGAAACTTCTCCGAAAGAGTTTCCTTGTCAAGGACGCGAAGAACGGCGTCCTCGCCGTGGCTGGCCGGCATGATAGAAACGCGCAGGTCAATGTAGCGGCCCTTGTATTTCACGCGGAAGCGCCCGTCCTGTGGAACGCGCCGCTCGGCGATATCCAAGTCACTAAGAACCTTGATGCGAGAGAGAACTGTGGAATGCCATTCCTTGGCGATTGGCTGCATAGCGTGCTGCAGGACGCCGTCAATGCGGTACTTCACGGCCACTTCGGTATCCCGCGCTTCGATGTGGATGTCACTGGCGCGCCGCTCGAGTGCCGTGAAGATGACCGTTTCCACCAGCCGCACAACGGGACTGACGGCCGTGTCGCGCGTCAGGCGGTCACCAGAGATGGTCTCTTCACCCTCTTCTTCTTCCTTGGAAACCTGCAACGTGAATGCTTCCGTGGCTTGTTCGAGCACGCGCTGTGATTGTTCCGTGCGTTTCAGCAAGTCGCTGATCTGTCGCGCCGTTGCTACCTTGATGGCTAGCTTTTTCCCTAGAAGCAACGGAAGCTCATCGCTGAGCAGCACCTGGCTGGGGTCGGCAACCGCGATGACCAGGGTGTTGTTCTGGGTGACCAGCGGCACGAAGTTGTAGCGGAACATCAAGTCCGCGGGAATTGTGCGAAACAGTTCCGGGTCAATGCGCTGTTCCAGCAGATCGACGAAGCCGCAGCGGTAACGTTCGGCCAGCCGGCGAGCCTGTTGACGCTCCAACGCGAGGTCCGTTGGTCCGCCCGGCAAGCCTACGTCATGCAAATTGGGATCGGGTGTAGCCATGATAAATGGAAATCCTTACTTTGCCGTCCCCGAGACGGAGAACGAAAAAATCGGCAAATAGAGAGAAATCAGAATAAAAGCAACGAACAGTCCCATAAAGATCAGGATTACAGGCTCGATCAAGGAAACCATTGCGCCCAGGCGAATCCCCACCTCTTCCTCGAAAAATTCCGCCACACTGTTCAACATGGGCGCGAGCGCACCGCTGGACTCTCCGACTTCGATCATATCCAGCGCCATTTCCGGCATGACTTTTGTCGCGGAGAGTGCGCCGTGGAGCGATTCACCTTCCCGCACCAGCTGCGTGGCCTGGGTCACCGTGCCGCGCAAAAGCTTGCTAGTAATGGATTCCGTAGCTGTCTGGAGGGCGCTGACGAGCGGTGTGCCGCCGGTCAGCAAGGTTGCCAGCGTGCGGCAGAATTGTGAAACCTGGAATTTCAGGAGCGTATCGCCGACCACAGGCAGCTTGAACTTCAGCCGGTCAAAAGCGACGCCGCCTTCCTCGCTCCGCGACCAGAAAAAAACACCCAGAGCCGTCAGGAAGATGGCGGCAAAGAGACCAAGAATATAAAAGCGATAATCTACCGTTACGGCAATTAGAAATTTCGTCGGCCCGGGAAGGTCCGCGCCCAGATCCCTGTACAGCAATGCGAATTTCGGAATCACCACTGTCACAAGGTAGGTGACGATGAAGAACGCCATGACAATCAGCAACGTCGGATACACCAGCGTCGCGATGATCTTCTTTTTTGCGCCCGTACTTACGCGCTGGTAGGCAATGTAGTAGTCCAGCACGCCGGAGAGGTTGCCGCTCTTTTCCCCCGCCAAGATCGCCGTCGAATAGACCTTGGAAAACACTCCAGCCTCGTCAACCGCTTCCGAAAGCGATCTGCCTTCGCGAACCCGATCCCGAATCTGGGTCAGGATGGGACGCAGTTTCGGAGCAGCTGCGCGCGTTGCGAGCAAATCGAGCGCCCGCAGAATGGGCAGCCCCGCTTTGATCAGGGTGTTGAATTGCTGGTTCAGGATAAGGAAGTCATTACCGCTGATCTTGCGCTCTTTGCGCACCCCGAACATGCCGCTGACCAGGCTGTTGCGGGATTGCACGGAATATACATAGAGCCCGCGGTCCGCTAGCTTCTGGCGAGCTTCTTCGAGCGTACCGGCAGCCTCAACGTGCGAGAAGACCCGCCCGTTGGCATCGGCAACCCGGCAGACGAATTCCCCCATAAGAAGCTAGTCTACCTCATTCGGCGAGTCTCCCCCAAAAGGGTCTCTGGAGAGTAGGTACTGTCAGAGCAACGCCGGAGGCTGGGGTGGATGGGCCGCCTCCAGGTTACTGACGCAGGCCAGGGGTATCCGGTAGCACCCCGTTCACGATGACGACCCCTGGCGGGGGCTCGAACTGGAATAGTGTGTTGGAGATAGCTGGGTTCCATTGCCAATCCCTGAAGCGGAACTCGATCTCGACGCCCGCCTCTTCGTGAACAACAATGCGGCTCAACTCTCCCTGTGGAGATAGCTCGAATAGAACGGACGGGCCGCGTTTCGGGGAATCGCTTTCTTTCGCGTTGACATTTGTTCCAATACCGCTTGAGGTTGTATCCGGTTGGTTTGAGGAGCGCAGTTGACAACGATAAACAAGGTATCCCACTTGCGACGGCTTCGTTTCAAGGGCCGGTTCAACCCTCGCACAAATGCGCGAGAGCTTCATGCCGGTGGTCAGGAAAGCCAGTGGCGTTCTCCAGTCCTCGCTGTTTTTGGCCGGCATGCGCGTGACCGTCCGGTCGGCGGGCGCATAAAACCAGACATATTTGCCATCGGCGAGAAACATGTTCTTCTCGGGCGCCTCATAGTCCCACCGCATTTTTCCGGGGCGAAGAAAATACGATTTGCCCGCTTCCTTGCGGGTCACTCTTCCATTTTCCATGAATTGCTCAAGGAACACAGCCGATAGGGATCTTGCAGCTTTGTAGCGCGCTTCAAAAAGAGAAAGTGGCGAGGGAGATTGGGGCGCGCCCGCGCTCAACAAAGGAATCCCAAGAAGGAAGCAGAGGGTAAGAGCCGGCATGCGGAATGAGAACAGCAGATTCAATGGATGACGAGCCTCAGCCATCCATTGTAAGGCTTAACCGCAAAAGCTCGTCACGGATCAAATGGCCGGATCGCTTAAACTAGCTGCGGTGGACGGATTCACGCGGATCACGAAGGTCTGATCCGAAAAGAAGTACCGCCTCCCCGTGCTTCCAGGGTTAACCGGATTTCCATTGATCGAGTAACCGGAGGGATTGCCGTCGGGATCGTTGGCTGTGACGGTATAAGTAAAGGTGTATCCGTCCTTGGTGCCACCCGCCACGACGTTATCAATCAGAAGGGCATTTGTCGGGCTGGCTGACGTGCCGCTGCCTCCCAAATTGCTGAGCTGTGTGGAGAAACCCTGGCCAAATTGCACGGAGTAAGAAGCCTGACCTGTATTGATCGTCCTTATACTCTGAACCGCGGAAGCCTCGTTTGCAGCCATCTTGGAGCTCAAAAAGCTGGGGACAGCGATCGCAGCGATAATCAGAATGATCGCCACGACGATCAGCAATTCGATGAGTGAGAATCCTGATTGTGCACGCTTCATTCGGAACCGCCACCGTCGGTCGACTGTTAATTCGAGAGTACCCACAAAGAGAATCGTACACAAGATGTGCATGTCGAGGGCCACAAGGAAAACGATAACCCGAGTCTTTTTCAGCTCACGCAGACTCCCATATCCTTCGCTCGGCCTGATTATGGACAAGAAATGTCAGCGTTCCGCCCAAGAGTGACACTATCTGCCTACGTTTCACCCTTGGGATATGCGCCAAACTCCCGCTATAAGGAAGTAAGCGCAAAAAAAAATGGAGCGGGCACGAATGCCCGCTCCATTTCACTGCTACGAGATTTGCCCGAATCTTACAGCGGATTCGTGCCCACCGTGCAGGTGCCAGTCGCGTTGTCCGAATAGAGCACAAGCGACTGGTCGCTGCAGAAGATGCGCGTGCCCGTGGAGCCGGTGGTGACCGGTGTTCCGGTGGACGTATACACTGCAGCCGTGGGACCGTTAACCTTGAACGTATAGCCGCTCTTGGTGCCGCCCGCCAGCAAGGCATCAATCAAGCAAGCCTGAGTGGAGCTGGTGCCCGTCGCGCAAGCTGTCGCTGCGCCGCCGAGATTCGCCAGCGAGGTGAACGTCTGATACGTGTTCGCATAGGTCACTTCCGCCGTGTTGATCGAGCGGAGAGAAGCGACCGCCGAAGCCTCGTTTGCCGCCATCTTGGAGCGGATGAGGTTCGGAATTGCGATAGCCGCGATGATCAAAATGATCGCGACGACGATCAGCAACTCGATAAGAGAGAAACCCTTTTGCTTCTTCATGAAATCTCCTTGAGAGAGTAATGGTGCCAGAGCACGTCCAGGGAACGTGCAAGGGGGATGCCAACCTAGGAGAGGGAGTACGGACGTACCATGAATTCTGCAACACTAAGACATATAAGGAGTTAAATTCAAATGAATAGTACTAAGCGAGCGCCAGAAACCCGGCAAATCCCGGCTCATCGCCGTCGCTGACATTATTTGTCATTCGTGACTGCCGTAAATGGTCAGTCCCGCAGCTTCCCGAGGCCACCTCGATTGCCTTTAATGCCTGGCTCTTTGCCGCCGCCGTTCGATTGCGCGCTCGGCTGCTGGCCTTGATTTGGAGCGTGATTCTTATAGGTCGTGCTTCTTGGCAAAATGACGGAAGGATCTGTAGCTGATCTTCAACAGTTCCGCAGCACGCGTGCGGACTCCATCGGCCTTCTCCAGCGCGGCTTGCAAGTAGCGTTTCTCGGTCTCGGCTACGACGCGTTCGAAGTCGATTCCCTCTGGCGGAATCTGCAAGTTCTCCAATTGTTGCCCCGCAGCGGCCAGTGTCGGTGTGCCATTGCCTGAAACGCGATCCGGCAAGACTGTCATGCTGATTTCCGGTCCGCTCTCTAAGGCCACGGCTCGCTCGATTGTATTTTCCAGTTCGCGCACGTTGCCCGGCCAGTCATAGGATTCCAGCCGTTGCATGGCCTGCGGGGAGATCGCCTCGAGCGGCTTCTCCATGGATTTCCGGAAGCGCTCGAGAAAGTGCCGGGCTAGCAAAGGAATATCTTCGCGGCGCTCGCGCAACGGCGGCACGTGAATGGGAATCACACTCAAGCGGTAGAATAAATCCTCGCGAAACTCTCCGTCGGCGATAGCTTTCTCCAAATCCTTATTGGTCGCGGCGATCACGCGGACATCCACGTCGAGTTCTTCCGTGCTTCCCAGCGGCCGCACCTTGCCCTCTTGCAAAACGCGATAGAGCTTCACTTGCATGGTCTGGTCCATGTTGCCGATTTCATCCATGAATAGCGTGCCGCCATGCGCCGCCTGGAAGAGTCCCCGCCGGTTTTCGTTGGCGCCGGTAAACGCGCCCTTGATGTAGCCGAAGAGTTCCGATTCGAGGAGTGTTTCCGGAAAAGCTCCACAATTGATGGTGATAAAAGGCGCCTGGGCTCGCGCGCTGTTTTCATGGATGGCACGCGCAACCAATTCTTTTCCCGTACCGCTTTCGCCGGTAATCAACACACGGCTGGTCTGCGGCGCAACGGTTTGAATCATGTCGAAGATCGCGCGCATTTTGGAACACTGCCCAATGATATTGTCGAGGCCGGTGAGGCGGCGCAGTTCGCGGCGCAGGTAGCCCGCTTCTTTCTTCCACTTCAAGTTCTCCGACACTTCGCGCACGGCCACGCGCAACTGTTCCACGAGGTCGTGGTCCTTGATCACGTACCGGTTGGCGCCCTCATTCGCCGCGGCAATCGCCGTTTCCAGCGTAGGAACGCCGGTGATGAGCACGAAGTACGAATCCGGCGCAATCTCGCGTGTAAACCGAAGGAGTTCGACGCCCGTGGCTCCGGGCATCCGCACATCGGAGATGACGATGTCATAGAGCGAACCTTCCAGCTTGCGCTTGGCATCCTCGACGCTATGCGCCACCTCGACACGGTGCCCTTCCTTGCGGAAGGTGATCTCGAGGAGCTCACAGATGGATTTCTCGTCATCCACGACGAGGATGTGGGCCATTTCGCGCCTAGTGTCTTTCGCAGCGGTTTTTGTCGCCTGCATAGAACCTCATTCGACGCGCGGGAGCTCAATAACGAACTCCGCGCCTTTGTCTTTTTCACTGAAAACGCTAATGCGCCCATTGTGCGCCTGAATGATCTGATAAACGATGGCGAGTCCGAGCCCCGTGCCGCCCTCGAAATTGGACTGCAACGGCTCAAAGATCTTGGTCCTCTGGCCAGGATGCAGGCCGATGCCGGTATCCCGGAAGGAAATGCGCAGCCAGTCCGGAATCTGTTCGATGCCGACGGTGAGCGTGCCACCCTCGGGCATGGCGCGCATGGCGTTGTCACACAGGTTCCAGAAGACCTGCTTGATCTTATTCGGATCCACCATGGCCCTGGAAACCTGCCCGTTGAATGCCCGGACGATTCGAAAATTCTTTTCCACTCCAGGCTTTCTTTCGATCAGCAAAAGGGTCTCATCGAGGAGTGGGCGCACATCCGCTTCCTGAAACACGTAAGACTTATCGTGGGAGTAGTTCAGAAAGTCCGTAATGATGTGATTGAGACGCTCCGATTCCCTGCTGACGATATTCACGAGGTGCTTCTCATCTTCCTCGAGCGGAACCAGGCGCGCCAGTTCCTTGACGGCTCCCGCCATGGCCGTCAAGGGCTGGCGGATTTCGTGCGCGATCGCTGCGGAAAGGCGCCCGACTGCCGCCATGCGTTCCTTGGTCGCCACTTCCTGCTCCAGGCGGCGCAACTCCGTCAGGTCCTGAAAGTTAAAGACGTACCCACTGCGAGCGGTATCCCGCGTGCGCAACGGCGAAACGGAAATTCCCAGGTAACGCCGCAAACCTCCCGGGGTGCGTACCTCGATTTCCCGGCGCAGCGACAGCTTGTCTGGCAGCGAAGACATGTCCACCAGCCAGAATTCCGGACTGACTTCCCGAAGATCATGCCCGCGCAACTCCGCGAAAGAGCGGCCAAGAATTTCTTCACCCGTGCGATTGATCAACACGATGCGGCCTTCCAGATCGGTGGTCACGAGACCGCCGCGCATCGAATGGATGATGTCGGCCGTGAAATCCTGCAATTCCAACAGCTCTTCTCTTTTTTGTTCGAGTTCACTGCTCTTTCGCCGCAACGACCACGCCAGAAGGCTGGCCAGATAGGCTACCGCTAGAAACCCGAACGTATTACTGAGAAACCAAAGCCGCAAGCCTTCGGGAGAGGGAGCGGACAGCGCGGTGCGCGGCAACTTGCCGTAATAGGTGAGCAAAGTCACTGTTCCTAACGATGCGAGACAGAAAACGGCCGTCAAGAAGGCTAGCTGGCGTGTGAACAGAATGCTGGCGACGATGATCACCAGGAGATACAAAGAGGTGAAATTGCTGTCCTGGACTCCTGTCGCATAAACGATTCCCGTGATCATCACCACGTCGCAGAAAACTTGCACCGCGCCGAACCAACTCGTCTCGGGCAGGAGCCGCACCAGGATGAGGTGCAGGATGCTGATGGTGATCCACAAAATGATGATGGGGAGGAAATAACGAGGAGAGCCGGCGGAAGGAACATATTGCGGCCACACCACGCCGACGCCCAGAATGAGCGCAATCATGAGCAGGCGGACCCGTGTCAACCATTCGACCCATTCCCGCCGATTAAAGGTCTGTTCCATAACCAAAGGTTACGTATGGGCATCCCCCGACTGCCCCCTCTATCTTAAAACGGAAAAAGGAGGACAGGGGCATGGCTCCTGTCCTCCTTTTCCGAAGTGGTACCTGCTTAGTGCGACGTGGCGAGTTTGCCGATCAACGAGAACAGCGGCAAATACATGGAGATCACGACGCCGCCGACGACGACGCCCAGGAAAACGATCATGATGGGCTCAAGCGCGGTGAGCAAGTCTTTCACCGCCGCGTCCACTTCTTCTTCGTAGAAATCAGCGATCTTCTGCAGCATGGCGTCCATCGCGCCGGTCTGTTCGCCGACCGCGATCATCTGCGTCACCATGCCGGGGAATACGGCCGATTCCTTTAACGGTTCGGTGAGAGACTTACCTTCTTCGAGTGATCTCCTCACCCGGAATAGCGCTCTTTCGATGACGGCGTTACCGGAAGTCTTGGCGGTAATGTCGAGGCCTTCGAGAATCGGCACGCCGCTGGCGATGAGCGTTCCCAATGTACGCGTGAAACGCGCCACGGCAATCTTGCGCATCAGGAGGCCGAGAACCGGCAGCTTCAGGATAACCGTATCGATGGCCAAGCGACCCTGTGGCGTGCCGTGCCAGACCTTAAGTCCGACGACGGCCCCGACCGCAAAGACCACAATGAGCAATCCGAAAACACTTCCGACGAAGTTGCTGGCCATGATGACGATCTTTGTTGGCAGCGGTAGGTCCACACCCAAGCCGGCGAATAGCGTTGCGAACACCGGAACGACCTTCCAGAGCAGGAGGGTGATGACGCCGCCGGCGATGGTCAAAACGCCGATCGGATAGACCAGCGCGGACTTCACCGCGCGCTGCAATTTCACGTTCTTTTCGATGTACGTGGACAGGCGCTGGAGAATGGTGTCCAGAATACCGCCCGTCTCGCCCGCTTCCACCATGTTGGTATAGAGGGGGTCAAAGACCTTGGGGTACTGCTTCATGGCCGCCGAGAGCGTGCTGCCGCCTTCGACCGCCGAGCGTGTGCCCGTCAGGACCTTTTGAAAGGTCTTGTTCTCCTGTTGGCTGGCAAGAATCTCCAGGCATTGCACCAGTGGCAATCCAGCGTCGATCATGACGGAGAACTGGCGGGTAAAGACCGCCAATTCCTTAGCCGTCACGCCGGAGCCGAAGGTGGGCAGGTTGAACTCCTTGCCCTTCTCCGACATCTTTGTCGGCGTGATCTGTTGCCGCCGCAGCAGGCTTTGCAGTTCCGACTTGTTGCTGGCGCTCATCTCTCCGGCGACAGAAGTTCCCGCGCGATTGGTTCCTCGATACGTAAAGACCGGCATGGTATATGTCCTCCTCAGCGGTCAAAAATCGAATTCCCGACAAATCCTTGCAGACTGCCAAACTCTAGTGCCGCGCTCCGGCGGGCGACTTCCCCGGGGAGACCTTCCCCGTTCCCGGAGTGCTGGAAACGCCGCGATTGATCATGTCCTGCAACTCGTCCGGGTTGGACGAGCGGGAGATGGCCATGTCCAGCGTAATAATTTTTGAAAAATAGGCGTTCGCCAAGCCCTGATTAAACGTTTGCATACCCGTCTGCCCGGTTCCGGTCTGCATGGCGGAATAAATCTGGTGAATCTTGTCTTCGCGCACCAGGTTGCGAATAGCCGGGGTCGGAATGAGGACCTCCATCACCATCACGCGCCCGCGGCCGTCGGACCGCGGTAGGAGCGCCTGACAGAGAATGCCTTCGAGGACCATGGAGAGTTGCGCGCGAATTTGCGGCTGCTGGTGCGCAGGGAAGACGTCAATAATACGGTTGATCGTGGAAGCCGCGGAATTGGTGTGCAGCGTGGCAAAGGTCAAGTGGCCGGTTTCCGCGATGCGCAGCGCGGATTCGATGGTTTCCAGGTCGCGCATTTCGCCGATAAGCACTACGTCCGGATCTTCACGAAGGGCCGCGCGGAGAGAATTGGAGAAAGAGTGCGTGTCGGCATGGACTTCTCGCTGGTTGACCAGGCACTTCTTGTGATTGTGCAAGAACTCGATCGGATCTTCGATCGTGATCATATGTTCTTCGCGTTCCGCGTTGATTTTATCGAGCATGGCCGCCAGTGTGGTGGACTTGCCCGACCCGGTCGGCCCGGTCACCAAAACCAAACCACGCGGTTTATCGCAAAGCCCGCGGACCACGGCAGGTAGCCCTAGGGCGTCGAATCCCTTGATTTCCCAAGGGATGGTACGAAACACAGCGCCAACTGCGCCACGCTGATTGAACACGTTGCCGCGGAATCGCGCGAGGTTCTTTAAGCCGAAGGAAAAGTCGAGTTCGAGGTTCTCCTCAAAGCGGTGCTTTTGCGCGTCGGTTAGAACACTGTAAGCCAGCGATTTGGTGTCCGCGGCCGTAAGCGGAGGCATATCCAGGGGACGCAAGCGGCCGTGCACGCGCACGCGCGGCGAGCTATTGGTGGTGATGTGAAGGTCGCTGCCACCCATCTCAATCATTTTCTTCAGCAGTTCGCTCAGTGTTATGCCAGCCATAATTGCCTTCTCTCCAATCTAAAAAACCGATTCGCGAAGAACTTCTTCCATGGTCGTCTGACCAGCCGCGACCTTTATCAGGCCGCTGCGGCGCAGGGTAATCATTCCCTGTTCGATGGCTTTCTTCTTCAACTCCAAAGCCGAGGCACCCACAAGGATGAGTTCGCGCAACTCGTCATTGATTTCCATAACCTCGTACAAACCCGTGCGGCCCTTGTAGCCACCCTTGTTGCAGGTGGAGCAGCCTTTGCCGTGGTAGATCTTTGTCGTCTTCGCTTCTTCCGGGCTGAAGCCCGCATCAATCAAAGCCTGTTCCGGCACGTCCAGCTGTTCCTTGCAATTCAAGCAAATGCGGCGGACCAGCCGCTGGGCGCAAATCAAGTTCACCGAAGTGGCCACCAGAAACGGCTCAATCCCCATGTTCATCAAACGGCTGATGGTGGAAGGGGCGTCGTTGGTGTGCAGCGTTGAAAGGACCATGTGTCCCGTCAGCGCGGCTTTCACGGCGATTTCCGCGGTTTCGAAGTCTCGAATCTCGCCGACCAGAATAATGTTGGGATCTTGGCGGAGGAAAGCGCGCAGGGCAGCTGCGAAGTTCAGTCCGATCTGCTCTTTCATCTGCACCTGATTAATTCCCGCCAACTGGAATTCGACGGGGTCCTCGGCAGTCATGATATTGGTATCTACCTGGTTGAGCCGGGCGACGGAGGAGTACAGGGTATTGGTCTTGCCGGAACCCGTTGGGCCCGTGACGAGCACCATGCCGTAGGGTTTCAAGATGTTGCGTTCGAATTTTTTCAGAGACTCGGCTTCGAAGCCGAGCTTGGTCATGTCCAGTCGCAGGTTCTCCTTGTCGAGCAACCGGAGAACGATTTTTTCGCCGTAAAGAGTCGGCACACTCGAAACGCGGAAGTCTAATTCCTTTTTCTTGCCATCGGCCTTGTACTTGATCATGATGCGGCCGTCCTGCGGCAAGCGCTTCTCCGCGATGTCCAGCTTGGCCATGATCTTCAGACGGCTGGTCATGGCGTCGCGCAACTTCAGCGGCGGGCTCATCACCGTTTGCAACATGCCGTCCACCCGGAACCGCACGCGCATTTCATTTTCATAGGGCTCGACGTGAATATCGCTGGCGCCCCGCTTGACGGAATCCGTCAAGATCAAGTTGACCAGCTTGATGATGGGGGCTTGCTCGGCGGCTTTCTCGAGCGTAGCCGCGTCCATTTCCTGCTCTTCGGCCGTCAGTTCAAGTTCCTGGTCATCGTCCACCAGGTCCTTCATCAAGTTGCTTAGTTCTTCGTGATTCGAACCGCCGCCGTAGAAACGGGAAATGGCTTCGCCGATCGCGGATTCCGAAGCCACAACCGGTTCGACGTTGAACCCGGTCATAAACTTGATGTCGTCCATAGCGAAGACGTTCGTGGGGTCCGTCATCGCGATGGTAAGAACCGACCCTACCCTGGAGAGCGGGATTACCTGATACCGAAGCGCGGTGTCCTGCGGAATCAACTTGATAACGCCGGGATCGATTTCGTAATACTTGAGGTTGATGGAAGGGACGCCGTACTGCCGCGAAAGCACACCGGTGATATCATCATCGGTGATGTAGCCCATCTTCGTCAGGCAGCTTCCCAGCTTACCGCCATTGGAGCGCTGAAATTCCAGCGCTTTGTCCAGCTGGTCCTGCGTGATCAGGCTTTCCTTCAATAATATTTCGCCCAAACGGACGGACATCCGCAGTACTCCCTAGGGACAAGTGCACCCAAGGCTCACGATAGCAAAGGGGCGAAAAACTCGCCGCCAGAATTTACCCCCCCGTTCTGAATTCGCTAATACCTGTACAGGAGAACAGGCTCCGGCGTCAAAGGACAGTGGCGAATTCTTGACTTGCTGCGGATGCGTGGCTATCTTCCGAAGTAGATGTCTGCAACCACTTATTTGCCGACTGCCAGGAAGAAGACCGCTCCGAAAGCCGGTGCTTCGCGGAATCGCCATCGCGAAGCCGACTTCACGGCCCTGCCGGTTCTGCAAGAATACTACCAAGCCCTGTTCCAGGCTCATGGATCGCAGCATTGGTGGCCGGCCCGTACCCGCTTTGAGGTCATTGTTGGGGCGATCCTCACGCAGAACACCAGTTGGAGCAACGTCGAGCGGGCACTGGCCGGCCTGCGCCATGAAAAGTTGCTGAATCCCGCGGCGCTTGCTCGCATCCAGGAAGCCAAGCTGGCGCAACTGATTCGTTCTTCGGGATACTTTCGCCAGAAAGCGCGCAAGTTGAAAGCTTTCGTTCACTTCCTCAACCAAGTCTATGGAGGATCCCTTGTCAGGATGTTTCGCGCACGGACGGATCTCCTGCGCGCGCAACTGCTTGAAGTCCATGGCATAGGCCCAGAGACAGCGGATTCTATTCTCCTCTACGCAGGTGGTCACCCAGTCTTCGTCGTCGACGCGTACACGCGCAGGATTCTCGAACGGCACCATCTGGCCGACGGTAGAGAGTCGTATGAACGGATCCGCCAGACCTTCGAACAAAACCTACCTCCCAGCGCCTCGCTCTTTAACGAGTATCACGCACTCATCGTAAGAACAGGCAAGCACTTCTGTCGCACGCGAAAACCCCTCTGCGACGGTTGCGCCCTAAAGCCGTTCCTCCCCGCCCCTGCGGAGCCCACTTTATGAGCCCGCCCCGCCCCCCCTCGCCGATGCGGTTGGCCATTGGCGGCGTGCTTCTGACCTTGCTTCTCGCCGCGGTCTTTACCCTGGGGTCGCTCGACGTGCCCATTGAACCGCGGTCGTGGCGAGAGATCATCGCTCTTTACGCAGTCTCCAGCTTTATTACTGCAGCATTGCTGGTCTTTGGACTCATTCTTACGCGCAGCATCGTCCGGCTCCTGATCGAGCGAAGCAAGGAACAGCTCGGCGCGCGCTTCAAAACTAAGATGGTTCTCGGGGCTATGGCGGTTTCCTTACTGCCCGTCATCTTCATGTTCTTCGTCAGCTATTCCCTGCTGAACCGTACGCTCGGCCGATGGTTCCCTCGTCCGCTGGAAATTGCTTCGGAAGAAACGCAAGAGCTCTTGAACGACTTGGGCCGTGGTACTCTGCCGCGATTACATACGCTTGGCCATCAGGCGGCTACATATATCGGCGAAGACCCGAAGCTCTTTTTGCAACATGCCTTCGCGCTTGGCCTCGACGCGGTATGGGTTCTTGACTCTTATGGCAATCTCGTCGTTGGCGGGGTGGTTTGTGACGATCCAGGGGAAGATCGCTCCGTAGAAATCTGCAGCGTCAGCGGCGTGAAGGGATCACAACAACGCATACTACCGAGCGGCGTCGAAATCTGGGAGTCGAAGGATAAGAGTTATTTCGCCGCCCAGGTTCCCGTGTCCCTCGGGCCGTCGGAGCAAGGAACCCTCATCGCGGCTTACCGCACCAGTCCCAATTTCGTAAAACGCTGGACGACCATTCAGGCGCAAACGGCAGAATACGAAAATGTGAAGCAGAACCTGCGCGCCCTGAAGCGCCAGATGCTACTCATCCTTTTCTTCTTCACGCTTCTGGTTCTCTCTGCCGCCACTTGGGTCGCCTTGTTTCTCGCAAAACAGGTCACCGTGCCGATCCAGGCGCTGGCCGAGGGGACGCGCGAGGTCTCGGCTGGAAACTTTGGCTACCAGGTTCCCGAACAGGTACAGGACGAACTGGGCATGCTGGTGCGCTCTTTCAACACCATGACCACCCAATTGCACGATAACCGTTCGCAGATTGATGAATTCACGCGGAACCTCCAACTGGCCGTACAGGAACTCGAACGACGGCGACAATTAATGGAAACCGTTCTCGAAAACATTCCTGCCGGCGTCACTTATCTCGACGCCGATGGCCGCATTCAGAAAACGAACACTGCCCTGACCAGAATGTTCGGCCTGACGCCACGGGATATCGAGTCACCGGAAGTTCTACTTGGCCTGGAGGCTTACCGCACGGTCCAGCAACTGATGCGCCGCTCTCTGCGCATGGGTGTGGTTTCGCGCGAAATCGAGGTGCTCGTCGGTGGGCGCATCCTGCATCTCGCCGCCACGGTCAGTTCCCTGGGCCCGCGCAAGGCCAACACCGGCTATGTTCTCGTCTTTGATGATTTGACGGAGGTGTTGCGCGCACAAAAGTCCGCGGCGTGGCAGGAAGTGGCCCGCCGCATCGCCCATGAGATCAAGAATCCCTTGACGCCCATTCAGCTCTCGGCGCAGCGGCTCACTCACCAACTGCAGCGGCGCACCGACGATGGCGCCGAAACGCCCAAGGATCCCGAATTGGCCCGTATCGCGCAAGAATGCGCTAACTTGATTGAACGGGAAGTGGGCACGCTCGCCGCATTGGTCAATGAATTTTCCCAGTTCGTTCGTTTCCCCACCGCCAAGCTCCAGCCCACTGATACCAACACCACCGTGCATGAGGCAATCGAGGTTTTTGCCGGGCGCCTCGACGGCATCTCCCTGAAGACATCGCTCGAAGAACGATTGCCTTCAGTTCGTGCGGACGGGCCGTTGTTGCGAAGCGTGATCGTCAACTTGATTGACAACGCTGCAGAAGCGCTCGAGGACTCGCCCTGCCGCGAAATCTCCGTCACCACCCATCTCCACTCCGAATCCGATACGATTGAAATCGCAGTGTCGGATACTGGCCACGGGATTTCTCCGCAGGACAAGGACAAGCTTTTCCTTCCGCATTTTTCGACCAAGGAGCGCGGCACCGGGCTGGGCCTGGCCATCGCCGCTCGAATTATTTCCGAGCATGGCGGTTCTCTCCGTGTAGAGGATAATCATCCTGTGGGCTCGCGGTTTCTGATTGAACTGCCGATTGCGGAGATTTCCGCTGCGGCCGCAACCGAGCGTTCCGGAATGGATAGCGATTCATGAGTCTGACCCCGAGAATTCTGGTTGTGGACGATGAAGCTGGCATACGCGAATCCCTGACCTCCATCCTCCGCGACGAACACTACACCGTCGAAGCTGTGGCGTCCGCCGAGGAAGCCCTCGATCGTATCGGGACGGGCGATCCTCATGTGGTGTTGCTGGACATCTGGCTTCCCGGCATCGATGGATTGGAAGCGCTGAGCCGCATTCAGGCTCTTCCCGGAGCGCCCGCAGTGATTATGATTTCTGGCCACGGCAACATCGAAACGGCCGTCCGGGCGACCAAGCTCGGCGCGTTTGATTTCATTGAGAAGCCTCTCTCTCTCGAGAAAATCATCGTATTGGTTCGCAACGCTCTCAAGCAGCGCCGCTTGCAGGAAGAAAATCAGGTCCTACGGAGTGAACTGAGTCATCGCTACCAGGTGATCGGCGAGAGCGTGCCCACCAAAGCGCTGCGCCAGCAAATCGCCGTCACAGCTCCCACCAACGGCCGCGTGCTGATTTATGGCGAGAGCGGAACCGGAAAGGAGCTCGTCGCGCGCGCTTTACACGCCGCTAGCCTGCGCAACAAAGGACCCTTTGTTGAAGTCAATTGTGCGGCCATTCCCGAAGAACTGATCGAATCCGAGCTTTTCGGACACGTAAAGGGAAGCTTCACCGGGGCCAGCGAAGATAAAACAGGCAAGTTCCAGAAGGCCGATGGCGGCACTCTCTTTCTCGACGAAGTCGGCGATATGAGCCTGCGCACGCAATCCAAGGTCCTGCGCGTTCTCGAGGAGCAGCGCTTCGAGCGTGTCGGCTCGAATCAGACCACACGCGTGGATGTGCGCGTGCTGGCGGCGACCAACAAGAATCTCGAGCAGGAAATCGCACGCGGCGCATTTCGCCAGGACCTTTTCTACCGGCTGAACGTGATTCCCTTTTTCGTTCCGCCCCTGCGCGACCGCAAGGAAGACATTCCGGTCCTGGCGCGCTTTTTCCTGAACGAATTCAGCGCGGAATATGGTAAGAAGACGCGCGAGTTGAGCGATGGCGCGATGGAGATCCTGCTGCGCTATCCCTGGCCGGGAAATGTGCGCGAGTTGAGGAATCTCGTCGAACGCCTCGTGATTGTCTGCCCGCAGTCGCGCATCGAACCGCACCATCTTCCACCGGAACTCTTTCGCGGAGTCGCCGAGAGCCCCCAGCAACCTTATTCCACGCTGCACGAGGCTCGCAGCGCCTATGAACGCGAATTTATTCTGCGCAAACTCCAGGAACACCGCTGGAACATGACGCAAACCGCATCGGCTCTTGGCCTGGAGCGCTCGCATCTCTACCGCAAGATGAAGTCTTTAGGCATTGCCGCTCCGGAATAAGTCACGCCTTCGCGGAACTCTTGATGTAGAATGCAGCCACAATCGAAGGTTGCGACGGATTCCTCTCTTGAAGCGGACGCTGATCTCTCCGCCGTGAACGGCTCGCCGCCGAATTTCAAGCGATTTCTCTTTTCTT
>Ga0306926_10000808_pt1 | contig 30034 bp, 28 predicted proteins | sample flu12Cox44000178_FD_203759 | JGI IMG/M metagenome (GOLD analysis project Ga0306926, IMG submission 203759) | Lab enrichment of tropical soil microbial communities from Luquillo Experimental Forest, Puerto Rico - flux8day.12C.oxic.44.000.178 (v2)... | ecosystem: Environmental > Terrestrial >...
GTTGAGGAAGACAAACGATGGAGCGGATGGTCGGGTTGGCGTAAGCAGCGCGTGCGATGAGCGAGAGATCGCGGGCGCTGGAATATTGCCCCGGGACCGGCAGACCGTTCGGATTCACAAAGTGCGAATGCACAGCTCCGAGTTGTACTGCACGTCGATTCATCATCTGGGCAAATGCGTCAACACTCCCGGCATTGTCGCGCGCCAGACATCGTGCAACGTCATTCGGGCTTTTCACCAGCAAGGCCCGCAAAAGATCCATTCGCTGATAAGTCTCGCCCGACTTGATTCCCAGCTTCACCGGGTCGCACATTGAATCTACCGACTGCACCGTCACAGGCCGATCGAGAAAACCAGTCTCTGCAACGATCAGCGCAGTCAGCAGTTTTTGCGTGCTTGCCGCTTGTCGTACCTGGTCCGCGTTTTTCTCATACAAAATCCTGCCGCTATTGGCGTCCACAACCATCACTGAAGCCGCGCTGGTCTTTGGTATGCCGTCAGGCGTGAACTCGGTAGGCGCGGCAATTGTATCCGGCTCTTCTTTTGATTTCGCGCGCGCCCGGTGCGACCGAGTATGACTCGACTTTGATTTCTTGGCTTTCGGAGCGTCGGATTCGCTCTCGTCATCGGAACTCTTTTGCGTTACGGCCTTTGCTTTCCGAACAGGCCCGTTAACGCCGCTCGGCCGGATGATATCAGAATCAACGACGTCCTGTGCCCACGCGCTCAGCGCTGAACTCAGGATCAGTGCGCAAAGAAGCCAAATTCGATTGCGCCAAATCATGGACGCAAAATTATGGACAAAACGTTCGCCTGCGCAAGTGCCTGCGCTGCATATGCGTTGCGATCCTGAACGCCGTTTGAGAGTTACACGGCGTTCTACGAAACGCGTTTTCGATGGCGCCTGCGGCAGACGCCTGGCAGGATTGCGCGTAAATTATTATTTCTTATCACGCTCGATAAGTTCGATCTCGTACCCTTCCGGTGCGTCGATGAAGGCAATTCTACCGCCGTTCGTTGAATGTGGTCCGTCTGACAACGGATAGCCTTTTGCCGCAGCGTGTTTGGCGAACCTGTCCAGGTCGTCGACCTCGAATGCGAGGTGCGTCAGATCCGGACCGACGACAATCGGGCCGCTCCCGTCGAATTTGCATATCTCAATTTCCTCATCGCTGCCGGGTGCTTTCAGGAAGACGAGTTGCGACCCGCGCCCTGAGGTGTGGCGGCGAATCTCTTGGAGCCCGAGGACGTCCGTGTAGAACGAAATGGTCTTCTCCAAGTCGTGTACGCGATAGCGGGTGTGCAGTAATTTCTTGACCATCGCGTACCTTATTGGTTGAGCCGATCGATTCAAACAGCTCGCTCTGGACAAAACCATTAAAACGGCTTCATTGCGCTCCTCGCGAAGTGCATCGGGCACGAAGCCGCGGTGTCAATGAGAGTCCACGACTCGACTGCTTTGTGTCATGTCGAGCGAAGTCGAGACATCTCTTGCTGAGGTTTGAAATTCGAGAGGTTTCTCGACTTCGCCTCGGACTTCGCTCGAAATGACAGCAGCGCATCCTATGAAAAAAATCGGAATACTTTTTGGACAGGAACACAGTTTTCCGCCGGCGTTTGTCGACCGGGTGAATCAGAAAACGGGAGGCAAAGACATTGCCGCGGAGTTTGTGAAGATCGACAAAGTGATTCAGGGCGAACCGTGCGGATACGACGTAGTGATCGATCGGATTTCACAGGACGTGCCATTCTATCGCGCCTGGCTGAAAAACGCGGCGCTCACCGGCACTGCTGTCGTAAACAATCCGTTTTGGTGGAGCGCAGATGAAAAATTCTTCAATAACGCGCTGGCAACAAAGATCGGCGTCGCTGTTCCGCGCACGGTGTTGCTTCCATCAAATCAGCCCCCGCCAGATACGAACGATAAATCGTTTCGAAATCTCGGTTACCCTCTCGATTGGGAAGGGATTTTCAATTACGTAGGCTGGCCGGCGTTCTTCAAACCGTTCGCAGGTGGCGGCTGGAAGAACGTCTATCGACTGCATAATCGCGAGGAATTCTTCCGCGCTTACAACGACACCGGACAGTTGGTGATGATGCTGCAGGAGGAAATCAAGTTCGACATGTATTTCCGCTGCTACTCAATCGATCAGCGCCACGTCCGCATCATGCCCTACGAGCCGCGGCATCCGTTTCATTTGCGTTACCAGACTGAGTGGCATGCGCCAAAAGAGATTTTGCAAAGAGTTGAAGAAGGCGTGCTGCGATTGAATCAATTTCTCGGTTACGATCTGAACACAGTCGAATTTGCCATTCGCGATGGCGAGCCGGTCGCGATCGACTTTTGCAATCCCGCGCCCGATTGCGAAGCGGCATGGATCGGCCAGGGAAATTTCGAGTGGGTAGTGGACGCGATTTCAGAAATGGCCATTCGCAAGGCGCGCGAGCACGTTCCCGGCCACGACAATTTAAGCTGGGGCAAATTTATGCAAGCCGCCGTCACGCGGTGTTCGCTAGGCGAATTGGTCTGAGATCCGTCCGCAGATTACGCAGATTTGCGCAGATAAGCCAAGGGGACAACTAAAGTCGCTGAAGCGCCGAGAGAATGTCGATCAGCGCCTGCGTGTCCTGCCTGCAGTACGCCTGCAGTTGCTCTCGTACTTCGGCACGTTCTTCGTTAGCCAACTTTGATATTCTGGGAAGAACCCTGCGCACTCGCGTAATCGACTGACTTCAAAGTTTGTATTGTAACCGACGATGCTGCCGTTCTCACCAAGCAACCGTTTTAGCTCAGACAAAAAAGCAGGGCGTGGGTCGCCGTGCCCATCTGCGAGAAAACCATAATGCTGCGGCTCTGCTGCCGGCGTTGTCTTCACGTGTAACGAGAATTGAAACGGAATCTGGCCATACGGTTTCGACCGGTCGAACAAAGGAATCGCCGGAAAAATGGTCTCGAAATCCAAGAAGTACAACGGATAATTGAGCCGTTTAAGGAATCTGCGAATCGCCTCTCGATCAATATGCGGCACACCGCTGTGATGCGCTGCAACCTGCCGAGACTGAGTATCGGAAAGCTCGAAATCGCCCGGGATCTTTTCGCGATGAAGAATACCGCCAAAAATGCTCATAAGGTTGTAGCGACCACTGTGAGAACACTGCGAGGCAAACATGGGTGAAGTCAGGCTACGTTGGCCTATATCAGCGGAGTCGGCCCGCGTTTCGTTGGCGAACTCGAAAGTGGAGCCAAGGACACCTTGCGAATGGACGAGATCAATCAGGTGTTGGCAGTGTTTGATTATCACTTGGAAGCCGTCGCAGATCGTGAGATCAATGCGTGAAGCGGCCGCAGCAGCGGCAATCTACGCAAGACGCTTGAGTGAGATTTTCATGATTCGTGCTTTCGCATTCCTTCGTGGTTCGTCATTCGAACTTCGTCATTCGCCACGCTCGGGCGCGCGGGAGTAAATCAGGCCATCGTGAGATCCCTCGACTTCGCTCGGGATGACAGCCTTGCGTTTTTGAGGAACATTCCCGCTCCGCCAGTGACCATCGTCTTCGGAGAAGCCGATCCACCATGAGCACTAAGGAACACACATTCACCCTCGGAATCGAAGAGGAGTTCGCGATCATCGATCCCGAGACGCGCGAGTTGCGTTCGCACATTCACGAAATTCTCGAAGGCGGAAAGATTACGCTTAAGGAGCAGATCAAGCCGGAGATGCATCAGTCGGTCGTAGAGTTGGGCACCGAAATTTGCGATTCCATTGGTTGTGCGCGCGATCACGTCATTGCGCTGCGCACGAAGCTGGCGGAGTTGGCGGCGCGCAGCGGATTAAAAATCGCCTCGATGGGGACGCATCCGTTCTCACACTGGCGCGATCAGCTCATCACCGAAGGCGAGCGTTACCAGGAAATTCTCAAGAACATGCAATCGCTCGCGCGCGCGAATCTGATTTTCGGATTGCATGTGCACGTCGGTATTCCCAGTCGGGAGACCGCAATCCACGTGATGAATCAAGCCCGCTATTTTCTGCCGCACATATACGCGCTGTCGGTCAACTCACCATTCTGGGTGGGTCAAAACACGGGGCTGAAAGGTTATCGCCTCAAGGTATTCGAGCGTTTTCCCCGCACTGGCATTCCGGATTCATTCGAGTCGCTCTCCGAATATGAGGATTATTGCAAGCTGCTGGTCAAAACCGGTTGTATCGACAACGCCAAAAAAATCTGGTGGGACATCCGGTTGCATCCGTTCTTCGACACGTTGGAGGTGCGCGTGTGCGACGCGCAATCGCGCGTGGACGATACGCTCGCGATCGCAGCACTTATCCAGGCTGTCATTTCAAAACTGCACAAACTGCTGCATCAAAACATCACCTTTCGGATATATCGGCGCCGTCTTCTGGATGAGAACCGCTGGCGCGCCGCGCGCTACGGGATCGAAGGAAAATTGATCGACTTCGGGAAGGAAGCTGAAGTAGACGAACGGCAGCTGTTGAACGAGCTGCTCGAATTTGTCTCGACCGAGGTCAAGGAACTCGGCAGCGAGAGAGAAATGGCGCACATCGAGCGAATCATTCGCGAGGGCACCGGCGCGGACCGGCAACTCGCTGCGTGGGAACGCACGCAGGACATGAAAACAGTCGTAGATCATATCGTCGCGGAGACGTACGACGGTTTATCTTTGCCTCAGTAACTCCGGCTCAACTCAGTGCCTTGCCCCCACACAGGGATCTTCAGCGGTTAGAGCGCCTTGTAATCAACGCTGATGATGCGTACGGGCGGATACCGATCGCTGTTAGCCGGTACTCGGCCTTGTTCGGCTGAGAAATAAAAGAGTTCGAGCATTGTGGTGCCTGATCCGTCAGCCTTAGGCACCATCCATTGGTAACCGACCAATGTTTGAATGACGTCGGTGTCGTGGCCGCTAGAACGTGACACAAGTTTTCCGGTGCCGTACTTTTCATCGAAGTATTTGCGAATTTCTCCCATCCGCCGGTTGTACTGTTCGATCCCCCAATTGGGGTATTCGTACTGCAGTTCTACAGCCACCAGCGCTCTCCCCTTAAACGTAAACACGGTGCGTTTGAGTCCGGGATGAATCAGACCCTCCACAGTCCAGACTTCTCGGTTCTCTTTTTTTTCCCGCGAAACTAATTTGGCTTTGGCGCGGTGCAGCACCGCCTCTACGCGAGGCATTGAATCGTTCCAAAGAAACCCGAACGGCGGCACCAATTCATCCGCGGCACGTGCGTATTGCGCCGAAAAGATAAAAGAGGCGATCAGGGCAATTAGAAAAATCTGGCGGACTATCGGCTGGTTCGAACGGGTAACGGCCATGGAAACACGCCCGTTTGTATCGGTATAGGTTGCCTGCATCTACAATTTGCTGAGCGTTTGCCCTCCACACAAGACGCGGAAAATTGCGCGCACAGCCCAATTCGGTCAACTCGGGATGCGCAGGGAATCGGCACCGAAGTCTGTTCATCGCAGGGATTCGGAATAGTCGCGGTTTGGTTCGCGCGAAATTCTTTCGACCACTTTTTCTGTTTTCAGGTCGACACGCGCGCTTCGTTTTCCCGTCAAGAACATTTTTTTGCCGTAATTGAAAATAAAATTCATTTTTTTCTTGTCGCTTTCGCAACGGATTTCTAGTCTCAAGCCCGCTGGCGAGGGCAACCATAAACGGCGTGTGAATAAGTTGTGAACATGTTTGAGAGACTTCCGGCAGCGAGAATGAACAACAGCGAAAGCTCCTCGACAGAACGATTGATTGCTGGTGCGCGCGAGCCTCGTGGTAAAGATGTATTGCACGCCGCGTCGAGGCATTTTCCCTCGTATTTACGCCTTTTTGACAATTTTCTTGGACTCTTGATCTCCGAATCCCACTGGGGAGCAGCTCGATTATTGGCCGGCTGCTGCGGGCGATTTCCCACGGCAGAGGCGCATGTGGCGTTTCCGTAACACTGTTAACAACTTCCGTATGGACAAAAAATGCGCGCAGCTGTGGCAACGATTGTCGGCTGCTCTTAAGCCACAGATAAGCGCGGATAGTTTTAAGCGCTGGTTTTCAAACGTCGAGTTAGTGGAAGCAAGGGAGAAATCGATCACGCTTACTGTTCCAAACAACATTTACCAGCTCTGGATCGAGAGTAATTACATGCCCGCATTGCAGAATGCGATCGTTGCCACGCTTGGCGGTCCCTGTTCGGTGAAATTTTGCGCCCCGTCGGCGGCTGGGGCGCAAACATCTGCGGAAGATTCGGCCAATGTGAAAGAAGCGTTGCCCACGCCTCAAGTGGACGCGCGGTCAGGCGCGACAGTTCCCGGACTCAACCCGCGAAACACCTTTGAATCTTTCGTTGTCGGCCCGAATAACGAAATCGCGCACGCAGCGAGTCTCGCTGTCGCGCAAGCACCGGCGCGTACGTACAATCCCCTCTTCATCTACGGCGGCGTCGGTCTGGGCAAGACTCATCTCATGCAAGCCACCGGTCAATTCGTCTGGGCGAGAAGGAAAAACATGAAGGTGATCTATGTCTCGAGTGAGCTGTTTATCAACGAGTTCATCGACGCGATCCAGCACAGTAATCTGGTCAAGTTCCGCAAGCGGTATCGGCAGGCCGATCTTCTTTTGATCGACGACATTCAATTTCTGGGAGGTAAGGAGCGGTCGCAGGAGGAATTTTTCCATACGTTCAACACGCTCTTTGATGGACATAAACAGATCGTGCTCTCCAGCGACCGGCCCGCTTCAGAAATCGCAAATCTGGAGCACCGCCTGGTATCGCGGTTTGAATGGGGGCTAACAGCCGAGCTTCAGCCGCCCGACATCGAAACGCGCCTCGCCATTCTGCGAAAAAAAGCGGACACCATGCAGATCAAATTGCATGAAGACGTTTTTCAATTCCTCGCCAGCCGTATCCGGACGAACGTGCGTCGTCTGGAGGGCGCGCTCATGCGAGTCGCTTCCTTCGCATCACTCAGTGGCCGGGAACTGACGAAGGAAACGGTTGAGCATTTGCTAAAGGACATTCTGCAGGAAGAAGGGCGGCAATCGATCACCATCGAACAAATTCAACGGCGCGTAGCGGAACACTTTGACGTGCGTCTTGCCGACATGACCAGCAAGCGGCGCCCGGCCAGCATCGCTTTCCCACGTCAGGTGGCGATGTATCTCGCGCGCGAACTCACGAAAGCGTCCTTGAATGAAATCGGCGACGCATTTGGCGGGCGCGACCACGGCACTGTGCTGCACGCCTGCAAGCTGGTAAAGAAACGAATGACCGAGCAGGATAACATTCGCCAGACGATCTCCTACATCGACAGTTCCCTCCAGCGGTAGGACCACAGCGCGTGCAAGCCTACAAGGGGCAGAGATGAGAGATTGCGGTTGCCGAATAAAATCGAAGGCTTTACATCTTAGGCTGCTTGCTGGTCACCATGAAATTTAGCGTTACCAAGGAAAAACTGCTCGAAGCCCTGCAACAGGTGCAAAACGTCGTGAGCACGCGCACAACGCTGCCCATTCTCTCCAATGTCTTGCTACAGGCTAACGAGACCGAATTGCATCTGACAACCACCGATCTGGATGTTGGCGTGCGCGGCACTTGCGAAGCGCAGGTGGACAAAGCGGGGGCGACGACGTTACCCGCGCGGCGCGTTTTCAACATCATCCGCGAACTGCCGTCGAGTGAGATTCAGATCGATGTCGATGGAAAAAATGCCGCGTCTATCCGTAGCGGCCAAAGTTTTTTTAAGATCCTCGGTTTGCCGGAGGACGAATTTCCACCACTGCCCAAATTCGAGGACGCCAAAGTGGTCACGATGCGACAGAAAGATTTGCGCGACGGTTTGCGCAAAACTTCCTATGCGATTTCTACCGATGAAACACGTTACGTTCTCAACGGCGTCTTGTTCAGCTTCAAGGACAATAAACTCACGCTGGTGGCGACCGATGGCCGGCGCCTCGCCATGGCGGAAATTGAACTGGAATTCCCGCGAAGCCACGAATCGGATCTGATTGTTCCGACCAAAGCGGTCACGGAACTGCAGCGTCTGCTTACGGATGATGGCGACGTGAAGGTAAGCATGAGTAATGGCCAGATTGCATTCGATCTCAACAAGACGCTGCTCGTGTCCAAATTGATCGAAGGCAATTATCCCAACTATCGCCAGGTCATTCCAGGCGAGGCGAAAGAGCGCGTAAAACTAGAGCGCGAAATGTTTTTGAATTCATTGCGGCGCGTTTCGCTTCTGGCCAGTGACAAGTCGCACTCGGTGAAGCTGAATTTCAGCAAGAACAATCTCGATATCACTGCAAACACGCCGGAAGTCGGTGAAGCGAAAGAGTCGCTGGCAATTCCTTATAAGGGGCGTGAGTTTTCCATCGCGTTTAATCCAGAATTTCTCATGGCCCCGCTGCGCGCGCTCTCGGAGGACGAAGTGTTTCTCGATCTAATCGACGAGATGAGCCCTGGCGTTTTGAAAATTCAAACGCCATTCCTGTACGTGCTGATGCCGATGCGCATCAGTTCGTAATTCTCTTTGACTGAAGCTGACCGAGACGGCGCGCACGGAGTGACGCGCCCTACATCTTAGAAGACTCGACGCTGCGGCATCGCCGATTGCACCATCATCAATTCGGTGATGTTCTCCGGCGTAAGCAAGCCGACCAGCCGTTTCATGCGATCCAGGACTGGCACGGCCGGGCAATCGGACTCCTGCATAATGCGAAAGGCATCCTCAAATCGTGTGCCAGTTGTCACCGTCGGAATGTCGCGCCGCATCACATCGCCTACGCGAAGTGTTGGATCGTTTTTGCGCAATGCCGCGATGAGATCGTGACGGGTCAATAAACCGGCAACGTTGCCGGTTGCATCCATGACCGGAAAATCGTGCTGCGAAGTCGCAAGCAACGCGTCCACCGCCTCCTCGAGCGTCGCGTCCGCTGCCAGCGTGCGGAACTCACGCACCATTGCGCTGGAAACTGGAAACCGGCGCGAGACATCCCTCATTTGCGCCAGCGCCGCTTCTTGTGTTGCGCCGATGTAAACGAACAGGGCAATGAAGATCAGGAATGGGTTCCAGAGCAGTCCTACAAACCCAAAGACGAACGCAAAGCCCTGCCCGACGGTCGCGGCAACTTGAGTGGCGCGGGCATAGCTCATATGCGTAGCGAGGAGTGCGCGTAGCACCCGGCCCCCGTCCATGGGAAATGCCGGCAGCAGGTTAAACAGAAGCAACATAACGTTCATCGTGAACAACAAGTCCGGAATGCTGCTTTTGGTGCTCAGTGGATAATCCCATGAACCACCGCCGATGAACGCACCGAGCGCAATCAGCGCAGTCACAGCCGGCCCTGCCACCGCGATGACTAATTCCTGGACCGGCTCGTCCGGAATACGTTCCAATCGCGCCACACCGCCGATGGGCAACAAAGTGATGTCAGGCGTGTTAATCCCGAAAGCTTTCCCAGCCAAAGCGTGGCCGAACTCGTGCAACACCACGCATGCGAACAACAACAGAATGAACAAGACGCCGCCGACCGCCGCGGACGAGCCGCCCTGCGTATAATAGGCAAATGCGATCCACGCGATCAGCAGCAGAAACGTGATGTGAATCCGCAATTGAATCCCAGCAACACGAAGGATTGGAATCGACCAGCCCATGCGAATTAGTGTCCTCCCTGATTAGATCGCGCGCCAGCGCTGTTTCACAGTTCAATTAACTCCATGCAGCTTTTTGACGTTGCAATCGTCGGCGGCGGCCCAGCCGGCTCGAGCTGCGCCGCGTCTTGCGCCGTCGGGGGCTTGCGGACGCTCGTGCTCGACCGGGAAAAGTTTCCGCGCGAGAAGGTGTGCGGCGACTGTTTGAATCCGTCGTGCTGGCCCGTGTTGGAGCGGCTCGAGCTCGCTGAGCGGGTACGAGATTTGCCGCATTCGAGGCTATGCTCGGTCAAGTTCATTGCGATCGACGGGCGCGAAGTGGTTGTCGATCTTCCATCGGGCGCCGGTTGCGAGATTTCGGTGAAACGCAGCCTTTTCGACGACCTGCTTTTAAGGCGCGCTCGCGAGCTCGGCGCGGATGTTCACGAGCAAACGACTGCGACCGGCTTAAACAGAAACGATTGCTGGAACATTGAAACTGCTTCCGGCGAATTTTTTCAGGCGCGGATATTAGTCGGGGCAGATGGACGCAACTCTACCGCGGCGCGGCTATGCAATTTGCTGCCGCCCCCGGAGCGTGAACGCGTAGCACTGCAAGCGCACGTGCCGCGGCCGCGAGATTTTGACAACGGCATCGTTCTCCAATTTTTGCGTGAAGGGTATTCGGGTCAGGCTCCAGTAAATGAGACTCAGTTGAATCTCTGCCTCGTCGGCACGCCGCCGACAATTTCCACGCTACGCAAATGGGCAGAGCGCCAATTTGATTTGCCTGCGAATCAATCCTGGCGCACGATCACACCGCTGACCCGTTTGCCGGTTTCATCCGTTCATCAAAATCTGTTTTTCATCGGGGACGCAGCTCGTGTAGTCGAGCCGTTCACAGGCGAAGGAATTTATTACGCCCTGCGCTCGGGCGAACTAGCCGCAAACGCGATCGCGAAAATTCTTCGCGGCGAGGATCGGAACCGCGTGTTGCGCGAATTTGGTCGCGCTTACGCCCAAATGTATCGTGGTCGATTGTGGATTAATAGCCTTTCGCGCGCAGCGGTCTTGCGGCCACAGCTCGGCTCGTTCTTTGTTCACACTGCGCGAGTTAATCCGTCGATATTGAAATTGCTGACGAGAAAAATTGTTTCATCGACAAATCGTCATTCCGAGCGGAGCGAAGTGTAGTCGACTCCCGCGGAGCAACGAACGGTAAAGGAACGGCGTCGCTCGACTTCGCTCGGGATGACAGTTCAGAGCGATTGCCTGGCCGCTTTCACTGTGTTCGCCATCAGCATCGCGATCGTCATCGGCCCAACGCCGCCGGGCACGGGTGTAATCGCCCTCGCTTTTTGCGAGACTTCGTCAAACGCAACGTCCCCCACTAGGCGGTACCTGCGCTCGCTTGCCGCGTCTTCGACGCGATTAATTCCCACGTCAATGACGACCGCGCCTTCATGGATGTGATCAGCCTTCAGAAATTCGGCTCGTCCAATCGCGGCAACAACAATGTCAGCCGAGCGCGTAATCTGCGCGAGGTTGCGGCTACGCGAATGCACAACAGTCACCGTTGCGTTGCCGTTTTTGTTCTTCTGCATGAGCAGCAGAGCCAGCGGTTTGCCGACGATCATGCTGCGGCCGAGGACCACAACGTGGGCACCGTCGATCTCGATAGCGCTTTCCAGAAGCAAACGTTGCACGCCGAGCGGTGTGCACGGCACAAATCCGCTGGCGTCTTCGAGCACGAGCTTGGCGACATTTTCCGGGTGAAATCCGTCCACGTCCTTCCGCGGGTCTACCGCGCGCACGATTGCCGCTTCGTCGATATGTTCCGGCGGCGGCGACTGAACAAGAATGCCATGTATCGTCGAATCGCGGTTGAATTCCTCGACGCGTGCAAGCAGTTCACTCTGCTTGGTTGAAGCCGGCAGCTCCAGTTTCACTGAATGCAAGCCAAGTTCGCGGCACATCTTGTCTTTCGAGCGCACGTAGGCGCGAGAAGCCGGATTATCTCCGACGAGAACTACGGCAAGACCTGGCGTTAGGCCATTTGCTTTCAGTTCTGCAATATCACGGCGAAGATCAGCGTAAACTTTCTCCGCGACAGCGCGGCCATCGATAAACTCTGCCATAGGTGAAGCGCAACCGTGCCTGCGGTTTGGCAATGCGCAAGCCTTGCTGTAGCCGCCTCCCCGTGGGACGCGCAGTCGTCGCCTCTGCAAACGCGTCAAGGTTGCGCTCGCCACGGGAAAGCGGCTACAGGGTCCGCTTAGCGCATTTCAACCAGCGACATCATCGCGTCCTGCACACGGAGGCGTTCGGCCTCGAATTCCTCAACAGTGCCAGTCGGGTTGACGTGATGCGGCTGGCTGATCAGCACCCGCACCGTCGAAAACGGTTGCGGGATGATAAAGCGATCCCAGCTTCCAAGCCGCCAGCAGCGTGAATACTCCAGATTCATTGGCAACACCGGAGCCCCGGATTTCTGCGCCAGAAAAACAATTCCGGGACCAAGCTCGTAAGCCGGGCCGCGTGGACCGTCGGGTGTGATGACCACGTCGCGCCCCGACGCAAGCTCCTCCGTAAGCTGAAGCATTGCGCTCGCGCCCAGACGGGAGCTGGAGCCGCGAATCACATCGTAGTCAAAACGATGAATCGCATCCGTCAGCAAATCGCCATCGCGGCTGGCGCTGATCAGGGCCGCGCCACGACGATTTGGAAGAAACCTTCGCAAAACCAAGGGAAAAATCAGCAACCGATTATGCCAGAGCGCGCCGATGTAATTTTCGGTTACCGGTTTCCCGAGGATGCCCGCCCGGTCCTCAACCTGGTAACGCAGGGTACTCTCCCAGACCCGCAACAAACAAACTCCAAACGCGATCAGCCATCGCGCAAGCCTTCCTTCGATCTTCAAGTTTCCTTGCGCGACGTTTTCGCCGACCCGTTTTTTTCACCCCAACGATATACAGCAGGGCTGGGCAAGCCGATTTGGTCCAGGATGCGCCAAACTACTGTGTCCACGACAGCGGCGAGGGAATTGGGCCGACTGTAGAAGGACGGAATCGCCGGAAGAACAATCGCGCCAGCCTCAAGCAGAGTCACAACATTGCGGGCGTGAATCAAATTCCATGGTGTTTCCCGGGGAACGAGAATCAGTTTCCGGCGTTCCTTTAAGAAGACGTCGGCCGCGCGCAAGAGGACGCTGTCGCCAGAACCGGAAGCGATTCGCCCCAGCGTGGCCATCGAACAAGGGACGATTACCATCGCGTCGAAACGCGCCGACCCACTCACAAACGGAACTTTCATGTCACTTTCGGAATGGTGCGAAACACCCGCAGGAATTTTGAAATCATCGAGTTCCTGCTTTGCAACTTCTCTCGCGTATACGCTCATAACGAGATGCACCTCGTTCGTCGCGCAATCGATTTGCTCAAGCAAACGCTGTAGATAGATCGCTCCGCTTGCACCAGTGGTGGCGATTACCAGTTTCATATTAGTTGCGTCATTCCGAGCGGAGCGAAGCGTAGTCGAGGAATCCCGCGGAGCAACCGAACAACCACGCTACTGCAGCCCTCGACTTCGCTCGGGATGACGAAGCGAAACAGTCATAACACGGAAGCAAGCCGCTTGCGCTGCGTTTCTTCTTCAACGAAGCGTTTCGATTCGATGCGCAAACATACGCTGACTGGAAACATCAAAGTGCACCGCGCATTTCCATCGAAATTTCTAGGTAACCGGCGCGACATTCTGGTGTACCTGCCGCCCGGGTACCGGCGATTCTCATGGCGGCGGCATTCGGTGCTCTATTTGCACGACGGACAGAATGTATTTGACGCAGCAACTTCATTTGGAGGCGTCGAGTGGGGTGTGGACGAGACAGCGGAACGCCTCATTCGCACCAAAGTAATCGACCCGCTCATCATTGTCGCAGTGGCAAACATGGGCGAGGACCGGGTCCACGAGTATACGCCCACACCCGGAGTGATTGAAGCAAAAGGCAGACGGAAAAAACGCAGCCGCGGTTTGGCGCGATTGTATGGCCGTTTTCTGATGGACGAACTGAAACCTTTTATCGATCGGAATTATCGGACCCGGCGCGGCCCGACATTCACGGGCTTAGGCGGCTCATCTCTGGGCGCTCTTGTGACGCTGGCGATTGGGATTTTGTACCCACAAAAATTCCGCCGGCTCATGGTGATGTCGCCGTCGGTCTGGTGGGATGACTTCGCGATTTACCGGTTGGTCGATTCTATCGAGCAAAAACCACCGATAAAAATTTGGGTCGACACCGGCACAGCCGAGCCGGGCTGGGAACAAACACGCGAGCTGTGCAAGCGACTGCTCGAAAAAGGCTGGAAACCGGGCAGGGACATCCAATACATGGAAGCCGATTACGGCGATCACAGCGAAGCAGCCTGGGCAGCAAGAGTCGAACCCGCGCTGCGCTTTTTGTTTCCATTGGGCAAATAAAAGCCTAGCCGCTTCCCTGTGGGAAGCGTGCTGATGTGACCTGTTTTTGCGTCGCCCACAGCGTGATGACTATAGTCTCGCCACCGGAGGTACCGGCGGCGGATTCGGCGATAACGGTTCAGGTGAAGGCACAGGACACGGCGGAGCTGGTGTAGGCGGAGATGGATTCTCTGGCATGGAGCTCTGGTCAGAGAATCGCTATCACTGCAGTGGTTTGCCGTAAACTTGATAAACGCGAACAAAGCCGCCGACAAAATCCCAATCCTTTTGATAAGAAAAAGCACGATCGCGTGCAGACCAGATGAGATCGCGCGGAGACTCTGGATGATTAGGATCGTAAACGAGATAGTGATCAAGACCGGGATTCGGCTCTGAAGATTTCAGCTTATAAATCAAAACCGAATGATTGATGCTGAACCGGGGGTACGTTGTCAAAAATGCCACGAATAATTCGCCGCGCGCCAAAGCTGAATTCAATCGAGCGTGAGTCCGCTCCTGGTAGCCGGCGCCGTCTTGAAACATCATTCGAGCATTACTGATTCGGAAGTAACTTGGCCAACCGTGGCCGATGTTTAGTTGCACGAGTTCGCGACGAGCCTTGCTCATATCCTTCAGGTCCTTGTATCCCGGAAAGACAATTCGTTGATCGTCGGGCAACGGCTCCATCCAGGTTGGCCGGCGTGTCACATCGCGAATGCGAGCCGCCAGTGACGCGTTATCCAAGGGAACGTTCCGCGGTTCGAACCGCGCAAATTTCTTGAATTGGAGTGCCGTGCGGGACATGACAAAGCAGTGACGATTATATGCGTCGCGCTTTGTCGCCGACGATTTTCGTAAAGAAGCATATCCTTCGTGGTATTCGAACACCGTTTGATTAGCGAAGGCGAAGGTGTCGCGATCAAAACGGAAATCCGACGATGTGCCGCCGGTGCGCGCGAATGTGACAGCGGCAAAAGCACCGAGCCAGCAAACGCTCACTAATTTGCCCCATGTCCCAAACATCACATCAAACGCGAGCCTGGGCAGTGACAGTTTTACCTTCGGAAAACACACCCAACCGCCGAAATTTTTGATATCGTTTCTCCAACAGTTCCGTGACCGGAATCCGGGAAAGTCGCTCCAAACTTCGGCACAGCGCTTCCCCGAGATTCGCAGCAGCGGTATCGTAATCGCGGTGCGCGCCGCCGTCCGGTTCGCAGATAATTTCGTCCACGACCTCCAATTTCAAAAGATTCTGCGCAGTTAATTTGAGCGCCTCAGCGGCTTCAGCAGCATGTCGCCGGTCTCTCCACAAAATTGCGGAGCAGGCTTCCGGACTAATGACTGAGTAGTAAGCGTTCTCGAAAATCAATACGTGATCTGCGACCCCGACGCCCAGCGCACCTCCCGAACCGCCCTCGCCGATGACAGCGGCAATGACTGGGACGCGCAGCTTCATCATCTCACGCAGGTTCACAGCGATTGCCTCTGAAATGTGACGCTCCTCCGATCCGATCCCTGGAAAGGCGCCTGGCGTATCGATTAGGGAAATCACGGGCATCCCGAATTTTTCGCCGAGACGCATCAAGCGCAGCGCCTTGCGGTAACCCTCTGGATGCGCGCACCCAAAATTGCGCATCACGTTCTCCTTGGTGTTGCGACCTTTTTGGTGAGTGATAACGACGCAACGCTGGGCGCCGAGCATGGCCATACCGCAAGGCATTGCGCGATCGTCGGCAAAGCGCCGGTCGCCGTGTAATTCGACCCAGTTCGTAAAACAGCGTTGAATGTAATCGAGCGCGAAGGGCCTTTGATTGTGCCGGGCGATTTGGACTCGCTGCCAGGCCGTTAGATTGTCGTAAACGTGACGGCGAGTTTCCCGAAGTTTTGCCTCAAGTTCTCTCACCGCCGACCCGAGATCGACGTCATGTTTTGTAGAATGACTCTTCAAATCGTGCAGCCGCCGTTCCAGTTCAAAGACCGGCTTTTCAAAATCGAGCGGTTGCCATTCCATGATCAAGGTCAAAGGGTTACGAGGTTAAAAAAAGGTGGTGCTCGCGAGATCAGGTCGGTTTGTGCTTCTTTGTAACATTGTAACTCTTTTAACTGTTTAGCTCAGTCAATAATCGTCACCGGTGTGCGATTGTTTACAAGAGTGCTTAGCTCCTCGAGATCAACGGCGGCGAGACCGAGACCGGTCGGCGGCGGCGGTTGGTCGAGATTGGGATGCGTTGCATCCGGCATTGCGTACAACGTATAAGTGGCTGCGCCGGCCAACCTGATCCACTTTGCGCTGGCCAGGTACTCCTTGCTGCCTAGGCCAACGCGTTTGCCATCTTTCCAAGCCATCGTTTCGGCAACTTTCGCCGTGATTTTAGCTGGCTGCTTCGCCGGCAGCTTTTCTTCGTGCACGTGATATTGCTTGAAAAACGTGCCGTGGTTCAAAAGCACAATCAGGTTCCCCTTGCGCTGGATTACCATCGAGAAGTCGGGGTGCGAGATGAGCAGCCGGTCGCCAATCCGCAGCATGGTGCCGCTCATGTTGTTCATGCGCATGATCATCTCCGGCGTCGTCTTCAGCTTGCGCGCAATCTTCGCCAGCACGTCGCCAGGTTTCACAATGTATTCAATCTTTTCGGGAGATGGATGACGTGACAGCAAAATTTCGGTGTTCACTTCCCCAAGGATATCCCGGGCTTCATCGAGATGTTTCCCATTGGGATATTTTTGGATAAAAGTCACAAACGCATCACGCGCTTCGGTGAGTTTTCCGTCCTGGCGCAGTTTCACCGCCGCCTCAAAATCTGGCAGACTGACGTCCACCGCGGGCGGCGGAGTGACTTCCCCGCGCTGCTCCTTTTGCACCTGGATTTCTTCTTTGACGAAGGTGTTGTAACCGAACCAGGCGGCGCCACCGAAGATCGCCAGCGCCAGCAGTAGGACCAAAAGCCATTTCATGACTGGATGAACTTAAAGCGTTGAAGCGTTGAAACGTTGAAGCGTCAAGTCATCGCGCCATGGCCACGCTTTAACACTTCAACCGTTCAACGCTCAACGGCCCGGCGCTTTAGCCCTGTTCGGCTTCGCGCCCAGGAAAGAACCGATGCCAAAGGCGACCAATTGAAGGCTCTTCCCGGTTTGTCCAGGTAAAGTGGCAATCCTGACAGTAAAATTCCTTTGGAATAATTTTCAGGGCGCACAGCACGCCGACGAGTGCGGGCGTCAAAAATTTCCGCGTCATCTGCGGGTACTCGATATTTGAAGAGTTGCATTGCGGGCAGCGAATCAGGGCAGCGGAGATGTCTGGATCAGTCGATTCCCATTCAATCATCAGGCTTTGCGCTCTTTCAAAATCGTTGTCCTCCACCATGACCTTAGCGTTCGCCTGCGGCTTGGACATGAAGCCGAACTGCTGCACAGGCGCCTCATTGTGAACGTCCGCCTTGATCCCCGAATCCTGAAAACGCCGTTTAAGCTGACGCGCTTTGGCGAGCTCATTAAACGTGGCAATCGTCACCATAAGTTTTCTTCATGCGCGGCAGCACATCGTTCTGATCAAACATCAAATCGCCGTCGAACGCAAGATTTTGACATCGGAGTGGTTTGCCGGTTTATCGCTATCGGGTGCGCTGTCTTCAGCGCATGTCGATTGTCTTGTGCGAGGCTGGTAATCCACTGAGGACAGCAGACGCTACAGCGGTTAATGCGCCGGCGGAGGGAACCATTGGTAGAGCATTAAATAAACGAGAACTCCTGTGACAGACACGTAGAGCCAGATCGGGATCGTCCAGCGCGCGATCCGCTTGTGTCGGTCCCATCGGCGACGAAAAACCGGAACAAGCGTTAAAATGACCAACGGCAGCGTCACAAAGGCCAGCAGAACGTGCGAGGCCAGGATCGGAAAGTAGATTCCCGCGATCCAGCCGGTGTATCCGGAAGATTTCTCGCCAACGCGCGCATGATAAGTGATGTAGCCAACCAGAAAACAGAGCGACGAGGCGAGGGCTATGATCATGCACACCATGTGACGACGCCACGCGCCGCGTCGGATGAAATACCACCCGGTGGAAATGAAAATTGTGCTCACGAGATTAAACGTGGCATTGAGGGCAGGCAGGTCGGAAGTTGAAATCACGTTAAACCGGCTGAACCGTTAAGCCGTTAAATTGGTCTATCCCTCCGAGGCTTCAACGGTTTAACGCCTGATTACGCATGCCAGTTGCTTTGGAACAGCCGCAGGTTCATTATTCCGCGCAGACGCCACGATTGCGCCGGGCGCGCCGCGTGGTCGCAGTCGCAGTTCGTCTTACAATTCTCGCCGGCGTCGTTGCAATCGTCGGCGGCGGTTATTACCTCGCGCGGCGGGGATTTGGCCGTGAATGGCGGTACCGCGTTGTCGAAGAGCTACACAAACGCGGCGTCGAAGCCCAGATTGGACGGCTAACGCTGGATCCATTCCGCGGGCTGGTCGCGAAAAACGTAAAGGTTTTTGACTACAGAAACCGCGAAAACACGCTGGCTCTAATCAGCGAAGTCTCTCTCGATATTAATTACGCCGCACTCATCCACCATGAACCGTTTCTGAGCGCGCTGGATGTGCGCGACGCGCAGATCACGTTTCCAATTAGGACCGCTGAAGGAAAAGCCAGTCCGGCTCAACTGACCAATCTCCGCGCGCACATTTATTTTCCACCAAAACAGATTTACGTCAGTCAGGCCGAAGGAATTTTTTGTGGGATTCGACTTTCAGCGAGAGGACAACTAATCAGGCGCGGCGATTACCAGCCGTCGGCATCGATCACACCCGACGAATGGCAAAAACGATTGTCGCTTGCGCAGCGTGTCGTGACTGAGCTGCAAACGTTCACTTTCCCCGCAGGGCCTCCTTCTATGCAGTTGAAGTTCAGCGGAGACATCGCAGAGCTCGAAAACGCCAGGATCGAGGCGACCCTCCGCGGGGAACGACTACAACGGGGCAACTACGAAATTAATAATCTCTCCGCCGCAGCTGAATGGAACAACCAGCGGTTGGATATCGCGCACTGTGAATGGAGCGATAGCAAAGGCAGTTTTGCCGGGCGCGGCGATTGGAATCTAGAAAGCAGCACCGCCAAATTCCAGATTCACAGCACCCTTAATTTAAAAGCATTCCTCGATGCTTTCGACCTTGGTGGACCGATGGCAGACGTAGAATTTCATTCGCCGCCTCTGCTCGAAATCACCGGTTCAGTAAAACTGGGTGCCGAGCAATTTCGACCGGACATGATTGGACACGCTACTTTTGGGCAGTTCACCTACAAGAAGGTGCCGTTTTCCGAGCTCAGCGCGGATTTTTCCTGGGATGGCCAGCGTACTTTGGTTCGGGAGCTGCGCGTGCGCCATCAGACCGGCCAACTCAGGGCGGATCTCTTCGACTCACCCTACGATTTCCGGCTAAACCTCGAGAGCACGATATCGCCAGAGGCAGTGCGCCCGCTTGTTTCGCCGGAGGCAAACGAGTTTCTGCGGGAATGGCAGTGGCAACGTTCGCCTGCAATTCGGATGGCAATTCGCGGCACAAATCGCGATCCCGGGAGTTGGCAGGGCGACGGCACTGTCAGTTTCGGGCGCACTCGGTTCCGGGGAACGTGGATGAACAGCGCCAATGCCCGGATTCATTTCACCGATGGCGCGGTCACCTGCGAAGATATTCGCGTCACGCGCGACGAAGGAACCGGTTCTGGCAGTTTCACGTACGATTTCAAAAAACACGAGGTGCGGATCTCGAACGTCGGCAGCTCATTGTATCCGGCTGAAGCAATTTTCTGGATCGACCCGAAGACTTCGAAAACTGTTGCTCCTTACAAATTCCGGCGTCCGCCGAACGTCGTCGCCAACGGTGTTTATCAGTTCCGAGGAGGCAAGAACACGCGTCTGGAGATCAAGGTCGATGGCGCAAGTGGAATGGACTATGTCTTTCTTGGCAAAACGCTGCCATTCGATCGTGTCTCGGCGCGATTGCTCTTCACGAACGATCGCCTGCAAATTAACGATGTTCGCGCGGATCTCCTTGCCGGTACGCTGCGCGGGAATGCTGACATCTCGCTGGTACGAAACGATCCCCGCTACCGCGCAACTCTATCGGTAAGCGAGATCAATTTCCCGCGCCTGACTGACTTGTACTTCAACTACAAGACTGCGCAGGGCCTGTTACGCGGCACGTATGAGTTCAACGGCCTGGGCAGTGATTGGCGGACGATGCGAGGCAGCGGAAAAGTTGAAGTAAGCAACGGTGACGTTTTCGCCATACCGATTTTCGGGCCGCTGTCAGGAATTTTGAATCACATCGTGCCAGGAAGCGGATACAGCATCGCCCATAAAGCAAACGCCGAATTCACCGTCGAGAAAGGCATCATTCACACCGACGATTTCGAGGCCGCTGGCTCTCTTTTTAGTATGCTCGGCAACGGCGACATTCATTTTCTGGACGACAAACTCGATTTCAATCTGCGGCTGGACATGAAAGGGCCTGGCATAGTGCTGATGCCGATGTACAAACTTTTCGAATACGCTGGCGAAGGGAGCCTCAAGAAACCCGATTGGCATCCAAAAAGATTTTAGATTTGCGATTTCCGACTTTCGATTGGAACAATGGCACGGGTTACGAGCGGATCGCAAATCGGCAATCGCAACTCGCAAATTCTGCTAGGCGCGCACATGTCCATCCGCGGCGGGGTGAGCATGGCAATTGACCGCGCGCGATCAATCCGATGCACCGCCATGCAAATCTTCGTCAAAAACAACATGCAGTGGTTCGCCAGACCGCTGACCGGCGAGGAAATCCGCGTTTTTCTCAATCACGTCCAGCGCGGTGAATTGTTGTCCGTGTTCGGGCACGCCAATTACCTGATCAACCTCGCTGCGACCAATCCGCAATTTCACGCCAATTCCATTCGCGCGCTCGCCGAAGAACTGGTCCGGGCAGATCAACTTGAACTCCCGTTTTTGGTGTTGCATCCGGGGGCGCATCTCGGCGCGGGCGAAGAACCTGGTTTGAAAAAGATCGCTGATTCAGTCGACGAGGTGTTTCGCAAAATTCCGAAAGTGAAAACGAAAATCGCGCTCGAGATCACAGCCGGCCAGGGTTCCTGCATCGGTCATCGATTCGAGCATCTCGCGCACATCATCGCGAACGTGCGCGAACCGGAGCGGTTGCGCGTCTGCCTCGACACCGCGCATCTTTTCGCCGCGGGTTACCAGATCGGCAGCGAATCAGGAGTAAGGACAACATTTCATGACTTTGATCGCGTCATCGGTCGCAATCGTCTCGTCGCGATTCACGTAAACGATTCGAAGACAGGCCTGGGTTCGCGAGTAGATCGACACGAGCATATTGGCAAAGGCCGGATCGGTCTGGACGCTTTCCGCTTCATCATGCGGAGCCCGAGATTCAGCAAAATCCCGAAAGTGCTGGAAACGCCAAAAGGAAAAGACCTCGCCGAGGATGTGATGAACCTCAAGACACTGCGAGCCCTCGCCAATAAGTGAGAGGATTCGTTGAAACATTACATCGTTACAACGTTACACCTGATCCCCTTTGTAACCCTTGTAACTCTTTTTAACGTTTTACCGTGCCGAAGAGCCACTCACTTGATCAATCGGATCGTGAAAGGATACCTATAAAACTTCCCCTCGCTGGCCCGAATAGACGCGATGATGACGAGGACCGTATTCAGGATCCAAAGCGCGATCAAAATCGGAATGCCTATGAAGACGATGAAGAGAATGAAAGCAATTACATCGTAAATCAGCATCGAGATCTGGAAATTCAACGATTCCTTTCCGTGCGCGTCGATCTCAGGCGAGTCGCCGCGTTTTATCAGCCATACGACAAGCGGACCTAGAATGTGACCCAGAAAATGAAAGAACAAACCGAGCAATGCGGCGGCGTGGCACAAGACGCACCACGTTCGAACATCAGAAGAAGTGGATGGAGTCGGCGGCGTTTGTGGATCCATATGCAACCTTTCGCTCAAGGATAGGTTACTCGCCAGTAGAAGAGGCAGAAAAGATACTTGGCTACTCTGATTTCACCCGCTCGATGTGCGCACCGAGTTCCTGCAGTTTTTCGTCAAGATGTTCGTAGCCGCGGTCGATGTGATAAACGCGGCTAACTTCCGTAACGCCATCTGCTTTTAGTCCGGCTAGCACCAGTGCAGCAGACGCGCGCAGGTCACTTGCCATCACCGGCGCGCCGAGAAGACTATCCACTCCTTCAATCACCGCAGTGGCGGCCTCCAAGTGGACCTTGGCTCCCATCCGTTTTAGCTCGGCCACGTGCATATAACGCTGCGGAAAAATGTTTTCAGTAACTGAACTAGTTCCTCTGTTCGTCGAAAGCAACGCGCACATTTGCGCTTGCATGTCGGTCGGGAAACCGGGATACGGTTCCGTAACGATTTCCAAAGCGCTTGCATCGCCGTTGGGCAGCACGGAGATCGAATCTTGTGCGATGTCCACGGCGTAACCGCAGTTTGCGAGCGCATCAGTGACGGCACGCACGTGTTCGGGCTCCACGCGTTTTACCGTCACTCCTTCTCCTGCGATTGCGCCTGCTACCAGAAATGTGCCTGCTTCAATTCGATCCGGGATAACGCGATGCTCCGCACCATGTAACTCATGCACGCCTTCGATGACGATCCGGTGCGTGCCGGCACCTTCGATTTTTGCGCCCATTTTGTTGAGGAAATTTACCAGGTCCACGACTTCGGGTTCGCATGCCGCCCCTTCCACGACGGTCACGCCATCCGCTAAAACAGCCGCCATCATCACATTGTCTGTGCCGAGCACAGTCGGACCGAACTTGCCTCGCATATCGATTGATGCGCCCGTCAATTTCGGGGCGAAAACTTTGATGTCGCCGGCTTCCACTCGCACTGCGGCGCCGAGCGCTTCGAAGCCTTTCAGATGCAGATCAATCGGCCGATCGCCAATGATGCAGCCGCCGGGCAATGCAACGCTGGCTTCCTTACACCGACCGAGCAACGGTCCAAGAACACAAACCGATGCGCGCATTTTCCGCACCACATCGTAAGGCGCCACACAGTGGATCTTCTCGGCAGTCACAGTCACTGTGCCGCTCGCGCGTTCCACCTGCGCACCGAGGTGAGCGAGAATTTGTAACATGTAATTCGTGTCGCTCAGGTCGGGCACGCCGTGAACGACACACGGCTCGCCGGTCAACAATGTCGCAGCGAGAATCGGCAGCGAGGAATTTTTGGAGCCGCTCACCTTTATCGAACCGGAAAGCCGGCGACCGCCATGGACCAGAATTTTATCCATACCTCGCGAACAGGAAACGTATCACACCCGAGTAATCCTTTTCCGTGCAGATGTCGCGATAATTTTTTTCCGCGACAGCTGCCATAAGCGCCTCGCTTTGGCCGATCCCGATCTCCATCGCCAGCATTCCGCCGGACCGAAGCGACGAAGGTCCCTGCGCAATCAACTGCCGTAGCAGTTCATCTCCACGCGCGCCTGCGAAAAGCGCCACTTCGGGATCGTGCAACACTTCGCGAGAAACCTTCTGCCGGTCTGCGGTCGAAACGTAGGGAAGATTCGCGACGATCAGATCGACGGTTCCTTCCACATTTTCAAGGAGATTGCTTTTTAGAAAGCGCACACGATTGGCCAGGCCGAGTTGCTCGGCATTTTCGCGGGCGAGCATTAGAGCATCTTCGGAAATATCGGTCCCAACGATCTCGGCCTTGGGAAATTCCGCAGCCAGCGCGAGCGCGATGACGCCACTGCCGGTGCCAACGTCGACCATGCGAGAATATGCAAGTTCGGATTTGAAGTGTGAAATCAGAACCTCAACGAGCCGCTCGGTTTCAGGTCGCGGCACCAGTGCACGCTTGTCGCAGCGGAAAATGCGCCCGCAGAACTCGACCGTGCCGACCAGATGCTGAAGTGGCTCGCCTGCACCGCGGCGCCTCACCAATTCTCGCAACGGCGTAAGTTCCGATTCCGGTAACGGTCGCTCGAAGTCCAGATATAAATCTATACGCTTCCGGCCCAGTACGTGCGCCAACAGATGCTCGGCGTTCAAACGCGGACTGTCGATGTTCCGCTTCTGGAAATAGCCCGTCGTCGATGAAAGGACCTCAAGCACAGTCATTTGGCAACTTAGGCGCGGATCACACGCCGCATGCGGCCCTTTGCATATCAGCGAATTTTTGTAGCTACGCCATCGCGCGGCTGACGGCCCAAGCAACTTCTTTTCCCGTGACAAAGCCGTGCGCATCGCCGCCGTTCGGATCTATGATGTATTTGCTGCTTTCCAGGTTGTGAAAATGGCCGGACTGCCAGCCGTAACTGCCGCCCACGACCAGCAATTGATTGATGTTCTGCACAACTTCGCCAGGCTCCATTTTCTGCGCACCGTTCCGGCCGAGGCCGCCAAATTTATCGTTCGCGTCGCCAAAAGCAGATGCGACCGTGCCGGATAAGCGTGAAGCAACCGGATAAGCGATGCCTACGGCGCGATCATTCGGCGTGTAGGTAATCACGATCGGACCCTTGATGCGCTGATTGTCCACTACGCTGCGAAAGAATCCATTCATCGATTTCGAGAAGCCGTTGTGTGAAAAAGCCCCCTGCAAAAGCAACATGCTTTGTAATTTATCCGTCGTGGAGACTGCCGCGGCCGCAGTCACGACGCGACAGCCAAAGCTGTGGCCCGCCAGATGGATCCGCTGCACGTTGTCAGACACCCGGTCGAGCATCGGTCCCACGCCATTCACGCCAACTGTTCCGGCGCGCTTTTTCATTTCGTAGTAGGCCAGATAATTGAGGAACCGAATCGCGCCGGATTTGATTCCAGAAAAAATGTCACCCAGGCCGGCTGCGCCGCCTGCTGGCGTTGTGGCCGGATGCGCACCGAGCGATGCAGCGCCGCCTCTACTTCCGCCTCCCGAAGAAACCAGCGGAGTCGGCATTTTTAATTTTTCCAGCATCACCGACCCGTCGAGCTTGAAGAAAAGCGCAGAATTGTCTTCTTCGTTTGCGGCGCTCTCGTCGAGCAAGCTCCGCAGCTCGTCTACAAATTTTCGACGTGCGGCGAGATCACTCTCCAGCTTGCCGATCTGGTTCTTCGCAGCGGTGATCTTTTTCGCCGCTTTCTTGTCGAACATCGTCGCAATGACGTCGAGCTTGGCCTTGATGGTTTCGTCCGCGGCGGCGGAGCTGGTTCCTAATCCTACGCCACCGCCGCGCGCTTGTTCTGCAACAGCAGCATCAACAACATCAGTGAATCTCTTCGATGGCCAAATGATCCCCACAATTGCAATCTTTTTATTCTGAAGCTGATCGGTCGCGACCGCTGCAAAGCTGGTGAACAAATCGGTGTAAAGTCGCTCTGCTTGTTCTTGGGTGTTGTTCCACCCGTGCGACGCGACGATAACGTCCGTCGTTCCCTCGGGCAGCTTGACTTCTTGTTTGTTCAAGGCCGCGCCGTCTTTATCGAAGATGGCGGCCACATAAGAAATGCCTGCGATATCATTCATAAATCCCTTGCATCACGTTTTACACCGACTGAATGGCGCGCATGAGATCAACCAAGCCAGCGCCTTGAAAAGAGCGCTCCCGCTTCAAGTCGGTAGCTGCTCCTAAAAAAATCTCCTTCACACGTTCCGGGTCGCCAATGAATTCCCGTCGGACGGAAAGGAACGCTGCTATAACACCGCTCACATGCGGCGCCGCCATGCTGGTCCCGCTGTCCTCGACGTATTCGCATTGTTTCCCCTCAGCTCGATCCATTAACAACTTTCCCGTGGCAGCAGAGAGAATTTTCTCACCCGGAGCAACGACATCAGGCTTCATTCTTCCATCGCCAGTCGGCCCTTTCGAAGAAAAATACGACACGCCATACACGTGCGGCATCTCGCGATGCGTGGACCCGACGGTGATGGCTAGTTCTGCATTACCCGGATCGTTGATTGTGACCTGCATCCCGGCATTCGTTGTCCGCTGTTGCGCTGCCAACGCGCCATAGCCGGTGTTGCCTGCGGCCACTACGACCACCACGCCCGATCGCACCAGGCGATTGATCTCAACGCACAGGGGACTTTGTCCACATGCAAACCACTCCGGATCGAAATCGTAGCCGAGACTGATGTTAACTCCGTGGATCAGATTCAGACGACCGTGGCCGTTCCTCTCCTGGATGTGCGCGATTGCCGCAATCAAATTGCTGACTTCGCCGTTGCCTTCGTCGTCGAGCACCTTCAGACTAACGAGACGACAGCGGGGCGCCATGGCGCGAACAGAACTGAGCACAACCTCATGAGTCTCGACCGCCGGTGATTCCCCGCCTTCGTAACCCTTAACGGAGCGTGTGACGGCGCGCATTTTCTGCAGCTGCGCTTGGGTGCCATCAGCCAGTTGCTCTCCCGCGACGATTCCCGCTACATGTGTGCCATGTCCAAAGCGATCGATTAACGCAGCGTTGCCGCCCTTCGGAACGTTGGGGGTATCGGTAAAATCCGCGTGGAGTGGAGAAGCGGGATCGACGTTTCCGTGCAAGGCAAAGTGCGGATGACTCGCGTCGATGCCCGAATCCATGATAGCCCAAGTGATATCAATCCCGTGCGCGCAAAACGAAGTTTGCGCCGCATCCGCTTTCACCGTGGCGAGCGACTTCGTAATGCATGGTGAAATCTTGAAATCAGGCCAAATACGGTAAATGGCACGAAGCCGATACGGTGTCGCGTCCGGTTGCACTGAGGCTTTTCTGCTTTTTTTCGACTGGCGCGGTTTCTTGGCCGTTTTGACTTGGCTCGCAGCCTGGTTGACGTCCAGCCGGACAAGTTCGCGAATTACTTTTCCGCTGAGGCGGGCGAAGATGTATTGATTACTTAGGTCCGTCTTCTTCTCCCGCACACCTTGCTTCTCGCCGGCAGATGCGATCATGGCTATGGCGTTTTTGATCGCCTCTCGAATCCATTTTCGGCCTGCCTCTCGGCCTTCATGGTAATCAAGGTTCACATCGATGATGACGGCATGAACCTCATTGTCGTCTTTGTTGATTTCCTCCAGAAGCGGAATCGCAATAACGCTGCGGTCGAGAATCCGCGGATCAAACCGCTTTATTCCGTCTTCCTCCTGCACTCGCCGATCAGATGCAGCCATAGAATTGACGCGACGGCGTCCAGGCACGCAGTACAACAAAGCGGCGTAGTTACGTCAAGCGCCCTTCAGCGAGATGTTGAGCCGATTATGCCGCGGCCGCTGATTGCTTCAACCGCTCGGCGAGATCGGCGGCTTGCAGTGATTGAATCAACTCACCGAGCTCGCCCTCCATCACTCGATCCAAGTTGTACAGCGTGAGGCCGATGCGGTGGTCGGTCACACGGTTCTGCGGAAAATTGTAGGTGCGAATTTTTTCTTCGCGTCCACCGGTACCGATCTGGCCTCGGCGCTGCGCGCTGTATTTTTCCGCTTCCTCGCGCTGCTTATGCTCCAACAATCGCGCCCGCAGAATTGATAACGCGCGCTCCTTATTTTTGATTTGGCTGCGGCCATCCTGGCAGCGAACGATCATGCCAGTCGGAATGTGCATCACCTGTACGGCTGAGTCGGTCGTGTTCACGCCTTGCCCGCCCGGACCTCCCGCCCGCGAAACCTCAATCCGCAAATCCTCCGCTTTTAACTCAACGTCGATATCTTCTGCCTCCGGCAACACTGCCACGGTTGCTGTCGATGTGTGAATGCGGCCCTGAGCCTCGGTCGCGGGCACGCGTTGCACACGGTGCACACCGCTCTCGTACCGAAGCTTTCGAAAGACGGATTCGCCGGAAACCCGAAAAATCGCTTCCTTGAATCCACCAAGCTCCGATGGACTGGATTCGAGGTCCTCAGTCTTCAGTCCGGCCGCTTCTGCATAGCGATGGTACATCCGGTAGAGATCGGCGGCGAAAATAGCGGCTTCGTTACCGCCTGTCCCGGCGCGGATTTCCACGATCGCGTCGCGCTCTTCCGTTTGATCCGCCGGCAGCAATGCGATCTGAACTTCGCGTTCAAGATCGGCGACGCGTTTTTCGAGCTCGGGAATTTCATCGTCAGCCATGGCCGCGATCTCGACATCACGCGACGTCGCCAGCTCGCGATTATCGTCCAATTGCTTGCGCGCGATCTCAAGGGTCCGCGATTTCTCCAGCAAATCCTTTAGACTCGCGTGTTCGCGCATAATCTCCTCAGCGCGTTTGCGATTATCGAACAGGCGTGGATCCGCAATTTCGCGCTCAAGTTGTTCGAAGCGCTCGCGTTTGAGTTGGATGAGGGAATTTAGGTCCATCACAGTGTGTGTAGCGGCAGCTGTGTCAGCCGCCGACCACGGCGTTCGCCGCAGGCGAACGCCTCTACAACGAGCTAAGCCTTCTTCTCGGCGCGGGCAGCTTTCTTGCTGCCGTAACGACGGGCAAATTTCTCGACCCGACCGGCGGTATCGACAAACTTTTGTTCGCCGGTGAAAAAGGGATGACAAGCGGCACAAATGCCGATCTTAATATCGCGACGCGTGGAGCGCGTGCGATACACCGCGCCGCATGCGCACACCATATCAGTCTCGTAATATTCTGGATGAATGCCTGCTTTCATCTTCTAAAGGGAACGCCGAATCTATTCGTGAACGCCGGTCCTTGCAAGCGATGAAACATAGCGATCCACTGCTACGCGCCTGGCAGACGACGATCTTGCGCAAAGGCGATGACGCCGCGATTTTCGATACAGGGGGCAGAGTCGCGCGGAGCTTTCGGGACATTGAAGGGCACGCACGTGCTTTCGAAGCAAAAGTGGACGAGCTCATCCCCGGATCGGTCGTGGCCGTGCAAATTGGGAACCATGAAGATTGGCCTACGGTTTTTATCGCCTGTCTGCGCAAGCAGTTGGTTGTTCTGCCGCTGGACCAGTTCATCGGGGAGCAACAACGCGACGCAGCTTTGGAGCTTTGCAAAGCGAGCGCTGTAATCTTCGTTGTCCCCAGCGGAAATTCTCTGCAGATCATTCGACTGAGGACAGCCGACACTACAGCGGATTGGGGCGAAAATGTACCCTCGCTCTTAAAACTTACCTCGGGCACAACGGCGGCACCGCGCGCGATTCGATTTCGCAGTAATCAGTTGCTCGCCGATTGCAACCAGATTTGCGACACGATGGACATTTCAGCTAACGATCTGAATTTTGGCGTGATCCCCGTGTCTCACTCATATGGGTTTAGCAATTTGCTTACACCATTGATGGCGTGCGGTGTGCCAATGGTTCTGAGCCGCGACCGGACACCGCGAGCCGTTCTTGCCGACCTTGCGCACACTGGCGCGACGGTCTTTCCCGGTACCCCGGTTTTTTATCAGGCGTTTTGTGACATGGGTGATGTGCCCCTGTCGCCAAAGCTTCGGCTGTGTATTTCTGCTGGTGCCCCGCTCTCCAGCTCCGTCGCGAAAAAGTTTTTCGAGAAATTCAGGCAGCCGATCCATTCCTTCTATGGCGCATCGGAATGCGGCGGAATTTGCTACGATCGTTACGGCACAACGTTCGAGGATGGTCTCGTGGGTCAACCGATACCAGGTGTCAAAGTTGAGCTTATCGATCCAAAGGAAACGGCGAGCCAAATTCGCGTTCGCAGCGCAGCAGTGAGCGACGGCTATTTTCCCGAACCGGACGAGCAGAAGCTTGGCAACGGTGTTTTTGTACCGGACGATCTGCTCGCGGGACACGATTCGGCGCTAAAGATCGTGGGCCGGGTTTCGGACGTAATCAACGTCGCTGGAAAGAAAGTGAATCCCGCGGAAGTAGAAGCGCATCTGTTGCGTTTCAAAGGAGTGCGGCAGGCGGTCGTGTTTGGCCGTCCCAAAGGTGCGGGATTACGAAATGAAGAAGTAGCGGCGTGCGTGCTGGCA
>Ga0306926_10000813_pt1 | contig 29982 bp, 19 predicted proteins | sample flu12Cox44000178_FD_203759 | JGI IMG/M metagenome (GOLD analysis project Ga0306926, IMG submission 203759) | Lab enrichment of tropical soil microbial communities from Luquillo Experimental Forest, Puerto Rico - flux8day.12C.oxic.44.000.178 (v2)... | ecosystem: Environmental > Terrestrial >...
TGCGATCATGACGGGGTTCCGGCAAGTGGATCGAGGCCCGGTTCTGGTCGTGATGGCTGATCTCTCTGATGACTTGGCCCAAGTCGATCGAATGCTGGCGATTTATCGTCAGGGTTTTCAGATCGTTGCCGGCAGCCGGTACATGAAGAACGGACGCCTAATAGGTGGGCCGATCTTCAAACAGGCGCTCTCGAGAATGGCAGGAGTGACCCTCCACTGGTTTCGACGAATTCCAACGCATGACGCGACCAACGCCTTCAAGATTTACGATTCCGAGATGCTAAAGACTTTTCAGATCGAGAGCCGCCGCGGCTTCGAATTGAACTTGGAACTAACAGTCAAAGCTTTTCTGGCGGGATACAAGATTGCGGAGGTTCCATCGACATGGCGCGACCGAACCAGTGGTGACTCTCATTTCAGGCTCTGGGCCTGGTTGCCGCACTATCTCCGATGGTATTTTCACGCCTTCCGCCCAAAACAACGGCGCGCTTGAGGCTCACTTTCCGGTTATCGAGCGCGATGCAGAAAGGTCTTCCGCCAACTATGTTGACACCGTTAACTATGGGTCAAGGAGAATTTGGAGGTAGCAGCCTCATCCCGCTCACTATCAACCGGAGGCGGCCTCCACTTTTCTTTTTCCCTACGTCAAATACCAAAACACAACATCCGGGAGCTCTTTTTGATCACGCAAAATGGAGCGGTCCGGTATACTGAAAGCACCAAATTATTCGTCTGGACATTCATGTTTGAGTTGGTACGGGAAACCTATCGCTATCGCGAGCTGATCTGGGCCTTGGCGGCGAAAGAACTGAGCATCCGCTACAAACGTTCGACCTTGGGATTTTTGTGGGCGTTGCTCAACCCGGCGCTGTTGATGCTGATTCTGACCCTGGTTTTCTCCACCATCAGCCGTAACTTAGGCATTCATCACTATTCGGTTTTCTTGATGAGTACCCTCCTGCCCTGGACTTTTTTTTCCCAAACGCTTTCGTACTCTGTCGACTCAATCGTGAGCAACGGAAGCCTGCTCAAGAAAGTTCGCCTCCCCAAATTGGTGTTTCCGGTGGCAGCGCTGGTTTCGAATGTGATTAACTTTCTGCTCTCGCTGATTCCGCTTCTGGTTCTAATTGCGGCGCTGCGTTTTCCCCTGCACTGGACATGGATCTATTTGCCCGTGCCCATGATAGGTCTGGTAATGTTTACGCTGGGAGTGGGATTCCTGGTAGCCACGCTGAATGTCTTTTATCGCGACGTAGCCCATATCATCCAGGTCGTTTTGTCGGCGTGGTTCTATTTCACGCCCATCCTGTTCTCGCTGGACTTCGTGGCGCCGAGTTATCGCTGGATTCTGCGCCTGAATCCCATGCTTTATGTGTTGAATGGTTTCCGGCTGGCAATCTACTACGGTATGGTGCCCAGCATCGCCTCCCTGGCTATGTCACTCGCGTGCGGGTTTTTCGCTTTGCTGATTGGTTTGCGGGTGTTTCGCCGCTACGAAAGTTCCCTGGTTTTCTATGTCTAGCGAACCCGTCATTCGGCTGACCGATGTCGTCCAGCGCTTTCGTCTGATCCGGGACCGCCCGGACACATTGCGGGAAGCCTTTACCAAGATGTTTCGCCGGCGCGACGACTTTCAGTTGTTTGAAGCGCTAAAGGGGATTTGCTTAACCATTGGCAAAGGCGAGGTTGTTGGCATCATCGGGCGCAATGGCTCCGGCAAAAGCACCATCCTGAAAGTGATTGCCGGGATCTACCAACCTACAAGTGGCCGGGTGGAAACCGTGGGCAAGATCGCCGCCATGATCGAACTGGGTACCGGCTTCCATCACGAGCTAACCGGCCGCGAGAATATCGCCATCAATGGCATGCTGCTGGGCTATTCACGGCGGGAAATGAGGGCATTGGAGTCCCAGATCATTGACTTCGCGGAACTCGGGGATTTCATTGATTCACCGGTGAAGCAATATTCCTCCGGCATGTATATGCGGCTGGCCTTCGCTGTCGCCACCGAGGTGTACCCGGATATTCTCCTGGTGGACGAGATTCTGGCCGTCGGCGACGCGCCTTTCCAGGAAAAGTGCATGCAGCGCATGCGGAACTTCACCGCGAGCGGCAACACCATTGTCTTTGTTTCCCACGACATGCACGCCATGCGAAACTTCTGCAGCCGGATCATCTTGATCCATAATGGGAAACAGGTAGACGATGGCCCTCCGGACCGGGTGATTGCCCGCTATGAAGAGCTGGTGATGCGCCCTGCAGACGCCTTGCGGACGTGAGCCAACCGGCTCCGGCGCCAGCAGGGTTCGCGGATAATGGTTTGCTTTTGCCCAAGAACTTACTCTCAACCTAATGGCAGGTCACTCTGAGAGCAGATGTGAACCTGCCTTGTGAGGCAGGCTCATGGCGGGAACTGCGGACAGGCCGTTGATAATTCTGGGTTTGGAACGGCAGGATGACGTTCGCTTCCCTACTCGACCTCGCGTTGTCGGCTAAGCCTTGAAGGGACAAGCGACCGTGAAGACAACCCATCTTGAATCAACGCTACACGACGAACGCGATCTAAATACCTCAGTCCAATTGCTCGATGGCTGAAATTAACCCTGATGTGTCGACTGGCTTTATCGCCTATTTGCCTGGCATGATCGCGGTCTGATACCAGCCGTGCCATCTGATCAACGGCGTGAGGGACGTCCGGCTCCGCCCAGACTTGTCCTTCGGAAAATGGATAAGCGCCGTCCGGCACGTTGCACAGCTCGTAACGCACCAAGCAAGAGTTATCTTCCTGCATATAATCCTGATTCCCTGAATATCCAGTAGCCACAACCGGCTTGCCCAAAAACATTGCGGTAATCAGACCCAGACCGAAACCCTCACTACGATGCAAGGAAACAAAAGCATCACTGCATCGCAACAGGTTCTTGATCTCCGAGTCACTCAAAACGTCATGGATAAGTACAACCTTGTCCGCGTATTGTGAAAGAGATCGGCGAAACAGGTCGTAATCGTCCGGTCGAGTTTCTCCACTCTTGCTCTTAATGACCAATTGCATGTCGTCGTTCGGAAGACGGTTGCAAAGCTCCTCAAAAGATCGCAGGACGGCAAACGGATTCTTACGCTGGAGATACGACGTGAAATCGAAAATGAACAAAAAGACGAATGCGCTCTCCGAGATCCCAAAATATCTACGTCCCATGAACCGACTAAACAGGAGTTCTCCGGAAAGCGGTATGTGCATCACAGGTTTGGCGACCGCCGCCTTAATTGAATCGTGGGTAAATTGAGAAGTCGTCCATATCTCGTCAAACCTGGAAAGTTGCTCAGCGCAAGTGGCAGGATACTTGCTCAACTCCCAGGCGGGATAGATAATATTGTGAGCTTCTGCGGGGAGATCGCCGAGGTGTCGCAGAACCGGATCGACCTCATCACCATTGATACAAAAAATGTTAACGTCTGAGGCGAACTCTTCGGTGAGATCGCCCGAGAATTCCTTCACAATTAGAGGATCCGGATGAGGAAATCCATAGACGTCTCTGACGCCAACGTTAACTCCGATAGCTCGAAAGGAGCGAATTACGGACCGCAGGTGCTCGCCCATGCCCATGGGATCAAACGGGCGGCCGACCACAGTTACGCTAGGTTGAGGAGCCATGACTGCCTCCGAAATTCAACAGTTGTTTTATCACCGATCGCCTGCTCGATTTAGCAGCGACGCCTGCGCCGCATTGAGTGTCGCCTCAAGGTACGCATGACCATTACGCCGGTCGGGCTCCAGGTGATTGCCCTCGCCCCATTCATTCCAGGCGTTTATGAAAACGATCCGCTCCTCTCCGAAATTCTGCTCGTGAGTCAGATCCATCACCGCCTCCAGCCAGGCTTGATAAGCTCCAGGCGAGGCATTTTCCAAGAGAAGCGGATCATTTTGCCGTCGCGGCGTGTTATCCCAGCAAGGCATTACGGTACGAAAACGAACATGGCCGGGGAGTTCCTGCTTGAGATAATTGCGAACGACCTGACGGTAATCGTGAATAGTCCCGGCGTACTTGGGATTGCTAATCACGCCCGGAGGGGGGATCGGTGCTGCTATGCCGTGGGGTGGAAATTCAACGGATGCATCAAAACCTAGCGTCCGAGGTTCCGGCGGTTTACCGGCGCATTCGAACGACTCAGTAAATGCAAGATAAATTTCTCCAATACCTTCGCCACGACACATTTCTCGCCAAATTGCCACTGTGCGGTGTATGTCCGGCAAGAGATTAATTCTATAGACGATGAGTAGCGGGCGGCCATTAATGCGGATGTAAGTTGGATTCCGCATATAGCGCATCAGATCCTGTATCACCGACCGATCGTCATCGTCCGAATGACTCTGCGCGATCAGCACTTCCTTTTCTCGTCCATCCCAGCGGCGTGTCCAGTTTTCATTCGCCCAGACAATGCAGAATGGAAATTCAGACTTGTTCTTCAAAAGTCTCTCAAGAGGAAGGTGTAAAAGACGCTTCCCGGCAAACCAATAGTAGTAATAGCAAAATCCGTAAATTCCGTAGCGCGATGCGAGACCGGCTTGTTGTGTTCTAATCTCATCGATCCGAAGGTCGTAAAATCCCAAGTCTGCCGGGAGGTGCGGCTGGTAATGTCCTACGTAGTTCGGCAGTGCCTTAGTAACGTTCGTCCACTCGGTAAACCCCTTCCCCCACCAGCGGTCATTTTCTGGAATCGGATGGTATTGCGGCAAATAAAAGGCGATAAGCTTTGTCGCGTTCAGCTTATCTATTTCCGATTGCCATCGTTCCAAAAGTTTCTGGCGGTTGCGAATAATCGAGGTCGTTTTCGCTGCCGGGCTGGCACTTTTACCTAAATGATGAATCACAACCGACCTGGGATCATATATAACACGTAATCCTTTACGCCTCAGGACAAACGAAAGATCGCAGTCTTGGCAATAGGCTGGTTTAAAGGCTGCGTCAAAACCACCCACTGCCAAGAATGTATGTTTTTTGATTAGTAGACAGATACTCGAGCAGTACATCACCTCTCGGATGTAGTTATATCTGGGCAGGCGGGGATCATCAAACAGGCCGATCATATGGGAACTACAACTTCTGTCGACGCTTACGCCCGCTTCCTGCAGTCGACCATCGGGATAAACGATTTTTGGCCCAACGGCTCCTGCTTGATCGTAAGTCGTACAGGTCTCCAGTAACGGCTTGAGCCAGCCTTCAGTAACTTGAGCGTTATTATGAAGAAATAGAATATACTGACCATTAGCGACGGATGCGCCGCGGTTAGTACTTGCAATAAAACCGCTGTTCTGGTCATTTCTGAAATATCTAAGATTAGCAATTGTGGGCAGAACATCGGGCGTCGCATCGGATGAGCCGTCATCCACAACGATGATTTCGTAAGCAATACCTTTGGTGTGGCTTTGTATGGACGTTAGGCACTCCAGCGTAACGTTAAAATGGTTGAAGACTGGAATGACAATGGATACTTCCACTGGCTCAGCGCACGGAAGACGCAGGGACGCAGCATGGCGAGCGAGATCGCGAGCGGAGAGAGCCACGAGATCGGGTTTTTCCAGCGAAAGATTCCCGATTTTCGACCGCCGATCTGACGAAATCTGCCCAGACAGAGTCGAGTAATCCTCCCAAATCTGAGTTGCCGCCTTTTTTGCCTGTGCGTTCAGAGATCCCCGTGACAAGGTGGGAACATCGAGGTGACGGTTCTTTGCGGAGGTATCGCTCTTGGGACCATACGGATCGCGCCCTTCGGCCAATCCATATTGAATATAGTGTGCGAGCGGATTGAGGCCGGACTGCGCTACGTCGGGGTTTTTCCCTAGATAGGAAGACGTGTCAAATCGAGGACTTGGATCCCTACCTTCGGCTGCTCCAAAACGCAGGTAGTGCATCAGGGGGTTTACAGCGGCAGTAGCTACATCCGGGTGTTGCATCAAATAGAAATTAGTATGAAAGATCGGATTAGGATCTCGTCCCTCAGTCCAGCCGTGACGAAGAAAATGTCTTAGAGGATTGATGCCAGCTTTAGCAACATCAGGGTTCTGCTGCAAGTACCAGGAAGAGTCGAAGAGTCCAGAGTTGCGAAGCAGGCGAATGTCCCGAATCAGCCGAATCTCCTGAATCAGCCGGGAAGAATTCAGCCTTCCGCGCAAGGCGTGATAACCAGATAACACTTTCCATGCACGGGACGAGTAAATGCGTGCCAGAGCAGCCTCTTTGCGGCACAACTCCTTCGAGGTCAGCTCAAAATCATTGCGCAGCATGGAAAGTTCGTCGGCTACCGGTCTGGGTTCGTACTGTGATTGCGAAAGCTCATTGCTCCTCCGCGCCAGCTCCTCCTTCGCGTGTGCTAGCGTCTCATTCGTTTCTGCCAGCCTGTCCTCTCCGAGTCGGATCACATCTCGAAACTGTTCGACTTCTGCCTCGTTTGCCCAAAATTCTGAACCGACAACCGCAGCGGCCGCGCTTTTGACCAAAACCTCGTACTTGTATTGGGGCTTCTTGAGAAGCGCAAGTGCGAGATCATCGATACACCGAATCGGGATGAGGTACTCACAATCCAGAAACTTCCTGTGTTTCTGTGCGGCAGCTAGGCGCTCTTCAGGGAGCAGCACGAAGCCCGCCTCGCGAGAGGCGCCAAAGAAATTTTGTCGACTGCCGCGAAAGTTGCTGGGGTTGTAAGCAGGGACATTCAGGAGATAAGTGTGGTATTTGAGATTTTGCGTAATTTGGACGACCGGCCATCCGTACTGAAGGGAGCTGCATTCCGCGAATACAATGGGCCGCGAGTTGCGGAGAACCTCCTCGGCTCCCGCCAAAACGTTGCTCTCCATGTTCTCCGCGTCTATTTTGATCAGATCACAGCGCGTGAGGCCGAGCTGGTCAACGGTAATGACATCAATGCTGCGGCATGAACCGAGATAGCAGGTCGAACTGCACGACTCGAGCAGGCCCGTCCCGCCAAAATTGCCCGCTTCCGACACATCGGCGTCGGGTATTCCGAAGCGTCCCGTTACCGCCGAGACAGCTACGTTGAATAGATGAACATTAGTAAGCGAATTCTGCTCGACATTTCTCTTCAGGAGTTCAAAAAAAGCAGGTTGCGGCTCGAAAGCATAAACGCAGCCGTTGGCGCCGACTCTGCGAGCGAACGCGATGGCATGAGTTCCAATGAACGCGCCAACATCCAGTACTGTGCAGCCCTCATCGATGAGGCAGTTGAGAAGGTCAATTTCTGCCTGGGCCCATTCCCCGTATTCGCAAAGTGAGCGAGAAACGGTGTTGTCGTTCTTGAAAAAAGACATCTTTCCGTAACGACAAGGTTTCGTCTGGATCAATTCTTCGTTCATGGTTCTGAAAGTGTATACAGCTTTGCGGCTTCGACGGCCTTTTGGTCTCGTACACAAGTAATGTGCCGTTGCACCGTAGGGAGACCTGCCAAAATTCAATTAAATCATACCGGCAGGAGCATGTGCTATCTTTCCGTGACTCGTCACCACCAGAGCTGTCAAACGACGAAGGCTACGCTTTTCTTCTTTCACCCTACCGCGCCCACACAAACAGACCCGAGGCCTGGCCTGCTGTCTGCCTGCACGGCTGATCTTTAGCAGGGTCGTCCTCCAGATTCGCGCTTCTGATTCCTGCAACTTTGCCAATAAATTGGCCTCGCTCAGCAACCTCTTCGACTGAATATCGCGCTTCTTGGCAAATATCTCGGCACGAGAAACAGCGATTCTAGAAGGCCCCAACGTAAGGGAACGAAAGCACGATTCGTAATTGCCAGCCCCAGCCAAAGAACCTGAAAAACAAACAACCGCGGCGCCAGGCGAAAAAGAAGAAAGAGAGGATAGTTCTTGGGAATCATAAGAACCTGGTTGCGAGTGATGAGCCAAACGATCCAAGGATGAAAGGTAGTTCCAGGGGTGGCGCTGCCTCGGTGTTTGACGCGGGCCTTCGGCACAAAAATGCATCCGCGGAGCTGCAGGAGGGCTAATCGCGGTGCGCAGCTTGCATCCGGTAGAATTCTCTTGTTATTGAATCCCGACACGATTGTGCGGCCGAGAAGCCTGGCGGCGCTCGTCCGGGCACTGGAAGAGGACGACGTAGGTGCGGCGGGCGGTTTACTGTTGCGCGAGGACGGCGAAGAAGAACGCGGCTTTGCGGTGCGCCGCTTCCCGACACCTCTTCGTATGGCGGCGGAGATTCTTGCTGTTGAACCGCTTCTGGCCATCTAACCCTCTGAATCGTTCCTATAGATGCCAGGACCTGGATTACAGCAACAAGCAAGAAGTCGATCAGCCTGCCGGGGCCTGTCTGTCGCCAGACAAATACTACTGCCTCTCCGGGAAGGTCAACAGCGCCGACAAACTCCATCTCGTTATCGAGTCCGTCAAGCCGGACCACAAACACGGCTTCGTTTCCATTGCTCCAGTCCACGCAGCCGGCGCGGGAGGGCTACCAACGCCTGAAACCTGATTGCTGGGTATAGGCTCGGTCTTGTTGGTCGCCGAATCAACTCCTTCGACGGCGATGCATTGGTTTGCGCGCTTGCTGCCGATGCCGCCGCTGGCGCCAGGTTAACACGCCCGAAATGCCTCCTTTTTATCGCGCCCCTACGATAGGATCTTTGCCCATCGAGTTATTCGGGTGTGGCGGAGGTCATAAACAACGAACCGGGTGACACCCGAAGCAGCAATGGCATGCGGCCACAACAGCCGGATGGACTAATTGGTTTTGTTTGTGGCGTTGGCATTCGAGTCCCCATAATCCCAGTCCTTCCAAAATCCTCACTCTCTACTTCCAGATCCTCGGCTATCCTCGCGCGCCTGAGGATTTAGTCAGTCAAATAAGGCCGCATCTGCCAGCGCGCCCCTGACCATGAAGGTCGCTTAGCCGGCGGGCCTCGGGACGAAGTCGTCCTTCGCTATGAAGAACTTCTCCATCAGCCGGCCGCGGCCGGTCGGTGACAATGTATCGAGGGTTTCTTTCACATCTTATGCTTCAGGATGGACTTGCCCAGGTTTGTACAATAGCTTTTAGCCCTGCGTAAAGGTTCAGTGACCCTCCAGGAAAGGGAGCCTCGCATGGAGGCAAGTTGCTGATCGAGTCGCATGTTATCCGCGCGAGCGCGAACAAGATTAGTCTGCGCTTCGTCGAGAGACGTCCGAAGCTCCTCACAGCGCTTCAAAAGGTCGGCGAGCTTGGCTCCAACTTTGTCCGCCTCCCCACCGGCAAGACGCGCTTCCTGTAGCGCCCGATGCGCAATGTCGCGCGCCTCATCGCGCTCGTGCACCGCCGCTCTCGTTTCCCTGAGCCACACATCGCCACCGCTGCGCGCGGCGGCGCCAATTTGCAGAACTTCGCCGGCATATTGCGGCTTGTTTAACATGCCGAGGGCCAGGTCGTCTGCGGACTCGATCTTCAGAATAAGTTCGCACGGCCTTGGCCGCATCTCATCAACAGAGGCAAGCTGCATGCCGCTCACGCCGACGAGAGCAGTCTCACGAGCCAATCCAAAAATGTTTTTCGTAAGACCAAGAAAATTGTCTTGATTGAAGGCGTCAACGACATGCATACGCACCTCGTATCCGAACTCGCGCATAATCTCAAAGGTCCTGATGCCGTCCGAAATGGAGTTACATTCCGCATAAATAACCGGAGACAGCCGTTTGATTGTCTGTTCGGCTCCAGAAATCACAAGATCTTCAAAACCTTCAACGTCGATTTTCATCAAGGCACAGGAACTAAGTTCTAAAGAATCGATACTCAGCGCTCTGACTGATATGAGCTCCTGTTTCCCCTTCTGCCCGGAGGGAATGCCCGCCAGAGTCACGTCGAGTCGCTGAAGTGCGGCACTGCCGAAGCTCTCCTTCGCTGTAATGTGGACAGGAGAAGCATGCAGAGTGCCCTCATGATCCGCGGCGGCGGCATGCTCCACTCGCACATTCGTTAACCGATTGGCGGATACGTTCCTCTGCAACAAAGCGAAGCTTTCGTCTTGAGGCTCTATGGAGATGACCCTTCCCTTCAGCCCTACGAAATGCGCGAAAGCAAGCGTATGCGTGCCAATATATGCGCCCACATCCACCACCGTTGCACCCGGGCGGATCAACGCCTTCATGAAGGCTAGTTCATTCTCGGCCCACTCGCCATAGGTTTGCAGCGACTGGCTGACCGCCCCGATATCGTTTGCAAAAAATGTCATGTGCCCATAACGCGAGTCGACTGTCCGGAACAGACTTTCAACACTCATCGACGTTCCTCATGGACAGATACGTTTTAACCAGACAGCCGGACTTGGCCAGGTGTTAAGGCTGATAAATCTCGGAGGAAAATCGGAACTCTTTCGAGCTCTAGTACCTTCGAAGCGAGGGGGACAGCTAACGTCGCAGTAGTAGCAGGGATCTAGATGGTTGGGCGTAATTTCCAATAAGTCCTCCACGATCTACGCGCCTTTGACAATGTTGAGTGAGTCTGGGGAAATAACCGATGATGCCGGAATCGGTGTGCTCATCAGAGCTGGCCCCGCAGACAAACGCAATTCAAACATGTTCCTTACGGTATGAGCGCTCTTTTTCGTCGCTTCGAGAAAGCTTGACCCATACCGTAAATCAGGATCGAGATACGACCCTTCCGCCCATTCGTTCCAGGCATTGATGAACACCAACCTTTCCTCTCCTCGGAATTTCCGCATCGTGTAAAGCATCGCGTTTTGAACCCATTCGCCGTACTTCTCTGGAGTTACGTTGTGGAAGACGACTGCACGCTTGCCGTGGCGCGGCGTGTTGTCCCACGCCAACATAATGCCTTTGAAGCGTTTGTATGGGACGTCCTCTCTTTCGGAGTAGTACCGCACAATCTTCTCGTAGTCGAAAATCCGCCCGGCGAACTCCGGGCTGACGTTTAGTTCCTTAACTCCGTCATATAACAACTCGTCCGGAAGAATAAACGTCGGGACCTCGTACGATGCGTCGAATCCGATATCCTGCGGTTTCGTCCATGGGTCAAATCCTTCGCAGCGCACCAGATAGGGATCGCCAAGACCCGCTTTCCGCAACTCGCTCCTCCACACCTCAACACTCTGCAATAGGTTAGGGAACAACTCCGTTCTATAGATCAACAGCAACGGCCGCCCGTTCACCCAAATATACCTTGGATCGTCGAAAGCCGGGATGAAATGCCGGATGAATTTGATGTCATCCTCACGTGTATGGTTTTGACCGACTAAGATCTCCTCCTCCATACCGTCCCACCGCCGCGTCCAGTTCTCATTCGCCCAGCAAAAGCAAAACGGCTGGTCTGGCCTTCTCCGGCGTAGCATATTATCGACCGGCAAATTAAGCAGCTTTTTTCCCCCGAACCAGTAGAGGTAATAGCAAAAGCCATGAATTCCATGTTCTTGCGCCAACGCCGCCTGCCGTTCCATGATCTCCGGCACTCTCAGGTCGTAGTAACCCAATTCGCCGGGTAGGCGGGGTTGATACTGGCCTTCGAAGAAGGGACGCGACTTTCCGACGTTCCTCCATTCCGTAAAACCCTTGCCCCAGTTCGCGTCGTTTTCGGGAATGGGATGATATTGCGGAAGGTAGAACGCGATGAGGCGCGGAAATTTCTCATCGATACCATTTTCTTCAGAACGGCTAGGCACCCCTAGACTCTCGCGAGATGCGATTTCCATTGCGGATGACGTTTTGTCGGCGACCGCTACATTCCGACCATCTGTTTCATCCGAGTTCAGCTTGCTCTCGATAGCCTGCTTAATGCTATCCAACAGAACATCGGCGGCGGGTCCGTTTTCGTTACGAATTAACATGGCATTAGAACCATCCGCGTAGCCTCCTGTGTAAGGGTTATAAATCTTGAATGGTCCGACTTGGCCCATAACGACGACTCCATACGTATTAACGGCATTCGCCAGGTGGGCCGGCCCGCTGTCGACTCCGACGAATAGGGCTGCGCGCCTAATAACTTCGGCCGTCTCCAGAAGGGACGTTTTTCCGCACAGGTTGACACTTTTGGGGATGCGGGACTCCAAGACCGGTTCTGAACCAACCTCCACGACGGGTGTCCTGAAAACCCTCACCATATGCTTAGCCAAAGCATTCCATTTCTCCGGGTCCCAGTCCTTGTAAATGTCATTTGAACGGCAATGGAACGCAACAAACTTGTCCGGCAACCCAAGCGCATCAACCCTCTTGACTACTTCCTCCGATACGTAAACGCGAGGTGGCTCTTCCAACGGTGGCAGCCCGGCCCCTACGCAAAAGGAGCGCAACAAGCTCCCATGATTAAAGTAATTGTCGCCAGTAATGGACACATCGCCAGCCGTCTTAGAGAGCGGAATTCTGCACCGCTGACATATCCTCTCATTGACATGTAGGTCGACGACCCGATCAAAAGCGCCATGCGCGACGAGCTTGATCCAATCCGTTAGGCATTCGACGGCAATGGTTCGGTCAATGTAGGGGTTGCTGTCCAGCAACTCGCGGTATGGCTCGCGCACAACCCATGAAATCTCTGCCTCCGGCGTCTGCTTCCTTAGATAACGAACAACGGGTTCGCACGCCACAATGTCACCAAAATGCTCTACCAAGCCGACACCAATGTGGAGCGCCCCCTTTTTTTTGTTCGTCGTCAATAACCGCGCTGCCCGAACGGAGGAGCTTTGAGCCTTTCTAACGCCCTCGGTCGCCGTCGATCGCAGGCAGTCAGCCAGCGGGATCGAATCGGCCTTCGCTACCTCCGGATTCTGATGCAAATGCCGGTCGCTGTCGAAATACGGGTTCAGGTCGCGTCCTTCCTTGGCCCCCCATCGCAGGTAGTGCGCCAGCGGATTCACACCGGCCCTCGCTACGTCGGGGTTCTGTTGCAAATACCAGTCGCTGTCGAAATACGGGTTCGGGTCGCGTCCTTCCTTGGCGCCCCTTCGCAGGTAGTGTCTCAGCGGATTCACACTGGCCCTCGCTACGTCGGGGTTCTGTTGCAAATACCAGTCGCTGTCGAAATACGGGTTCGGGTCGCGTCCTTCCTTGGCACCCCTTCGCAGGTAGTGTCTCAGCGGATTCACACTGGAATTCGCTACGTCCGCGTACCGTTGCAAATACCAGTTGCTGTCGAACAGCCCCGACGCGGCAACTAACCTCATATCGCGCAGCAGTCGGATACCCTCCCAGACATAGCGCGGAAGCCGCAAGGTCAACGTCCACCACCCCTTGCGCATGCGTATATCCCGGAGCAGTTTGATGCCCTCCCTGAGATCGTGTGAAAGTTGCAAGGTCTCTGTTCTCCTTCGGAATATCCTACTTCAACTTTAATCTTTGCGCGAAACCATACGGTAGCCTGTCCTCAGATGTCAACCTCAGTAGAATAACCGCGGGGTAATGGCGAAGGTCGAGTTTCACCGCGGGGGCTCTCTTCCGTGGTGGGCTTCGTCGTCACCAACGGAGCTTACGAACCGGGCAGTTACCCCCTTTAAGACATAATAAATGCAACCCCTATGGAAATTTCGTGCTAAGCAAGGAACGCGAGGTGAACATCGCGCTCAATGTATGGTCGAGCTACCCTATACCCGCGTCGTCAAAAAGGATACCACGTTATGTCGGAAGTAGGATTAGCGGGTGCTTCATCCAGAGAAGGCGCCATTAAGAAGCGGGGGGACTGTGGATAGCCACAGCTGACCCACTCAATACTTCACGTTTCCGACCCCGCCGAGCGCACACACCCGTTGGCCGTTGCCGGACAGCGCAAAAAACGTGCCTCAGCAATTCTCTCGGGACAAAAAGTAACATAGAATCGTCTGCTACGCCAGAGTTGCAACGATCAGTGTCGTGGCCAATGTCGCGGCAGTAACTTCGAGAGCTGCAATCAGTCCACGACTGTCCTCTGTCGTGGGCTTGTTTTGTGTATTCGGTTTCCTTATGCATCATTTTGCCGCGAAACTGAGGAACACTTTCCGCAAATGATGCCTTACCATCCGTAAAGGTTTGGTGATCCGCCAGGAGCGGGAGGCTCGCATCGCGGCCAGTTCCTGGTCGCGCTGTCCGATCTCCACGCGGGCGCGGGCGAGATTGGCCTGCGCTTCCTCGAAAGACGCGGGTAGCTTCTCATAGCGCTGCAAAGGATCGGCGAGCTTCGCTTCAGCTTGGTCCAATGCCTCATGGGCCAAGCCTTGACGGATCAGCACATACGAGCCAGCCAAATCCGGCAGGAGGGACCCAGCAACGCCATTGCGGGCGCAGAACTCATCGACGGCGCGCGTCGCTCCGGGCCAAAAACCGGACGAGTAATCGTGGACGAAGATGATCCCGCCAGGAACCATGCGCGGCCAGAAGAACTTCAGCCCTTCAGCGATCGGCTCATAAATGTCGCAATCGATTGAGACGAACGCATAAGTGTCCTCAAGCATTTCTTCGGTCACGGAATCCGGAAACATTCCGACGACCCAGCGAATTCCGGCATAGTCCCCCACGACGGCTCGGGCCGCCTCCAGGCTGATATCCTTGAAGGCGGCCTTTTTGCCGTCGCCCATGGCTTCTTCAAATTGCTGCTCGGCAAAGCCTTGAAACGTGTCGGCGAGGTAGATTTTGCGGCCGAACTTCTTCGCATAGAAGCTGAGGAGAGCAGAAGACTGCCCCTGGTACACGCCGAGCTCAGCAAGTGATCCCGCATGTTTCGACAGCACATGCTTGACATTGAGCACCAAGCCCCACACACGCGCGAAATCGAGACCTCGAAACGGGTCTCTTTGCGTCCAGAGCCGAAACGCCTCGGCAAAGTCGGGATGGGCCTGGAATTCAGCAAAGGAATCAGGCTGAAGCATCAAGCCAAGCTTGCTGGTGTAGCTGAGCTCGCGTTCATAGCGACGGTCTCTCCAAATAGCTTCGAGCGCTTTCAGACATCCTTGTTCACTTCCCTGTGCTCTTGAACTGTCCTGTCCGTAGATAGATAAGCCTCTCTGCGAATGATCCTCCACCGTTCCCAAGTTTTCGCGATGCGCTGCTAAAAAAGACTTTAACCTATAGAATGTGTTAGCGACCGTGTGAGCATGAAGCATGTAGCCTCGTGGCTAGATAATCTCAGTGTAAGTGTGCAGATTGTTGTCGTCGGCCTCCACACAAATCAAGAGTGGGGAAAACCTCAAGATCTAGTTCCCTAAGAACGTTAGTGTCTTCGCCCTCGCAATCGATGCTTAAGAATCCGACCTCCTTTGGCGCTCCTACCTCCCGCAAAATGTTACTCAACGTATCCATGTCGATCGTTAAAGTCTCATAGATACAACCAAAATCCTTCTCATAAGAGGCGGCCCAGCCCTCGTGAAGAGGAACGCCCTGGGATTAGGTTCAATCACGACACCTCGCCACCCATTGAGGAAGCGAGCGCGCGAGTTGCTGCCCACGACGCCGTCATAAGCGCCGGCGTCGACGCAGTACTCGTTGAACCCCCGAAGCATCTCGAAAAATAATCCAGAATGATGCGCTCCTCACCATATTGTGAAAAATCTTGGTCGACTTTAAACATCCTCATCCCGGTTCACCAACCGCTCAGCGGAGGCAATACCCAGTGGCAGACCCAGTGGCCGCAGCCGCCAACTATCACTATTCTTTCAGGACTCGTCATTCCTGCCCTTTTTTTTTGCCAAACGGTCTATTCTACAGAACTGCGCGTTTATTTGGTGTGAGAGCCTACCATAACACGAAAGATCTTGGCCCCGCGGTCCCTCTACCTGAACATGCTCATCCTGCCCGTCCCGACCTTATCGGGAAGGGGGTCCGCCGCGGCGGACGAGCCGAGGGATCTCACTGGCTCGGCTCGCCATCATTCCGCCATCCATCCCCTTTTTTTATATGCTTACAAAATGCTCCTCCCGCAAGGCCTTTCTTTTGATAACGATCTATTTTCATGGGGTGTGAGGGGGGTGCTCTCCCGTTTACTCTTCCAACATCCAAGTTCAAGCCCCTAACTTCTTTCGTTTCATACCCTTCCGCATTCTTTTGCGCTCGAGACCAACAACTCCTTTGCTTTCATGAACTTCCGCACTCTTTGGCAAAAACACCCGGGTGGGGGGGGTACCTAACCTGGCGTCATGGCCGGCTGCTGAAAAAGTCCACGGGGAACTTCTCCATCGGGCAACGAGTTTGTCCGCCCTGCCTCCCGAGCCCCACCGAAGCCTTTGACGTTCAGAACAGTCTCTCCGGGCGTCGCCAGCGTGCCGAACGTGCCCAGGTTCGCGATCAGCAGCGCCACGCGAAACTGGTTTTCACTGCGAACGGGCCCCAGTGCGAGCCGGTGATGTTCAACGCTGATGCCGCAGCAGGTCCCGTTGCTTGAATTACCTGGTTCTGCCAGAAACGTTGTCGCGCATCGTAACTGACAGCAAAGGCGGCGTTCCAGCATCTGGCCCCAGCCCACAAGTGCGCGAAGCTGGTTTCCCCCGGTTGCCGGATGGGGGTGACTGGCAAGTTGAAGTGCGCGATGTTGATAAAAGACTGGCGATAAGGATGCCAGTTCAACAGCGTCCCAAGCAAGGCAACTTTTCCCCGCACGGGGTCGCCATACGGCGATTTTACGATCAAACATTCTCGACGTAAACTGTTTTCTGACTTTCACCCCGGGCTGCTAGGGTTTGTGCGCACCTCGAGGCCAAGCGGTGTAGCATAGATCGAGAGCGGCGAAGAGCTGCATCGTGTTCGCATACCTCAGCCTTTCACCCGCCGTCGTGCTTGGCCAAGAACACCAATTGGTTTGTGCTCAAAGCTTCCTCCGTATAGACTTCTTTCAGCTCTTCAGGGACGGGGATTTCGTCGTGGGTGCGGTACTCACGGACAATAGCGAGTCCAGCTTTCTTAGCGGAGCGGAGGAGCTGAGGGGCCGTGGCACGATTCAGAGTCTCGTAGACCCACTGCAAATGGTTGGCCCGGTCCATATTTTCGGCGTTCTTCCGCAGCGCGGCGTAAAGGAGGTTTTGCTGCATAGTTAGGTGCGCCCATGGCTCGGAGATCAGCGAAGTCAAATGCGACCCTTGGGCGGAATAATACAAGGGCGTCGTCTGGAGAAACATGACTCCGCTCGGGCGCATGACTCGCTTCAACTTCACGAAACAGTCGGTAATCAAGTCCTGGCTGACGTGTTCGAAGACGGACCAGCTGTAGACTATGTCAAAATAGCCGAGCTCATCGAGAGAGGAATTGGCGTCGATTCGAACGAGCTCGAGATTATCGGGCAGCCGCTCAAGGCCCAGTTGGGCCTTGGCGTAGGGAGCGGCATTGTCAATCTCGCCATGGGTGTCCACGGCGACAACTCGGCGTGCGGAGTGACGCAAGGCCATACCAAGGGCCATCGTCGCCTCGCCGCAGCCGAAATCCAGGAGGTCCCGTCCCGCGACGCCGCCATGCTCCCTGACCCAGTCTGCGATGATGTCAGGGACGTTCACGAACTTCGTGCGGTACGTTGGATCCTTGATGTTTTCGAGTGACCAAGGCACTGAGAATGAGGGCATGGGCTATCGGGGTACTACGATATTATGGGGCAAACAGTGACGGTGGCACAATGAGGTTTGGCGAAGCTGTTGGTCAACGGACCAGGGTCTCGGCAGATTGCGTGCACAAAAAGGGGTTAACGCGTCGTTGCCTTCGGTGGGAAGAATTTGATTTTTTCACCGCCAAAGAGGCAGGAATCATCTCTCAATACAACGGCTTCACTTGAAGGATTTACTGCTATAAGGCAACTCCGCCGCCCTTGCTCCTGTTCTGGCGGCGGCGGAGAAGGCGAGGAGCGCAACGCCCGCCCCGACCCAATATGTGGTCTCTTGTGTGAATTTTTCGGGGGGCGGCGCATAAAGAAGGAGGGAAACTAGTAAATTACCGCCCAATGATAGCCAGAACATTCCGCGCGAAGCACCCCAGACGATCCAGGCGGCGCTTATAATCAATGCGATATTACTGAAGTAGGCACCCTGATGAATCAATGCTCCATTCGGAAGAAACATTATCGCGATCCATGATAGAAAGGAGATGAGAGAAGCAATCAGAAGTCGGCTAGCCTCCGGGACCGGGCGCTTCTGGCGAATCGCCAAGATGACAATGGCCGCAGCGAACGCCACTGTGAAAAACCAGAGGATATAGGCGCTTCCTGAAAAGCTCTGGTTCTGAATCGAAACGATCAATTGGGCAGGGCTCCAGATTCCTGCCAGCGTCCTGGCAAAATCTAACGGAAACCTGTAGAACCCCGCTGAAGACGAGCCAAAAGCCATGCAGTTTGGCGTCAAGCCACTGTTCAAAAGAGAGGTTGGCGTAGGCCTGTCGCAGCGCGGTCGCGAAAGTGATGCTTTCGTCACGAGCCTCTAGGCCGGCGATGTGCCATTTCATAAGACGGTCGGCTGGTGGATCTACAAGCTTCTCGAAAAGGAGCCAAGGCACAATAGGCGCGACGAGCACAAAGCCGACCGTCAATGCGCTTCTCGGCGAAGGGAGACCGTTCCGAAGCGCGGCCCGGACAATAATGCCCGGAAGAGCAAATGCGTCGCCGCTATGGCCGCCATTCCGGCATCTCGCGAATCCAACCCGGCCGCCAAAACTCGAGTTTGCCAGCGAGAACCAGCAACCACTCGGCGGCCGAGCCGGCTGCCTTGGCGAAGATTTCGGCGAGGCTAACAGCCCATTCCGGCCATCCGTGGCGACGGGCGAAATCTGCAAAGACATCGGCAGCTTCCCTGAAGGTTGCGACGGCGGCCGCGATCTGATGAAGGGGGTTGTATCCGGGCCGCTTCAGGACCTCATCACGTAGGGCGCGGCGACCATCGAGCGCGCGGTGCCAGTTGCCGGGGATTTCAACATCGATTTCGGCTACGATCATGTTGTCACGGCCGAACGGGTGATGCCGCTCAACGGGCTTGTGGCCCTGGTCGATGAGGACGCACTCATAACAGAGGCCACACCGCGTCATCGGGTCCCGCCAGCGCTTTCGGCAACGGCGGCAGGATTTCGAGAGCCATCAGGCGGTATTTGCGAGCGGCTCATAGTGAAAGACCTCATCAAGCTCGAGACGACCGGCGTCGTCGAGCTCGTGCAACGGAGTCGCATCCGTCTCGAAGCGAAACTCGCCTTCGCTCGTTCTTAGGACCGTTCGCCTAAACCGGCAGCGCAACTCACAGAAATCGCCCGAACGCCTCGCGACTGAACCGCGTGCATGTAGCGTCCGATTTCTGTCGATCGCGTTTTCCTAAAGGATCGACGGCTCGAACTTGCCCGTCGATAATTGCTAGTGCTGGCCGCACCGCTGACACGCCCCGCCTGCCGGTCGAGATGTCATGTACTTATGACTTCGAGATCCCTGTGCGCCGGGCGATCTCACGGACCGAGTAACCGCACTCCCGCAAGTTCCGGATTGCTCAACAAGCGCCCGGCTTTCAGGGGAAGAGGGCGGTTTAGCGCGGGCCATCTCAGCCCCACACGACGCGGAAGAAAGACGGGCCGATTATGGGATGAAAAGGCTCGGCGTCGTCGGCCGGCAAAAGACGCGCAACATGGGACGTGGAAATGCAAGTGAGTGACCGAACTGCGAAGCGGGATAACCAATCGTTGGCGGGGAACACGACCGCATGCCACGCGACAGGGCGCGCATGCCGTACAAGCGTCTGGATCTCGATCGAGACTCGGGACCCGACAACGTGCTCGCCGGCTAGTCCGGCGAACGGGTCCGTCTCCTCGGCAGGTCCTCAGCTCTGGTGACGACGATTCCTGCGCCGTAGCGCTCTTGCTCGGAGTACCAGCGACGGTCCCAGTCGATGTGATCGCGATAGATCGTGAGCGCATCGACAAACACCGCGCCCGGGAAGTCGCGGCGAAGCGAGCCGACGATCACGTTCATCAGCGCCCGTCGAACGGCAAGTGTCGGTGTGCAGTAGATGGGCCGGCCTTGGGCCCGGGTGACGAGATCACCGAGTGAGCCACCGAGCGGCGCAGGCTTGTGCGCGGGCCCAGCATCAGGTAGTAAAGGACTCTGCATAACACCTCCGAAGGCGCCTGCAACGCCGGAGTTTGTCTTGAGCCCGTCGCACCCACGGCGGGCTCGATTTATGTTCAGCCCATTGCCCGTTCGGTTCCTCTCTCGATGGCGGTCTTGGCGCTTGAAGCGGCCACTTCAGGCTGCCGAGCAGGCAAGCTGTCTAACGGGGAATGCTCGGACGCCGGCTCTCCCATGGAGTCAACTGCGGAGCTCAAGTGGCGCGTCAGGGCGTCCCGGCAGGCCTCAACTAGCCTGCGCGGCAAGGGATCGTCCGGCATCACGAGGGTGAGGAGCTCGGCGAACTGAAGCGCGGTGTTGAGTGCAAGAGTCTCGGCAGAGACACGGATGAGGGTGCTCGAGGTCGCAGCCACAGGATAGTCGCGTGCGCGTCGTTGTGCCGACTACGTTATGCGTCTCTTTTGTAGGGCGTCGCTTCGCACGATTCGCCTCGGCAAGTTCCTTCCCTCGGCCATCTATGACGGCCTCGCGAAATAGAGCGCGTCCGTCCTCGTCTTGGCCCGCAATCCGAAGCTCGCAAGCCGCAGCCCAGCCGAGAACAGTCTGTATCGGCACGCCAAGCCGTGCGGCGGCTTGAGAGGCCCTCAAGAGCAAAATGAAGCCTCGCGGGCTGGGCATCAGAGTCGGATCCAAAGCAGCTGGCGTGCAGGGACGTTATCGGTCGGATCCGACGAACTGCAATGGCCTTATCCTTGCATATGCACCCGTCTCGACGTACCATGGAAAAAATTGGACCTCCTCATGCCCAGGCCCCGCACGTTTGCCAGCGCGCCTCCAAACGGTTGGATCAGCAGGGACAGGCTTCTCGTCGAGACCGGTATCGACGAGCACACGCTTGCCAGCTGGGCCGAGCAACTCGGGCTGAAAACCTGCCTTGTGTCTCGCGGCCGGGGCGGCTTCGAGTCGTACTACCATCCCGAGAGCGTCGGCAGGATCAAGCGCCTTCGAGAACTCAGCAGACATCCGCCGCGCAATTGGGATGACTGGCTCTTTCGGTTATGGCTTGAAGAACACGAGTTCGATATCCGCGCGTGGGCTAGGAAACATCTGGCAAGCGGCTTGGAGAAACTCGGTCGGCGCCGGTCAAGCGGTTCTCGGCTTATGCGCGATCGCTCTCACAACCCGATGCATCGGGCCGCGTTCTCTGACTACGCAGACCTCGCGGCTGCCGGCCGAGCCGGTCCGAATCGCGACGCCAGTATGCACAACGCTGATCCACCTATCTTGGACCTCGTGCTGAGGATAGGGGGCCTTCCGGCCAATACCAGACCTCCGTCGGGTGAGTTGAAAAACATCGAGCACATTTACGAGTTTTCCCCTCTCGAGCGGATCCATGAGAACGCGACTGACGACGAGCTCGCGCAAGCCCGGCGAGATTGGCAAGCCATCTCGCAATGACCGCGCCAGTTTGGCGTCCAGCTACACAAGCCGTCGCCGGCAGGCTTGCGCGGGCTCTCGCGGGAGTTCTCGGCCAGGAGCGGCGACCTCAGTCGCTTTTCTGGGCGCTTCCGGCGCCAAAGCGGGCGTGGCAAGGCATGCCGCCACCCGTACCGAAGACTTGCATCGAGTCCGGTGGAGCGCTTGCCCCGAAGCAGCGCAAGTTCTGTTCTGACGGGTGTTCGGTCTCATTCCGGGTGGCTCTGAGTCCGCCGCCCGACAGCCTGGCGCAAAGGCGCCCGCCTTCCTCCGCCTCACCTCATACTGCGAAAGCTGCAATCCCGCATGATGATTCCGGACAGACTCTAAAAGGGGTTGCTTGCAATGATGAGCGTGCGGTAATTGCAAGTTACCCTGATCTTTGCGCTCAGGCTTTGCGGAGGCCTCCCGTTGTTTAAAGATAACGAGCTTAAACCCGCGCCGAGAATCTGGCTGGCAAACTATATCAAACTTGTTCTCTCTTTTTGTGCCTTCGGGTTAGTCGGGGCGACTCTTTATTTTGAAGCACATAATCTCTTTGCTATGCCGCTTTTCGACGACATGTTTGATCGATTACGAATGTACCGCTCCCTAGGGGACACGATCACCTTCATTAAATACCTATTCGCTCCCCACAACGAGCACCGGATTCTCACTACCAGGCTGCTGGCCCTGCTGGATGAAGATCTTTTGGGTGGAAAGGAATACGTACAAGTCACCAGTTCGCATGTCTTGCAATTCTTGTCGTCATTGTTGGCCTATCATGCGTTCAGCCGGGTAGCCTGTGAAAAGTTGACGATCGGAGCACGCGTGCTTCTGTATTCAGCGCTGGTTCTTCTCTTTATCAATCCAAACTTCCTCTACACTTTGCTAGTCCCGTTTCAGGTCCAGCATGCGATCATGGAAATGTTGTGCGTGCTTGCAGCCCTGATGGTCAGCGGCGCCTCCGAGAAGGAAGACGGGCCGGCCTTGACGGACTGGCGGTTTCTCGTTTCGCTGCTCGCGCTCGCCGTCGTCGCTTCCTTCACGCTCGGCAACGGGCCCGTCATCCTGCTTACGGCTGCGGCCTGCGCGATCGTCCTGCGCTGGCGCCTGACAACAACGCTTGCGCTGATCGCGCTCGCGATGATTCACACCGCGCTCGTGTTCGGCACAACCGAATTCGTCGGGCAGAAGTCTTATGCAATCGCCAAGGTCCTGAACTTCGCCTTGGTCTACCTTGGCTCGCCCTTCTTGCGCTTCGATCCTTGGCCGGCGAGCTATGCGACCTACGCAACGTCGCATGGCTTCGCGACCGCGGCCGGAGCGGTGGTCCTCGCAACGGGCGTCGTTTTTGCGCTGGCCCGGCTCTTCAAGCCAGGTCTCGGCGGCTCGCTCGCCGTGTTCGGGCTGGCGCTGATTGTGATCGTCATTGCAAGCGGCCTGGCCGGCGGCCTCTCCCGCGCCCAGTTCGGCCTGCTCGAGGGCGGCAACAAGAAATATGCTTCCTTCGCCGCGCTCGGCTGGGTCGGTTGCCTAGCGATCTATATCTCCCTTCTTCGCGCCTGGTTTGTCTCATGGTCAATCGCCGTTGAAGCGGTGTCGGTCGTCGCCCTGCTGCTGCTCTTGCCGCTATCCGCGATCGGGTTCGAGCGAGAGGCGCGGCTCTGGCAGAAGGAAACCGAGCGCAACTGGGAGGCAGCGATCGCCGTTTTGCTGAAGGTCAATACGCCAGCGCTGAACGACATCTACCAGCCGCCGACTGAGATCGCGGACTATGTACGTTTCGTCGACCCGCTGAACCGCGGCGTCTTCGCGCAGTTCCGCTACCGCTGGGGCGATGACGCGCCTCAGGCGTTCGCGAGGATGCGGGCGACTACGTGCCGAGGGTCGGCCCAGGACCTGATGCCCATTCCCTCCGCCGACCGCCCAAACGTGTTTGATGCTAACGGCGCGCCCATGAAGATGAACGGTTGGGCCTGGATCGAATCCGACCACGCGCCGGCGGCAACGGTCATCGCGGTCGACCCGAAGAACCACATTGTCGGCCTCGCGAAGACAACGCGGCCGAGCGAGACCGCAGAGGAATGGCTGTCCCAGAAGTTCGACCGCGACGTCGGCTGGTTCGGTTTTGCGCGCGTTGAGGAGACCCCCCTCCGGTTCTTCGCGATCAGTCGGAACGGCCGGCGCTATTGCGAGCTCGGCGGGGTGGGCGATGTGCGATGAACAGGCGAAATTCTATGGCAAAAAAGTATTCGTATAGTCGGATGACTCGTTACTGTCCAGATAGTGACTGAAATTCAAACCTTAATTTCCCGGAGACCAGCATCATATAATGACCCATTCAATGAATCGTTCCTCGCGAAAGCCAAGAGAAGCGAAGGCGTGCGCGGATCTTGGATAGGCATGGCCTGTCGAAGATCAAAGTGGAAAAGATAGACCAACCACAAGCGGTCCAGTGCTGATGCCAAACCAATTGGTCTTCTTGGCCAAGCGCGCCGGGTGAAAAAGCGAGACGTCGCTGTCACGAGGGCAGTCCTCTACGCATGGTCTCCCCTGCCAACTTCCCTAGGCTGAGGTATGCGAACACGATGCAGCTCTTCAGCCGCTCTCGATCTATGCTACACCGCTTGGCCTCGAGGTGCGCACAAACCCTAGGCGACCCATCAGCACCACCATCAACAGCGACGCCGCCCCAACGGCCAACACCCAGCCCAACGCTGTAGCCTCGAGGCTCCTACCACTCCCTCGCCATCCTCCGCGAAGCCCTTCGACCTGTAATCAACTCCAACGTCCCCTTCACCTATGCAACTCCCGCATAGCGCAAGTGGGTGCGTCATGAAACGGCACACCACCCCGTTATCTCGCTACCCGCCCCCGCCAGTAAGGGCTGTCCGGGCGCCGCCTCTCGGCGGCGGGGTGCTGTTGTATCGAGTTCGTCGACGGTCCACAGCCTTGGCGCCCTGGCACCCGCCTATCAGGCCGAAATTGGTGCCGTTCCTACGCGCCCGCTGACAGACCCTACCGCTACCGGTTGTCCAGCGACTCGCAGGCCATACCGGCATCAGCACCACAATGCGGTACATTCACATCAGTGACGAGGACGTAAGGAAAGCCATGCACAAGGAGCAAGATGTCCGGAGTGGACATATAGGCATACCGCTCAAACGGCCAACAAAACCGCGCTCAAGAGTGTTGTCTAAGCCTAATAGAATTAGTCACTTGTGGAGCTGGCGGAGGGATTTGAACCCCCGACCCTCTGATTACAAATCCAAACAGGGCGCCACTCGATTCACCCTCCTGCACAGGTTAGGACCAGTTGGCCACCGCGAACGTGCACGGAGTGCATTGAATGTCGGCGTTTTGGCGCAAGACACGGGGCAAGACAGCGGCGTGAGGTTTCGGTCATTCCGAGTATCCGGCGCGTGCTGGCTTGCGGTCAAAAATCCGTCGTTCGTGCATACTCGATACAAGTTGCTTCCGCGCTGCGCAGCGCCAGCCTTACCTGTGACGCCCCAGGGGTGTAGGGGCGGCGAAGCTCCGCGTCGTCCAGCCACCGCAGCATGCGACGGTACCGCTCCTCCGACAACTCATCGAGCCAGGCTACCGTCGCTGGAAGCGACACAGAAGGGGAGACAATTCTCCTAATCGCGACGACGAAGCCTCCTCCTCTCGCGATGCACGCCAGAATCGAGACTGCCTAGCACCACTGCGTCCAGCGCCAGTTCTCTGCTCCAAGCAATCGGCACAAATCCTCACTACCTCCACGCGGGTCGATTCTCGCCTCGTCTCTGTCTGGCTACTACATCCCTGGCGTTGGTATTAGGGCTGGACCCTACACGCACGATTTAGGAAGAGTCCAGGCCGTATAGTCTCTCGTGATATGCTGACTTTTGCGACAGCACAGAAAGCCAGTAGACGGGCCCAAGCTGAAAAACAACTCGAATTCTTTGTGCCCTCGCAGCAGAAGAGCATTCTATGACTGAGTGGTTGTTCCCTGTCAGAAAATGTACTTCAACGCGAACTGCAGCTGGCGCATATCGAAGGCGGTTCCGCGCTGGAAGCCAGCGCCGCCCGAGAAATCTCGAATCTGTCCGAAGTTCGGGTTAGACGGCGTCAGGCTGCTGCCTCCCCAGTTCATGTTGGGACTTCCCAGCGCGGGATGGTTGAGGATGTTGAACCCTTCAAACCGGATCTGAACGGTTTGCCTCTCCGTAATCCGGAAGTTCTTGATGGCTGAAAAATCCACGTTCCAAACCCCAGGACCGGTGAGACTGTAGCGGCCCATATTGCCGTACTCCCCGGCCTTCACATTCGAGAAGCCCGCTAGATTGAACCACTGGTTAGCGCTTTGTTTGTCGGAGGGAAGATAAGGATCGAGTCCAGTCGCGTTAAGCCGGTCCCAGTTTCCCTGGATGATTTGGCCCGCGGCATCCCAGCCGGCAATGGGGTAAAGCGGCCGCCCGCTCTGGGCGGTTACTATAGCGCTAGTCTGCCATCCGCCCACGGCCTGGTTGAGGAGTCCGCCACGATTGAGAAGAGACTTGCCTTTCCCAACCGGGAGATCGTAGAGCATCGAAGCCACCAGGCGAGCCGGCGTATTGAACGCGGACTGCCCTTTCTCACATTTGCGGCAGAGAGGGTTCTCAGGGTACATATCGCCGTTCGCCACGCCGATTACCGCGTTGCCGCGGATGGCGCTTCCGTCATCTAGCGCCTTGGACCAAGTGTAGCTGATCAGCGTGGTCAAGCCCCACTTGAAACGCTGGTTCAACTTTACGCTCAACCCGTTGTAGCTGCCTCTGCCGCCGCCCTCGGTGAGTTCGATGCCCGCCGGAAACTCGGGGTAGGGAGCACGACGGTCGGGAGCGACATTGGTGCCCGGAGGTACGCCCGGTGCGTTGTAGGGGAGCAGGCCGGCGCCATTATTCTGATTCTGCAAATGGCGATGCGCCGCTCCGTCGTAGCCGACCTCGAGAGTGGAGCCTTCGCTGAGTTGTCTCTGGATGTTGAACAGATAGATCATCGAGTAGGGAGTGCCGATATCGGGGCTCACTCCCCATGTCAGCCCAGCAGGTAGGACGATCGGCAACGAGGCCGCATTGAAGAAATTTTCGTACGTAACTGTAGGAGCTCCTCCGACGGTGGGCACCTGGCTCGCGCGCCCGGAAAGGCCGCGGTTCAAATCGAACTTCGAATTGGCGCTTTCCTGGGAATAGAAAATACCAAAACCGGTGCGGAAGCTCCACCTGCTGGAGGGACTGTAGGCGATGCCGATTCGGGGGGCAAACAGATTCCAGTCGGTGTTCACCAGGCGATCTCCGAGCCTGCCATCCCGCGCGGTCTGAACGCCCGTGTAGCGGAAAGGCACACCGTCGTAAAAGTCACCTTTGCCTGTCCGGACCAGCACGGGGTGCAAGCTGGGATCCACGTGCACGGCGGCGGGAAGCCCCGTCTGGAACTGATAGTTCACTGCGTGCTGCAAGTCATCCTTCCAGGGCTGCACTACCTCCCAGCGCATCCCTAACGTGACGGTCAGCTTGGATGTAACTCTATACGTATCGTCGAGGTAGGCGGCAACGCTGTTGGCATGGAAATCCCCGGAGGCGACTCCGATCGCCAGATCCGTGCGGGACATCGTGCCCATGAGCAGATCCGCCGCGGAATTTCCACCGACCAGTCCCTGCGGGTTGGCGGTATACAGACCGTTGAACGTGAATTGGCCGCGTGAAAACTGATTCCCGAAATTGTTATAGACATCCCAGCGATACTCGCCTCCGAATCGGAGCGAATGCTTGCTGTGGACCCAGGAGAAGTTGTCCATCGCTTGAACAATCTTGTCGTTGAGGATAAACGGGCCGTTGCTGTTGTTGCCGAAAGCGCTAAGGCCAAGGTTGAACCCGGTGAAAGTGGGAATACCCCAACTTGGCGGGTCTGGCGTCGAATACGGCAGCCCCAACTCCTTCACCACGTCGCGTTTGCCGCTCAACTCTTGCGCGTTGTTGTTGCTGAGCGTACTGTATCCGAAGCGGAACTCGTTCACTTTTGTCGGCGACAGGACGTGGGTGTTGGAGACCATGTACTGCTTGGACGTCGTGTAGATGCTCGTTCCGCTCAAAGGAAGTTGCGGTAGTACTGTGAACTCGTCGGTCCACCCGAAGCGTCCGAACCATTGCGACTTCGCGCTCTCGTTAAAGTCGATGCGCTCGTTGAACTGGTTCTTATCAATAATAGTCTTTTGAGGGATCTGGAGGTTATTGGACACGGTCAGAGTATTGAGGTTGGGCAGGGGCCAGAATTCGTTCATCGCCTTGACCGAGATCGGATCCCAGTACATGGGGTCGATGTAGTTGTTTGGGAACGGCGCGGCTGTCGTGACGCCAGTCCTCGAATCGGTAACGCGGGTGAAGGGATTGTACAAGACGGTCTTGAAAGAGGAGAAATCGCCGTTCCGCCAGGAATCGGGAGCGACGGTGTACAAACCTTGATCCGTCCGCCGGCTCTTGAATCCTTCAAAGTTCGACATGAAGAACAGCCGGTCCTTCCCGTTGAAGAATTTTGGAATCCGGACGGGACCACCCAGCGTGAAGCCGTACTGATTCCAGCGGAACGGCGCCTTGGCGGGATTCGTGCCGATGAAGTCGTAGGGTCTCGCATCCAGATCGCTGTTGCGGAGGAACTCAAAGACGGTTCCGTGGTAGTCGTTGGTGCCGGGCTTGGTCGAGACGTTGATCTGGCTGGCCTCACGGCCGAACTCAGCAGGGTAGATCCCGGTCTGCACCTTGAATTCCTGCAGCGCATCCACCGAGGGGAGCTGAATATACAGGTTGAAATTCGGATCGGTGTTGGCAACCCCGTCCAGAGTGTAGTTATTCCACGTGCCCCTCATACCTGAGATCGCAATGTTCTCGAAGGCGCGCGTTCCTCCCTGACGCCCCACGGCCTGATTGGGAGCCTGGAATCCGTACGTTACGTTCGGGCTCAGCGCCACCAGCTGAAGGAAGTCGCGGCCATTCAAGGGCAAGTCGACGATCCTCTTTTCATCGATCACCGTGCCGACAGTGGCGTTTTCCGTAGCTAGCAGCACTCCCGCGCCTGCGACCTCGATAGCTTGCGTGGCTTGTCCGACAGTGAGCGTGAAATCCACACGAGCGGTCTGCTGCACTTCCAGTTCGACACCGGTCCGAACCACTGGCTGGAAACCTTGCAACTGCACGCGAATCTGATAAGTACCGGGGACGAGAGACGGGAAGCTGTAGATTCCCAAATCGTTCGTCGTGGTGGAACGCGAAGCGCTCGTGGCGGTGTTTGTGACTGTGACTGAGGCGTTGGGCGCTGCCGCACCGCTTTGGTCGTGTACTTCACCCGTAATCTCACCAAATGTTTGGGCAGTAGCGAGGCCTATTGGGAAGATCAAACCGACGACGATCAGCAGGTAGCGCATGAACCCTCCTTTACTCACCCCAGGGTGTAGAGGACACTATCACACCGGAAGACCGTTCTCAAGCCGGACGTCGACAGCCGGACGTCGACAGCCGGACGTCGTTGGCGAGTCGCGTGGATGCAGGAGGCGAGCAGGAGGAGCTTCGCCCCTTGTTCGCCAGCCTATTCAACAGACTGGTGGGGAGGCAATTTCTTCGTGGTCGCGTAATGCTCCTAGCAGCGCGAAGCGGCTTCGCCTTCCACGGCTGGAGCGATTCGCGCGCACAGCATTCCCGGACGGTCAAGGCCTGGGCGACTACATGCACGGCCGCTGGCGTTGAAGGACTATTTCATGATCTGCGACTTACTGCGCTAACGAACATGATCGAGGCCGGGCTCTCCGAGAAAGAGGCAATGGAAATTAGCAGGCACCGCACCCGGGCGGTGTTGGACCGATAGCACATCGTCTCAAAGCGCCCGCCTCAAGAAAATGGCCGGGAAACTGGAATCTTACCTCAAGGCGAAGGACCAACAGCAACCGCCTCACCAGCAGCCTGGAAGAGCTAACCGACCTAATTTGGTGCAAGACGGGTACTGAATTCACGTAAGTTCTGGAGCTGGCGGAGGGATTTGAACCCCCGACCCTCTGATTACAAATCAGACAATCAAGTCCTAAGTTATTCTATTTCCGTTGTTATTGGGCGTGTTTCGTCGCCCTTAGTCGTGCAAGGCGGCGAGTTTTGGGTGGGCAATTGGGTGGGCAATTGGGTGGGCAATTCTCCAGCACGGATTCCCCAAAAGTTTCGAAAAGAACCCATGACGAAAATCGAACGCACACCCGCTACCCACCTCTACCGCGGCGTACCATGACATCCGGTCCTGGGCGAAATGCGGGCCGTTCCGAAAACCCGCCCATGAGAAGGGAAGGGGGGGCAAATGCAAAGGCCAAAACCATCCTCAGCTTCCAGCTCCAGCGTGCCTCCCGATGGTCGGCGCTCGGGGCCACCGCCTTGCTCATTTGCGGAGAAAAGACAGTTGCGATGGATTCAGGCCGCGCGGCAGAGGTCTAACAGATTCGCCCACTTAGGCCATACACCCGATCTTCTTTTGCACAACCACCCGACCT